>Ga0180430_10000597_pt1 | contig 38726 bp, 40 predicted proteins | sample SS_ome_9_FD_132999 | JGI IMG/M metagenome (GOLD analysis project Ga0180430, IMG submission 132999) | Hypersaline lake sediment archaeal communities from the Salton Sea, California, USA - SS_1_S_2 metaG | ecosystem: Environmental > Aquatic > Non-marine Saline and Alkaline > Hypersaline >...
GTTGGCTGAGGAGAAGCAGAAGGCTCGTGAGGCGCAGTTGGCTGAGAAGGAACGGTTGCGTGTGGAGAAGGAGAAAGAGAGTCGTCGGTTGGCTGAGGAGAAGCAGAAGGCTCGTGAGGCGCAATTAGCTGAAAAACAACGACTTCGTGAAGAAAAAGAACAAGAACAAAAAAGACTTCTAGATGCAAAAAAAGAAGCTTCATTACAACAAAAACAACAAGAACCGAAACAATCAAAACCAGGTCAACAAGTTCAAAAAGATACGGAAACAATTCAAAAAGAAAAAGAAGAAAAACAAAAACAAAAAGAAATTGAACGACTTCGAATTATTGAACTGAAACAAGCTGAAAAAGAAAAACGAAGAGCTGAAAAAGAGCAACTTCGTAAACAAAAAGAAATGGAAAAAAAGCAAAAAACTGAGAAAAATAACACACAAATAAAAAATGATATACATAAGCCACTATCTCAACAAGAAATTGAGAAGATATATTCTGTTTCAAATTTGAAACAACAGGCATTTGAAAAGGAAGGAATACTTGAAGCAGATGTTTGGGAGGAAGTAGAGGTTTATCCATTAATTCAACCCTTTTCATATGCATATATTGTTAAAAACACTGAAACACATGAGCGACGTTATTTCCTTTTAGAGCCTATCTTGGGTGAAAAAGATAAAAAGGATTTAGGATTTATTAAGGAAACTCTTCAAACATACACGGTTGATACAACTCAACTTGATAAAAGCAAAGAAGAGATATTAACAAATCAGATTGCACAGATTATTACTGACTATCGTTTAGATGTGACTCCATTATCCCAAGCAGTCATAACATATGTGTTACAAAAGAATTTACTTGGATTTGAACGACTTGAACCAGTAATGAGAGATAAATCTATTGAAGATATCTCTTGTGATGGATCTGGTATTCCAATCTTTATTTATCACCGGATTCATGGATCCATTCAAACAAATGTCCTTTTTGAAGATGAAGAAGCCCTCTATGCTTTTGTGATGAAACTTGCTCAGAAATGTGGAAAACACATCTCTATTGCACATCCCATGCTCGATGCAACAATGCCAGATGGGAGTAGAATTCAGATGACGCTAAGTACAGAGGTTAGTACAAAAGGATCAACATTTACAATTCGAAAATTTAGAGATGAACCATATTCACCAACGGATCTTATTCAATTCAATACTATGAACTCAGAGATGATGGCGTATCTCTGGCTTGTGGTTGAACATGGGATTAATACGCTTATTGCAGGTGGCACTGCGTCAGGGAAAACTAGTACCTTAAACGCTATTTCATTATTCATCCCTCGTGAAGCTAAAATTGTAAGCATTGAAGAAACCAGGGAGATCAATCTGCCACATCCAAATTGGATACCAGGTGTTGCCCGAACAGGATTTGGTGATGTTGTACAAGGCAAACTCACCGGTGAGATCGATTTATATGATCTCATGAAAGCAGCGCTCAGACAGCGTCCTGAGTTTATCCTAGTGGGCGAGATTCGGGGCCGTGAAGCATATGTATTATTTCAAGCGATGGCTACGGGTCATGCAACATATTCCACGGTTCATGCTGATTCATCAAAATCACTCATTCACAGATTAGAAGGAGAACCAATCAATATCCCCCGTATTATGCTGCAATCTCTTGATGTTGTCTGCATGCAAACCATTGCACGCGTGAAAAACAAACGCGCTCGTCGCTGTAAACAAATCATTGAAATCATTGATATTGACCCAGTAACAAAAGAAATTCTGACCAATGAGGTTTTCCGATGGGATCCTGTTAGTGATACCTTTGAGTATACGGGAAAAAGCTATGTGCTTGAAAAAATCAGAAATGAAACGAATAAATCCAAGGAAGAAATGATTGAGGAGATGAAAACACGGGCGAAACTTCTTGATTCTATGATGATAAAGCATATACAAACCTTTGATGAAGTCGCGCAAACCACCGCTCGATACTATGAACATCCCCAGGTAGTCCTTCATGATTTAACAGGAGCTAAAACTTCATGAGCAAGGAAACATTTCTTTGCACATATTGTAATGCACCTATGCATATCACTGCGGAACCAGGAAAAAATCAAGAGATAACCTGTGAACATTGTCAACAAAAAAACATGTTAAACATTTCACAAACACCCTATGATGAATTAATGTTTTATAGCGTTAATGAACCCTATGCCTATGTTTCCATTGTCAAACAACTTGACACGCTGAAACGAGAATACCGTGTTCTTGAACCACAGTTAAAAGATGATGAAAAAAAGGTATTATCATTTCTCCAACAACAACTTTTAGAACAAATGGATATTCACATAGAGGATGTATCAGAGGGTGCTGAGGAGTATTTAGCCACCCGTGTTGAAAAAATCATTCAGAATTATAATATTTCACTTGATCCTATTTTATTACAGAAACTCTTGTATTATATTAAACGACGGTTTATTGGTTATGAGCGCATTGATGCACTTCTCAGAGACCCCCGAATTGAGGATATCTCCTGTGATGGAGCACAAACATCAATGTTTGTATATCATCGAGATTTTGGATCACTTGAAACAAACATTATTTTTTCAAATGAGGATGAACTCTCAAAATTCGTTGTTCATCTCGCTCAAAAATGTGGAAAACATATCTCGGTAGCAGATCCCATGCTTGATGCAACGATGCCAGATGGTAGTCGTATACAAATGACCTTAAGTACCCAGGTCACTACAAAAGGATCAACCTTTACAATTAGAAAATTCAGAGCAGATCCAATAACTCCTATTGATCTTATTGAGTACAACACAATTCCACCAAAAATCATTGCATATCTCTGGTTGATTGTTGAGCATGGGTATAATGCCTTAATATCAGGGGGAACAGCGTCAGGGAAAACTAGTGTGCTTAATGCAATATCATTATTCATCCCTCGTGAGGCAAAAATCGTAAGCATTGAAGAAACCAGGGAGATTAATCTTCCTCATCCCAACTGGATCCCTGGAGTAACCCGATTAGGGTTTGGTGAGGTCGTCAATGACCGACTTGTTGGAGAAATTGATCTCTTTGATCTGATGAAAGCAGCACTCAGACAGCGGCCGGAGTATATTCTTGTTGGTGAGATCCGAGGTCGTGAAGCATATGTATTATTTCAAGCGATGGCTACAGGTCATACCACCTATTCAACAGTTCATGCAGATACAACTACAGCACTTATCCATCGATTAGAGGGTAAACCCATTAATGTTCCTAGGACCATGATTCAATCTCTTGATCTCATATTATTAGAAGCGAATGTGAAAATGGGTGAGAAACAGGTCAGAAGGTGTAAACAAATCGTTGAGGTGTTAAGTGTTGATGTAGATACAAAAGAAATCCTTACTAATACGGTTTTCAAATGGGACCCAAAAACTGATACGTTTGAGTATCTTGGGAAAAGTTATCTTCTGGAACAAATTCGAACACTCCTTGATTTATCCAAAGACGAGATGCTTGAGGAATTAGAACGAAGGGAAGATATCCTAAAATGGATGCATAAATACACGATTCGTGAGTTTAAAGATGTTGCTCAACTTGTTGCCTCATATGCTGAGAAACCTGAGCGGATATTAGAACAAATTTCTCAGCCACCTTCAGATAAACCTGAATCTCTTCTAAATGAAACTTCTGATATGACCTCTCTGTTGATTACACAAGAGATATCTGGAAAACAACAGCTGGCTAAACAAATCGCTAGTGATGGAAAGAAAAAAAAATTTTCAGAGTTCTTTAAATTAAAAAAAGAGAAAAAACATGAAGAAAAGGAGAAATAATCTATGTTGAGTAAACTACAACAGACGGCTTATTCCTTGTTTGGATCCTTTACCCAAAAACATGTAAGTGAACGATTAAAACATGATGTAGAAGCAGCACATCTCCCTGTGAAACCAGATGCATATATGGCAACATCTATGTTTATTAGTCTTATTGCTGGAGTCTGTGCAATCGTTGTTGCAATAGTTCTTTATTTTCTGTTTTTCCCTCTACTCTTTGCCTCAATTCCATCATTTATGCTGTATTTCACAATTCTTCTTCCACTTCTTGTATTTGGGCTTGCCTATCTAGTATTTCTTTCAATACCTGGGAGTAAAGCCAAGACGCGTGGAAAACGAATCGATGCAAATCTATCCTATGCCCTCAACTTTGTCGCTGCGATGTCCTCTGCAGGAGTAACTCCAACTGAAATTTTCAAAAGCCTATCCACGCAGAGTATTTATGGAGAAGTAAAAAATGAGGCCTCATGGATTTATCGTGATGTTTCATTGATGGGAAAAGATATTATTACGGCTATCAAAGAAAACATTAAACGGACCCCCTCGGAACGATTTAAAGAATTCTTACAAGGTTTAATCGTTACCGTTACTTCTGGCGGATCATTAAAAACTTATTTTTCTTCAAAAGCGAATCAATACATGGTTGAAAACCGGCAACGATTGCGAGGTACCATTGAAAGCCTTGGCATCATGGCAGAAAGCTATGTAACAGCAGCGGTTGCAGGAATACTCCTTCTTTTAATTGTGATACCATTAATGATGATTATCAGTGGAAGTACTGATCAATTCAATTTTCTATATCTAATCATATTTATTCTCATACCCATTGTCCATATTGGGTTTGCTTATGTTATTTGGATGATGACGGTGGAGGTGTAAAAAACACATGGTCGAAATTCCAAAACAAGGATATTTTAAACGATTACAGCAATCTGGAGATCTTCCCCGCATTATTATTATTGTTGCAACAATTGTGAGCGTATCTGTATTCCTTATTCTAGGGATTCTTTCATTATTACAGGTATTAAAAGGATTTTCATCTGTTAATTTCTTTGTGTTCGCTCTTCTTTCAGGTACTGGTATCTATGGGTTCTATCAGTATTTCCATCATAGGAGAGTCTATCAAATCGATACTATTTTCCCGGATTTCGTTCGTGATCTCGCTGCGAGTAGACGAGCAGGGATGACCTTTACCAATGCTATTCTTTTTACATCAAAAGGAAGCTATGGATTGCTCACAGATGAAATTAAAAAAATTGCACAGCAGATCTCTTGGGGATCAAGTGTTGAAGAAGCTTTACATTCCTTTGCAAAACGAATCAACACGAGTACCGTGAAACGAACAATATCATTAATTATTGAAGCAAGTCGGAGTGGGGGAAATGTTGCTGATGTCCTTGATGTCGCGGCAGAGGATGCCCGGGAGATCAAATTACTTGAAGCTGAACGTCGGGTGAGTATGGCATCTTATACGATTGTGATTTATGTAGCAATGTTTGTGTTCATGGCAATAGTTGCGATTCTAGCGGGGGTTTTCATCCCAACGATTACTGGTGAGGGATCAGGCTCAATTGCTGGTGGATCATCAATTGATAAAGCAGTGATCCTTCAGATATTTTATTTTGCAACCCTGGTACAAAGTGTGGGAACTGGACTAGTTGCTGGTATCTTTGAAGATGGACATGTAGAATCCAGTGTGAAACATATCTTCATATTAGTCCTCGCAACTTGGTTTGTCTTTCGATTTCTAGTTGGAGTCTAAAAAAAAAGATTGAGAACAAAGTGAGGGAATGAAATGAAACGCCGAGCATGCATGGCAGTATCAGAGGTATTTGGAACAATGCTGATGCTTCTCATCGCAGTCAGTCTTTTCTCGGTAGTCTATATCTCGGTGTTTTTGATGTTTGGTGCTCCAGTAACCCCTGTTGCAAACATCATTGGAACCATTACTCCAAATGACAATGAAATCTATGATATCATTCTTGAACATCGAGGTGGACAAATCCTCTATAATTCAACAACAGAGATTCTCATAACCCTTGGAGGACTGCAAACCCGCTATGCACTATCAGATGTTCTCATCGATACTAATAACAATAGTATTTGGAATCTTGGGGAACGGGCAGTAATTCGTGAGGAGAACATCTCTGATGTATCTGTTGAACTCTCCGTGATTGATTTAAAAAGCAATGGGATGATCACTCAAAATATCATCCAACAAGGAAAGAGGATACTCTCCCCTCAAATTAACACACATCATGCAACCAATATTACAGACACAACAGCGCGTCTTCATCTTAGTTATGATTTCCGGCAATTCACCGGTATTGTTCAATTCAAATACCGGGTTCTTGGATCAACTACTTGGGTTTTTTTGCCACCAACTGAGAATCTCTCCGGCAAAGGAGATGCTTCAGTAGAGCTTATTGGATTAAACAAAGATTACTGGTATGAATTTCAAGGATTACTCAATTTCTCAAGTGGCACCATACACGGAAATATCCTTAGTTTTCTGACTAGCACACTTCCGTTAACCACCACAATCCAATGGACGTATCCGTACACTCTTGTCTGCTCAACACAATTCCACATCAATGCTAGTGGTGATAGCGGTCTTGATAATGTGACTTTATACTACCGGTATTCACCGGTCAACAACAGCTGGGAACAGGGGAACAACTGGACAATCTGGGATAATCCTGAGAATCCAACCACGAATTACACTGGACAATGGAGCTGGAACTTTAACATACCCAACGAAACAGGGTATTATGAGTTCTATTCCATGGGTCAATATCTCTATCAAAAAGAACCCTTTGATGGAAAACCAGAAGCCCGGGCATATATCACCTATCAATCAGTTATAAATACCCATGTTGATGCAATCAGTCCTGAACATATCTCAGCAGACACCTATCTTATCACGGTGTCAAACACGGGAGTTATACCGAATAATGTCAGTTTATACTATCGGCAGGGAAACCCATCGGTTAACTGGTACAATACCAGTTATTCCTACCGTCGACTCATCAGCATTGATCGTAGTATGGTTGCTTCGAACCTTTTTCATTTTCCAGTTCTCTTAAACATCTCAAATACATCATTTATAGATCATTGCAAAACAGATGGAACAGATATCTGTTTTGTTGATTATGCAAATAATATTACGCGTTACCCTCATAACATTGAGTCCTATTATCCAAATACAGGAACGTTTGTTGTCTGGGTCAATGTCAGCACACTGAGCGGTTTTGCAAATTCCTCGTTTTGGATGTACTACGGGAATGCAACACATCAGGATCATAACACTGAAACCGCGGTATGGAATAATGATTTTCTTACTGTTATGCATTTAAATGAATCCGGAGGATCTGGAACAGTATTTGCTGATGCAACAGTCTATCAGCATAATGGTGTGCTTGATGAGACCAGTGGATCAGCTCAAATGGGAGTCACTGGAAAAATCGGCCCAGCAATCAGATTTGATGGTGGTGGAAGCATCATTAAGGATGCAGATGCAATATATTTGAATGGGCTTACTGCGTTTACGGTTTCAGCATGGGTGAAATCGGACAAAACCAATGTTGACAACGGTTTTCTCAATGGACATGAACCAAACGGGCAAGACCGATATCTGGGCATACGATATGATAAAAAAGGAGCCTCAGGGAAAGGATCAAATCTCCTTAAAGCAGGAGTAACCGTTAATTCAAATGAAGAGCAAATAGAAAGTGCGCAAAACACACAGACATCATCCTGGCAGTATGTGGTATTCTGCTGGTCTAGTGGTGGACAACTCGCGTTGTATCTAGATGGTGAAAAAACTGTTCCAACCTATGTAGATAGTGCAACCGGAGCTGTTGAAGACATCCAAGAATTCATCATTGGGAAAGGGGCAAAAGATCAAGGAGCTAAAGGCTGGGATGGACTCATTGATGAAGTCCGCGTTTCACAGGTTCAACGATCAGATGGATGGATTCAGACTTGTTATATGAATCAAATGTATCCTCATACATTTGCATCACTTCATCAAGAAGAACCCTATTATAGTAATCAATCAACACAATGGATGCGCTATGGTGCTTTAGAGACTCTTCCTCCATGGGAGTGGTTGTTTGATTTTCCTGGTGGACCAGGGTTTTATGAGTTTACTAGCATTGGGCAGAAAGAGGGGTATTTACCAGAGCAATTCCCCTTAGTGCCAGATGCTTTCTGTATAAAAGAATAAAAAAAAATGAAAGGAAAGATGAAAACATGAGAAAAATACCTATCCGTCGATTCTCAAATGATGAACAAGGAGTAGTTGGTGTGGTCGTCACCGTTCTCCTCGTTGGTTTAATCCTTGCGGTCATGGTTCTCATCAACAATGTGTATGTTCCGCAATGGTTGGAGCAAGAAGAAGCCAATCATATGGATACTGTAGGAAACCAGTTTACCCAACTGAAATACTCACTTGACCTCCAATCAATCCTCAAGCAACCAAATGCAATGAGCTCCTATATAACCCTAGGAAACAGAGAGTTACCAATCCTTGCAGTTGGAAGAACCTTTGGCACAGTACAAATCCAGGATGCCACTTGTAATATCACTCTCAATAGTGATCAACACACTCCAGTGACCTATAGGCTTGGCACTGTTTCATATGCATCAAACAATGCGTATTTTGTGGATCAGACCTATAGTTATCAATCTGGTGCACTTATTCTTAGTCAAGGAACAGCAAATGCGCTCTCTGGGAAACCCTCGTTTGTTATCAATGAGAATGGGGAGAATCTCTCATTCATCCTTGTTAATGTTTCGGGTACCATTGGAAAACGAGTTGCAACAGGATATGGAACATATCCAATTCACTCTGAGTATGTTTCTGCGAATACACTTGTTTGGGAGAATGTAACGAATCTTACGATATCTATAGACAGTGCATATTTGAATTCCTGGTTGGTAGCATTTAATAGTACATTAGCAAACTCCATTTACTATAGCTATAAGGAAAATTATGATATTGAAATTCAAAATGATCAGATGATTTTAACGATTTATGATAAACAGCTGCGGGCATGTGATTTTAGTATTGTGAAAATCTTTTCACAAGTAGCCCCTGGATGGGTGGAAGACTAAAAAAAGGTTGAATGGGGCAATCGCCATGAATAAAAAGAATCACCGGGGAACTGATGCGGTTAGTATTGTCATTGGAACAGTGCTCCTCCTCATTATCGCGACAAGTATTTTTTCATTTATCTACTACATGGTGCTTTCAGATCAAGGGCCCCGTGATGAAATGATTGTGACCCTTGTTGGAAAGATTGAAGGGTCAAACATAGTGCTTGAACATCAAGGAGGTGAATCCCTTAGTCTTGATACCGTGGTAACCATTGCAATTGGCGAAGAAACACCTATTGAGATTATCGCCCGGGGAAACCTGAGTGGTCCTGCTGAAAGTAATGATGCCTGGGATCTTGGGGAACGCATCCTGTATCCATTCTCATATGAAGAAAGCGAGTCTATTCTTGCAGAGGTTCAAGCAGTGGATCCTTCAAAAAACGCTGTTGCTTTTCAAGGAGTCCTAAGCCTGCAAGCATATAGTGATGTATCCATTGCATTATCTGTGAATAATCCCTCCCCTAGTCCAGGGGAAACCATTCAGCTTACAGTAACCCTTGGTAACCCGGCAGGGCAAGTCAATGCAACAGGGGTAAAAGCACAGATCAATATGTCCGAAAACCTTGTTTTTGTTAGTAGCACTGCAACAAATGGGACGTTTAATCCCATTACTGGTGTATGGGATCTTATTGGTGTGGAACTAAATCAGCTATCCAATCAGACCCTTTTGATTGATGCTGAAGTGAAACAAAACATTAATTACACAAGAATTCCCACACAGCTTGCATTACTGTTTGATACATCTGGATCTGTTGGATATGACAATTTCAAACTCATGCGGAATGGAACGGCACAGGCAATGGAGGATGCAAGTGTCTTCCCTCATGATAGCAGTGTGGAGCTCACTGTTATCAATTTCTGTAGTTGTGATCCACAATACTGGTATCCCAGTGGTGGTTGTCCAACGACACCAGGGTATACCTGGGCTGATGTCAATGTAGGACCGAGTATTGTTACGAATTCCAATTATTCTATTATTTCTTCAGATATTAAAGATAAAATTTATTTTGAGAAGGGATGGACGGCAACAGCCTGTGGGTTAAATATGGCAGCAACGATACTTAAGCATTCTCCCAATAATCCATCACAAGGTGGAAGTTTCTCACGTCAAGTCATTGTTGTCATGACGGATGGCAATGCAAATGCACCTTGTGCAGGTGGAACCAATATTACCACGGGGAAAGGAGCAGATGATGCCACAGGGAAAGCTTCAGCAGCCGAAGCTCAATCCTATACAGTTTCGTATCTTGATATGAAACCTGGTGAAGATGCTATAAACTCAATGGGGTTAGGTACAAAGATTGATATTGATTGGTTGCGGGAGAGTATTGTTTGGCCACAACCCGGAGTTGTCGTGCAATATGATACGTTTCCTGCTGATAATGGTTGGGTGAAGGAAGTAAAGAATTATGAGGACTTGGAACAAGCGATGAAACAAATGTTTCGGTCGTTGTTTGAGAGTTTCCGGGTATCAGCTCAGATTACTGCGATCAAAACACCTGATCCGAATTCCACCAATAACATTAAACGAGTGCTTATTACTCCTAAGTGAATTGAACACTTGTACCTTGAATGATAGTGGTCGTGTAAAATGTTCATTTTGTTGTTTTTATCCTTATGGTTTAAATACTATCAACACATGAAACCTATACAGAGCAATCCTCTTGCAAAAAAGTGTGGAATTCGTGGGGAAGATGAATAAACACATCATACTGCTTTCAATAAGCCTTCTTACTGGTATAATCATGATCATTGGATCTGTATCAGCAGCAGACCTTTATGTTGATGCAACGTACTCTGGAACAGGTTCAGATGGATCGGAGAAGCAGCCATATGTAACATTAGCTGATGCGATTGCAGCAGCACAACCATATGATACGATTATCATTCAACCAGGCATATATTATGAATCTGTTATTCTTTCAAAACCACTTACTCTTCTTGGTTCTCAGAAGGACTATTGTATCCTTGATGGATCAAATAATTCTGTTGTGTTAACGATTACTTCAGATAATGTCACGATTTCAAATCTAACATTTCGGTACGCAACTATTGCTATAAACACCTCCAAAGCACGTGATGTTGAAATGTACAATTGTACATTTAATAATAACATAATTGGTATAAACATAGATGCATCATCTACGGTTCAGATAACTCAAAATAACTTTATTTCCAACACAGAATCTGCAAAAGATGCAAGCAATGATTCACAATGGAGTCTAGATGGTCAGGGAAATTACTGGGATACATACCTGGGAACAGATGCTAATAATGATGGTATTGGTGATACCTCATATTCAAATGATGAAGGCGTCATTGATAGTGCGCCATCTATGCAGCCAATTACCAGAGCTCCACTCGTAAGTTTTTCATTAAATCCAACCAATCCATTTACAAATACACTTGTCTCAATGCAAGATGACTCAATGGATCCTGATGGATGGATCACACAAAAAACTTGGATGATTACAAAGGGAACACAACTTATTTCATCTGGCGGGACCACTGATATCACTGACACTTTTGATCTTTACACATTCACCGATAATGGGGTATACACCATTACTTTAACTGTGTATGATAACTACAATGTTTCTTCTTCTGCATCAGTTGATCTCACTGTTCTCAACACTCCGCCAACTGCATCATTTTATGTGGAACCAGGTTCTCCAACTGATATCGATGATGTTGTGTTTGTTGATACCTCAACCGATAGTGATGGAACTATTGTGAACTGGACCTGGTATTTTTCCGAAAACATTACAAAATATGGTGCGACCTGCACGTTTCAATTCCCAGATAATGGAACCTATACAGTACAACTCGCCGTCAAAGATGATGATGGAGCAGTTTCCACAAGTACAAAAACCATACAGGTCCGAAACGTCGCACCCTCTGCAAGTTTTAATTATTTCACAGATAATGTGACCGCGTTTGTCAATGACCCTATTCAATTTGCTGATACCTCAAATGATCCTGACGGATCAATTGTACGTTGGTCCTGGAATTTCGGTGATGGTTCAACTTCTACAGAGAAACATACCACTCATACCTATTCTCAAAAGGGATCATATAAGGTGACACTTACCGTTGTTGATAATGATGGTGCATCTAGTACCTATACGCAGCATATCACACTCTCTGGGACATATTCTGCTGTTGATGGAGAAACAGGTCCAGCAATCCTTGATTACATCTTTATTGTCTTTATTGTGGTAATCGTGATTGTTGTTATCGTTATTAGTAAAAAATATGCGAAATAATAATGATACTTTTTCAAAATGATATACTTCACCATTTGTGTATATATCGCAGATTATTTATATACAAGAAGCGTTAAAACTATGAGATGGATGGATAACCTACATGCCTGGTAGGATAGTGAAGATGGTGAGTATAATAATTAGATATAATCGAAAGGTTTATGAAACCTGCATATTCATCTGCAAAAAACCTATTTATATCAGGAAAGGTTGTCCTATATAATACTTTAAAAATAATCTCTAAGGAGAGAATGGGATATGAAAGCAAATAGAAAATTTAAAGATAAGGAAGATGAAGCTGTATCCGCCGTTATCGGTGTTATCCTGATGGTCGCAATTACGGTCGCGATCGCTGCGACGGTCTATGTCTACGTGAGCGGTATGATGGGGCCAACGAAGAAGACACCAAATATAACATGTACAGTAGACGATGCCAGTAATGAGCTAATCGTAATTACTGCGGATAGTAATGTAGCCTGGGAAGATATACAAATTAAGACTAATCGAACTACTGCACTATTAGGTTTGAATTACGCCACAGCAAACGTTACAGTTGGAACAACTTGGACTACAGTAGATAATAGTTTTCTCGCAGAGGGTGAAGACGTTACTGCTGGCGATTATTTCAGTTGTGATTATTCTGGAACAGATGCTGGAGTGATGAAAATATCAATGAGATATGTTCCAACAAATACAGTTCTCGGTTCTTGGGATGTGAATGTTTAAATTCAATCCCTCCTTTTTTTTATTTTTTTTCAATTCTATTTTTTTATTATGCTGAAATCATTATTTTGGGAAAAAAATCTGGACAAACTTTATTAAATGATTTTAATTTACATAGTATTTATTCGATGGGAGTGGAAAAATCATGCTATTTAAAAAGAAAAAAACAAATAAATTTAATTGTCCGAAATGCGGAGAACATATGAAAAGTTTATCAGATAGTGATAAACCAATCTATGTCTGTAAAGCTTGTGGCTGCTCAATAACTGATAACAATGAAATAATAAATAATAAACAAAGAGCAGCAAATGATCTTTTTGAAAAACAAAACCTATTGGAACCCTTATTCTCAGATGCATTTATGAAAAAATATACAGAATTTCATTGTTTTGAGGATTTCATAAACGAATGCCCCTATATTGAATCTGAGACTCCTTGTGCAACTTATAAAGATATTGAACACATTCCAAAACGAAAACTTAATGGGTATGTCAAAATTAAAACAAAGTTTAATACATGGGATGATATGTTTGAAACCGCAGTAGAATCATATCTAAAAATGTAAAAACAATCATAACAACTTTTCTGCATAGAGAAAAATTTTTTTTCATAAAATCACTAACAATTATCACTTTTATATGAATAATATGATTTTTTCATTAAAGAAAATATTTAAATACCTATAAAATGATAATATTCTTGGAGGAAAAAAATGAAACTAACACTAGTTTTTGGAGCATTAGGCATCGCATTACTTTTAGTATCAACTGTTACCGCGGTTCCACACTCACACAGTGAACCCGTCATGAATCATATCAATGCAATAGAACAACTACAGACACAGCTTGAAAATGAACAAAGCAAGCTTGGACTTGAAGAGATATTTCCAACAGGGATTTTTGATTGGTTGATTCAATTGATAACCTTGATTATTCAAATCGTTATCAATATCATACAAATCGTTCAATCCATTATGAGTATTATTTCACTCATACAATTTGTCATAGAAGCATTACAGACCCTTATTCAAGTAGTCCAAGAATTCATTGCACTCTTGCAAGACATTTTTAACCCTTCAGAACCAATGCTGAGCTAAACCTTTTTTTTCTCTTTTTTTATTAGCAATGAAATTCTTATACGCTGAAACTATTACCACAGTTGCATTATGGGAAAACGATTATCCAAACAAAGCATTCAAACCATTGCGTTACACCGTATTACGAAACTCTTTAACCTTGCTGAAGAACAAGCGAAACACCAAAACTATGTTCTTGCAAACCGATATGTGTATCTCGCACGAAAAATAGCAATGAAAAGTACAATTTCTATCCCAAAAATGTATAAACAAAATTATTGCCGGTACTGCTACCACTACCTCCTCCCAGGAAAAACCTGCCAGATCCGTTTTCATAAAGGAAGAAAAATAATAACATGTTTCCACTGTAAAAAACATATCCGTTACCCGCTACATAAACCCTGAATGGAGCCGCTATGCTTAAATAATGAATGTACTATTACCGAATCTTACATTCATACTTTATCAGAGTATATATGGAGATAGTAAACCTATGACAACCGTGTATGATGTCCCCTCAAAAGAATTTATCGATGAGGTAGCAAAAAAACTGAGCAAAGATGCCCAGTTCACCATGCCTGAAGCAAATCGATATTCAAAAACAAGTGTCGCTCGAGAGAACTCGCCAGATAATGGTGATTGGTGGCATATTAGATGCGCATCTATTCTCAGAAAAATATACATGAATAATGGAATCGGTATCGAATTACTCCGAGCTGAATATGGGGGAAAACGTGACCGCGGCTCAAAACCATACAAAGCACGAAAAGGAGGCGGAAGCATTGTCCGCCGTGCAGTTCAACAACTTGAACAAGCCGGATACGTGAAAAAAATAAAGGGAAAAGGACGGTTCATCACGAGTAAAGGACGAGCGTTTCTTGATAACACAGCCAATGAAGTAGTCCCTCTTGTCAAAGACACCCATCCGGGATTAGAAAAATATTAAATAACAGAATCATGTAGGGTTTTGTTGCACTATGGATGAAGATCTTGAAAAACTTCGGAAAAAACGCCTGCAAGAACTCCAAGATCAAGAAGTCATGCAGCAGTCATTAGAAGAACAACAGGATACCCAACAAAAACAGTATGAGGAACAAAAAAAACAGATCCTCAGAAGTATCCTAGAACCAAATGCACGGGTACGACTCAACAACATCAAATTAACCCGCCCTCAAATCGCTGAGCAAATCGAACAACAATTGATTCTGCTTGCGCAAAGTGGGCGATTACAACAAAAAATAACCGACGCGCAACTTCGTCAGCTGCTCGTTAAATTACTCCCAAAGAAAAGGGATATAAAAATAGAAAGGAAGTAACATGCTATGTCCACGCATAAAACATTAGGAAAAAAAACCCGATTAAACAAGGCGACAAAAAGCAATCGTCGTGTTCCAGCATGGATTATGATTAAAACAAACCGTCGATTCACTCGTCATCCCAAAACAAGGAACTGGCGGAGAAACAAATTGAAAAAAGCATGATGATCTATGGCAGAAGAAACCACTGAACGCATATATGTAATCCCTTTGAAAAGAAAGGGATACAAGGCATCAATTGCTGCACCCACTGCAGTCAAACGAGTAAAACAGTATCTACAAAAGCACATGAAGGCCAATGAAAAAGATATCTGGATTGATGGCTCACTGAACAATGAACTTTGGAGTAAAGGCAAATACAAAATGCCAAATAAGGTTCGTGTGAAAGCAGTAAAATTTGAAGATGGTGTTGTTGAAGCATATCTACCTGAACTTGAATTTGAAAAATCACGAAGAGAAATCCTCCAAGATGAAAAAGCCAAGAAACAACCTATTCTTCGAAAAGATGAAGAAATTGATGAAGAAGAAGAGATGGAAGAAGATGTTTCAGGAACTGAGGATTACGATGTGGTACCCACTGCCGATGGCGATGTAAAAATCAAAAAGAAGAAACAACCCAAAGACAAAGAAGAAACAGACACCGAAGACGAAGAATCAAAAGAACCAGAGGCACCAACGAAACCAAAAGAAACCAAAAAAGAAACACCAAAAAAATCCACTGAACCCAAAGAGAAAAAAGAGAAATCCTCTGAGAAGACAACAAAGAAACCTGCAGAAAAACCCAAAGAACCCAAAGCAAAGCCTAAAGCTGCTACCTCTGATAAAAAAGAAAAGAAATCCGCTGAAAAACCTGCTAAAGAGAAGAAATCAGAGGAGAAATCTAAAAAGTGATTGTTACGTATGTTTGAACGCTTTGATTTTCTAGATAATACAAACGTGGGAGTGTTTGGACGAGCAAATGATGATGTAATATTTTTACGGAAAGGACTTCCAAAAAAGATTAAAAAACGAATCAAAGAAGCCCTAGCTGTTGATCTTATTGAACTCACTATTGGTGATGCAAACATCGTTGGCTCGCTACTCTGCTGTAATTCTCATGGAGTTGTAGTCAATGATCTCATCCGTGATGAGGATATCCAACTGATCCAGGATCTTGGATATGATGTCTGCATTATTCATGAGACAACAAATGCAGCAGGAAATGATGTATTAGCTAATGATAATGGATGTCTTACCCATCCAGAATTAAGTGAGGAGACCTGTGCGTCAATATCTGATGTCCTCAATGTTCCTTGTGTCTCTGGAACGATTGGATCCTTAGAAACGGTGGGTATGGCTGCATTAGCAACAAATAAAGGGGTGCTTTGTCATCCAAAAGTTACTGATGAGGAAAAAGAAATAATCGCATCAGTTTTTAATGTGCCAGTGATGATTGGAACGGTCAATCATGGGGTACCGTTAATTGGGAGTGGTTTAATAGCAAATAGTACTGGGGCAATTGTCGGTTCACTAACTACTGGTATTGAAATGGGTCGAATTGAGGAAGCACTAGGATTTTTATCATAAAAATACCCCATTCTTTCTATATTGCCGATAACTCAAATTAAGATATATAAAAAAATTTATATACCAACCTACTTATTATATTGCGGAAGCCTGCGTGTGGTGATAAACCTCTTATGAAAATGAAAAAACAGTTAAAACTCACTCCTCAAGATAGGAAAATTGTTGATATCTTCTCAGAACTCGGTATGCCAAGGAATTTTGCAAAAACCTTGATGTTTGTATCACAAGTGGAAGAGTGCAGGTCATCAGATATTGAGCGGGGGGCAGATCTTCGTCAACCTGAAGTTAGTGTTGCCATGCAAGAACTTACAAAACTTGGATGGATTAGTAAACGTAATCAAAAAAAAGAGGGAAAGGGACGACCGATCTATATTTATCGCTTGGAATCATCTATTGATGATATTATTATACATTTGGAAAAAGAAAAAAAGGATCAGATACAAGCGATTCAGCAAGATTTAGCTGAACTCAAAACATTAATCAATAACCGCGATACTGAATGATAAATCTTCTGTGAACAACAACGAAGAGAACTAACTATATCAAACAACTATTGAGAGTTTAATATAATAAAAGATATATTGTACATTTTCCTCCAGGGAAAAATTTAAATAAGTACGTAATATATAATAAAGATAGGAATTCGTGAATCGTATGAAGGTAAAAAAATATATTGCGATAGGAATAATTGCACTGTTCCTTGGTATCTCTACAACACCAATGATAAGTGCAACCTCTGAACCACAGAAATCCATGATTCCCATACAACTTATGGTTCAAAATCCGGATGGAAGCATTGGACAAACATCGTTGTCCTTTGACCAAGGGCAATTACAAGAGCTCATGGACCTCATGGATGCACTGACGAAAACAAAAAATCGAGATGGAATCCTCGAACGAATCCAAGATTTCCTCCGACATTCACAACGTAAAGATCTCAAGGATTTATTTGATTTTAATCTTATTGGAAAACTCCCAGGAGATCCCATCGTCAGTATTGGAGAAAACCGTGATCATCTAACTAAATATCATGGCCGTCTTCAATTCAAAAAACTATTCAGTGCATGGCATTATCCAGATGGATTATCCTCAACCATTATCTGGGGAAATGGATTAACGTCTCAACCAACACAAATTTTGTTGAAAAGACAATTTGGATTTATGGTTGGGTTCGTTGGTATATATATGTATATTCCTCCATTACTTGAGGGAATGAACGGACGAACACTTGCAATTGGTTCCTCCTTATTCGCTTGGGGAATTTCATTATAAAACATTAAGGAATAATTGTCTATTCCTTTCTTTTTTTCATTTTTATTTTATTTGTTGTTCCAAAAACTAAGACTTGTTATTTTATTTAGAAATGCATATATATGATAGAGATTACACTAATAATTAACCGTTTAATGGTGTTAAAAAAAGAGTTGATAGAAAATAATAAGAAAAAAGAGAAAAGGACTACAGAAGTCCTTCGATTTTCTTCCAAATCTTTGAAAGTTCATATGGTTTATAATCATTTACGGCGTTGCACATAGTAATAAAAAGTGCACATCATGGTATATATATTTGTCGATAACTATTACGACAATAAACGATTATTATTTTTTTATGTTTTTACAGACTACCAACAATACAAAAACCAGGCAAATTCTTATAAACAACAACCCTTTGACTTTTACGAATCAAACCTCTGAATCCTATCGAGGAATACTGTTATGACAAAGGAAACATATGATCAAATTTCTCTTGAAAAAAAATGGCAAAACATTTGGAAAACCATGCAGATATACACCTTTGATCCACAAAGCACAAAACCCGTTTATAGCATAGATGTTCCTCCAAGATATGCATCAGGACCACTCCATGCAGGACATGCCGTCCATTACACCCATATTGATTTTGCCGCACGATACAAACGAATGCAAGGATATAACGTCTTCTTCCCACTCTGTTTTGATGTCAACGGCATACCAATTGAAGAACGAGTGGAACGAGAACGAAACATCACACGAAAAGACATCGACCGGCATGCATTTACAAAACTCTGCTCTGAGTTTGCAGAAAAAAACATCGGCATCATGAAAGAACAATTTGCAATTCTCGGCGAAAGCATGGATTCCTCAATCTACTATCAAACCGATGCAGAATACTATCGACGCATCACACAGATATCTTTTCTCAATCTCTATGATAAAGGCTATATCTATAAAGGAAAATTTCCCGTGAACTGGTGCCCACGCTGTATGACCGCCATGGCTGATGCAGAAGTCACCTACAAGACAAACACTACAAAACTCAACACAATAAAATTCTATTTCTCAAAAGAACAACCACAACATATCACAGAATACCCCGGCATACAACAAGATGAAAACGGAACATACATTGAAATTGCTACCACCAGACCTGAGCTCTTACCCTCCTGCCAAATCGTAGCTGTTCATCCCACTGATGAACGAGCACCATGGCTTGTTGATCAAGAAGTCAAAGTCCCTCTCTTCCAAAAAACCGTAAAAATCGTAGAAGATGAAGCAGTTGATCCCACCTTTGGAACCGGTCTTGTCATGATTTGTACCATTGGAGACAAAGAAGATCTCAACTGGGTCTTCAAATACAAACTCCCGTTAGAAATGAGCATTGATGAAGAAGGATGCATGACTAAGCGAGCGGAAAAATACCAAGGACTACCCATAAAAGAAGCAAGAAAAGAAATCATAGAGGACCTAAAAACACAACACCTCCTTCTCACCCAAACACCACTAGACCAAAACGTGGGGGTCTGCTGGCGTTGCAAAACAACTGTTGAATTCATTAATGCAAATCAATGGTTCCTTAAAACAACACCCTTTAAAGAACTCGTACTACATGCAAGCGATACCATGAACTGGTTTCCAGAATACATGAAAATCAGACTTGAAGAATGGGTAAATAGTCTCGAATGGGACTGGGTTATCTCCCGCCAACGCTATTTTGCTACCCCAATACCACTTTGGGAATGTGAAACATGTAATGAAGTAGTACTTGCTCGACCAGAGGACTGCTATGTTGATCCAACCATAGATAAACCACCAGTAGACCGTTGTCCAAAATGTGGTGGAATACTTAAAGGAAATGAGGATGTGTTTGATACCTGGATGGATTCCTCAATCTCACCACTCTATAACACATTTTGGAACCGAGATGATACCTTATTTCAAAAACTATACCCCATGTCTGTTCGTCCACAAGCCCATGATATTATCCGAACCTGGGCATTTTACACCATACTTCGCTGTCATCTCATCACAGATGAAAAACCATTTGAAAACATCATGATGGGTGGTTTTATCCTCTCAGAGGATGGTACACCCATGCATGCAAGCCTTGGAAACGTCATTGATCCTTTAAAAATCATTACAGAATATGGAACCGATGCATTCCGGTGTTACGCAGCAAGCTGCTCCCTTGGAGAAGATAATGCATTTCGAGTGAAAGATGTTATCCGTGGCACACGATTACTTCGAAAACTCTGGAATGTTCAACAGTTCATTCATAATATCTCCACTCATGAAACAGCACCTAAAAAACCAACGGATTTAATTGATATTGACAAATGGATTCTTACAAAATACTCTCAAGTAGTTACCAAATGCACCAATGCATTTGATGTCTTTGATTATGCACAAGCAATGAAAGAAGTTGAATACTTCCTCTGGCATGAATTTGCAGATCATTACATTGAACTGGCAAAATCAGCTGTGTATACCAACACTCACATGGAAAGTATCACCTATACGTTATACACGATAGGCCTAGGGATACTCAAGCTCTTCGCACCCTTTTTCCCACATATTACTGAGGAATTATATACAACATATTATCAAAAAGCAGATCAGATGCAAAGCATTCATATCGCATTATGGCCAACTGCAATCCTTGAAGATACTGAAGCAGTACAAACCGGTGAATACATCAAAAACTATGTCGCCACAATGCGTGCTAAAAAAAGTGAAAAAGGAATTGCATTAAATGCTCCCTTTCCAATTATTGCGACTTATGCCCCTAAAAACATCATTACACGATTACAACCTAATGCATCTATCATTCAAACAACCCTGAATCTCCCTGAAGAACACCGATTTATTGCCGGAAAACCATCAATTGAGGAACATATCGTTGATATTAAACCAAATCATGCCAAAATTGGACCAACCTTTAAGCAACATGGAAAAACCATTCACATGGCTTTAAAAACACAAAGGGAACAATTACTCAGCAAATTACAAACAAACGGAGATATCCTCGTTGGAGACATTCTACCGAACCATCCACAGGCGCAAGACTCACTCATCAAAAATGAATATATCACACTCATCAAAGAACACACCGTGAAAGGAACCATGGATCATGGCATTATCCATTTTGATGAATTGTATATAGAACTACCTAAGGAGTTAACATAACATGCATAAAAAAGAACTCAAATCACTACTCATAAAAATATTTGTCATAGTTGTTGTCCTCGTTATGGTCTTAACCGGTTTCATTGTCATGTTTTATTAACACTAATTTATCGACAGGTATATAAACAGGTTTTTTCCTTTGCGGTCGCGAAAAAAGGGGAAGTAACCTATGACACAAAATCAAGATTCAAAAATCATGAACCGATGGATTGTCGTTGTCGGTGCCATCATGATTCAACTTGCATTAGGTGCAATATATGCCTGGTCTGCATTTACAACACCTCTGCAAGATCCAGGAAGCTTTAATTTTTTAAAAACTGAAACACAAGCAATCTTTGCTGCGGGTCTAGCAACATTTGCAGTCTTTACCATTATTGGGGGAAGACTACAGAAACGAATGACTCCCAGAAAAGTAGCTCTCATGGGAGGTATCCTTTTAGGTTTAGGATATATCCTAGGAGGAGTATCAGGAGCAAGTTTTCCATTAAAACTAATTTTTATTGGTATCATGGGCGGAGCTGGAATCGGATTAGCCTATGTGGTACCCATTGCCGTTGGCGTCAAATGGTTCCCAGATAAAAAAGGACTACTCAGTGGTCTTGCAGTAGCAGGATTTGGATTTGGCGCATTCATTTGGATTCTTCTTGCAAATCCTCCAAGCATCCTTGGGTTCACAGGACTCATTCATCCAAATGCACAAGGCATTTACTCTGTTGCAAATGTTGATATGTGCTTTATGATCTATGGTATTGCATTTTTTATTCTTGTTGCCCTTGGATCTCTCGTCATGATTAATCCACCAAGCGGATGGAAACCAGCTGGATATAATCCACCAGAAGAAACCGAGGAGACAAAACTCAAATTAAAGAATTTCACTCCGAAAAAAATGCTGAAAACAAGACAATTCTACATCCTCTGGATCATGTTTCTCATCGGCGCTCTTGCTGGCCTTATGGTCATTGGAAACATCCAGAATTTTGCTAAATCTGCTGAAGGATTCACCGCACATGGATTCACACCAGCACAAGCAGCGGATTTCGCTGTAATCGGTGCAGCGGTCTGTTTACCAATCTTTAATGGACTTGGTCGAATCGTCTGGGGGCAATTATCAGATAAGATAGGGCGGAAGAAGGCATTAATATCGATGTGTATCTTTCAAGGAATTGTGCTCATCATCTTTTTCTATACCACAACAAACCCAATCTTCTTCTATGTGATTGCAGCACTCATTGGTTTTAACTTCGGTGGAAATTTTGCGTTGTTCCCTGCTGCAACTGCGGATTCATTTGGAGCAGAAAACGTGGGGCTTAATTATGGATACGTGTTCCTCTCCTATGGAGTCGGTGGTATCGTTGGCCCCATTCTTGCAGGAGCGGTTCAAGATGCAGGATTAAGCTTTTTATATGCATTCATTCCCGCTGCAGTGATGTGTATAATTGCTGCTGTTCTTGGATTCCTCTATAAATCCCAAGTTTCAGCCAAAGCAAGCGCATAAAAAAACAAGTGATGAGGATGCAGATTGCATCCTTTCTTTCAATTTTTTATTTTTTTCTTTATAGTGTAATAAGTTCATAGCTATGATGGCCTAAACCAAGGGTTTCAGCAAATTTTATCTGCTGCTGAGGGTCAACATGATGTTCTTTAAAAAACACATCTGGTTTCTGTACATGGATTAGATCCAAGGATGCTTGATCAACTGCAACTGGATCATCAGAAAGAAGAAAACCAATATCAGGACATAGGATAGATTTTGCGGTGGGATCGCAATCACAACTATCAGCGATATCTTTGACCACATTAAGATACAACCCATGTTTATCTTTTAGACATGCATATGCAGCTTCAGCAAGACCTTGTTGAAAATGCATCGCCTCATATCCTAATGCGTTTTCAGGACAATTTTCAACACAAACACCACACCCAAAACATTTTCTCATATCCCGTTCCCACTTTTTAGTATGATCTACCGTTATTGCATCAAAAGGACATACCGATGCGCAGATACCGCACTGACTACAGAGCGACTCATTAAAAAGAGGGCGACTCCAATGATGAATTCGTAGTTTCATTTCTTTTGTTACGCCACCCATACCAAAATTCTTAATAGCACCACCCATCCCAGAAGCAATGTGACCTTTCACATGAGAGATAGCAAAAATATGATCTGCTTGATCAAGGTGCTCAATCACTTCATATTGTTGATTATTAATGGTAACTGAACTTCCTTTATCATCAATAACAATTGGGCAACCAATAGATTTCTCAGTGAACCCATGATGTGTTGCCACTTCAAGATACCCCTGGATTGTATGTCGTTTTGCATGATATGCAACGGTTGAATCAAGAAGAAACGGTGAAATATTATGTTCTTTAAGAACAGTTATCACCGGCCTTACTACTGAGGGTTTCACAAAATATTTATTTTTCAACTCACCCATATGGAGTTTCACCGGTACTCTATGATTTGAAAAAATTGAAACATCAAACTGTTTTACTGCCTCAGAAAAATCAGTTATATCTTGAAAAAACAGTACCTTATTCACCCTATCTTCTTCTCCCATTTATGTAATTTTAATACAGAACCTAATGATCCACCCTGTTTAATTTCCTCTCGAATACGATCCTCATGTTCTTTTACATCAACCGCTCTATTAGCTATCTCTTGAGCACTGTCTTTTGGAACCACGACCACACCTGAGTCATCCCCTATGATCCAATCATTCATATATACAGTTTGATTCCCACACAAAATCTCTGCGCCAATTTCACCTAATCCTTTAGGTTCCCCAGCATTAGGTGCAGTATGACGACAAAACACAGGAAAACCAATTTTTCTAATTGCATCAATATCCCGAACTGTTCCATCAATAACAACACCTGCTAATCCTTTATATTTTGCACTCCAAGTAGCAAGCTCACCCCAAACAGCAGTAGGTCCACCCCGGACAGCAATCACTAATACCTGATTTTTTTGTGCGACATCTATTGCTTCAACAGGTTTTGCCCAGTCACCATCTATAGTCTGTACGGTAACTGCTTGACCTGCGAATCGACATCCAGGGACAACTGAGACTAAGCCCTGCATAGCACCTTGTTTATGCATGGCATCTGATATATTTGATGTTGATACTTTTAAAAATGCATCACGAAGATGAGATTGATCAAATTTTTTAAATCCATCTGATCGTACTTTTTTTTTGTCGGTTATTGCTTTTTTAATATGTGCTGTTGCAGATGTAACATTTTTTGCTTTTGTAATAGCTCCACCAACAATGAGAATCGCTGCTCCTGCATTCACGAAATCAACTGCTGATTCACTGGTTATCCCGCCAGCAACAGCAAGAGGAAGAGAACTCTTTTGATATAAATCTTTAAGAATCTGTAATGGTGTTTCTCCTTTCATTTGAGAATCAATTCCCACATGAATACAGATATAATCAACACCGAATTTCTCCAGTTGCTGAGCACGATTTACAAAATCAGTGATCCCTATGAGATCAACCATAATAGCTGCCCCATATTTTTTTGCTGATTTCACTGATTCTTGAATGGTTGCATCATCAGAAACACCAAGAACACAAATGATATCAGCTCCTGCTTTTGCAGCCATCTCAGTTTCTACAGCACCAGTATCCATTGTCTTAAGATCAGCAACAATAGGGTTGTGTGGAAATTGTTCACGCAGCTGACGGATTACTGCCATTCCTTCGCTTTTAATAAGCGGGGTTCCCGCTTCAATCCAATCAGCACCACCTTTTATCGAATCTTTTGCAATATCAATAGCTCGATGACTGTTTATAAGGTCTAAAGCAACCTGAAGGATAATCGTCATAACACTATGTATAAGAAATGTTTTATTTAAAACGCATGTCCAACCAAAGGTTTTTAGAAACCTGAATAATGTATCCGTCTACGATTCATATGAACCAACCATTCATAACAAAGTTCAAAAAACAATACAACACGGACTTTGCCCAGTTCATCAAGAAACTAGAGCTCCAAGCCATTGAAACCGCAGAAGAACGCATACCACTTTATGTGAAAGTGAATATGAAAAATGCAAAACGCGTTCTTGATATTGGATGCGGATCAGGTATTGTAACCCGAGATATTGCTCACATGACCCGCGGTCAAGTTTATGGAATTGATGAATCGCCTGATATGATACAGGTAGCATCAGAGATATTACAACCCTATGATAATGTACAATTACAGGTTTCATCAGGTGAAAAAATACCTTTTTATGATAACACTTTTGATATTACCACCTGTAATCTGGTACTCATGTGGACACTTCATCCACAACAAGTCGTCAATGAAATGGCCCGAGTAACAAAACAAGAGGGTGTAGTCCTTGCTTCTCTTGAGCCTGATTATGGTGGAAAACTTCATTATCCCGAGGACCCGAAAGTCGACCCGATTTTTGCGGGAAAAGCAATCGCTGAAAAAGGAGGCGATCCGCATATTGGTCGAAAACTGCGTTGTTTGTTCACCCGAGCAGGGCTTCAGACAACAGTGGGTATTGGGAATAATCGTATTTGGAGTTGTGAAGAGGATCGCTCATACTACCAACACGCTCGAGATTTTTATATTCATGCATTAAGGCAAGCAGATATATCTCAACAGGATATTGATAATTGGGAGTATGCGTATTTACGATCATTAGATGAAGGAATTCAACTTAATTTCTTTCCACAATTTTATGCCATTGGAAAAAAACAAGAAACAAAATAATACCCATTTATTCAAAGGAGAAAATGAAACAATATGACAGCAAAAATCATGTATGGAAAACCGATTGCTGAACGCATTAAACAACAAGCAAAAGAGACAATACAGTCCTTAAAAAACGATTCTTTAGTTCAACCATCTATTGCAACTGTTCTTGTAGGAGACGATGCCGGTTCACGTCTCTATATGCGGCTACGAGATAAAGCATGTGCTGAAGTAGGAATTACTCCCTCACATCACATATTACCAAAAGATACTTCGACACAAGAGCTTATTGATTTGATCCAAGTCCTTAATATCGATGACTCAATCCATGGTATCCTCCTCCAACTCCCGCTACCAGCACAGATTAATTCAGAGCAAGTAATATCAGCTATTGATCCATGTAAAGATGTTGAAGGATTCACTGCTACCAATCTAGGGAGTTTGATCAATGGACAAGAACGTATTATCCCTTGTACACCCTTAGCAATTTTGAAAATAATTGAATCAGAGGACATCTCTCTTCAAGGGAAACATGTTGCTATTATCAATCATAGCATGGTTGTTGGAAAACCGCTTTCAATGATTTTTCTTAATCGTAATGCAACCGTTTCAGTTTGTCATGAATTTACACATAACTTTGAAAAAATAACCCAGCAAGCAGACATCTTAATTACTGCTGCAGGAAAACAACATTTGATTACAAAAAAGCATATTAAAAAAAATGCTATTGTCTTTGATGTTGCAATAATTCCAACAAATAAAGGGGTAACAGGTGATGTAGATATCGAAGATATCATAGATAGTGCACAAGCGATTACACCGGTACCAGGTGGGGTAGGACCTGTAACAGTTGCATGTGCTATTGATAATATGGTTCGCATCATGCACCATCAAATTGGTGAACCATGCTAATGCATCGATGGTATATCTTCTCAAGTATTTGCCTTATCATTAGTATATTTTTTCTTGTAATAGCAACCTTAAGTGGTGAACTTAGTATAGGTCTCATTGTAATTATTCCAATACTCATCGGTTCTGGTCCCTATGCCTTTATTGGTTTTCTACTTATTTTTCTTAGTTTCATCTTTTTTTTCATTGGAAGAACCTCTTCAATTATTCCTCCAAATCAGATATATCAAAAAGAAACGCATCAAACACAAAAAAACATACAAACAGGAGGAGTTGTTCTCATTGGACCAATTCCTATTATATTTGGATCAAACTGGAAAATCGCACTTCTTTTTGGATGTATTGGAATATTACTACTTACCCTTATGATTTATATGTATTACATACAATAACTGTTGATTTGATAGAATAATATAAGAAAACTTTTAATAATAAAACAAGGATTTTCATAGTAGGGGACATAAATGAAACGTTCACTAATAGCAATTTTGATAATAAGCCTTTTACTCCTAAGCAGTATCCATGTGGTCTCAAGGACCAATGAACCGGAACTGCTAGTAACACAAACACATATATCTTTTTCACAACCTCTTATGATAGAATCCGAGGATTACATACACATTAGTTTAAAGGAACAAACAAGTACCCTTGGTCAACCAGGAGCACCAGATCTGCCTGTTGTAACTAAACAATACATGTTTCCATTTGGTACCAAGATTCAAGATATAACAGTAGCATATAATGATATAACAACAGACCTACTTACTCAACTGATCCCACCTGCCCCAGAAGCAAAGTATATATCTACGGAGTATTCAAATGATCAACCAAAAGATCAGATCGATACCAGCATTTATCTTTCAGAGAAACCCTTCCCAGAGCAACCATACCAATACAGGTTAGGATCTGGATTACATGGTGATGAGCACGTACTCTATCTTACCGTGCACCTCTATCCTATTCAATATCATCCTATGAAATCAATGATTACAACCGCCCAAACAACAGATATCACCATTCACTATAGTATACCAGAACAATCCATGGTCTTTGGTGACACCTATGACTACCTCATACTTGCACCTTCTGAATACAAAGAATCACTACAACCATTAGTTGACCTTAAACAAACACAAGGGATTGAAACTTTAATCAAAACCTTAGATGAAATTCCTGATACTGGAATTGACAAACAAGAATCAATTAAATTATTCATCAAAGATGCCATAGAATCATGGGGAATAACTCACGTACTTCTCGTTGGTGCAGGTATCGAAGATCAAGAGATATTTCCTGTTAGGCAAGCATGGTTATCATCTGGTAACTATGAACGCTATTTCCCAAGTGATCTTTACTATGCAGATATCTATGATGCAGCAGGAAATTTTTCAACATGGGATAATAACAGTAACGGACGCTATGCAGAATATCCACAGGATAACGCTGCAGTTGATCTATACCCTGATGTTGCACTAGGAAGACTACCCTGTAATACTATCGAGGAACTTGAAATCGTTGTTCAAAAAATAATTACTTTCATTGAATCAAACATAATGACAAATACTATTGTACAGATGGGCGGTGATACCTTTCATGATGACTCAGAACGCATCAATGAAGGAGAATTTGCAAATGAGGAGGTTATGAAAAATCTCCTTGGGTATCAGACAACCCAACTCTGGGCCTCAACGAACACCCTGAAACGATTTAATATCGTCCTTGAAATCATGAAAGGAGTTGATTTTGTTGATTTCTCAGGACATGGAAGCTATGCTAGCTGGGCAACTCATGCAACACGAGATGGAAATGTCTGGCTTCCAAAAGGAATATTCTACGATGGATTTGTCTATGTTGATGTCAATTTCTTATGGAATTTTCAAAAATACCCTGTGTTTGTATTTAATGCGTGTTCTTGCAGTAAATTCAGTGAATTTGAATCCTGCCTTAGCTGGTCAGTTGTTAAAAAACAATACGGTGGTGGAATTGCTTCCTTTGGTGCATCAGGAATTGGTTATGGAAGTCATGGATCCTCAGAGACAGAGCGGTTATTCGGCTGGATGGAAGTCAATCTTTTTAAAAACCTGTTTGAAGAAAAAGAACTCGGTACAGTGTGGAAAGATTCACTTACAGAATATATCGGTTCATTTGAACTCAACGATGCGGATTATAAAACGATCTACGAAATGTCACTATTTGGAGATCCCACTTTAGAAATCAAAGAATATACGTAATCTTTAAATCTCGCTTTTATTAAACAAATAGCTGCCTAAACCAAGCAATAATGCACATATACCAAGCACAATAAGAAAATCAAAGCCTGGTGGATATACATTTGCGGTTCCAAGTAGACTACCTCGTAATCCATCGACCATGTAAAACAAAGGGTTTACCGTTGAAATCGCATACAGTACTGGTTGGTCACTAACCGGGAAAAAGGCTGAAGATAAAAAGAGTAATGGCATAATAAGTAGATTCATTATCAACTGAAACCCTTGGAAATCCTCAAGTTTTGATGCAACAACCAACCCGAAACCAACAGCACTAAACGCAATCAATATCATAAATGCAATCGTCATAAAAAGATTGAGGATCCCTGGAATATGCACTCCCAATGCTAGTGCAATAATAAGGATAATAAACCCTTGAACTAACGCAGTTGTAGCTCCGCCAAAGGTTCGGCCAAGAATAATTGAGAACCTGCTGATTGGGGCTACTAAAACTTCTTGAAGAAAACCAAATTGTTTATCCCAAAGAATTGAAATACCAGTAAACATTGAAGAAAAGAGTATTGCCATGGCAATAATACCTGGTGCTAAAAACGATAAATAATCGACATGCATATCTGGAAACGAAGCCATTCTGAAGCCAGAACCAAGGATGAATAAGAAAAATAATGGTTGAAGAATTGTTGAAACCAACCTACTTTTTGATCGCACGAATCGCTTCATCTGACGAAGCCACATGACATAGATTGCTTGAAGTTCATTTGATTGAAGCATGATATTTTTACCTCCTTCCTCTAAATTGAGGTGGAAGCGTTGCAGCAACATTATTTTCATCCTGGGAACGAATACGATGACCTGTAAAATGCAAAAATACATCATCCAAGGTTGGTTTATGAACACTAATTGAATGAACCGTTATCCCTAATTCCTGAGCCATGGTGATGAGAACAGGTATTTTTTCTTCCCCTTTCTCAACACCAATTGTAAGAAATGAATCATGATGCTTGATGTTTTTTACCCAGGAAATATTCTGCACATGAGATTGAAACACCTCCTGTTTACTACATGAAACTGTAATAACATCATTTCCAACTACATTCTTTAAATGATCAATGGTATCTAAAACTCGGATTTTTCCATGATCAATAATACCTACCCGATCGCAGAGATATTCTGCTTCATCCATATAATGAGTAGTCAAAAAAATCGTTGTTTCCTCTTCCTTATTTAACCGTTTCACATACTCCCAGATGGCATGTCTTGTTTGCGCATCCAATCCTAACGTAGGTTCATCAAGAAACAATACTTTTGGTCGATGCATAAGCCCGCGAGCAATCTCAAGACGTCGTTTCATGCCGCCAGAATACACTTTTACGAGCTTGTCCTTTTTTTGGAGCAGATCAACAAGGGTAAGAACCTCAGTTATTCGAGATTTTCTCAGATCTCTTGGAATCCCATACATACGTGCATGATAATCCAAATTCTCCTGTCCAGTAAGTTCAATATCCAATGCAGGTTCTTGGAATACAACCCCAATGGATTTTCGAACTTTATTTCGCTGTGTTTTAATATCTGCATCAGCAATGATTGCTTTTCCTTTGGTTGGTCTCAGTAATGTGGTTAACATTTTGATTGTTGTTGTCTTTCCAGCTCCATTAGGTCCTAGAAAACCGAAGATTTCACCTTTTTCTACTGAAAATGAAATGGCATCAACCGCATGAACATCGTCAAATATCTTCGTTAGATGATCTGTTTGAATAATACTCACAACAATAACCACCAGGGATAGTACAGATTAGCATATTATTAATAAACATATCCGTTTTATTTCTAAAAATTAATTTAAAAATTTAAGGCCAAACCTTTTTATTACTAGATACAATCAAGACTACAATCCATGACCTTTTATGATGATGTTCTTACTACTATTCTTCAACAGCATATAACTTCAAAAAGAGAGGTACACCAATTAAAAATACGATTATGTAAACTATATCACATGAAACATATTCCATCAAATGCTGATGTAATCGAACATATCTCTGATAAATATAGTGTACAGGATCAGAAGAAATTGCTTTATATTTTACAAAGAAAACCAATGCGAACAATATCGGGTGTTGCAGTTGTTGCAATTATGACCTCGCCCGCCCGATGTCCACATGGGTGTTGCACCCCCTGTCCTGGCGGTATTGAAACACATTCTCCTCAGAGCTATACAGGACATGAGCCAGCAGCAATGCGTGGGGACATGCATCACTATGATCCTTTTCAACAAGTACAGGCACGCTTACATCAACTGAAAAGCATTGGACATTCCATAGATAAAATTGATATGATTATCATGGGTGGTACATTTACATCTAGGCTGCCATGGTATCGGGAATGGTTTATAAAACGATGCTATGATGCACTCAATCAATCAGATGCATTAAGTTTACAACATGCAAAACAAATCAATGAAACAGCAGATCATCGATGTATTGGACTGACCGTAGAAACCCGGCCTGATTGGCTCCGTTTACAGCAACTTGATGATATTCTATTTTATGGAGCGACCCGTGTTGAATTAGGTGTGCAGACAGTAGATGATACAAAACTTTACTCTATCAATCGAGGTCATACTGTTACTGATACAATAGATACAACCCGTATAGCAAAGGATGCAGGTCTAAAAGTTTGTTATCATATTATGCCAGGATTACCAAATTCAACTCCCAACTCTGATGTGAATACAATTAAAACACTTTTTCAGAATCCAGATTTTCAGCCCGATATGTTAAAAATTTATCCCACACTTGTTATAAAAAATACTCCCTTATATGATGAATGGAAAACAGGTAATTTTCAACCATTAACCACAGAAAATGCAACAGATATTATATCAAAAATGATACAATATATTCCAGAATATGTTCGTATTCAACGCATTCAAAGAGATATACCTGCTCAATATATTGATGCAGGAGTAAAAAAAAGTAATCTAAGGCAACTAGTTGAAAAGGATATTTCAAATAAGAAATGGATTAACCATGAGATACGCTCTCGTGAAATTGGACATACTATCCATAAACATAACTTCAATGATTTAAACGATTCAATCAAATTACAAAAAACAACATATGCAGCAAGCAAAGGAAAAGAAATTTTTCTCTCGCTATGTATCAATACACCTGATCTATTAATTGGATATCTTAGATTGAGATTATGTTGGAATCCTTATCGACATGAGTTAAATCAACATCCATGTATGATTATTCGGGAACTAAAAATTCTTGGAAAAGAAATCCCTCTCGGTGAAAATGAAAAAACTGCTTGGCAACATCAAGGATTTGGCAAACAACTCGTATTAGAAGCTGAACGAATCAGTGCTGAGGACTATGATGCTCAATCAATAGCAGTATTAAGTGGAGTGGGCGTTAAATCATATTATAGAAAATATTTAGGATTTAAAGATAACGGAGTATATCTTATAAAAAATCTTTAAATCCAAGTTTTTATAGATTCACTTATTTAGATATGTTATACTAGATCAACCTGTTTTAATGCCTTTTTAGCTAATTGATATGCATCAGAATAATTTTTAGGTCTTTGCATTAAATCAGGCTCTATTGAGAGATCTGTAAATTGCATATTTAAAGAATAAAGATTTTTTAAAGGCGGTACAGGCAATGTTGCAACAAGTTTCCCCTGCCTTTCTTCTTCCCGTAATTCTTTAACAATATCTGGTTCTTCGTTAAAAATACTATCATCCTCATAAAAAATATCATCTATGATATCATCAAATTGATGTATATCTATCTCTTGATGCATATCGATATCTATATAGTCCTGCATCGATTTTTTTTTATATGGTTTTCTACGGTAATGTCCCATACATCCTCTCTGAAACAATAATAGTTTTTTTATATTGGATTAAAAATTACAAGCAATTTACAATATTTAAAACTACCTTTTTTATCAATTTTTTAAAGAATAATACAAATTAATAGTACTATTTTATCTCACATATGATAAAAAAATATATTAAGGATAATAACTCCTATAATTTGTATGAAAAAAGCACTTGTTATAATTTCTTTAATATGTTTGGTATCAATAGTTTATTTACCAATAATTGCTGCAGCTCCGATTGAATGGCACAACATGCCAAAGACAGGTACATCCATTGGAGATTCCTTTGAGATGAGATTTGAGATCCAATCAGATGAAACAACGAATTATTCTATACAAATTGAGCCTGCACCTCATTTTCAGGTTCTAACTGGAAATACCTCCCAGACTCGTATCATTCCAGATAAAGACACACGAACATTTTCTTTTACACTCCAAATCATAGAAACACTTGAAAATGGGAAATATGCAGTCAATTATACCGCATATAAAAATGGGACTATTTTTAAAACAGATGTCATTTATGTGCGAGCAGGACAACAAGTACCAGGTTTTGAATTTGCTTTACTCCTGCCTGCAATACTCTTTGGTCTTCTAATATGGAAAAAGAAACAACACTAATAAAAATCTTTCAGTAATTAGGTATTTTTAACTTTCCTTTTTTTTTTATAAGTTTTCGAAAATCATATAATCAAAGGTATGATATCTTTCAATGTATACCAATGACTAATCTATCTGATTTGAAACTTGAGTTATATGCTGCGCTCTCTGCATTAGCTATCATGCTTCTTTTTGGTACTATTGTGTATAAGTTCCTTGAGGATTGGACCTGGATCCAGTCATTTTATTTTTCTGTAGTGACCATGACAACAGTTGGATATGGTGATTTTGTCCCATCAACTGAGATTTCAAGACTTTTTACTTCATTCTTTATATTGACTGGTGCTGCCGTTGCATTTACCTCTTTAGGAATAGTTGGTATGAGATATCTGGAACTTAGAGAGAAACGAATAGTTCATCATAGACAGAAACGTGAGGAGAAAAAAAACAACCTGTAATTCATAGAATTCTTGAGTTATACTTCCCCTCATATGGTTAAATATTTTGATAACATATTTGATATATATTTTGTCATTTTGTAAATAAGCATAGAAATCTTTATAATCTTTAAAAAGAACCTTACTAGAAGTGATAGTTTATGGTTGACTCTAAATGGATGGAGAATGCTCTTATTGAAATTGAAAGCGCTAGATATAAAAAAAATTGGTCAAAAAAACAAGAGAACCAATTCAAAAATTTATTAAAAATTTATCATACAGGACAATATCGAAAGAAATCACGAAAAGAAATAAAACAATTACTTCAATAAGAACAAACAGTTCTTTTTTTTACTTACCTTTTTTATATTTTAATATGATTTTTAAAATTTTATAAACCAAATTTAGATAGCATAACAGTCAAATAGAGAATAAAACATGTCACTCGCAGTATGAAAATCCAACCAACCTGTGTCCCCTGTCTAATAAAACGAATTCTTTTTGAATCTGAACAGTGCACAAACGATAAAAAACTACAAGGTACAATTTTGAAATCTGCATGTCAACTTATTTCTCAGCATTATTCAGATTCAATATGTAGTGCTGATTTAGCAACAATTGTTCATAGAAAAACGTATGGTCTCTTACAGACAAATGACCCATATGCAACTCTAAAAAAGGAAAGTAACGCTGTAGCGCACTCACTTATTCCAAAAGTTGAACAAATCATTCAAAACTCATCAGATTCTTTTCATACCAGTATTCTTTGTTCGATTATTGGTAATGCTTTAGATTTTGGTATTGAAGGTGCAAGTAAACATCCTACAGCATTTCTTTCTCTTTTTGAAGAATTATACAATCAAGGAATTACCTATGATGAAACACAAAAATTGGAGAACATACTAAAGAAAAGTAAACAAATATTATTTTTTACTGATAATTGTGGAGAAATCCTTTTTGATAAAATCTTTCTTGAAGAATTAAAAAAGAAGTATCCTGAAATAAAAATTAAACTTATTGTAAAAGGGGAACCAATCTTAAGTGATGCAACACCTCTTGAAGCAACCCAATATGGGTTAGATACAGTGGTTGATAAAATGGAAACTACCGGTGGTTTTGCTGTTGGAGTCAATTTTTCACTTCTCTCAAATTCAGTTAAAAACTCATTACAAAATACAGATCTTATCATATGTAAGGGAATGGCTAATTATGAATCATTTTCAGAAACAACCTTTCAACCAATTGCGTACTTGATGCGTACAAAATGTCAACCTATTGCTGATTCCATGGGAATCCCTGTTCATATCAATGCAGTAAAAGTCTATGAGTAAACATTCAATTCTCATTTTTTTTTTTACAGCCATTCTGCAAGTTGATCCAAATCAGTAAATATTTTTTTTCGGGAAAAATATACAGTCAGCATTGAAGTGATAATTCCTCCACCAACAATCATAAGATACACGATGATTTGATATTCTGCAGCAAGAATAGGATTTGTCCCTGCCATCAATAATCCTGCCATAGCACCAGGAATAAAAATAACCCCAAGTGTTTTTAAACGATCAATCGTAGGAATTAATGCAGCTCGTATGGAAAACCGACCATACATTTCCATAGATTGCTTCGAGGTTGCACCTAAAGAAAGCATAGTTTCAATTGATTTTTTATTTAATTGGATTTCACGAGTGAGCCGTTCCATGGAAATCGAACAAATCGCCATAGAATTTCCAAAGGCCATACCTGATAAAGGAATAATGAATTGCGGTTCCAATGGCATCGCTCTCGATGTCACAAGGACAAGAAGCGCTAAACTGGCTCCTGCTAAAATAGAGGGTGTTGTCACCTGATATGCTTTCGGCATCCCTGTTGCACGTTTAGCAGAAGTATATCCACTTACCAAAATCATTGTTCCTAAAAGAACCCAAATGAGAAGAAACCAATAATCATAAGAAAACAAAAATGTGAGAAAGATAGCAATGAGAAATAATTGCCCTCCTCCTTTAGCGATAGCATAGGTAAACTCTTTTCCAATATGTAATTTTTTATAGATGGAAATAACGATGACAATAACAAGAAGGATGCAGACAAAACCAAGAATAATTAAACCTTCCTCCCAAGTATATGGTATTCCCATTTAATAGGCCACCTCCCATTCAAAATCAGAAGCATGTTGTACAGTGGTGATGCTACCTTCCTTAAGGTTTGCGATACGATGACTTACCCGTTTTGCTTGATCGATATTATGAGTAACCCATACTATTGTCAACGCTCTTTTCTTAGCAAAGGAACATATGTTTTGTTCTACCTTCTCAATATTTTTCGGATCAACACCACTAGTAGGTTCATCAAGCAAGAGAATATCTGGTTGTAAGCAAAGAGCACGCGCAAGAGATACCCGTTTTTTTTCCCCACCTGATAATTGTTCTGCGTTTTTCAATAACATTGAAGCAGGTAATCCTGCATCATGTAAGGATCTCTTAATATCAACCTGACCTTCAAGTTGATGAACACGTAAACCAAATTGAATATTATCTTGTATTGTACCAGGGAGCATAATGCTTTCCTGCAAAACAAGGATGATTTTTTTTCTTAACTCGGTAATTGGTATATTTTGATAGACCATATTTTTAAATACTATTGTTCCAAAATCTGGTTCAATTAATCTGTTCATACAACGAAGAAGGGTTGACTTTCCACTACCTGAGGGACCAACGATTGTGAGGATTTCTCCCTTTTTAACCGTTAAATTGATATTTGTAAGAATAGGAGTTTGTTGTAAGGTTTTTGAAAGATGTTTTATTTTAAGAATGTTCATAAGAAATGACCTCTTCAGATAATTCCTTTATAAAATCAAGGAGATGATCAAGTGTTTCTTTTCCCTTTTCCGTACTCGTATAAAAAATTCGTTGTTTTCCAGCTATGGTCTTTTTCTTTGTTTTAAGAAGATTATTTTTTTTCATTTCATGAAGTATTGGATATAATGTTCCAGGACTTATGTCATAGCCGTGTCTTTGTAATTCCTTAATCATACCAACGCCGTAAATACCATCTCTATCTCTTGTTGCATGATGAAGAATATGGGCTCGAATAAAACCAAGAAGTATTTTTCGCTCATACATATAATATCGTATTTCGATATCGTTAATCGATATATTAATGTTCTCCTAAAAAACCTAATAGATTATACGCGGCAGGCACATTGAAAAATAACCTTTTTCCAGACAAAAACTGCAATGATACCAGCAATGAACTGAAGAAAAATAAAGATAACCGCATCAAACACTTGAATTCCAGCATCTGCATAGGTAAAAACCCTGGCAATGGTAATCATAGGATTCGCAAACATAGTACTTGAAGTAGCTAGAATCATTCCAGCAACAAGCAAACCGACAACCAAACTTATACGCGTTGACCGCTGATGAACAAGTGAAAGAATGCAAAGCACCAAAATAAAAGTCCCAAGCATTTCGGAAAGATATGCCCCAACACCTCGTTGAATTGTGGAAACCGTTACTAACAAATGTATTCGATCATAATACATCAAATGCGTCAATACAATTCCAGAAAGCCCACCAAGTATTTGAAACACACTATAACGACCAGCTTCTCTCCAAGATAAATCACGAGTTAACGCGAAAGAAACGCTTACCACGGGATTAAAATATGCGGTACAGATAGGGCCAAAGATTTCAATTAACGCAAAAAGCACAAAGCCAACAGCAATAGCATCAGCAAGCACTGTAAGGCCAATTGATGCATCAAACACATCCAAAAAAAGAATCGTAGGTGAAACTGCAGCTATAACCAAAAACATTGAACCAATGAACTCACAGACGGGCATGTATCTGCGGTTTATTGTTCTTTCATCACTTTCTGTTTCCAACGTTTTCACGAAATATTCAACTCACATCAGAGAACATAACTTCAATCCATTGTTTTATCATATCACGAGTTTCACGAAATGCCTGCAGTTGTTCATCATATGATCCTTGAATACTACTTGGATCTGGAAAACTTTGATGCAGGATTTCTTTACCTGGAAAAAACGGACACTGTTCTTTTGCATTATCACAAACAGTAACCACATAATCAAAAACCTGCCCGGAATACACCTGTATCGTTTTAGATGACTGGTTTAAAATATCAATATCTATCTCATCCATGACTTTAATTGCTAATGGATGAACCGATGATTGAATGATTCCTGCACTAGATGATTCAAATGTGGAACCATACAGATGACGAAGTAAACCCTCTGCCATCTGAGATCGACAAGAATTATGCGTGCAGAGAAATAACACTGATTTTTTTTGATTTAAACTCATGTATCTTCATCCACATGATTCTGAGGAACAAAACATGACTTCGAGGTTTCCTCTCGACAATCAATTTCTACACGATCACCAGAAACCATATAAATTATTTTTTCAGCCATCTTACAAGCATGATCTCCACAGCGTTCCAAATACCGAGCGATAATGATATACTCAGTACATGCAGAAATCTTCTTTGGATCCTCCATCATATAGGTCAGACATTCCCTATAGATAGAATAACGAAGATCATCAACTTTTAACTCTCGATCAA
>Ga0180430_10000601_pt1 | contig 38520 bp, 29 predicted proteins | sample SS_ome_9_FD_132999 | JGI IMG/M metagenome (GOLD analysis project Ga0180430, IMG submission 132999) | Hypersaline lake sediment archaeal communities from the Salton Sea, California, USA - SS_1_S_2 metaG | ecosystem: Environmental > Aquatic > Non-marine Saline and Alkaline > Hypersaline >...
GGCGTTGCGGTTGGTCTGGAGGATGGCCCAGCGGTTGAGTTCGCGCTTCATCACGCGCTCCATCTGGCCCACACGTCCTGGCGCGCCGTTGACCAGCAGGTACTTCTTGGCCCAGTCCTCGCAAGTGAGGATCTTGTAGATACCTTGGAATTGGAGGCCTTCGGAGACCGACTGGTTGATCTGACGCATGTGCATGCGGTAGTGTTGCATGCCCAAATCGCTCTTCATGAAACCATGTTCCAGAGTCATACCCAGGCCGTACTGGGTCATGACATCGAATCCCTCGATCTGACGAGATCGCACCAATCGTGGGGTACCACGAGGGGCGATGACGTCGGGCATCTGGGTGGGGAAGATCCACTTGTTCCAGTTGCTCATCAGAGCGCCGTCACGGGTGACCATCGGCAGAAGCACCGAGGTGACAAAAGAGTTGTTGGCGCGTGCCAGCAAGAACATGGTGTTTTCGATAAATTCGGATCGTCCCTTGTAGGCCTCAGGCATCACCCAGGTCGACTTGTTGACGTTGGAGTAAGGGCGAGCGCGGAACTCGACATCAGCACGAGGCTGGCCGAAGGTGACTGCCCATGGGTTTTCACGGGCGAGGTTGGAGGCGGGGGAGGTGACATCGGTGGGTGCGTGGAGCATAACGCCACCGAGCACGTTCTTTGCGGCTTGTAATCCGAGAGACATTGGTTTGTAGGAGAAGAGCTAAAGAGATTTTTAGTTTTGGCGAGGAGAATTGCTCGCGATCTTTAATATCCAGTAAAAGCTTCTTGTTCGGTCGTTGTTGCCTAGTTGGAAGAGGGTAACGGCAACTCACCATACTCGGGCATACCATCTGAAAAGTGGATGGGCCCCCATACTTGTTCGGGGTTGGCCAAGGTTGGAGAGAGGGTAGATAGGCCCCATACCTCTGCTTGGGCCTCAATGCCTGTTGGTGCTGGACCTGCAGACAGAACATCAATTCCGTTTTCCTGGAGCCATACAGCGTACAATTGGTCTTCGAGATACATTGTTGGTTGGAGGTTATCTTGGTTTGGGGGTGTGGGTGACATGTAAGCAAAAGTCTAGAAGAAAAGGAGTGTATTTTTTTCAGTTGCAAGTTTTTTATATTTTTTCTCCCTTGATGCAGAAAAAAATTGGCGCAGACTCGTCCACACCCAGGGACTGGGGAATGATGAATCGGGGAAGGAGGAGAGTGTACGCGAACCCTCCCAATCCCGATAGCCTGATGGATATGGAGTTGATCATCCCCATGATGAGGGAGTTGGAGGCTCGCCGACGACGGTATCGAAGGAGAGTTCAGTTTGAGAGCAATCGTCCTCAAAGGATGAGAGGTGGAGGGAGAGTGAGAGGGGGGAGAGGGAGAACCCCAGTCAATGTTCGCTTGGTGGGCGATGACCGTCTCCGCCGGGACATTTCCCGTGAGATCCTCCAGTTTGAAAGGAACTCCGAAATGGGGAGTAACGAAAGTGAAGAAGAGTACAAGCTTCGTTACAACAGACACATGGCCAATCAGGCCTTCCTTGGCATTCTTGGCACCAACATGACCTTTGTGAGCCAGAGGATTGGCCAGCAAGCGACCAATGAATTCACCCTTCAGTTGGATTGATCTTGAGGGTTTTTTTATTAAATTTTTGTTCCATCTATGATTCCTGGTCCCCCATGAAAGCGTGCGTAGCTTTCCGGATCATCAAACAGCCTTTGTGCGGCATTACGCACTTGGAAACGAGTGGCAATGTCCCTTTGTTTGAGCAATTCCAGTTGGTTGGAGAGGCTCTCACATCGCTTGACCTCTGCATTGACTGTCTGGTTGATGTTGGTGATCTTGGCTTCCATGCTCTTCAGGCGGGAAGCAAAGTCTGCCAGCTTTTGCTCGTAGGTCTGAGGTCCGTTCTTTGTGGGGTTGGCAATACGCACATCCACATCGGGCTTCTGCGCAAGCAAGCTCTGCAAGTCTCTCTTGAGGGTCGACAGTCGTTCCTGTTCCTGGCTGACAAACGTTTGTGCGGTCTTGACAATCTGTTGGAGGGGTCGGTTACTTCCCACCTGAATGTCGACCGTGGCCAGAACCTTGGCCGCGTCCCGTATTTGCTTTTCCTTCCGGTTTTCCGCGTACTTGCGCGAGAGCGCCTTCTTTGTCAAGTTTGAGTTCTTTTTCCCCTTTCCCTTTTTCGAGGGCTTGCTTTGCTTACCAGAGATGGGCTGGAGAGTGGGTATGGTTGGCAATTCCTCATTGGAGGGGGGTTTCCGCCTATTCAAAGGGACCTTTCTCTCGAGTTCGTCTTCCATTTTTTTTCTTGCCAATTGGTTTTTCCTATTGTTCTCTTTATTGATTTTTTTAGTGTGCCGAGGAGAAGGAAGAAGAAGAGGAAGAGGAGGGGAAGGGAGATTGTTGTCGTTGGCGCTTGGCCATGGAAGCGAGAGAGGAACTGGTTGTGGTCGAGGAGTGAGTACGTTTGTTCGATCGAGCTTGCGCGGAAGAGGCAAAGGATAGAATGTGCTCTGCCTCCAGCATGGCCTGTTCCAATTGCTGGTCATCGATCTGGTCGTTGGTGATGGGGTTGGTGGTTTGTCCGTCCAGGTTCTTTCGCGCGCGAACTGCGCTCAATTGCTCGACCAGACCCTCCTGGAACTCGCTTTCCACACTCTTGACAATTTCCGAGGACGCTGCTCGGTCCGCGGCCTCTCTTGCCATCCGTCTTTCGTGCTGAATAAAGTTTTCTGGGTACTTCATGTGAAGAATGGGGTCGTTCTCCTCGACCAGGCTCTTTTGGGTATAGCGGGAGAGGTGGTCGGTCATCGCGTGGGTGAAGTTCTTTGCCTCGCTCAAATTCATGAAGAACTCCTTCATCAGCCAGTGGATGTGCAGCTGGCTTTCGATGAAGCGGAGGGCCTCGTCGTCTGCCTGCGCCAGATCGACCAGTACGTCCGAGGAGGCTTGCGCCAGCTGGCGGGTCTGGTTTCTTCGGTGTCGTGTGTGGCTCTGATTGGCCTCTGGCATGAAGAACCGTTTTTCTGCACTGCTCATGGTCCCTCTCTTACTCAGGGAGATCTCGGTCGTGGCCTGGCTGGCCATTTGCTCGGTGATGTCGTAGCACGACCAGTAGGCCTTGTTGTTGTTGGCAGTCTTGCCGAGCAACATTCTTCCTGGGCGAATGCCCTTTACGGTAATCGCCTTCATCACCCGTTGGAGGACCCTCTCTGGCGAGAGCATGGCCAAGTAGAAGATGGAAATATGCCAGGTGTAAGTCTTGACGTTGTTGAAGGATCCTGCCTCCTCACAACGTTTGAGAACGCGAACGGTTTCTCGCTGTCCCTGGTTTGCGTGAGACTGGTCTGGATCGCCCAAGTTGTACACGACTTTGGGGCAAGTGATCTTGGTGCTCTCCAACTCTTGCAGTGCATTCTTGGCCGTGTTGGGCGTGTGCCCCATGCCGTTTTGGTGGCAGAGGATGCTGATCACCTGCTCCTCGGTGGCTTGGAAGCGAAGCATGCCCATGTTGATGGTCTCCCCATCGTCCGAGATGTCGTAAAGAACCTCCTCGCCAAAGTTGGAGGGGGCGTTCTCCGAGCGGGCGTACAAGGCTCTCTTCTCGGGGGTAAAGTAGTTGCAAAAGTGGCTGGCGAGAATCTCTGCGGTCTGGTGGATCTGCTCGTTCATCACGTATGCGTTCACCAGTCTGGTGATGATCCAGATCGCGGATCGCTGACTGAGGAACATGTAGGGCGCAAAGATGGGCGCCATGTCGATCGAGAAAGGCTGCACGTCCATGGCACCTGTTTCTTCGTTATAGTGGAGAAGGGGAGAAGCCATGCTGTTGGTTACGATACACACAGCGTCGTACATGGCACGGTTAATGGCCATACTCATGGGCTGGGCGCCCAGTCTTCTCGACTTATCGAGCACGCTCGGGCACACGTTGGCCAGGTCCTCGATCACGTGGTTCCAGAGCACCACGAACATGTCCACGTTGGGCAAGGGAATGTTGCCCGTAATCACAGCGGTGTTCAGCCAGACCATGAGAGCGTGACGGTCGAGGAACATTTGCACGCGCTGGTTGCGAACGGCCATGTTGGCACGGGTGTTCTGGAAACTGGTAGGCAGTTGTGCACGAATCATGTCCAATCCATCTCCCGAACGGGTGGAGGACGCCGAGGAGAGAATGGTGTTGACCAGAAACCGATCGGTGAGAGAGGTGTCTCCGTTGGCGCCGCACTGGTACCAGAGGTTCGAGTTGATGATCTGCACCTGGCGGACCTTAGTGACGATGTTGTAAGACCGCCGTTCCATGACCTTTTCCCGCCCGCTGGTCGCCGTGTCGGGCATGGTGAGCACCTTGCGTGAAGTGGTGCCATCCGATAGAATCTGCTTCATCATCGACCGCTTTTGCTCGATGCTCTTGTCAAAGGGGTTCATGTACTCGGGCAATTCGTCCGTGAACGCCACGTTACCCCACGAGGCCTTTGGCGTGTTGTAAGCGCGAGCGGAGAAGGTGCCTGCAGCCTCCATGGTACCAGCCAGAAGAAGGGTGATGAGGATGAGCTTGGTTTCGTAGGACTTTCCGGTGCCAGGGGCACCCACGGTCGCAAAGTGGATGATCATGCCGGGAAGGCCCATGACCTCCTCGAATACGTTGTCGGAAGAAGCACGGTAAGCAGCTTGAAGGATGTCGTGCATGACCGCCGTGTTGTTGATGCCAAACACCTTGGAGAGAGTCACAAGGTCGCTGGCGAAGATGGAGCCGGTTACACCAATTTGGTCGATGATGGGCACCTCATGAAACACGGGCAACTTGTCGCTCATGTATGTACGCAATCTCCTCGCAGCAGCGTTGAACACCATCGTATTGTCCTTGTTTTCTTCGAGGACTTCCCTGGTACGGTTTCGGCCCGAGTGGCGGATGAGGTTCATGAGAATGAACCGGCGCATGTTGGGGTCGATGTTGGCCTCAAAGTCGTTGTAAGCACGAATTTGTTCCAAGTATTGATCTCGCGCCTTCTCCAAGGGCGTTTCGATTGAGGCCACGTCACTCGAGGCACCGTACCGGCTATCAAAGTCTCCGAACCGTTTGGCCATGTTTCCGTAGCACGAAAAGTGCTTGTTTGCGAGGATCACTGGTTCAAAGCGGGAACCAGTGATGTGATCAGGGCGAAGGAGGCTGGGTTCCTGAGCAATCTGGTCTTCTCTGTGCCCATTGAGGTTTCGAAGAAACTGCAACCGCTGGGGGATGGAGCGAATACGCCGTGCACGTTCCAGGTCGGCTTCCACGTACAATTCATCGTTCTTCTTGTTGGACATGTCCAACAGACAGTCAATGACCACCTGAGCCATGTCAAAGCTCCAAGGCAAGCGGATGTTCTCGATGTTGGAAGGCGCAAACTGCCCCCGGTTGCCCAAAAAGCACAGTTCGGGGTGGGGAACGACAAATTCCTCGAGAGTCATGTCGGGAAGGTCGTAGGAAACGTCATCGTATTCTCTCAAGTAGTTGCTGTCCGTGTCTTGTGTGGAACTCACGCCTGCTCTTTGAACTTTTTCGACGACATTGACGTTACCGGTACCAAAGGTCTCGTGCACACGGATGACCTGTTCGTCGACCGAGTGATCGTTCCCGAGGGTGTTGAGGCTATCCCACTGGTCACTACCAGGCACGATCTTTGGAATGCCCAAGTACTCAGAGACGACAAAGTTTTGATAGAGAGCAGCGTTCACAATTGTTTTGTAGATGTCCACCGTACTTGTGTAAGAGGTGTTCTGGGTGGCTTTGGCATTCTCATCCAGTTTCTTGTTGTAAGCGCGCACCTGGGCGTTTACTCGCTTTTCCGCCTTGTCGTAAGCGAGCGGATTGTCGTCGAACAACATGGCCCTCTGTTGTGCGGCGAGATCATCTTCAATGTGGAGCTCTTGCAGTCTCTGGGTCTCTCCGAGGTTATCGGAGTTCTCCTTGATGATCTTACGAAGGGCCTTGTTGATATCAAACCAGGGGTCGGTCACCAGGAACCAAAGGCGAACCCCTGCCACGTTGTCGTGCTCAAACACCTCCTCGATGTTACTCAGGAACGCCCGCTCGTTGTAAGGATCGGGTGCGTCATGCACCAACATCTCAAAGAGCACCTTTCCCTTGGGGTAGAGCTTGTCAAAGAGTCGGCAGATCGATGGGGCGTCGCGCACATACATGTCACCCATCTTGACCGAGTTGGTGAACCCCTGAGAGTTGTCGGAGAACGCTTTGCAAAGGGCCACCACGGTGGTTGCCATGTTGTGCCCATGGCTTACATTGGTGTTAAAGTCCGCCAGGTACTTTGCCGATCCAGTCATGGCCTGGATAGGAATGAACACGCTGAACAAGTCAAAGATCGGAACGTAGCTGGGGTTCTCTTGGAACATTCGTGCCAGTGTTTCGTTCTCCAGTACTTGGTTAAGGTCCTCGCTAGGAAGGCGAATGTACCGAATGCGTGAGAGCGCCTCGTCCTGGTCCCTTCTCTTGTTCTCTTTGAACACCCACTGCAGTCCACTGGTCTCGTGCACGTGCTGTTGGATACTCTCCAAAATGATCATCTGGCTTTCTTGTTTACGGAGATCGTCCACCGAGAGCAGGCGGTTCACACTGACCGAGGAGCTTGCCAGAGAAGAAAAAGAGCTTGTCGTTTCGGAATGAGAAGACTGGCTCGCTTCATCCGAATGAACACTATCTTCATCCGAACTACTCGGCAAACCTTCTTCGTCCGTGTAGGAACCCTCAAACTCGTTCTCGGCCATTTTCAATTTTCAATAAAATTTCATTCGAGCATCCGGGTTTTTGTTTCACAATCACTTTGATTTTTTTTTGTTTTTTTCCTCGACAAAAATTTGACGTACCAGTTTTTTTCGTTGGTCGAGAAAAAACTCCAACCGATAAAAAAGACCCGACCGACAAAAACAAAATTCGATTGGAAATGTCTATGTCAGCAGAAGATATTGCAAGAGTAGGAGGAGGAGGGGGGGATCATAGCTCAGACGAGGAAGTGGAACTACAAACTTCTTCGGATGAAGAAGTGGAACAAGTGCAAGGAGAAGAAGAGGAAGAAGGAGAGGAGGGTGGCTCGTGCGCTCTGGAACCCATTGACAACTTCAAGTGTGGCAAGTGCGGAGAGGTGGACAGTGACCAAGTGATGTTGGTCCATTACGGTTGTCACTTTCAGGTGTTTTGTTGTGAGTGCAGGGACGAGTACATTCGCAAGCTGAACTTGCTCAAGGGCGCTACTGAGGAACAACAGATGATCGCAGAATGCAAACAGTGTGCGGGCAAGGTGAACCCTCGGGGCATTCAGTGGTGTCCCCTCCTTCAGAACAGGTTCTATGGGATTGCGGCGCGCAAGTGCCCCCTCTGCGACGAGACTGTACCCTTCAACGACATTGAACAGCACATTGGGGACTGTGTGCTCTACGGTGACCGAACCTACACCCGACAGGCCAAGAGCCTGGTCAGCAAGTACAAAAAGCACGCGAAAAAAGTCCGTCAATACCGCCAGAAGCTATGTGGGTACATGAGAGCGCAAGAAGAACGAGAAGACCTAAAGCGAAAGAGAGAAGATTTATTGAAGAGTCGGAGAGTGGTCATGGAACGAACACGAAAGAGCCGTGAGAACGCCCGCTCTTCGTTTGCAGAAAAACCCTTTCCCTCTACGCGAAAGCGACAGCGGAGGGAACCAGTGGACATGAGCGCTGTGCTCAAGACCGTTTCGAGCGATTTTTAAGGGGACTTTGCCCCTCCTTGACCATTTCCGCGGGGTCCTGCATGGGAACTTGTGGGGCTCCAGCCAAACCAATAAACTCTTCACCCTCAATGGGCACGTTACCGCTCTCCAAGTTCATCTTGTCCTGGGCCCGTCTCATCATCTCCTCGGCCCGGGAGTTGATGCTCTCGCCCTCTTCGTCCTCATCCGAGTCCGACTGGTACATCATGTCCTGCATCATCTCCTGTGTCATCTTGTGTTGTTCTTTGGCCATCGAGTACTCTTGAATGGTTTGTCTCTGTTGATTGAAACCGGGTCCACTCCTCATGGCTCGTGTCATGTTCTTGGTCGCGTTCATCATGTTGAATTGGGAGCCCGCGATCATTGCCGAGTTGTTCATTGCAGTCACATCGTTCAAGCAATTGTCCAACTGTTGAATGTCCCTGTCAATACGTGCAATGTTCTGGTACTGGCGCTTGGCCTTACCCATGTCCCCCGCCTTCATGTGTCGTTCGGCCGCTCGCTTCATTTCTTTCTGTTGCGTTTCCAGTCTGCCCTTTTGGCGCATTAAATCTCGCTGGTTCTGACGGAGGTCCGACTGCATTTCCCTCTGCCGAGCCCTCTCATCCTTGTGCTCCTGAACCAACCAAGTGGGTAAATACGAAAACCAAGAACTCTCACCACTGCTCATCTTCTTTTACATCATACCTTCTCTCTGCTCCTTTAAATGTCTATATACACACTTTGCCTGTCTCAACAAGACTACCGTAAGCTTTATCGGGCTTGCCCCAAGGACGACCGACAAAGGTTGTTTGGAAAACGACCCTACGCTTTTCTCGGACCGAGCAATTACCGAACGTTGGGAGGCGATCCGGCCAACGAATACTATCGGCCAAGAACACTGTCCGCCAGACCAAGGACCATACGGTTAACGCCAACCCTCCAGGACCGAGCAGACACCACATTCATCAGCCCCCCTCGTGAGTACGGGCGAAAAGCGGTGGAAAGAACCCTGGAATCACGAAAACGAGTACTTCAAAAACTACCAGAATGGGTGCAAGCTCTTGTTCGACTAGAGGACATTGGAGGATGGGTTGAACAAGTTGACAACCCCACTCGCCTGTTCAAGTACGAGGAGTCTGGAGGCGCTGGACGGAGTGAACGATGGAATGTGATTTTGGGGAAGAACGGGAAGTTACCACGTGCCAACGAAAAACTATACTTGGTCCGCCCTTTGGCCGACAAGAAGAAGAGAGGTGACACGGTGCAGTGTTACGTGGTCTCTGGCATGCCCACGACCAAGGGGGCCAAACGGGTCAAGACCGCTTCCGTCATTCTCTATCCCTGCTGAGCGGAAAAAAAAGGAGAAAAAATAAACAAAAGGCGTGAATGGAGTTTGACTGGTAAAACACCAATGGAATCGTCCAAAAAACCACAGAAGAAAGTGAATCGAGATCAGGTGCGTATCCGCACAAACAAAAACCTGCAAAACACATCCTTGGGCGATGCTCGATGGAAGTCGGTGTCCGCACCGATTGCCAGACATATCCAGTCCACGGCAAGGGACATCGTGGAGGACGAGGGGTTCCAGTCAGTCCGATTCAGTCAGGATGCGATGAACATGTTGATCGAGATCACCCAACAATTCATCACACTGGGCGCTTCTGACATTCAAGCAAGCGTGGAGCACGGCCTCCGCCACACAGCCATTGACACCGATGTGAACATTGCACGAAGCTCGTTCATCGCACAAGAAGGTCTTTTGCCTGCGCCTTCACAGTGTGATGTATCCGTTCGCTACGCCAACCACAGTGACCGAAGTAAGGCCGAGATCTCTCGAAACAGCAGCATGGTGAAGAAGAAGTTCTCTTCGCTAGAAAGCAGAAAAAATCAAACTAAATAAAGTTTTTTTTTCTACGTTTACTTTTTTGAAAAAAACTCCAAAGATCAATGGCAACCGATGAGGATTGGAAGGCTTTCGAGGCGATGAAAGCGATCGTCGAAGAACGAGATAGAAAAGAGGGAAAATCGCTGGTAAAAAACGACGTGGAAGCCGAGGTTCAATTTTGGAGAGAATCCAGCTTCATACAGTACCTCCAGGAAAACGGGTTCCAGTTTAACGTAAACGCGATGAGGGTGGACCGTTTTCAATACTGGGATAGGCTGGCCGCCTCACACGCATGCAGTGGGTCGTGCGCGTTCCGGAACCTTCAGGAGGGCTTTCGGTTCCGCATGCCCAATGGGCAAATTTACCAAGCCACGGGAATTGTGTACGTGTGCCAGAGAACGCTGAAACCTCATTTGTGCGGAGCAGATCATTGCACACACCAGACCCTCCCCATGGACGCTGACTGCACGGTATGCTCGCTCACGGGGAGAGTGATCACGGAGAACCGACACATGTCCTTGGCCCGTTCCCGAGAGGATCCTGATGTTCGGGTGGCAGGGGAGTTTACCTACCAAAGGTACTTTCAAAGTGGAAACGAAACCGACACGCTGAATAGTAGGGAACACGAGAGCACGCTGAGTCTGGTCCGAATGTATACCAAGGACAAGAAAGATGCGGCCTATTGCATGGATCTGCTTCAAAAGGGTGCCACGCACGAACAGGTGGTCAAGCTGGCCAAGTGTCGCACTCGGTGGAGAGCAACTGCCAACAGTGTATACGACGAGCAAGTGATGACTTCCCACTATGTGGACTATCAAAAACAAGTGATCAAAGACGCGCACCGCTCGTTTCTGGAACAAGCCGACAAATATGTAAAAAGGTGTGCGGAGGACAAGAGGCCGTTTGACATTATGCACCTTCTCTTTTTGTTCAACCAGTACGAAAAGCCTGCGTATCGTGGAGTTTATTTCGTCAACGACGTGGACCAGATCAAGCGTGATTTACGCGAGCGAGTGGTCGACATCATGCTGGAGGTGTGGGAAAAGCTCTCTCGGTTTGAGGGAGTGAATCGAGATAACTTGAGCTTCCACACCTGCGCAAGGGGAATTCTGGTGATCATGGCAGGCCACAGTGTGGACCATGCCAATGGTCTTCGAATACAGTTAAAAGTGGACCGGCGTACGGGAGAACCTAGCCGCATCACGGAATACAAGGGTGCTCAATCGGTAAACCTCTCCCAATACGAGATCAGAGAGTTCTACTTCATTCCTCGAATTGAGGGGCTGGTCTTAGCGCCAGCCTCCATCGTCAACCAGGAAAAGAGCAACCGGAAAAAGCGCCAGCGGACAAAGAGCCATTCTTCTTCGAGGCTGATTGTCAGTAGCAACACACGGAATAAGAAGGGGAACAATAGTGCAAGACGATCCACGGGAAGCAATCGAAACGAAGGGCGCATGCCGTCCGTTAAGAACGTGCACGGGATCATTGCAGAAATCATCGACTCGGCCAAAACCTTGCAAGACATAGAGCAGTTCTGTTACGAGTGAGTGGCCTTGTCGTGGATAAAGTGGGTCAACTTGGTCACCCGAGAGCTGTCCGGATCCACTTCCTCGATGATCGTCACCTCCAAAGGGTCCATTTGGTAAAAGGCGTGCCAGTTGATTCGTACGGGAACATTGTATTGTCGAGCGAGAAGGCATGCCGTCACACAACGAGGGTGTGTTCCCCTTGACTTTCCTTCCCATTGTTGCTTGATCTTCAGGGCAATTCCTCTATCGTGAATGGGGCCGATCACACAGGTCAGCTCTTTGATCACATCGTGCTTTCCCTCTCCTCTGTGTTCGTTTTGTTCCATGTTTTGCAGGAGCCCGAGAGGGTTTGCTGTGATTTTGATTTCTGTTCGATTGTCTCGTGTGGTTTTGTTCCGCAAGCGGGCGAAAGCCTTTGGGCTCTCGTGGCGCATCTCTGTCAGAGCGATGGAGTGCTGTCGTGCACTCGCATACAAACATACAAACAATTCTTTATCACCACCGTCTGCCATGGAATTTGTGTTAACAGCGGATCAAGTCACATGCACATTAAATAGCAATCAAGCAAATGAAAAAATTGCAGTAACCCGAAAGAATGGAAAAGTATGAGCAAGGTACGGTAGGAGATCTCTATACGACTCCTCCAGAAGTGAAATTCGTGCAACCAACACGGCTGCCCGTGATTCTGGCGTCCCTGGGCGTTTTTGTAATTCTATTCGCTCTTCTTCCTTCGTTCATGCATTGCTACCATGAACGATCACAGCGATTCGACAGGCACCGAGAGTACCTCACGCAGAGCGGCCTTTGCGACAACTTTCTCAGGGATGCCCTTTTTAAACAAGGGGAATTCGAGCGTGCCGAGGTTCTCTCCAACATATTTGTGGACAAAGCACGATACCACGAGATCGAGACAAACTGCGAAAAATCCTATCTGTACATTCAACAATCCAAACTGGTCGGTGCCATGGACGACTGGTTCACCAGCACAACCCTCTACAGCGTGCTGACGGGAGGCAACTGGAAAATTCAAGCGGTGCTGGCCATCATGGCCATCATGTCGGTCCGCTTTTTCCTCAATTACCTGGTCCGCTACAACGCAATCAATCAAGCCTTCTCCTCCTTAAAATCAGACAATTACGCGGTCGTCGTTGATCAATAAAAAAAATGTCACGAAAACGTTCCTTTGCCTCTTCTTCTTCCGTGCCATCAGTGAACCTGGTGGCCAACATGATCGATACGGCGGGAGAGGTGAGCATGGATTCCTCGTTTGCTCAGGTGACCGCAGAGTACAGACGGTTCAAAAAGATTGCTCCCATCGAGGCCCCTCCCGCATACACAAAGACTGAGGACGATCTCAACAAGTTCCAGGACTTTCTCGATGGACGAGTTTCTCTCACACGTTCGCGCAATCCTTCCTCGTCGTCCTTGGCCTCCTCAAGTTCCTCTCTTCCGACACCGACAAACTTTCAGGAAAGAGTGAACAAGCAGGAAAGGGAAAAGGTGGAGAGGGAGTTGAAGGCCATGGCCACTTGCATGCAGATGACCGACAGTATGAACTTCACGGTCAATGGGTTCGTGGCCCCGGGAAGCGATATCTACAAGGTTCTCTACGATGAGGCAAAGAGACACCAGCGAAGGGTGACCAAGTGGCACAAGTACTCTCCCAACCGAGGGGAACACCCCATTCCCACAAAGAAACTCCGGAAACTCCACGTGTCGCTCTTTGAAAGTATCCTCGCCCACCACAAGTTTGGCACTCTATGCCAACCCAAGTGGTTCTTGGATCATCTCAGCGAAACAGAGGCCTATTTGGTGGGACGAGAGACCTTTGCCAACCACGAGAACATGCTCTTCACCGCACTCTCCTTCTGGGTGGTCCGTTCACTCTACTACAAGCTCTATGTGGTGTTTCTGGTTGACACAGACTCGACCAAGGATGTTCCCGACCACTACTACATTGATTACCTCTACGTTCGCTTCTGTCGACCCATCGATGAAAAATAAATTGCGCAAATTTTATTCAGAGTCCGAGACAAGGGCGCCATCATCATCATCGGAGCAAGAGGACGAGCCCTCTTCTTCCCCATCACTCTCCTCGCTCTCACCAATGGTCTTGGTCAGGGTCTTGGTGATTGCACTCTGCTTGACCTTTTGCTTCTTTGACCGAGGAACCTCTTCTTCCTCTTCCTCAGAGTCGTCATCACCAGCCTTGCGCTTGCGAGAAGAGGAAGAAGAGGAGGCCTGCTTTGCCGGCTTGTTCAACTGCTTGACAAGCGCGGACAGTTGCTTCTCCAACTCAGCGTTACGCTCGCGAAGGTTGGTGTTCTCCACCTTGCACTTGGCCAGCTCATCGGAAAGTTGAGCGGTTTGCTCCTCGCTCTTCTTGATCAGCTCGCTCAGCTGCTTGTCGCTCTGGTTCAAACGTTCGCGCAGTTCCACGATCTCATTCCGGTGGGAAGTCACGTACTCGTTGAACTTGTCCACTGTCGCCTGGGCCAACTGGTCACAGTGGTCCGCCATCTGCTTGTTGCACACTTGCTCCACAATCTCCACCACACGGGGGATGATCTGGTTGGCCAGGCAGTAGAAGATCAGGTAGAGGTTCCGAGTGGTCGTGGTCCGGCAAGGCTCGCTCGTGTCTCCGAGGTAGTGATGGCCCAAAGCGTTCACCAAGAGATTGTACTTGTGGTCCTCGGGGTTCGTGTTGGCCTTCTTGTGCATGGCGTCAGTGCACTGGCGCAATTGCTTGGCAAGAGCCGGGTTCTCGCCTGCCATCACCTGGAAAAGGCCCAGAATCAGACGATCGGCGCACTTCATCGCCCTCACGTCTTCCGGGTAAATGCTCTCGGTGGTCTTCTGTGCCTTGGAAGGTTTGTCCGCCAGGTGACCCTTTGGCGGCTTGAGGCTCTTGTCCAGTTGGGAAGCAAACACCTTCCAGTACTCCTTTCGAGGACCCTCACGTTCGCCAAGGAGCCTCTTGAGCAGGTTGGAGATGTCAGCATGCTGGAGCCCGCGAATATCGCCGACTGTTTGGCTGAGAGACAGAGATGAAGAGGCGAGCTCTTGCTTTGCCGGCTTCTGCTCTTTCTTCTCCTTCTTCTTGGGTGATCTCTTTTTCTTGGATTTCGAAGAAGAGGAGGAGGAAGAGCTTGCGCTGCTCTTGGAGGGTGAGAGGGCTGGCTGCTTCTTGGGCATGATGCGAAAGGGGTTTTCCAGGCCCCTGGGGTATGTTGTGGCCATGTTGGCCAGGTTCTTCTCGGTCTCAAAGAAGAGAGAACTGGGAATGAGCATGCCTCCCAAGGAGGTTGGGGGCTCTTCGCCATTGTCAATGGCAGCAAAGTGCTCTTGGAGTTGCTCACTGCTCATCTTGGAGACGGCGTTGATTCGCGCTTGCATGATCTTGTAGAGAGACATAAAGGCGCCAGGAGTAGTGTTGGTGTGTTTGTTGTTGTTCAAGAGGATGTGTGCGGTGATCAGGTAGTTCTCGGCACGGTTGAGCACAAGCAGAGCACCGTCTTCAAAGTTCTTGACACACGCCCAATAGATTTCGGCGGTCTTGCGGTTGGCAATCATCACGATGTTGCTCGGGTGAAGTGGAGGGTCCCTTCCGCTTGGACAGGGCACGAGGTTGTCCCCCACGTACAGCAGGCGAAAGTCACTCGGGGTGTACCTGACAGTCATTCGAGTATCCTTCTTTCCCACAAAGAAGCCAATGGGGCACTCTTCGCCAAAGTGGTCGCACAACTTTTGGAAGGTCGTGTACTGGGGGTCGTCCGCACCCACCTTCTTCCCTTCCCTGGCCATGATCAAAAGCTTGAGAAACATGGCCACCATGTACTCGGCAAAGGGAACCACATTACTGGGTACCAGTTGTTCTTTCATACTGAGTTGTTGGCCGTCTTCCATTCTTGACTTTTCGCTTTTGAGGTTCTCGGGTTTCTTGAAGTTGTTTTCCGAAGGTGAAACTTTTTTTTTTGAACAGCCTTGATTTTTTTTTCTCGACCAACGAAAAAAATTATGACGTACTAATTTTCGTTGTCGGGTGAGAAAAAAAAATCACTTTTTTTTTCCGACCAACAAAAGCAAACTTCGATCGAAAAAAAAAACAAAATTCATGGAAGAGTTGTTGAAGGAACGGGAAAAAGAAGGTCTGTTTCCAGGGTTCTTGTTGCACTATATTTGCCCTGATGATAATACTAGATTGGCTGGAGATGGGTTGAGGTTGGTGCCATTGGCAGTTCGTGATGCCAAGTGCAAACGTGGCATTCTGGTTGGCCGCTCTCTCCAGGAGCTGAGGGTTTTGCGTGAATTATTCCAAAAAGTGAGTGAGCACGTGTCGATCACCACTTACGAGGAGATTGAGAAGCAAGCCTTTACTTGGATGCCTTCCATAGCTCGACACATTTTGTTTGGAGATGGAGATGAAGAGGTGGAGACTGTTTCCTTTGGCCACGGGTTCGATGAACGTCGTCAAAATGCACACAAAGAGGACATGTACATGAAAAGGGGGTTTATGGATCCCTGTCAGTCGCAGTTGGACTGTGCATGCTTTGATTCCAGTCGTTACTATCCGCAAGCGGTCAAGTCGCTCTTTCCTCCTGATGGAAGTTCTCTGTACGCAAGTGAGTGGGATTACTTGGTGGCCCTTGACCTCCCCGAGAACCTCCACCAACTTCACGCTACCAACTTTCTCTGCGCCCGCCATCGGTGGGTGATTGCACGAGGGGAAATGTTCACTATCTCGGACATACAATACGGACTGTCCATGACCACGAGCAAAAGGTGGAATCCCACTGGCACGACCTCCATCTTCACCAGCCCTTTTGGAAATAACGACGACGACCCATTTGCTGGTAGTCGGTTGAGAATTCGCAACGACAGTGGTTGTGTGGTGTACGTCAACGCTCCCGAAGATAACGGAACAAAGCGTAAGAGATCAGTGCAGTACGATTCTCGATCCGATAAGGAAGAGCGAAAGAAGGGAAATTGCGTTTCCCAATTTACACAAATCGTCAATTACGCAAAGCCTATCGCCAGATGCTACTTTGTTTTCTATACTATGCCCCGCTGTGTGTACGATCTGGAAGCGAGCACGTACAAGAAGACCAAAGACCGAGACGTACTTTACCGAAACTTCAAGGAGATCGCCAACACCAAGACAAGGGTTAGCCAGGTGATCGCGACAATGGCCCGCGACACCTCCCGCTTTAGGCCCACGCACACCCTTATCCTCACAAGCTTTGCGGAATCACTGCCCGTCTTTGACACCGCCCTTCGTTTTCTCCGTGGGGCACGTGTGATCACGGTCACCAAACCATGCCAAACGCACGGTTACCGATATCTCAACAAGTGGAAGCAACCCTCTCCCTTTGCCTTTCGCTTTTCCATCGACGGCCACCATCACATTAGCATGGAGGATGCGATGACCAACGTGGCGCGCGTGGTCGTGGGCGATGCGTTTGCTGGAGGCAACCGACATGGAGAGTTGATACGCACCATCCGCCACCACTCTCCCAATTGCGTGATCACCTGGGTGTGCTACCGAGGAAGCTACGAGGAAAGCTTGGCCAAGTACACCATCAATAGCACTGGCGCGCCTTCCAACATGGATAGGGAAATGAGGAGAACCATTGTGCTGATGCATCGTCTTCCTCCCAAACCTTCGGAATTTTCTCCCGCGTGCTTTGACGAAGAGACCTTTACATCGATCCATTCTACAGCAAACACAGTCAATTTGGAAGGACACCAAGTGCCTCTCCTCTCTCACCTGGCACCACACCACAACGTCACGCTTTCACGCGCAGCCCGTTACCTGTATTGCCTGCGCGGAAAGAACAATTCGCAGAGTGATTGGGTGGCCCTTCCTCATAGCCTCCTCTCCCCCCTCTACGAGTTCCTGTCGGCTGCTTACAAGTCCATGATTCCCGCCTGCCGAAGGAGGAGTATCAAACTGAACAACAAGATCGACCGCTTTTGTACGATGGATCGCTCCACTTTCTCCGCTCACACACGATCGGTCAGTGCTCGTGGCGTGTGGCCACCCGTCTACGGAACAACTTCAAACTCGAGCGAAACTTTCAAAGAGTTTGAGGGTATGATCGAGCGTATCCACCGAATCGAAGGACAGCATATGACATGCGAAGGGTTTGCCCAAACCCTAGGCCCCCTTTCCATCCATCGGATGAAGGTGGCCAACGGCAAGTTGGAAGAAGATCCCGATTGGCAATGTGAACTTGACCCGGAGACCCTTTGGGCCATGCGCCGAGAACGCCATCACGTGGTGCTCACCTACATGCCATCCGTGGAGAGACAACTTCAACTTTTCTCTTGGTTGCGACCAGGCCTGGCCGAGCGACGGAGAAACACGCTCCTTCTCCTCGGAACCGGTTGTGACCACGATTCTCCCCTAGACTGTTCCGAGCGACCAGGAGAGATCGCTCTGTTCACCCAAGACAGTGGGTTGATTGGTTACACCTGCGCGGACCTGATCTACCCCACCTTCTTTCAGATGGCCTACCACTCGAACAACCAACAGTTCCTGGAGTATGCTCCTCCCTATGCCCAGGACGATTTGTTTCGAAAAATCAATGAGAAGTTGGGCGATCGCGAGATTCGTCCCTCCTTACCCCACATGAACACCACCTGGTATTCCTACACACTGGAAACGAAGACCGCCTCTTCCCACGGCGAACAGCCCGAACTTTTGCAGAAAGACCAAAGTGCAACACCATCAACAGCGACAAGCGACCACAAGAAATAAAAGAGCCTATGGGCAAGTGTGCGAGCAAGTTTAAGTATTTTTCCCTTTGATTGACGATGTTGGCAAGTGGACTGGTCGACACAGACGACCTGGTGGGGCAGATTCGATGGCAGCGACGCTTCCATATTATCATGTTTCTAGCCTCCATGGCCGGTCTGGTCCTCTTTGCCACCTGTGGGATGGATACTCCCAACCCAAATGCGCCCGATCCGATCGAGGGTAGCGTCATGTGGTACCGATACATGTTTGTCATAACCACTGTGCTCTCCGTGATCGCGACCGAGGTTTACTTGCTTTTCTCCTACCGTTCTTTCTACCTTTTCCATTTGGTGGCCAACATGTACGCCGTGGCGATGCTGGGATGGAACGCGGTGAGCATGATCATCATTCTCGCCACGTGCGACTCCCAGTACCCCCAATGTTCGCTGGCCAAGTTCACCTATGTGATTCGCTTCTGCACGGCAATGGCCCTCTTGATCATTCGTATTTTTGCCGTGTGGAACGCCAGCGGCCTGCAAAACACCGTGAACAACATTCGCCGTATCCGAACGACCCTGATCAAGCAAAGTCAGATCGTCGCCGCCGATGGAGGACAAAAGAACGAGCTGGCCGAGATCTACCAACAAATTCGCAACGAGCAAATTCTCCATGTGATCACCATGATCCTGACAAGTGTGGCCTGGGGTTTCTTTGCTGTCTCGGAAATGTGGATCACCTTCCGCAATGGCTCTGATGATGCGTGGGTCACCTGGATCTGGTGGAGGAACTTCCTCTCCCTGGCCACCCTCGCTCCCCTTGCCATCACCCAGATCTACTTTTTGCTTGGCGGAACCATCTCTCGTGCTGCGTCCCGTTGGTCCAACTTCATCTGGGTTTTGGGCATCCTTCCCGTGCACGCAGTCTACTTACTCTACATCTACGACAACTGCAACAAGTACGACATGGCAGTGACCCTTGTGCACCCCGAGTGCGGAACACCCAACATCCTGGACGACTCGGTGCAGCCCGCCTTTGTGTGGCGTATTTGCTCGTTCTTTGCGCTCTTTGCGTGCGCCATGCTGAACCTGTTGGTGTTCAACACAGTCACCCACTCTCTCCTTTCACTGGCCATCGTGAAGAAGCGTGATAAGGGTCTTTCGGGTGACGTGGAGGACCCAGAATTGCTTCAATCTCAAATTGGCGGAGAGATTGGCTTGAGTAAGCAAGAGGAGAAGCATGCTGAACTCAAGTACATGCACCACAAGGTGTACGGGGGTCCCACCATTTCGCAGATGATCCACCGAAAGAACACCAATGGTTTGATAAAGGAGGCCATGAGAGACCACCCCGACATGTTCCTGTTTGACCGGCTCGAAAAGTCAGAATAAATAGTGTTTGCTGCATAGTAGAGCACACGTCTCCGCCTTTCCCCACAATAAAAATTTTTTCCCAGTGTACAATGGCAGTGCGAGGGAACTTGATTCCAGACCTCCGAGGTAGAAGGTCAAGAGACGTGTCGATGAACCAATTCCTGGCTGGACTGATCGCAGAAGACAGTGATGGTGATGAATCGAGTGAAAGGGATCCATACAACGAAAACGATCCAAGTTGCTGCAGTACCCGTTCATACAACAGTGAAAAGGACTTTCCGTTTGCCAACTACCACCAAGTGAATACGGGCAACCCCTTCTTCCGCGCAGAACCTCCTCAACTGACCGTGGACCAGTTTGTGCAGGGAATGATCGACGATGTTTCCTCGGAAGGTGAGGAGGACGAGCAATTCCACAAAGAGCTTGAGGCCGCTTCCTCTTCGTGTGGACTGAAGTTCGCCAAAGACGAAGAACCCGAGAAAAAAGAGAAAAAACCCCGAAAGGCGAAAAAGGAGGAAAGTAAGGAAGAGCCTGAGACTTCTGCCTCCTCCGTAAAGGAAGAAGAGCCTGTTGAGAAAGAGGAAGAAGAAGCGTCCGTCAAAGAAGAACCAAAGGCGATTCCCAAGGGAAAGGGAAGAAAGAGAAGTACCACTCGAAAGAGAAAGTCGACAATCGAGGCCGAGGTCTCCTCCAAAAAGGCCCGACCCACTCCCCCTTCCTCTCCTTCTGTGGGCACGGATGTTGATGAATAAATTGTTTATTGAACTTGTGTGTAGCGAATTGTAATCTGTGAGGGCCACTTGGCCGAGGTGAGCGAGAGTAGAGACTGTCCTCGAGAAGGCGAGGAGAAGAGAGAAGAGGCCTTCTTCTCTTCCGCACGAATGTCCTTTGTCACTGAAACAATCTTTTGGAGACCGTTGACCGAGAGCACGATGTTCTGGAGCTTGCTTGAGTCTCTCTCCAGCACCTTGAGTGTGACTGTGCACTCACGGATACTGGCCGTTTGACTGTCACTGCTCTCTCGGAAGCTCTCCACAAAGACCATGGGGTTGCTGTCCAGTACATCCAGAGGGGTTTTGTTTTTGTTCACCTTCTGGGAAAACCGGATGAGCGCCCGTTGTCCATGGGCGGTAAGAGTGCAAGGGAGATCAGGCAGAGAAGTTTCCTCGGAAAGAGTGAGTAGGGCCTTCTGCAGGGAGTAGTGGTTGTACTCCACATCGGAAAAGTAGGCCATCCACTCGATCTTAGTAACGCTCAAACTCTTCACGGGTACCACTGTGGTGGAGTTACGTTTGATCGAGGGAATATTGGTTCCGGGAACCTCGACCTCGTAAGGAGAGGCGGTGTGGGTTGTGATTGGCGTGGAAAAAGAAGCACGGGAGGAGGAAGCCTTGGAGCGAGCTTGTTCGAAGTGGAGCACTGGTGCCTCCTCTGCGTACACTTGGGGTTGAGGTTGAGGCCAGTGGCGGACGGTGAGCTCGCCAATGTTGTTGATATCGTAGGAAGCGTTGTTCACGATCATCGCGTGCACGTGGATGCTTCGATCGGAGAGGGTGCAGGAGATCATGGCGGAGAGAGTGGAGGGTTGGAGGGCATACTGGATGTTCTCAATTTGATCCTTGTCCTTGGAGAGAGCGCGAATGTGGGAACGGGTCTGCCAAGCGAGGGATGGCTCAGTGTACTGGATGGCCAGGCTCTCATCATCGCCATCGAATGTCCACACAGACCCGTTCGAGACCACAAAGACTGTATCCTCAATTCGGGTGATCACGCCCTTGGCCTTGATGTCGATGGAACCTGGGGTGCGCGCAAACCGGGTGAGCTCTCCCTCCACATCGGAAAAGGCTGCCGAGGGAAAGTGGAGAGAAGCCGTGGAAGGGGTGGAGGAGAAGGAGTTGTTCATGATGGTGTTGCGATCAAAGGGAGCGTGAAGGTAGGCGTGGTCGCCGACCACCTTGAAGGTGGGGTCGTCAATGGAGATGACAGCAGGCCGATCGGTTGTGTAGAGGGTCAAGCGGAGGGGCGTTTGCTTGGAAGCAGACTTTGCAAATCTTGTCCCGATTTGTCCAGCGATCTTTGATTTCATCGTGAACATGGTTGGCGAAAGACGTTTCTTCTTGGGTGCTGGAGCGAGTTGAGTAAATTCACTCAGTTCACTTCTCCAATCACCTTCCTCTTCTTCTTCGCCCTCACTTGCCAAGAATTTATCATCTTCGAGACTCTCTCCATCATCCTCTTCTTCTTCGTCATCGGTTTCGCCAAGGTCCTCTTCATCACCTTCGACAGGTTCGTCGTCAGAAACAGCAAAACCTTCTTCTTCCTCATCATCCTCCTCTTCCTCATCGTCGTCTTCATCACTTTCCGGCACATATTCTTCACTGGCTTCCTCTTCTTGTTCTTCTTCAATTTCTTTTTGTTGTTGGGCAAGTTCTTCTTTTCGCTGTTGCTGTTGCTTTGCTTGCGCCTTTGTCGCTTTAACGTCTCCTACTTTATCCATAACAAGCACGTACAAATCCGTGCTTGGAATTTCCTCAACTGTGAACACAGCACGCATTACTTCAAACATGCTTCCAGGATTGATTTGGTTAATAGAAGTGGAGCCCTGAAATATTTTTCGGATACCATCTCCGATTATTCCTCTCCATTCAAATCGTATTCCCTTATCCTTCGCTGGAAACCATTGATCGTAAAGTAGTTTCCCCTTTCCTTCTTGTATTGCACTGTCGAGTTCACCCCATTTGTCGTTGAACAAATCTTTACGTCCAGGGGATATCTCATCCGCAAAGGGCAGAACTTTGATATCATCTTCCTTGTACTTACTCGGAATTTCCTTTTGCTCAACTTTGATGTACCGTTCTCCAGTTCTTGCAAACTCTTCTTCAGTGGCTTTCATATACCGATACGGTTCCACGTATGTAGCATACGGAGCGTTCACGAGTATTTCAAAAAGATCGTCTTTTGTCAGTCCAGAAAGTTTGAAAAACTTAAGGCGAGAAACAAGCTCCATGCGTCTGTCGAGAGGAACGTGTTTAAAAATAGAATACTCTTTGAAAAATTGCTCAGCAACTTCGTATTCAATCTCTCGTAAAACAACAATAATTGTTCCATCGTCCATCATCGCTTCTTTAAATTCCATTGCACGTTCGAGATCGAGTCTGTCGCCAAGTTCAGCCAATTGGATCACTTTCAGTCCATTGTATTCAAAAATTCTATACAACTTATCGTTGTCGTCGCGATCAACGAATACATTCGAATCTGATGTTGGCATGAGGACTGGTGCAAGTTGATTTTGTAAAAATTCAACCATATCACTTTCTTCGTTGTCCATCGCAGAGAGATACGCAAATAACGTGCCATAATCTCCACTCTCGTACACGGAATTCAAATGCTTATCAGAATACGACAACGCCGTCTCTGTTGTTCCATACAAAGCCGAAACAAGACGAGCCCGGGACAACAATGTACTGATTAAACCGACGAGGGCCGAAATCATAGTGTCTCTTGTTGCTGGTCCATCACCACGTTCCTTACTTCCTCCAACCGCAAACTTTTCCGTTACAGAGAAAGTGCGCTCCTTACCATCAAAGAAGTTGGTCTTGGTCTCCTCCTTGGTTGCCTTCACCCGAAAGCGAATGAAAAACGAAATAAGGTTGGAGAGCAACTCGTACACCCGGTTCAAGTTGAGGGGCCTGTTGTAGAGCGCGTCCATGACCAGGTTGTTCACAATGTAACCAGCTTGGTCAGGGAACCCAATGCTCTTCATGAAGTCATTGAACGCGGCCACCTTGTCAATGTCCACATCGGTCGACGAGGAAGAGGCAGCATGCACGTAGGTGTGCTGGATCGTGATCTTGGAGATCGCTGCATCCACACGTCCCTTGTTCTCATCGTACCCACCAGCGAGGTCCTTGAATGCAATCATCGCTGCCGCTGCCCCAAGGTCAGTTTCCAGCTCGTCCTTTGCTGTGCGGAAGAACAAATCTGCGGCCTCCTTCATGTCCTCGTCCAGTGCCAAACCTTCGTCCAGTTGAAGGCGAGATACATCAAACTCCTCCTTGGCGAAATCCTCACCAAACACCTTCAGTTTCTGTTCCACTCCACTAGTGTTTCGCAAAAGAACCTTGAGCGACTTTCCGCTGCTCCTCTTCTTTGCGGGCGGTTTCTTCGCTTTACCAGCCTCCTTCTCTTCTTTCTTTTCCTTCTTCTTCTTTACGGGCTCCTTTTCCTCCACAACTTCCTTGGGCTCAGATTGTGTATTTTCCTCTTCAACCGCTTCGGAGGGACGTTTGGTTCCCTTTGGTGGAGTAGGTCGGTTCTGTTGTGTTGGTTCAAGTGGTGGTATGTCTTGCTTCTCTGTCATCATTTTGACCGTTTTGCGGAGTCCGCGAGCTTCCTCCACACTCTGTTCGTACCTGACCTTGAGCACATCGAGCTCTCCCCTTGCCTCGGTCAGTTGGTTAATCAGGTCGGGAGAAATTGCCGAGGTGGTGGCAGTCTCCCTCTCCTTCTCGTCCAAGAGCAATCGAAGTTCTTCGAGTTCTGTTTGCTTGGCCTGTGCTTGTCTCTTTTCCGCCTTCAACAGACCCAATAACCTTTGCCTCTGTTTGGCCAATTCTTGAAGATTTTCCTCAGAAAGTTCGCTCTTGTCAAACTCGCATTCCTCCAAACGTCCCCGAAAGTCGACCACTTGCTTTTCCGCTTCCCTCAATTTTTTTTGAAATGAAGTAGAAAGCTCTTGTTCTTTCTCGAGCGTTTCCCTCACCCGTCTGGTTTCTTCTGCCAGTTCCATCACCTTGCTTTTGGCTAAGGTGATAAGCTTCTGTTTCTCTTGTGCAAGTCGGTCGATCTCCACATTTCGTTTTACAATTTCAGCCTTCCCCTGGCGAATGATCTCTTGGTTTCGCGCTTGTCCTTGCGCCACCTCTTTCTTCAGTTGCATGTTCTCCTTCTCCAACTGTTCGATCTTTTCGGTGTCCGTTTCCACCGTATTCAGAAACGCTGCAAAATCCTCATCTGCCATTTTACTGAAGTCCGGGCCAAGGCCCAGATCATCATCCTTGACTTCACTACTCATGGTCGAAAAAATGGATAACTTGAGAAAGTTCTCACCCAAAGGGTTTTTATTTCTGTTCGTAGACGATTGCAACTTGATGGCGGAACAGGGATGAAGGGGAAAGGTACCGCTGTCCAGGGTAATTGGTGGTCGCCTTGCAAAGTAGTTGACGGGCCTCCACCATATCCTCAATGTCCGCCACCCCCTCGTCCTTCTCGCTGAAAGGACAACAGTCCATCCCCGCCTTGTCGATGACCGTGGCACACGAGAAAAAGTATTGCTTAGGTGCTTGTCTCTTGTAAGCTTGCGCTGGAATGCTATCCAATTGCTTTTGCTTAATCCTATCCCCTCGGTGTGAAGAGTGAGAGTAAATGTCTCTCCACATACTCTCAGTAATCTCCAAGGGAACGCCAGCATGACAGAGAAAGGGGAACACCGTGCTTCTCTGAGGGTAGCGTAAATGCTGGCCAGCCTGAATGACCCGGTGGATGGGCTGGGCAATGCAAGGAGGTAGAGCATTGCCAAAGGCGCGCATGAACGCCACCCTAGGGGGATGACCATCTTCTCCCGCCTTTTGGTAGACTCGAATGGCTGCCTTGATGTGGGGATCGGATGCCTTGGCACGGGCAATTCGCGCCAGCTCGGTCTGAGTGCGCACATGCTCCTTCTTCTGCTCCCACAATCGATAGTAGTAAGCCACCATCACGGAAATGCGGTCTTTGTCACTCAAGCGTTCGTGGCTCCAGTCGCTTTCCACCAGCTCTCCCTCTCGGTCCACAAACACCTTGGAAAAGTGTTCGGTCGTACTTTTGTCCTCCTCTTCCTCAAAGTTCCGGTTGAGCTTGGTAAAGGGCACGTCTCGATAGACGATCGCGCGGACCTTGGTCGGATCGCATCCAGGCACCCAGTTGCACTCGGGATACACTCCATTGGCCAGAGAGTGTTGCTCGTCCAGTTGATTGAACCGTTCGATCAGGTGGGAGAGGAGTACACTGGGGAACCATAGGTGCGCATCTCTTGCACACAAGTACGCGTACCCCTTGATTAAGGGCACCTTGCGCTCCCTGACCAGGGACAGTACCTTGGTCCACTTGCACCTTCGCAAGGTTTTGGGTAGGGGTTCCTTGGGGTAAGCCTCGTAGAACTTCTGCGCAATGTACTCTTGTTGGACGGTTTCCAGGGTGTTCATTCTCACCCGTTCCAACCAGGGAGTAGACGAGGAAAAGAAGTTCATATCGTACTCGAGGGTGTGGTGGCGCCCTCTCCTTCGAAAGTAGTAATCGGCCCACCGAGCCAGTACGGCCTCCACTTTCCCTCGAAGCTCCCTATCTCGAGAGCACACTTGGATGAGCGCGTAAAAGGCAAATCGATCTGTGGGTTGATTGCTCTCCAACAGTTCGCCCACTCTCTTGAGGAAGGGCTTCCTTCGGAACACCTGTTCAAACAACTCTGTGGACAGGATTCGTGGAACACCATGGGCAGCGAGATCGTTGAAGTTACCCGAGATGATCAGGGGTGGGGTCCGTTGGGTGGAACGGTACAGCCACTTTCTAGGAGTGGGAGGAAGCTCCTCGTCCACTGAGCGAAACTGGGAAATGTAACGAGCGGTCAGTTCTTGGACGGTCGTCACACTGACAAAGCCTAGGATGGCGATGGCGTGCTCCTTTGGCACTTGGTAGTAGAAGAGGGCCATCTTTGCTCCGTTTTCCTTTTCCGAGCGAATGGCGGGCAGGTCCGAGGGGTACCTGGCGATCTTTAGTGTTGAGCGAATCAGCGTTGATCTGGCATTCGTGGGTAGCATATCGTCCAGGCACACTGGCACGATAAAAGGCCATTTACATGGAGTGTGGGTTGAGTCGAACCACTTTCGAAGAGCCGAGAGGGGTTTTGTGCAGTTTTCCAAAGACACCCGAACGCAAAGTAAAGGTAAGGGAGGAGGCAAGGGAGGTGCAAACGGATCATCATGTCCTTCCGAGAACGAGAGACACCTAGTAACGAAGAGGATGAACAACGAGAACAATTAGAAGAGGAGTATGAGGGATTGAGGGATCATCTGGCACGGACAGCGCACGTGCACCATGAGAGCACCTCGTTGAAAAGTGATTTGTGGCAACATACCTATCGAAGTTTCGCGTTTGGCTGTTTCGTACTCTTCGTAACCCTGATCCAGACAATACACGTTTGGGAGGGTGAAGTTCTTCCTGCTTCCAGGTTGACCGGTAGCGTGAGCCCTCATCCAGAGAGAACGCTCTTGAAGGTTGTCGACGCCCACGAGCAAACGATCGCGCTCCGCTGGGTGTTTGGCTTTGAGCTCCTGCTCTTGCTCCTCTGCTGGCTGCTCCGTTTGGCGAACGGTCTCCGAGGGAGACTGACAACAATGAAACTGCAATTCCTCCTCCTATGGTCGGGCTGTTGCGGGATTTTCCACGTTGGGGCATTTGGCGTTCGCCTATACACCCTTTGGTTGGTACACTTTTCCTGGCCCGCTTGTCTTGCGGCCTTCCTCGATTTCCTCTGGTTGGCAATCAACTGGAGCACCTTTTTTACCCTAGTCAACCTGTTACGCACCAAGGAACACGCTCAACACTTGCACAACACCAACCCGAGCAAATTCTTTTCTTCTCCCCAGTGATTTTTTTCTCGACCGACAAAAAAAATTATGACGTACCAATTTTTTTCAAGGGGGCAAAAAAAAAAATAAAAAATAAAGAAAAGTAGATATGGCCGAAAAAAAAAAAGAAAAATTGAAATGGAGGAAGTGTGGAATGCAATTGCAAATAGCTTGCCGAATGTGCGAATGCGCACAACCCCCGAGTGGGAGAGTATATTCTCACGAGAGGCCCGCGAAAAGTTACAGAGGGATGTGGAGGGGCGAAAGGCCAATTGCGTTTCTTGGTATTTCCACAAGCCCACACACGTGGACGCGCAGAGCGTGAGGATGATGGCAGCCAATGGCATTCCTCTGAACGATATTCGGTGTCCCCACACACGAATGAAGATGATCCACGTGGCCTGTCTGTACGGAAATTATGCGATTGTCAAGGTGCTTCTCGAGGAGTGTTTCGTGGACGTGAATGCGCGTGCTTCCATTCTCTTTGTCGGTATGGAGAGGCCACAGATTGTCACCCCCTGTGTTCTCTTTCTTGCCTACATTTACGAAAAACTTCGGTTTCGGCAGACTCCTCGAGAGAGCGATTTTCGATTGGCCTCCTTGCTCGAGGAAAGTATTGCCATCACTGCTTACCCCGGGGTGGACTGTTGTCCTTTTCTCCTTTCTAACTTTGCCGAAGAAAGCTATCTTCCCCTCATACGACTGGTGGCACGCGCACACTTTCGGTTCAAGGTCATCCACGATCTACCCTTGGACAGTCTGGAGGGAATGGATATTGTCATTCGCTCGGGCGTGGACCTTCGGGAGTTTGCGTGCAACATGAACTTGGGAAGTTTCATGGTACTCAACAATCTTTCCAATGAAATGCTTTTACTCTTTTGGTATGCGGGGGTGCCCAGTTTCTACTTACCGAGGAGAGAGTATTATGCTGAGTGTTCGGTTCCTCCTCTCCATGCCATGTGCATTTCTCGGGTGTATTTGAGTAGAATGGGCCGTTCCTTTCTTCCTTCCATGGTGTTCCGCTGGCTTCACCCCGACCTGATCACGCTATTGGGCGACCGGGAATTGGAAATCCCCTGGTCGCACCGTCTGTAACATAAAAAATCAAAAAACCCGAGCGACAAAAACCGAGCGAAAAGTTTGCAAAAATGGCCGAGTTGGAAAGGGTGATCAAAGACTTCCGATGTCCGACCAAGGTGCCTCATTCCCCTTCCTATTGGTGCCGAGACCAGAACAAACTGTACAACGAGTTGTACGGATCGGTTGAGGTGCCCCACACAGGCGAACTATACCGAGACATGTACAGTGCTGCCACCAAGTACAAGCCCCTCAACATCCCCAAGACCCGAATTGTTCGAGTGAAGATCCTCGAGACCATCCACGCAAACCTGCGCAACATCTTTAACCGAGCCATGGAGGAGTGTGGCGTGCGAAAGCTCGTCTACCGGAGCTCCTCGAAAAAGTACCATTCTCGCATTGACATGGGCCACGCCAACTACTCGTGCGTGTTTCAGACAGACCCTTCTCAATTTTACTGGGGTATCAACCACGGTGTATTCACAGACGATCAAGATGCGGCCCTCCTCCGCGCACGTTCTGCCGCCCTTCTTCAAGCAGTAACCACTGAAAACGCGCAAACGCACATTCGAGAGGGACTGGGCCTGGAAGCATCCTACAAGATGGAAGATCTACTGAAGAAGGCGTGTTCTCCCGAGTTTGAGTTTCTCGAAACCTATGCAGTTGGCATTTCCATGTGCAACCCCGCTTACGCCCATTTGATCACCGTAAACGCGGGCATCATGAGGGGCACGGGGTACAACCAGTTTGCCCTCTTTCACCCTCCCAAAGTGCTGAGCAAGCACTGCTTCTTTCAAGGAGGACGTCATGTCTGGTGTGCGCTCTCTCGTGAAACGCGAAAGACCTACTTGCACATGGTCTTGCGCAGTTTCCGCTTGGAGATGATCGAGCCTCTTTTCCCCCTTCTCCACTTTATGTTCAATTGGAAGCACGGGCTGGCCGAGAGCTTGATCCGCAATCGAGACGTGATCGTGGAAGTACGCACGGGCCCCCTCCTCGATGTCATCGTACAAGACGACCATGGTATGTTTTTTGACAACTACGGGCACATTCAACTGGATTGCGGTCTTCAGCCTCCGAGCAAGCGAGTGGAGTTTGCGAGACGGGAGGTATTCGTGGCCCACCTCATCCAGCACGGATGGTTACTCTTGCGCAAGGCGTTCTTGGACACCCTGCTCTTTGGCTTTTTGAACTGCGTTCACGAACAACACTCGCAAAAGGTCCTGCTCTCCCTCACTTCTTCTAGCCAAAGAAAGAAAAAAGGAAGAAAGAAGCCTCCCACGAAAAAGAAGAAGCCTTCAGCGCAAAAGGAGGTGAGCAAGCCGTTTACCCAAACCATTCTATCTACCGAACGATTGGAAGAGCTGAACAAACTGATCTACGTGAACCATGGGTTCTCGCTGGACTTGTTTGCCAAGTGGCGAAAGGAATTACTGAGTAAACCTCATCGAATTTAATCTCTCTTTACTTTCTTCTTCACATGCCGGTACTGGCCCAGAACGGGCGAAAAGAGCAGACGAATGATGGCCCAGAACATCCAGGCCACCTTTCGGTACACCGGAACGGCAATGCAGATGATCGCTTGCACGCCCAACGAACCTACTAGGTGCGCCCCGTCCCAAAAGGTCCAGAAGGAGTTGGAGTAGTATTTCACTCCCTGACCATCGCTAATAATATTGAAGGAAGCCGAGGCAAATGAGAGCAGCACACTATAGTTCTCGGGGTCTAGGCCCAGGTTGGCGACCGTAAACGCCTCGGGATCATTGTTGAAGGAAGTATTGAAGACTGCCATCGTGTAGATTGCGATCTTGTACAAGTAGCCACACCCGATCAAGCCCACCACCACATACCAGGTGAGGAAGAGCGATGGGTTCTCTCGAATCTTCCTCACCCAGGAAATGTTCTTGAACAGGGCAAACAAACGATAACCAAACACGTAGTAAAACACCCACCCAGTGATCGTGGCTCCACAGAACACCACTTGGATCATTGCCGCGCCAATCAGATGAACCATCGAAAAGCATTGCCAGAAACTACTCTCGTACACCTGCTTCTTGGGCTTTGCCAAGTACTCTAGGAATTCACCGTCGTCGCTAAAAACAGGAGTAAGGTCTTCCCGAGTGGTCGGTTCGCTGTGGCGAACAATCGTATAACGGGCATTGAGTGCTTCCCAGAGAGGTATGTGGTGGCGAGTGATGGGCTCGTTCTTTTCCAGCGGAATGCTCACGTAGTGGTCCATACGCGCATCCATCAGCTTCTCGACCACCAGTAAATCGTCTGCGGGCGCCTTGTCATTCTCGTAAGAGAGGGCGCCAAACACAAAGCCCTTGTACACGTAGCCAAACACGCCAAACGAGAGGATCAACCAGAGAAGGAAGGCTGCCAAGAACCCATACTTGAGCCAGAGAGGTCCATACACGGGCGTGTGCTCAATCAGAAACTGTTTCAGTTGCCGTTTAAACTGTTCATGTTCTTCTTCTTCTTGTTCTCGTTCTTCCTCTTTGTCATTTTTTTTCTCTTCTTTCTCTTTCCTTTTCTTTTTTCCTTTTTTCTTTTTGCTCGAGGTCTCCTGGTCGGTGGTGGTCGGAGGTGAGTTCTTTTGCGGAAAAAACTCAACCAGTTCCGTGCTGAACTTTACCGACTTTCCATTTCCCGAAGAAGATGTCAAAGAGGAGGGCGAAGAGGAAGGTCGCGACTTCCCACGCTGGCGTGGCATTGCCCGATGCGATGAACGATGACGATATTCGACGGCTGGATACGTACCCCGATCACACGAGAGCGGATATTGTGGCAATGGGGAAGAAGATGCCCAATGCCCGTGCAGTCGAAAACGAGATCTGCGCCCATGTGGCTTATTTAGACGTGACCTTGCTTTTTTTAACCGAGTACCGACGGGCCAAGGGCCAGCGAGAGGAGACCATCCTACCCACCCGAAACCATCCCATCGAAACACTCACTTACATTCAGCAAGGGTGTGTGGGCTCACGCCTGCCCATGGAGCAAGTGTGGCAGGAACGGGATGAACAGGCCAAACAATGGAACGATGAGTACATGGAACAATATAATCGTCGGATTGCCGACCATACCAATAAAGAATGAAAACTATTTGGGTCGTTTTCTTCACTTGTCTTCTCCCTCTGGTTCTGGGGTGCGACCCCTACCACGAGAGCTGGCAGTTGTGCTCCGACACGCCCATCTGCCGAGAGCGCATGTTCATCGATGTGAACGGCTATGATCTGGTCACGTACAAGGAGCTCATTCACCAACACCCTGCCAACGAACAGGCCATGTTACAACACCTATTCTGCAACGAGACCTCCTCTCAGGACACCAAGGAACTCTGGGTCTTGTTGATGGCCCACACAGAGTACTGCCCGGACAAGAACGAGTTCTATGTGAGTGGGATCGGCTGTGTGTGTCGGGATAACAAGATTTGCGAGTACAACGCTTCGCACAAGATCTTCTTCTTGATCGAGAACACTTGGGCTCTAGGTCTCTTGGTCCTGGCCACTCTGGGCCTGGGAGGCAATGCAATACACACACTCCGCACATTTCGCACTTTATTGGTCAACAACAAGAAGAAGAAGCCGACTTCTTCTTCCTCTGCTTTCTAAGCCGTTCTTTCTTTGCTTCGTAATACTCTCGGAACCCCTCAATCACGGAACGAGGGAGAACTTCATTAAACTCTTCAAACGGAACTTTTGCGAGTTTGGCTTCGGTCATATTGTCAGGGGCCTCCTCCACGCCCATGTAGGCCTTTCGAAGGAGAGGGGCCCAGTTTCCAGGGTAGAGCGCGTGCATACACGCCTCACCCAAGTCCCCATAGCATTTTTCGATCTTGTCTTCCCTCTCCTTCATCGAGGCAAAGGGTTTGTTCGACCAGTATCGCCGCGCGATCACCCTCAACAGGGTGATATCGTCCTTGTGGATGAGTTCCTCGAACATGGCCTCGGAAAGAGCTTTTCTCTCCTTGTAGTCTTTTTTGCTCGCGCTCCTCTTTGCTCGAGCGGAGGTTCGCCCCTTGGCCAGGGAGGAGGCGACCGAGATCCCGTAGTGCGCGCGAATGGACCTCATCGAGGAGAAGTGAGTACGGATGTTCAGGGTGCACATGGAGGTGCCCATGCACAGGAACAAATCTTTCATTCGTCCGTCGAACTGGGACTCGATGTACACAAACTGGATACCGTGTTTCTTCAAAAAGTATTCGGGGTGGTGCTTTCGGATGAGGCGGGTGGCCACACGGGGAACCTCGTTGACTCCGATCAGGTCATTAGCGCTCACTCTCTTCCTTCGCACTCGTGGGGTGACTGCTTTTTTCTTGGAAGCCTTGGCAATGCCTGTGTTGCCGCCCTCCCGGCACTCCTTCTTGGCAATTTCAAAAGGGGAGACTGCGGTCGCCCGAACCACTCGCCTTGTTTCGAGGTCAACGACTGCCATGCCCATGGCTGTGATGCCCGGGTCCACGGACCCAACAAGGAAGGGCATAGAGAGCGATATTAAAAAACGACTGTGTTCGGAAAGGCCAAGCAATTGATTTTTTTATTGCCAATCGATCCCAATGTCAACGGTAAGTTCGGGTCCAAGTTTGAAAGACCCGGTTGTTACTTGGTTCAAGCAGGACGGATATGAGATTGGGTTCTTCCCCAAGAAAAAAAGAAGAGCTGGGCAAAAAGTGTTCTTGAACATGATCACGCAAGATCAAATTGATAGGTTGTTTGCTCCAACAGATATGAGGGAAGACGGCCTGCCAGCGTACGAGTTTTCGTCATTTTTACTCGCGCTCGCTAATGGCACAGAGCGTAAACTGCGTGGAGAGCAAGACCCAGCGCACCAATACAAACCAATGCTCAACGCTCTTCGCGGCTTGCTGGAAAACAACATTACCAAACAAAACGGCCCTTCGACAAGAGCCGTTTCTGATTACACAAAATGGGCTCGTGCTATACGCAAACCGTTTCGTTCTGAAGAATCCATGATTATTTGGATAGCAACTGACCTTTCATCCATTATGGCCAACTTGCCACTTGGTCCCGATACCACGGTCAGTTACAAACAAGAAGAAGTTATCACGTCAACTGCAAAGACACTGAGGTCCAAGTTGAAAACACTGCAGGGTCTTTCAGCCAATCTCGATAATGCCTACCTCAACAAAAATGATGCGCTGAATGTGGCTCAGCAAATACAAAAAGTATTGACAGAAACGAAAACTCAGATGACCGTTCTCACGCGATCGTTGAGGTCGGCCGAAAATCAAGGAGGAGCGAGCTCCTCTGCGGATCGAACGGCATTCCGTACCGCTCTCTTTGGCGAAGCCATTCGCAATGGTGACGTGGATACCATCAACCGACTGGCTCCCCACATGTAAACCTTGCCGAAATTAAATAAACCACTCCCTCTTCCCACCGACCAAGTTTAATTTACTCGGAGAGAATGGCCACCACCAGTTCCTCTTCTTCCTCCTCCTCTTCTTCTCGACCAGCCGATACCAAGGTGGAGTGGGAAGCAAGACCGATCGGACAGGATGCACAGGGGTCGGTGGGCGCGTGTACTTCAGTTTGCACCTACGTGGCCCATCTTCTTTGCGCGATGCCCCGACATACAGAAACCCCCGACCCCGCCATCATCTCCAATCGTGTGATCTCGGCCTGCATGCACTGGAAAATTTACATTGATGAATGGCAGTCTATCCGCACAGCCCTGAAGAATAACTTCTTCCTTCGTATGGCCATCGTGGGACGGGACCGATGTATCACTCCCCACGCTACACATCGGGCACGGAATACCCACCTGAACGTGCTGGACGAACTCCAACACCCCAACTTCCTGGACGAAGAGGATTGCTTCCAGGGAGAACCCTTTGCTCAACCGGTTTGTGCACTCTTCTGTGATGGTACCTACTCCTACATGGTATGCAAGATGTTCAGAGAGCGTAAGGGAGAACTGGAGTACTTTTTCTTCGATCCCCATGGGCAGACCAGCCTGATCAAGGGGTTCGACAGTGCAGAGGACTGTGCCAAGTTCCTTCGTAAACACTGTGATCTTTATGGGGGGACCAAGAAGACCTGGGACTGGAATTGGATTCTATGTACCCGTCTTCCCCCCTCCACCTATCGGGAACTGGAGAAAGCACACAAAGATCGCTCCACGAGCAAACGGAAAAAAAGAAAATAGGAGGGTTTTATTTTTGTACAGTATCCGCATTGGTCGAGTGCTGGAGACTTCGAATCTTGGCACTGGTCGAGTCCAGTTTGTCCAGCAACTCTTGGGAAATAAACGAATCGCAAAGGGGATCCTTATCGTTCAGCGCGCAGTTGGTTCGGGTCATTCCTTCGTGAACCAGTTGGGATATCTTTTCTTGTTTTTCGGGGTCGTGCTGTTGGGCCAAGCGTAGCATGGACTCCATCAGGATGCGCTGGTTGTCCTGCAGGTCTCGCACTTGGCGGAACAAGTGAGCAACATCCCTCTCATCCCCAAGAGCAATTTGGTCGTCCATGTAAATGTGGTTCGAGGTGATGTACATGTTGGCAAACACCAGCACCACGAACAAGGTCCAGAGGACAGTGGGGATGCTTCGACAACAACAGCACCATTTTCTCCTCATCTCACCACTGTTCACATACTCCTCCAAAGGGGTCTCTTCCACCCTTCGGTTGCCCTCCAAGTCGACCATGGGCGTGTACGTTGGACTGTGGCTTTTTCCATCACTACCCACGCCCTCCATAACCGCGGATTCGCTCATGTTACCGAGTTTTGTAGAATACTCGGCCGGCCTACCTTAAAAGAACTACTCGTGAAACAACGGTAAACGACAATGGGAAACTTCGTCTCGTGCTCGGATAACCCATTGGAGCTCGCCAACCAGGAACTTGCAACCACTCCCGTACGCATTATCCGCAAACCTCAACGGAACCCACACTTTGACCGGCCGGGCAACCCCACCTGTCTTATTTGTCAAGAATACCAGGCCACTTGCGCGGCCAATGTGTGCTCCGAACTGACCATGTGCAATCGCTGCGCCACCCAACGAACACCCGCACGGTGCCCCCACTGTAACGATAAATACCTGACAATAAAACAAGTGATTCCCTCTTAACCACCCGGACCACCAATTTTTTCACTACTAACCCCCTTTTTTTCACTTTGCTCGTACTAACCCACCCACCATTTATTTTCCTTCTATTAGTCCACTCGTGGGTTCAACGCAGACGTGATCCTGTGCGATGAGATCTTCTTCATGAACGAGGAGACCATCCTCCAGGGTATCCTACCCGTGGCCCAGCAACAGCGCACATGCTTGATCGGTACGACCACGCCAGCAGGCACTGACCATATTGTCTCGGCCATGATCTCGGCAAGGGACAAGTATGGAAATCCGGTCATTCGCACGGTACGTATTGGCGCTCCTTGTGAGGAGTGCAGGAGAATGCAGGTGCTTTGCACCCATGCCGAAAACACAGTGGCCGAGGGCACCTCGCGCAAGAAGCGTGATCGGTACAAAGCCCTCTACGCGGAACGTAAGCACATCATGATGAGAGAGTACCAGGGAGAGATCGGTGATGCCTCGCGCAAGATCTTCCAGGCCAGCTGGATCCATCGGCTGAAACTGCACAAGCCAGTACCGGTGCCCGATAACGTGGACATGCTCTTCCTGACCAGCGACCCCGCACAAGGAGGAGAGTGTGAGTGGTCCACAGTCGGCGCCTACTACGATCGAACGATGGGGTGTATGATCATCTGCTTGCTGGACTCGTTCACCCTGAAGCCCGCCACACCGCACAACATGAGAGTGAAACTGGAGAACTCCATTTCTGCTCTCCGTTGTGCCCATCCCGCCTTTCGGTCTGCACCCATTGTATATTGCGTGGAGAGCGCGCCCAAGATGTTCGCCGAGGCAGTGGCCGAGTACGCAGACGAGATCGCACGTACCCAGAACGCCAACATCATCTGCATGAACGAGAGCAGTGACGGTCGACCTGGCGTGCCCAAGACCGCGCAGAACACTATGTTGATGAGCGAAGTGGCCCAACGGTTCATGGAAAATAATGCCGTGCGCTTCTCTGCCGCCTGCACAACCTCTGTGCAGGGAAGCTCCATTGTTGAGGAGCGAAAAAAGTTGTTTGGCCAGTTGGAGCGGTATGCACGGAAGATCGATGAGAAGACGGGAAAGATTCGCATTGATGGGAAGGACGGAGGGGCCAACGACGATTACGCGGTGGCCTTTGTCATGCAAGGGTTCTGGTACAAATGGCTGTGGGACAGTACCAATGAACGGTACACAGGGGTAAAACAGTACTCTGCCAAGTTCCGCAATGCAGCGCATGCAAGCAGCGGAAAGGAGCGGTTCACTGTACGAGGCTACGAAATGTCCTTCGAGGATGAACAAAAGGAGCACAAGGCCAAGAGGCAAAAGAGAGGACAGGAAATTAGAAACCTCATGTTTGCTCTATAGCCATGCAGAGCGCAGTCTACCACAATAAAGCAGAGTTACACAGAGAGCAAGAGAGAATGGCCCGCGTGGAGTTGTTGGTTGCCCGTCAGGAGGTGCTGATGGGCCAGTTGAGAGAGGCCGTGGTCAGGTGCGAGTACATTCGCCTTCAAATTGAAGAGGCGCAGCAAGAGCTTCAGGCCCTCACCGACGAAACGAAAAAAATCAAATGAGTTTACTTTTAAGAGACCACCCGCCGATCGAATACCAGCAAACAAATGGCCAAGCCAGTCGTCAAAGTCATCCCCGCCCAAGAGGCAATCACCCACTTTCGAAATGCTGTCAACTCGGAAGGGGCCTTTGAGAAGGCTAGAAGGTTCGCCAGTGGTGACACGCCCAAGCTGATCGAGAACCACGTGGAGATCACCCACACCGCAACTCTCCAGATGCCCTACACCATGCGCAAGCTCTTTGCCAATAACGGAGAAGGAATCAAGGGCACTCTACTCTCTGCCCTGAAGAAGGGCACGGAGATCAAGCACAGTTCCTTGATGAACCAGGTGAACCCCAAGGGCTACCTCTGCGAGGCCTTTGTGAGCATGGGAGGCATGACTGGCCCGTGCAACGTACTCTTTGCCCTGGACGCCATCAACCAAACCAACATCATGGTGCTGAAGACCCACCACCAGGGGGGAACGGGCACCAACATCGATCGGTTGATCGAGGTCAGTCGGTCGGGCCAGGCCAGCCAATGGAACGCACAAGCCTCGGCCATCTCCTCCTTCCGCGACCCACGCACCAACCAACTGCTCTCCACCCAGATGATGAAGCCAACCACCAAGCAAGCCGAGCCTTCTGCCTCTTCTTCCTCTTCGTCCATGGGAGATGACGAACAGGCCCTCCTCGAAATGCAGGAGATGGTGGGCAACATGAGCGTGGCCGATGGGATCGAGTTTCCCGCACCCAAGCACCTGTTCCAGGGCAAGAGCAAGCTTCGAAGTTCGTACGACATGTTCGGTGCCGTGAACCCCAAGACCCTGGACGTGTGCGCTTACAAGGTGAAAAGAAACGACGACTACGCGTACGTGCTGGCGCACAGCGTACTTGGCTTGGCCATCCCAAGCAACCCATGTACCTTGGCCTATCAAGGGAAGGAAGAGGTCCTCCCTCGGGATGAGATGGGCTACGTACTCAAGGTGCCCAACCACCTTCTCCAGCGGGCAAGGCAATCCGTACTCAAAAAGGCCTCCAACTGGGAGAACATGACCGCTCACGCCCTGGAGGACATGCACGTGCGCATTCGCCCGGGTGTGATGAACTGGCGCCTGGTCAAGGAAGGCGAGAGCGAATACTTTGAGAGAGACGGGCTCCGTGTGGGCGCGGACGAACCCTTTGTCCTCAACATGCGCCTGGAACTGGTGATGAGGCACTACAATTCGGAAGGGTGTGCGGCCATTCGGCCCAACTTTATACACTTTTGGCCCCAGCCCGTGTTCAACAGCCGGGACGTGAACTTCAAGAACGGAGACGTGCGCAAAGACGCAAAGTCCATGACTACGGCCATCCACAGTGAACTGGAGCACTCGGAGGACCAACTGGAACTCCTGTCGCAATTGACCGACAAGCAAGTACTGGATGCCCTAAACAAGGCTGGTGTGGAGATCGACGAGGAAGGAAAGGTTGTTCCAGTCGCTTCCGCCTCCTCTTCCTTTCCCGACACTAGTGGGGTAGAAGACGACTAACATTAAAAGCACATTGATCGACCAGTGGTTGAATTACTTTTCGAAAATGAGTTCCCACTTTGCGCACTTGGGCGAAGAGGCTCTGGCCGGCCTGGTTATCTCGGGCGTGGCCACCCTCGTCTTCCTCGTTCGCTACCTCTACCAGTTGTACGTGGACAGCGACAAATGTACCAAGCACATGAAGCTATGCCGTGCCTCCAAAAAGCTCCTTTCTTGCGCCTTCATAGGCTCTCTCGCTATCTTCATTTCCTACCTGGCCATGTGCTTTGAGCAAGGGTTCTACCTGCGCTCCGACAGCATCCTGGTCTTCTGGGCCCGGTTCGTGGCCTATGCAATCGCTTCACACTCCCTCTTCCAGATCGTGGGACAC
>Ga0180430_10000602_pt1 | contig 38519 bp, 20 predicted proteins | sample SS_ome_9_FD_132999 | JGI IMG/M metagenome (GOLD analysis project Ga0180430, IMG submission 132999) | Hypersaline lake sediment archaeal communities from the Salton Sea, California, USA - SS_1_S_2 metaG | ecosystem: Environmental > Aquatic > Non-marine Saline and Alkaline > Hypersaline >...
CCCTACTTCCTCTTGCTGGCCCGCCGCCGGCTGGCCCGGGCCGCACTCATCATCGGTCTGTTCGCAGGGTTCCTCGTGGGGCTTTCGCGGGTCGCGACCGGTGACCATTTTCTCGGCGACGTGGTCTGGTCTGCAGGCCTGGTCTATCTTAGCGGGCTGGCCGTCTACTACCTGCTGAGCCTCGACCGCCGGCCGCCCGGCTCTCACTGAACGAGGTGTCCGCCGGCCACACGGCCACCATGGCCCAGGCCCAGGCCGGCGTAGGCCTCGAAGGCCGTCCCGACACTCACCGCGCCACCGTCCACGTTCCAGGTCTTCAGCTCGGCACTGTTCACCTCGCCCGGCCCCGGCATGGTGAGGATCTCATCGAACCCGTCACCGTCCACGTCGGCCGTGCCCACCACCGCCCCGTGGAGCAGCCCCTGGTAGGCATTGAAGCTCACGGCGGGCATCGGTTCCGCGGTGCCGCCATCCACGTTCCAGCCGCGCACGTGGGTACCGAAGATGCCCCCCGGCCCCGGCCCGGTGACGATCTCGTCCATGCCGTCACCGTCCAGATCGCCGCAAGCCACGTTGACGCCCCAGCGCAGCGTGCCGTAAGCGAAGAAGCTCACGCCCGGCATGGAGGCGATGGCCGTGCCGTCGTAGTCCCAGCCCCTGACGTGGGGGCCGAAAACCGCGCCCGGACCGGCGCCGGTGACGATCTCGTCGTAGCCATCGCCATCCAGGTCACCGCAGGCCACGTTGACGCCCCACTTCAGCGTACCGTAAGCAAAATAGCTCACGCCGCCCATGGCCGACGCCGTGGCCCCGTCCACGTTCCAGGCCCGGACATGGGGGCCGAACACCGCCCCCGGCCCGGCGCCGGTGACGATCTCGTCGTAGCCGTCGCCATCGATGTCGCCGGCGCTCACGTTGACCCCGAAGCGCGGTGTGCCGTAGGCCATGAAGCTCACGCCCGGGACCGGCGCGCCCCGGCCGTCGAAGCCCCGCACGTGGGGGCCGAAAACCGCGCCAGGCCCGGCACCGGTGATCACCTCGTCCTGCACGTCGCCGGCGATGTCACCGCAGGCCACGTTGACGCCGTACTTCTGCACGCCGTAGCAATTCCACTCGTCGAGCACCGTGCCCGGTGAGTCGTACTCGAAGACCCGGGCCAGCGTCGGGTTGTCCGGCCCGGGGCCGGGGCCGCTGACCAGTTCGGCCTCCTGCAGCTCCGGCTCATAGTTCCGCCAGAGGTTGACGGTGAGGTCGGTCATCACCCGCAGGCCGTGGTTCCCGGCACCGCTCCAGATGATGTAGAAGTCTTCCTCGCCTGTGACATCCATGGTCTCGTAGTTGAAGAGCGCGTCGGAAACGAAGTAGCCACTGCAGGCCCCTCCGGCCACCCAGGCCTGGTAGTTCGCCTCGTCGGCGACGAAGAAATCCAGCTTTCCCTCGGCGAGCCGCTCCGAATACCAACTGGCCGGCACGGCATAGTAGTCCTTGCCGGTGTTGATGTCCGCGGGCAGGTCATAGGTGATTTCAAGAGTGTAGGGCCCGTCATCCCCCGGCGGTGAGAGTTCGTCCACCTGAGGGTCGGGCATCGGGTCGGTGGTGGTCCAGTCCCAATAATATGCCTCGCCCGCCTCGCTGCCGGTGATGATCGAGGCGAAACCCGACGCAGGGTAGACGCCGAGGTCGCTGATCACCTGGATGTAGTAGTCCTGCAGGTCGCCGAGTTCGAAGGTGATCTGGCCGTTGCGGTCGGTCTCCCCCCAGGTGCCGCGATAGATGGTCGAAGTGGACCAGCCCTCACTGGCGATAATGACCGAAGCGTTGTCCACCGGGACACCCCCGGGGTCGGTGATCGTCACGGTGAGCGTGCAGGTGTTGGAGTAGATGCCGATGGAATCGGTGGTGAAGCCGTCGTTACGCCAGTCCCAGATGCAGGAGCAGTCCTTGGAGCCGCCGCTGTCCCGCTCGTAGCTGCAGTACGGGCGGTCGAAGTGGATGTTCGGGTCGTTCTGGGTCGGGCGCCAGGCGTAATCCCACCACATTTCGCACCAGACGTGGTCCTCGAGGATGTCCATGGTGCAGCAGTAGGGCATGAGACAGGTCCGCCCGGCGGCACAGAGCAGGTCCTGCCGCTCACCGCAGTTGCCGTTGTGTTCATGGGCGATGACGTTGGGCTGGATCGGCCGGTTGCCCGAAGCCCCCGAGTCGATGGTCTTCCCGCTCCAGAGCGCCACGCAGATCACGGCCATCAGTTCGTCGGCAAAGGGGTCGCCCACGCCGTACCACTCGGTCTCGCCGTCCCAGATATACTGGATCGGCGCCATCACCTCCTGCAGGTTGGGGTAGCCGTCGTCGTTTTCGTAATACAGATATTCCCGCCAGAACATGTTGTAGACCGAGTCGTCCATCAACGGCTTCTCGTCCGAGACCTTGGGCATCACCACGTACCAGTAGTAGATGTCCATGGGCAGGTCCACCGCCACCGGCGTGCCGTTGTCCAGGTACTGGTAGCGGGTGGTGGAGTAGAAGTTGCCTGCCCCGTCATCGTAGTCGATGATTTCAACGTACTGCAGGTCCTGGTCGATGACATACATCAGTTCGGCGTTGATCTTCAGCAGTTCGGCTTCCACGTAGCCGTTCTGCAGGATCGAGCGCGAGAGGTGGGCCACCTGGAAGCAGACTTCGTCGACGATCAGCGGGTCGGTAAGCCCGAGGATCAGGGCGGCGTATTCCTCCTGGTGCTCGGTATCCAGTTCGCGGAAGCGGTCCTGGAGGTCGTCCTGCAGCCAGTTGGGCGCACGGGCCACCGCCTGCCAGGCAGCCTCGGTAAGCGCGTACGGAGCGATCTCCTCCAGGGTCCCCAGCCGCGCGTTGTAGCGGAGGCAGTAGTCCTCCCCCGCTTCGACGAAGACCGTGCGATGGACACTGTCCAGCAATTCGGCATCCCCCGGCCGGGTCAGTGGCGGCCGTTTCGGGGCATCACGCCTCACACAAACCATATCCGAAGGCCTGGTGCGCACCTGGTCCCGCACGTCGGCGGTGACCTTCACCGGTTCACCGAGGTCCTGGGTCGACTGACGGACGGCCGGGACATCGGCGGCCAGGGGTATCACGTGTGCGGCATGGAGCAGCAGGACACAGCAGACGATGAGCGACGCGCTTTTCATCTTCTCCTCCAGTATGGCGGGTGCGGGCCGGGCCAGGGCAGGGCTGGACACTGCCGTGCGTCAGACCGGTGTGAACTGGCTGTCGCTGGCACCATGGCAAACCCGAAGCGTCTGATAAACCGTATCGAAGAGACGGATGGTAGGTGCGCAGTATAACACGGTCCTCCGGAAGCGGAGCCCGGGGCGGGATTTGACAAGGCGCCACCCTTGCCGCCATACTTTGAGCGCAGGCCTACACACGACAACCCGATACGGCACGAAAACAGGCAAGCGCATCCCTCATCCCATCAGGCACCCGTCCGCGGCGCCAGGAGATCCGGCCCCCGGGCGGTGCGGTCACCCATGGAGGAACGCCGATGACCCTCGAATGGCTCCCGCGAGACAACGAGATCAAGAACCATGCGCTCTTCGGTGAAGAGCACTGGGGCAGCGACGCCCCCTGCACGGTGTACGAGAAGAAACCGGTGCTGGACAAGGCTGGCAACCCGGTGGAGGGGCTGTACACCGCCTGGGTGACCCTGAACAACCCGCAGCAGTACAACTCCTACACCACGGAAATGGTCAAGGGGGTCATCGCCGGGTTCCAGGCCGCCTCGGGCGACCGCTCGGTGGTGTCCGTCATTTTCACCGCGGTTGGCGACCGTGCCTTCTGCACCGGCGGCAACACCAAGGAATACGCCGAGTACTACAGCCAGCGGCCCAACGAGTACGGCGAGTACATGGACCTTTTCAACGGCATGGTGGACGCCATCCTCAATTGCAAGAAGCCCACCATCTGCCGGGTCAACGGCATGCGCGTGGCCGGCGGCCAGGAGATCGGCATGGCCTGCGACCTCGCCGTCTCCTCCGACCTGGCCATTTTCGGCCAGGCCGGGCCCAAGCACGGTTCGGCCCCGGACGGCGGCTCCACCGACTTCCTGCCCTGGATGCTCTCCATCGAGGACGCGATGTGGAACTGCATCTCCTGCGAGATGTGGAGTTCGTACAAGATGAAGATGAAGGGGCTGATCTCCAAAGCGGTGCCGGTGCTCAAGGTGGACGGCGAGTTCGTCCGCAACCCGCTGGTCATCACCGACCGCTACCTCGAGCACGGCGAGATCGTCTACGGCGACATGAAGCGCGGCGACGAGGCAGCGGCGGCCAAGGAAGTGCTGAAGAGCGGCAGCACCGATTTCACCCTGCTGGACAAGGAAGTGCACAGGATCGTCTGGCGCTTCACCAACCTCTTCCCCGGCTGCCTGATCAAATCCATCGACGGCATCCGGGCCAAGAAGAAATTCTTCTGGGACCAGACCAAGCTGGCCAACCGCCACTGGCTGTCGGCCAACATGTCCAACGAGGCGTTCCTCGGTTTCACGGCCTTCAACACCAAGAAGATCACCGGCAGGGACACCATCGATTTCGTTCGCTACCGCCAGTTGATCGCCGAGGGGCGGAAGATGGACGACGAGGTCTTCGCCGAGGTGCTGGGCACGCCACTCGAGGAGTAGTCACATCTGTCATTGAAAAGTGCCCGAAGGCGCATTCCGTCATTGCGAGCCACTGACCAGAGGAGGCCACTGGAAGTATGTAGAAGGAACAAATGAATAAAGATGGGGTCAGGTCCCATTCATATTCATTTGTTCCTTAGGAGGAGCCCGAAGGGCGACGTGGCAATCTCAGGGGGGACGGCCGAAAAGCTGTCCCCTTTCCTGTCTCCTCGCCGAAAAGTTGCTTCGCTTCGCTCGCAAAGACAAGAGCGCCTATCCCAGCATATTGGCCAGGATCTCCTTGAGCAGTTTCACTGCGACCATGGTGCTGATCCCCGTGGAATCCCGACGGGGGTTCAGTTCCACGAGGTCGGCACCGAGCAGCGGCCGCGGCAGCTGCTGGATGATGCCGATCACGTCGCGGGTGGAAAAACCACCCGGCTCGTGGTGGGAGACACCGGGAGCGAAGGCCGGGTCGAGACAGTCGAGGTCGAGGCTGAGGTAGATCGGTCCCTCGAACGACGGACGCCACGCCGGACGCCAGTGGCGCATCTCCAGCACCTCGATCCCGTGGTGCGACGCCCGCTCACGGTCCACCGGCCGCAAGGTGCGGATGCCGGCCTGGACCAGCCGCCCCACCAGCCCCTCCTCGAGCGCGCGCAGCATGGGCGTGGCGTGGGACCAGCGGTTCCCGTCCAGTTCATCGTAGAGGTCGGCATGGGCGTCGAGGTGCAGCACGTCCAGCGGCCCATACCGACGGGCATGGGCCCGCAGCAGGGGCAGGGTCACCGAATGGTCCCCGCCCAGGGCGAACATCCGGGCCCCGGTGTCAAGGATCCGGGCCACCCCGTGCTCGATAGCGGTGAACGGCTCGGCACCCTCCCCGTGGTCGACGTCTCCGGCGTCGATCCATCCCGGGGCGGTCTCCAGGTCGAGGCCGTTTTCACAGCAATAGTTGCCCGATCCGCTGTGCAGGGCCGCTCTGATCGCGGCCGGGGCATCAGCCGGGCCGCGCATGAATGAAGAATTGCCGTCGAAGGGCAGCCCCAGCACCACGGCCATTCCCGGCCGCAGGAGGGACACGTCCGCCATGGCCATGATCCACCTCACTGGCTGCGCACAGCATAGGCAACAGTGTCCGAGCCGTCAATCACAGGTTCCTGGCCGGGGTCTTGGAGGCCTTCGGCCGATCCGGCTATACTTGGGCCATGGATATCCTGCTCGTCTATCCACCGTGGCGGCAGCCGTTCATGCCGCCGTTCAGCCTCGCCGACCTCACGGGCCAGATGATGGCCGGCGGGGCGGACTGCGCCCAGCGTGACCTGAATATCGAGTTCTTCGACCACCTGCTGAGCCGCCAGTGGCTCGACCGCACCGGGGACGAGCTGGCCAACCGGATCGCCGAAATCGAGAAACGCGACGAGCTGGACGGTGAAACCGCGCTGTTCCACGAGTCGATGGCTGCCGCAGCCCTGCGTCTGCCGGCCCTCACCGGACTGGTGGAAGATGCCCGGCGGGGTCTCCGCCAACCCGAACGCTTCTACCAGCTCGACGGGTACCGCCGATCGATGCGCATCCTGGAAGAGGCCCTGGGACTGGTCTTCCTCGCCTGGTCCCCCTGCCGTCAGCCGCTGCACGGCCACCAGGCCGCCGCTGGTGACCTCAACTGTGCCGCACCGAAGCCGACAACCGACGGCGAAGCACGCCTGCTCGGTACCCTGACCGAGGACGTTTTCATTCCATCCATCGCCGAGAGCGGCGCCGGGCTGATCGCGGTGCTCGCCGATTATCGCAGCCAACTGCTGCCGGCCATGACGCTGCTGCGCGGCGTTCGGCGCCTCCCCGGGATACACACGGCCATCGCCGGATGGATGGCCGAGGAACTGCTGGCTCGGCCGGAAGGCGTGGACGACCTGGAGGGCGTGGTGGACGTGCTGATCAGCGGCCTGCCCGGCGGGCCAATGCTGCGCCTGGCCGAGTCATTGAAGAGTGGCCGGCCCGGGGTGCTGGGTGCCGCACAAAACCGCGGCCGCGGGCTCCCACCGGTGATCACGGCCGAGGGCACCATGGCCGCGGAGAACCTTCCCCCTCCCGTCTACGATGGCCTGCCGCTGGACCGCTACTTCAGCCCCGAAACCGTGCTTGCGGTGCGGGCGTCCCGGGTCGCCACCGACCAGGCCTTCGAACTGGGCCGTCGGCACCACTGCCGGCGATTCCTCTTCACCGGGGACCTCGACCGGAAAACGGCGACCGGCATCGCTGCCGGCATGTCGGTGCTGGAACCGACGGCGGCGTGGTTCGGCACGCTGGGTCCCGCAGCCATGCCCGATGAGGCGCTCTGCCGAGCGCTGACAGGCGGGGGCTGCGCGAAAGTGCAGCTTCTGGCGGGCCCTGCCCCGCCTCAACGGGAGCCGGGCCTGGAAGACCAGTTGCGGCTGGCCATGAAGCACGGGTTGCCCATGGGACTCGGGCTGCATCTGCACTGCCGCCTCGACGATGGAGAGACGAGCGCCCCGGCGGCTGACGTATTGGAGCACTTCTTCGCCCAGGGCGACCCGGGACTGCTCGAGCCGGGATTTTCCTTCTCCTGCAGGGTGCTGCGGGACGGCCGGCGCGGCCCGGCGGTGGGCGGTCACCCCCCGGATCTCTACGATGACGCCACGGCCCCGGTTCCCGGCGTGGTGCCCGGCTTCGGCCGCGATCCCGGCGACGATGCACTGCCGCCGGAATCGGCGGCCGAAGAGCGGCGCTGGCGCCTGGTCCGCCTCGCCGGCACGGCCATGGGACCCAACCGCACACCGGGGACCATGGTGCACGACTTCCTCTACCTCGCCCACCAGGGAGCCGACACTCACCTGCCCGGTTATGCGTTTAGTTCGCCACCGATTCTCGAACCCGGCATGGTGCTCAGGCCGGCTCCCGGGATGACGCGTGGACGATTCCGACTCTACGATCCGGTCACCATGGTCACCCCGGCCAGCGCTTCGAGCGCCACCCGTTTCGTCGGCACTGTCCGGCGCTGGTGGGCTTCCCCCGGTGACGGCCGCCATGGCCGGCCGCTTCCCGACCCGGCCATGGCCATCATCGAGTCCTGTGACGGGTTGCGCACCTGGGAGGAGGCGCTGGTCACCGCCGGGATCCCCGGTGCCGTGAGCGAAGCCGAGGGGCGGGAGCAGGTGCGGATGATGCTGGCCGAGGGGCTTCTGGTGCGGGCATGAACAACGAAGACAATTCCGGTCAAGGGGACAACCGTCAGCGCTGGCTGCCCCTGCTGCTCATCGCCGGCGCTGCATTTCTCGTCTTTGCCAACACCCTGCCCAATGGCCTGACCCTCGACGACGTGGCGCTGGTGGAAAACAATCCGCTGGTGCAACAGCTCACGCCGCTCCACCGCTACCTGAGCTCCAGCTGGTGGAGCGGCCAGCAGGGGTACGGCGACGCGCTCTACCGGCCGCTGACCCTGTTCAGCTTCGGCCTCCAGCACGCCGTCCACGGCACGGCCCCCTTCGGGTACCACCTGGTGAACCTGCTGCTCTACAGCCTCTGCCTTCTCCCGGTTTACGGCCTGCTGGCGAGACTCTTCGGCTGCCGCCGGGCCGCCCTCTGGGGCTCGCTGGTCTTCGCCCTCCATGCCGTGCACTGCGAAACGGTGGCCGGTGTGGTGGGCCGGGCCGAGTTGCTGGCCTTCCTCTTCGGTGCCACCGCACTGCTGCTCCACGCCAGGGCCTACGAACTGCCACGAGTCGGCCGCTGGGGCGGCCTGATCCTGGCCCTGGTCTGCCTGTTCTGCGCTGGGGCGAGCAAGGAAAGCGGCCTGGCCTGGCTGGCGGCGCTGGTGCTCTGGGACCTCGCCGCACCGGACCGCGACGGGGCCATCGGACAGCGGCTGCTCACCGGAATCCGGGCCTGGGGCTGGTACCTGATTCCCACCGCCGGCTACCTGCTGTTGCGGGCCTGGGCCCTCTCCGCATCGGCCGGCCCGTCCACGGTCTACTACCCGGTGAACCCGCTGGCCTGGTCCGACACCACGGTGCGAGTGCTCACCGGCATCAAGCTGCTCCTCTGCCAGCAACTGCTGATCCTCTTCCCCTTCCGGCTGGTCAGCGACTACTCGTTCGATTCCATCGGCCTCGTGCACAGCGTGGCCGATCCCTGGTTCCTCGCCGCCCTGGCGGCCCACACCGCAGTGGCCGCCGGCGCCATTTTGGCCTGGCGCCGCAGCCGCCCCCTCTTTTTCGCCATCGCCTTTTTCTACGCCACGGCGGCAATCACGTCGAATATCCCGCTGCCCATCGGCACCATCTTCGGCGAACGACTGCTCTTCACCCCGAGCCTTTCACTGGCCGTGGCCGCGGCCTGGTTCCTGCAGCGCCGCAAGGCCCTGGAACGGCGTCAGATCCACCTCCTGGGCCTCGTCGCACTCTGGCTGGCGGCTTCGGCGGTCACCGCCATGGGCCGGGGGCCTGAATGGCGGAACAACCGCACACTGTTCCTCGCCGACGTGGAGCGCCAGCCGAAAAGCGTGGTCCTCAACCTCCGCGCGGCATCGATCCGCCTGGACGAAGGGGATACGGCAGAAGCGGAAAGGCTGCTCCTGCGGGCCAGGGGCCTCCTTCCCGGCGATCCCGTTGTGCTGAACAACCTCGGTGAGTTATATCGGCTCACCGGCCGACCCGTGGAAGCCGAAGCCTCACTCCGCGAGGCGTACCAGGCAGCAGCAGGGCCACGCTGGTCTTCTGTCGCCCGCAACCGCGCGCTGCCCAGCTACAACCTCGGCCTGCTGCGCATTGCCGAGGGTCGGCCGGACCAGGCCCTGCCCTGGCTGGAGCAGGCAACGGCCCTCGACCCCGGGAATCTCGACGCGCGGGACACGCTGCTTCAGGCCGGGCTCTCCACGTTGCCGGAAGAACGGTTCCGGCGGTTGCTCGCCGACGCCGAGGCGGCATATCCCGGTCACCCGCTCTGGCGCTACTACCGCGGCCTCTTCGCCCTGGCCCGGCAGGGCCGCGCGGCCGAAGCCGAGGCCCACCTGGCTACGGCCCTGGCCGCCGACCCGGGGGAAATCCGCTTCCACATCGCCCTGGCCGACCTCAAGGCACAGACCGGGCGGTTCGCAGAAAGCGCCACCATCTATCGGCGGGTGCTGAAATCGTTTCAGCTCCAACCGGAACAGGCCGCCGAGATCACCAACCGGCTGCGCATGCTGGAAAACGGCATGCCGGGGAGGTGAACGGCATGCCAGGCGCCGGAAAAAAGAATGAGGCCCGTCCCATATCGCCGGCACCGAGCGGCACGGCTTGGCTTTTCCTGGGCTTGATCCTGCTGGCCTACACCGGCCATGCCCTCTTTCTCGGCCGGGCGATCAACGACGACGCCTTCATCTCCTTTCGCTACAGTTGGAACCTGGCCCACGGGGCCGGCCTGGTCTACAACGCCGGGGAAGCCGTGGAGGGCTTCAGCAACCCGCTCCAGGTACTGCTCTTCACCCTGCTTCTGCCCTTGGCCGGCTGGGGTCTTGAAGCCACCCTGGTCGTGGCCAGGACGGCGGGGCTCCTCTGGGGCCTGGTCACGATCACCGGGCTCTACGGGCTTTCACGGGGGCTGCTTGCCGGGTGGCCGGCGTGGGCCGGCACCGGTCGCCGGCTGGCCTTGCTGCCGCCGGCGCTGGCTGCGGCATCGACCCCGCTTGCCGCGGCAGCAATGACCGGCCTGGAGACCACGATGCTGGCGGCCCTGTTGACCACCGGACTCTGGTCCGTGGTCGCGGAACAGCGCAGCGGCCGGTTCCGCGGTGCCGCCGTGCTGTTGGCCCTGGCTGCACTGACCCGTCCGGAAGGGGCCCTGCTGGCCGGGGCCGTGGGTGGCGGCTGGCTGCTGGCCTCCCGTTTCGGTAACGCCGAGCGGGGCGTAAACAGCCTCCGGCGGCCGCTCACCGCCCTGGCCACCGTGATCGTCGCAACCGCGGCCTGGACCGTCTTCCGCTACTTCTATTTCCACGGGGAGCTGCTGCCAAACACCTGGTTCGCCAAGCAGGGAGGGTTTCCAGGCCAGACCTGGTTCGACTATCTCGCCTCCTATTTCGGCCGCTACGGGCTGTTTCTCATCCCCCTCGCCGCGGGCCTCACCACAGTGGTACGGGCAGGACGCCGGGCCGCTCCCCTCTGGCCGGTGGCAGCACTGACCCTGACCCACCTCGCCTCATTCACCATCACCGGCTCGGACTGGATGCCGGGCTTCCGGCTGCTCACCCCCACGGTGCCGGCGATGATCATCCTCGAAGTGCTGGGTGCGCTGGCGCTGCTGGGCCTGCTCAGGGGCCGCGCACCGGAGGCGGCCCTGCGCACCTGGGCGGCCTACCTCGCCGCCGGCCTGCTGCTTGCCGGGCAGTTGCAGGCCTGGCAACCGCGCGCCGAACTGCGGCATCACCTGGTCACGCGAGAAGCCGGGTACCGCGAGGGGCACATCGCCCTGGCCCGCTGGCTTGGAGATGCCGTGCCCGCCGGCGGCACGGTGGCGCTGATGGACATCGGGCTTGCAGGCTACCTCAATCCCGGACTGCAGATCGTGGACATCAGCGGTCTCACCGATCGAACAGTGGCCCGGAGCCCGGGCCGCTTTCTGCAGAAACAGTACGACCCGGCCTACATTCTCGACCAGCGCCCCCATGCCGTTGTGATCACCATGGCAGGCCCCCGCGGACTGGCCCAACCCCTTGACCCGGGCCGGCTGACACCGGGCACACTCGCCGACCGCCGGCTCTTCGACCATCCCCGCTTCCGGGAAAACTACCGCTTCCGAAAGCTCTTCACCCACCGACACCCGGAGATCACCTACGCCCTGGCGGCCTACCTGCGAAACGGCCCGGCCCCATAATGGGGAACCCCTTGCACTTTCAAGCGTTATGGGTGTTGAAGGAACAACCGCGAGACCTGTCCGCATCCCGCGGGCAGCGACACAGCCGGTCCGCCGGTTCATGGGGAGGGAACGCTCGATGAAGAGCCCAGGATCGCTGACTCGAACCCGTCGCTTGACACTGACCATACTGCTGCTCCTCTGCGGCTTCGCGGTGGTGTCACCATCCCAGGTGATCATGCGCGTCCCGGGGGACGCTCCCATCGGCGCCGACACCCGGGCGGCGGCCGTGGAGGAGGTCGCTGCCGCCTTGCTCAAGGTCTACGTCTTCCCGGACCAAGCCGGAAAAATGGCGGCTCTGATCCGGGGCAGACTGGCCGAGGGGGCGTATGACGGTCTGGACAGCGGACCCCGGTTCTGCATGGCCCTCACCGAGGACCTGCAATCGGTGAGCCGGGACAAGCACCTGCGGGTGATGTATACCGGAATCGAGGAGCCCACCGGCGACGGCGAGCCGGACTCCGCCGACGAGCAACTCCGACAGGAGGAGCGGCGGCAGCAGCTGGAGCGCCGCAACTTCGACTTCCAGAAGCTGGAGATCCTCGAGGGCAACGTGGGCTACCTTCGGCTGAACAGCTTTACCGGGACCGAGTTCTCGGGCGAAACGGCGGTGGCGGCGATGAACTTCCTCGCCCACTGCGACGCGATCATCTTCGACCTGCGGGGTAACGGCGGGGGCAATCCGTCGCTGATCCAGCTGATCACCAGCTACTTCGTCGAGGAACCGACCCACCTGAACAGCTTTTATATCCGCGAATCGGACACCACCCGGCAGTTCTGGACCGCCGAACACGTGGCCGGCCCGAAGATGACGGATACGGAACTCTACGTGCTCACCTCGTCCTACACGTTCTCCGGGGCCGAGGAATTCAGCTACAACCTGAAGGCCCTGGAGCGCGCCACACTCGTCGGCGAGACCAGCGGCGGCGGTGCGCACCCGGTGGACTTCGTCGGGTTCCCCGAGATCGGCATCTCCATTTCCCTGCCCTTCGGCCGAGCGGTGAACCCGATCACCGGCACGAACTGGGAGGGCTGCGGCGTGACGCCGCACATCGCCGTGCCGGCGGACAGGGCCCTGGACACGGCACACCTCGACGCGTTGAAGAAACTGGCCGCAAAAGCGGCCACGCCATCACGGGCCGCAGAGCTGGAGTTGGCCGCACGGTTGCTCGGGGCGCGAATCGATCCTGTGGTTCTCGATGCCGGGTCGATGGCCGAGTATGCCGGGAGTTATGGCGACCGAAAGATCTTTGTCGAGGAAGGGAAGCTGCTCTACCGGCGGGGGAAGATGCCGCAGCGTGAACTGATTCCCCTGGGTGATGACCAGTTCATCTTTGAAGACGTGGACGATTTCGTGCTGCAATTCGACCGGGACGAAAAGGATGTGATCACCGCGGCGACGGGGCTCTACGGCAACGGCCAGCGGGATGTCTCCCCACGGGATGATGAACCGATTGACGAAACGTCATCCGTGGTTCGAGAGTGACCTTCTCGGGCCTTGGATGGAGCTCAGGGAGGCGGAAGCTCCAGGGCTTCGAAAAGCCGGTTGAACGCGGTGGTGGCCTTGTCCTGAAGGAAGATATCGGTGACGCCGCGCCGGCGGTAGTTCGATTCGTCGACATTGATCTCGATGATCGTCGCCCCGTTCTGCTTGGCCAGGCTGGGGATGAGGCAGGCCGGCATTACTTCGCCGGTGGTGCCGACGAGAAGGAAGAGATCGGCCTCTTCCGCCTCGCGGAAGGACGCCCTGCTGGCCGCCTCGGGAATAGCCTCGCCGAAGAAGATGAAGTCGGGTTTGAACAACCCCCCGCAGTCGGGGCACGTGGGCGGCAGGCGCTGCAGATCAACCTCGCCGGACGGGCGAGTCCGTCGGCAGGCCAGGCAGAGCAGGCGCCCGGCAGTACCGTGGAACTCGTGCACCGTGCGGCTGCCCGCCTCCTGGTGCAGATTGTCGATGTTCTGGGTGATCACCCCGCCGGCGAGCAATTCCCGGCGCTCCAGCTCGGCCAGGCCGCGGTGTGCCGCATTGGGCGAAGCCTCCCCGAAGAAGTCATAAAAGATCTCGCGAATCACCGGCCACGACGTTTCCGGGCTGGCCATGAAGTGGTCGATCTGCAGCAGTGCCGGGTCATACTTGCCCCAGAGTCCCCCCTCCCCGCGAAAGGGCGGGATGCCGCTCTCCACCGAGATTCCGGCGCCGGTGAAGCCCACGGCCCGCGTCGCTCCCCTGATCGCCTCTGCCGCCTGCCGGTAGATCACGCCCTGCCCCCGATTTCAAATTGTTCAGTCGATGCGGTAGCGGTTCTGGAACGGCGAGGGGCCCGCCTCGCGGACCACGCCGTAGCGCCTGTTCGCCGCCAGCCACTCGAGAATGTGGAAGACCGATTCCGGCCCGGTGCCGGAGAGCGTCTCCCGGGCCAGCTGGTCCACGGTGAGCCAGCGACCACGGTTCTCCCTGAGCACCATGGAGAGTGCCAGTTGCAGGTCGAGCACGCCGCGAGCGGCCGTCTTGCCAGCCTCCACCCCGGGCTGGTGGTAGGCGTTGACACCGATCATTGACGCATAAAAGCCCACGGCCCGCTCGAACAGGGCGATCAGCGCCCCCAGAGACGTCGCGGTCACCGCCGGTATGGTGATGGTCAAGGTGGCCCGCCCCTTTTCGGCCAGCGCCTGTCGCGTGCCGAGCATGAACCCGGAGAGATAATCACCACTGGTAATATTGTCTTCCACGTCCAGCGAACCGCCCTGCCGGTGCTCCAGCACCTGGATGAAGGTGAGGAAGAAGTTGTGCACCCCTTCGCGCAGCTGCTGCACGTAGGCATGCTGGTCGGTGGAACCCTTGTTGCCGTAGACGGCAATCCCCTGGTGCACCACCTTGCCCTCCAGGTCGAGCTCCTTGCCCAGCGACTCCATCACCAGTTGCTGCAGGTAGCGCCCGAACAGCGCCAGACGGTCCTTGTAGGGGATGACCACCATGTCCTTCAGCCCCCGCCCCTCGCCGGCGTGGTGCCAGGCCAGGGCCAGGAGCAGCGCCGGGTTGAGCCGGGCCTCTCCGGAGCGAGTCAACTCGTCCATCATCCGTGCGCCGGACAGCAGGTCGTCCACCGCAAACCCCTGGAGTGCCGCCGGCAGCAACCCCACCGCCGACATCACCGAGGTGCGGCCGCCGACCCAATCCCACATGGGGAAGATGCCGAGAAAGGAGTTCTCCGCGGCAAAATCGGCGAGTCTGCTCCCCCGCCCGGTCACGGCCACGGCGTGGGCGCCGAAATCGAGCCCGGCACGACGATAGGCCGCCATCACCTCGAGCATGCCGTTGCGCGTTTCGGGCGTGGAGCCCGACTTGGAGATGACCAGGGTAAGCGTCCGCCGGAGATCGTCGCCGATATCGGCCACCACGCGGTCCATGCCGTCGGGGTCGGTGTTATCGAAAAAGTGGGCGGAGAGGGGGTCCCCGGGGCCGCGAAGCGCATCGTCCACCAGTTGGGGGCCCAGCGCCGACCCGCCAATACCCACCAGGAGCAGCCGCGTGAAACGCCGTGCGTTCTGCGGGGCCAGGTCACCGGCGTGGATGTGGGCAGCGAACTCCCGCACCTGGTCCAGCGTGGTGCTGATCTCGCGGCTGATGGCCGGCGCGGGAGCCAGTTCCGGTGCACGGAGCCAGTAGTGCCCCACTTTCCGTTTCTCGTCGGGATTGGCCAGAGCACCGCCCTCCAGCGCGGACATCGCTTCCAGGGCCCGCGCGATGGCCGGCTCCATGCGGGAGATAAACCCGTCGGCAAAGCCCATGCGGCTGTAATCGAGGCGGAAACCGAGACCATCGTCCCACCAGCAGAGTTCCTTGAACTGTTTCCAGGTCACATTCTTCGCCATTGCTGCTCCTCCGGGATGCGCCTCGCGGGGCGGTACCGGGACCGTTCCACCGGCACCCGATGCTGCCGGCCCACCTCACTTCCGCCATTCGAAACCGGCACGCCGAAAAGGGTACACTGCTTTTTCGGCATCCGCCAGCCCCGCGAGGCCCCGCCCTATCGTCCGGGATAGGGTGTTCCCGGCGCATGCACGGCGCCGGCCCGCTCGACATACTGCCGGGCCAGGCCGGTTTCACCCCGCTCGGCATGGTGCCGGGCGGCATAGTACAGCATCTCACCGTGCAACCAGAGCACCTTGCGCCCGGCCAGGTCGTCCTCGCCGTAAACCCATCGTTGACGTTCATCTATCGGCACCCGGGCCGGCGCGGGACGAGGGCTTCCCGGGGGCAGCAGTTGGAAGCTGAGCCCCGCGGGCACCAGTGTCCGGCCGGGCCCGATGCCGTTTTCCATGGGAATGGTCACATGAACCGGCAGCCCCTCCTCCTCGGCGGCATCGATCAGCGCATTGAAGAAGGCGATGAAAGCGCTCTGGATCCTGGCCGGGTCGTAGGGGCGTCCCTCCTCGAAAAGCGACAGTTGTTCGATAAAGGCCTGCCGCTCGGCAGCGGCGGCGGAGACCAGACCGGGGATCTCCCGTTCCAGATAGCCCATGTACCAGGAACGGCGCACCAGATTCACGTCCACCACCCGCAGGTCCGGCCGGTAGCCCAGAACGTGGCGGTCGTAGAGCCACGGCGAGTAGAACTGCCACTCCCTGGTCAGCAACAGGGCCCCTTGGGGCAACGGATCGCAGAGGTCGCGCACCAGTCGTTCGGCCCGGCGGTCTCCGCTGCGGTCGCACGAAGGCCAGTGCATGAGCAGCGTCACCGCGGGCAGCAGGGCCAGCATCGCCGTGAGCAGGACAGTGGGCAGCCGCCGCGAACGGAACCGGTGCAGCAGGTCGGCGGCGCCGGCGGCCAGCAGCAGTCCGCCGGCGAGAAAGGTCACCAGGTAGTACGCTTCCTTGTCCTCGTTGATCTCGTAGGCCAGGGCATAGAAGACGTTGAACGCCACGAGCAGGAACAGGGTGATGAGAAGACGGGGCGAACGCCTCCGCAGCACGGCCCCACCCCAGAGCGCGGCGAGCAGGGCCAGCGGCGTTCCCTGGAGCAGCGCATGCCGGCCGATGCGCACCAGCTCCGCCCAGACCACTTGGGCCGTGGAGGAGAAGAGGTTGCCCTGGTACTGCTTGCCTGAAATATGGCGCAGGAAGCGGATCGGCGACGTGGCATTACCCCAGTTGAACAGGGGATCGAGCCAGGCGAAGAGAGCGATGGTGGCGTACAGCAGCGCCGCCGTGCCCAGGGCCAGCGCCGCCGGCCGGATGAGCCGGCGCCAGCGCCCCCCCACGGCCACCCAGGCGCCCCAGAGAAAGGCCGGCGCGGTGAGCGCCACGGTGCCCAGGTGCACCGCCAGCGCCATGCCCCAGAAGAGCCCGGAGAGCAGCAGATACCGCTCCGGCGGTTCCCCCTCCCGTCCGGCCCGCAGGAGGAAATAAAGCCCGGCGGCGAGCAGGGCCAGGTTGAGCGTGTAGACCTCGGTAAACGAGGTGAAACCCCAGAGCACGAAGGTGAAACCGAAGGTCAGGGACGCGGCGAGGGCGGCCAGGGCGGACCGCCAGCCGCCGACGTCCCCCGGGATGGTCAGCCGGGCGGAGCGATAGACCAGCCAGCAGGCGGTTGCCCCGCAGAGGGCAGAGAAAAGGTTGAGATTGCGGGCCGGCTCGGCCAGCGGGAGGTGGGCGAAGAGGAAGCCGAGCAGCACGTAGAGCGGAAAGCCCGGCGGGTGGGCCACCCCCGGATCCCAGGCGCTCAGGGCCAGTTCACCGCTGTCGATGAGGGTCATCCCCGGCGCCGTGGTGAGCCAGTAGACCACCAAAGGAACGAGAAAGGCAGCGGCACTGAACAGCCTGGACATGCTGACCTCCATGTCCCTTTTTCTAGGAGCAGTCGTCGGTCTTGTCGCAGAGGCGCCGGAAGATGGCGTCCATCTCGTCGGCGCAGGCGCGGAAGGCGTCGAGCACGTCGGGGTCGAATTCCTCGGGGCGGGCGCGGTCATCCTCGCCGTTGACGATGATCCCGTATGCTTCGGCCCCGGAAAGCACGGGCTTGTAGGCCCGGCGGCTGCGCAAGGCGTCATAGGCGTCGGCCAGCTTGACCACCCGAGCGGGCAGTGGGATCTCATCGCCTTTCAGCCCGTGGGGGTACCCGGAACCGTCCCAGCACTCGTGGTGGCTCAGGGCGATCTGCCGCGCCACGTCCAGCCGGGGAGAGTCACCGAGGATCTCCACCCCGTAGAGCGTGTGCCGCTTCATCTCCTCCCACTCCTCGGAGGTCAGCGATCCCTTCTTGCGCAGGATATCGCTGCTCACGCGGATCTTGCCCACGTCGTGCATCTGGGCGAAATGCCGCAGTTCCCGCGCCAGGTCCTCGTCGAGCCCCATGGTGCTGGCCAGCAGGGCCGAGTATTCGTTGACGCGCAGCAGGTGGTTCCCCGTTTCCACGTCGTTGGCCGCAGAGGCCCGGGCCAGCGCGCCCACGGTGTAGAGGAATGCGTTCTCAACTTCCCGTCCCCGGGCGGCGATGGTACGGAAAAAGTCGTGATGCAGCAATGCGGCCTTGAGAATATAGCCGTATTCCTCGGCCACCCGGCCGGGGTAGTTGATGCCCAGCAGCAGCAGCATGCCGCCGGCGCAGACCGAAACATAGTTGCGCAGCAGGCCGGTGTTCTCCCCCAATCGCTCGAGGGGGATGGCATCGCACGTTTTCGTGGGGTCCGTGCAGTCCACCGCCCGCACCGTGTCGGTATTCCAGAACTGGCCCTGGTCCAGGGCACTGGGGCCCAGATCGACCCAATCGCCCCTCCCCTCCGCCGTGGCAGCACCACGGTCACGGGCGATGAGCCGCGCCCGGCAACCGCCGCCGTTGCGTTCGACGAGCATCAGGAAGCGGGGGATCTGATCGTGGCGCGGGGCGGAGCGCTCGATGTGGGCGAACATCCGCTGCAGCCAGCGGGCGGTGCCGAAGGTCCGGGGATCGAACTCCTTGAGAATGCCCCGGGAATAGTCGGTCACCGATCCGAGGTCTTCCATGGCATTGTGCCACTTCTCGCTCAGCTGGTGGTAGTTGACCCAGTTGCGCACCTTGGCCAGGACCTCGGTCATGTGGAAGGGCTTGATCAGGAAGTCGAGTGCCCCCAACTCTAGCCCGCGCACACGGTCCGAACGCTCGGACTGCCCGCTGATGATCACCACCGGAATGGCGCTGTAGCGCGGGTCATCGCTCAATCGCCGACACAACTCGAAGCCGTCCATCTTCGGCATGTTCATGTCGGTGATCACCAGGTCCACCGAGAAACCGGAAAGGCGCTCCAGCGCCTCCACGCCATTGGCGGCGGTGATCACCAGGTAGCCTGAACTCCCCAGAAGGGAGTTGAGATAATCCCGAATGACGTTGTCGTCATCCACCACAAGTATGGCCGCGTGCGGTTCCATGGCGGAACAGCCTCCCGATCAATCGGTGACACGATCAGCGTGAACACGGAGCGTCCCTTATTGTCGGCCGTCCGTGGCGCCAGTTCAAGTGCTAATCGAGCCGGGCCCCGCTCATCGTCACACGCCCCAAGTTGCGCTGCCGCAAGGCCCGGCGATAGAATAACTTGATCCCATTGACGATTCATCAACCCGAGGAGATAAAGCCCCATGTCCAGCCCATCCCTCCATCGATATCCGGCAGCAGGCCCCTTCGTGGCCGTCCTCGCCCTGATGCTCATGTCCGTGCCGGCCGCCTACGCCTCACCCGAGGCCCCGGAATGGGAATTTCTCTCCACCACGGCCATCGGTGCCGCCGACTTCATCGCCACTCATCCCGAATTCGACGGCCGGGGGACCGTGCTGGCGGTAATGGACACCGGCGTGGACATGGGCATACCCGGGCTCACCGAAGGGCCTGACGGTTCGGTGAAGGTCGTCGATGTGCGTGACTTCACCGGCCAGGGGGACGTGCGGCTCGAACAGGCGGAATGGCAGGACAACACCAGCGGCGTGGAGGGCGGGGACCGCTTCCTCACCGTGGAAGGAACCGGCATCGTGCTCTGGGGCGCCGAAACGCTGCCCCGCCAGCCCCTGGAGGAGGACGGCTGGCTGGTGGGCGCCCTCGAAGAGAAGGACTCGGTGAATTCTGCGGTGCCCGATCTGAACAACGACGGTGACACCGGGGATCGCTTCGCCGTGGCGGTGTTCCGCACGGCCGGTGACGAGGGCGCCGAACCGTTCTGGGCCGCCTGCGTGGACACTGATGGCGATGGGCGGCTCGACGACGAAACGGTGATCCGCGACTACCACGTGGCCTTCGATTCCTTCCAGCTCCGCGGCCGCGACCCGCAGGAGCGGAAGAACCTGCTGACCATGGCGCTGAACATCTACCCCGACGAGCAGCGGGTCTGCTTCCACTTCGACGACGGGGCCCACGGGTCCCACGTGGCCGGTATCGCCGCCGGCTACCGGCTCAACGGTCAGGAGGGCTACAACGGCATCGCCCCGGGCGCCAGGGTGATCAGCCTCAAGATCGGCAACAATACGCTCTCCGGCGGTGCATCCACCACCGACAGTTTCCGCAGGGCCCTGGAATACGGTATCGAGTACGCCGAAGCGCACGACGTCCCGGTGATCTTCAACCTCAGCTACGGCGTGGGCAGCGACCCGGTGGCGCGCAACGACGCCGATCGGGTGCTTGAAGAGATACTTGCCGGCAACGAGGACCGCGTCCTGCTGCTGACCAGCATGGGCAACTCCGGCCCGGGAATAAACTCGGTGGGCGCACCGGCCGGTGCACCCGGTCTCTTCACCGTCGGCGCGATGCTCAATCGCAGCACCGCCCGGGACGCTTTCGGCGCCAACATCGCCGCAGACCAGGTCTCCTCCTATTCCTCCCGCGGCGGTCTGGCCGACAAGCCCGACGTTATCGCGCCGGGCACCTCCTGTTCAACGGTACCGCCCTTCGAGACCCATGACCGCTACTCCGGCACATCGATGGCCACGCCCCAGGCTGCCGGCGCCGCCCTGCTGCTCGCCGGCGCCGCCGCACGGACCTGGCCCGACCGGCCGCTGAAGGGGGCCCTGTTGGGCCGGGCGATGAAGGCCGGCGCCCAACCGCTGCCCGGATATACCCGCATCGACCAGGGCGCCGGCGTGGTCAACCTGACCGGTGCCTGGAACGCGCTTCGCTATCTCATGGAGGGGAACGAGGACCTCATGCTGCTTGGCTACCGTGTCGAAACGTTCTCCCCGGCGTACGAGGACGAGAAAGGGCCGGCCGGATACTGGCGTTACGGCAGCGCCCTGCCGGACACCGCCCGTGAACAGGGCTTCACCATCAGCCCCATCTTCCCTGAGGCGGCCGATGCGGACCAGCGGCAGAACTTCTACCGCGCCTTCAACCTCGTCTCCTCGGCGCCGTGGCTGCGCCCGGGCAAGAGTTCGATCTACATCCGCGGGGAAAACGAGGCCACGGTTACGCTGCGCATCGACCCCTCGGAGCTCAAAGGCTCCGGCCTGCACTGCGCCACGGTGAGCGCGCTGCGCAAGGACGGCCACCGCGACCTGGTGGAATTCACCATGGTGGTCACGGTGATCAAGCCGCTGACCCCCGGCCCGGCCGACAACCACACCTGTCGCCTGCAGCGGGCCAACGTCGCCGCAGGCGACGTGCAGCGTCAATTCATCCAGGTACCAATCGGCGCCACCGCCATGCGGCTCCACGCCGCCATCCCCGAGGGGCGCTACGGCAACGTGCGCATCCACGCTTACAACCAGCAGGGCTACCGCATCTGGCGGTCCCCCTGGCTGAACAGCGAGACCAGCCGGCGCGAGGCCTCGCTGTTCCTCAGCGGACCCGACCTGACCCCGGGTACCTGGGAGATCGACCTGGTGACCAGCTTCCGGGCCGTGAAGGCCTCGTCCTGTGACGTCGACGTTTCGTTTACCGGCTTCCTTCCGTCCACCCCCGCCCCGTGGAAACCGGCCCTGCAGGCCGGTGAAAATCCGGCCGGGACCTTCCAGCTCACCACCAGCCTCGACACGTCGTTCCACGGCAGCGCCAGCGGTACCGTGGAAGGCTTCACCCGCACCCGCCGGGTGGAGACAGACGGTGACACGTTCGAGCACCGCTTCAAACTCAACGGCAGGCTGGCCGAGGTCCGCTTCCGCCTGACCATGCCCCCGGGCCAGTTCGGCCGCTTCACCGACCTGGCCGCCAACGTGCTGGACCAGAGCGGCAAAGCCGTGCTGCGGGACGGAATGACCTACCCGTTCTGGACCGCCACCTTCCGCAACCCGGCCCCGGACGAAGCGGGCGCCAGGGAATACACCCTGCAGCTGGCCGGCGGTTTCGCTGATTCGGCCGCGGGCACCACCTGGGAGTTCGAGCTGCGCGAGGACTACGTCTGGAAGGACCGGGTGCCGGTGACCGTAAAGCGCGACCATCGGGAGACCTTCTCCCTCTACCCTGGCATCGAGGCCGAGCTGGCCTACGAGCTGCAAGGCGAGCCCGTTGTCGCCCCATCGGGGTACGGGCATTTCGGGGTCATCCGGATGATCGACGACGCCACCGGCGAGGAAGTGGACCGCATCCCTGTGCACTGGGATTTCCGGCCGTGACCGCCCGACGGCACATGGCATGCGTTGGCCTGGCCGTTGCCCTGCTGACCACGGCCGGGTGCGGGCCGGCAGCGGTCCCGCCCCCGGAACCGCCGCCCTGCAGCCTGCTGCTGATCACCATCGACACCTTGCGTGCCGACCACCTGTCGGCGACGGGCCACCTGGACCGTCTGACCCCGCACCTCGACCAAATGGCCCGCCGGGGAATCCTGGCCCCGGCCGTGGTGACCCCGGCGAACACCACCCTGCCGGCCCATGCTTCGCTGCTCACGTCCCTGCCCCCCGAGGGACACGGAGGATTCGGCAACGGCAGGGCGATCCGCGGCGACATCGACTCGCTGGCCCGATCCTGCCGCAAGCACGGCATGGCCACCGCGGCAATGGTCAGTAGTTGGGTCGTGGGGCCAGGATGGAACCTGGAGCAGGGCTTCGAAGCGTACATCCCGGTGTACAAGACCGAGCGGCGGTCAGCCCCGCCGCCCTCCCCAAGCCACCGGCCGTGCCGTGCAGAGGACATCACCCGCGCCGCTTGCCGCTGGCTGGAGCAGCACCGCGACCGGCCGTTCATGCTCTGGTTGCACTATATGGACCCGCACCAGCCCTACACGCCGCCCCCGCCCTACGGCGCTTCCGCCATGCCGCCGGAAACCGCGGGCCGTCCGACTCACCCCAACGATTTCGTCACCCTGTTCCGCGAACAGCGGCAGCTGCCGCCGCCGGTGCTGCACGCCGTGCGCCGGGACTACGCCGGGGAGGTGGCCTACACCGACCGCTGCATCGGCGGCGTGCTGAGTACCCTGGCCCGGCTTGGGCTCGATCAAAGCACCCTGGTGGTGGCCGTCGCCGACCATGGCGAGGCCCTCAGCGAGACACGCTGCTACTTCGGCCATACCCTCTCCCTGGCCGAAACGGTGAACCGGGTTCCACTGATCTTCGCCGGCCCGGGGCTACGTCGGGGGCTGCTGCTCCGTCCAGCCACCCTGCTCGACGTGGCGCCTACCATTCTTGCGCTGCTCGACCTGGACGTTCCCGAAGCATTCGTCGGCCGCGACCTCTCGCCCCTGGTCCGGGCCGGGACCGCCGAAAACTCGGGTATGGCCATGGGATCCGACCCGCTGCTCTTCACTCGCGGCGAAGACGGGCGCCGGGCCTGGCTCGTGGAGGACATGAAGGCGACGTTCGATCCCGAGGGCAGGATGACCAGCCTCCACGACCTGGCCGCCGATCCCCTGGAGCACCGTGACCTGCTCGCCGAAGCGCCGGCCCTCGCCGAAGAACTGCGCCGCCGCTACATGACGCCGCACACTGAACTGGCCAGACTGGCCGCCGAACTCCCGCAGGCGCACCAGGTCCCGGGTACCGACGAAGAAACCGCCATTCGGCTGAGGGAGCTTGGCTACGTGGAGGAATGAAGCCGGGCGCGGCGGTCAATGCTCCGCATTGCCGGACAGCACCTGACCGAGATCTTCCATGCGGTATGGTTTGCTCAGCACACCGACGAAACCAGAGGCCCGGTGGTCGGCCATGGCCGCATCTGTCGAGTAACCGCTGGAAACAATGGCCCGGACCTCCGGGTCGAGCTGCTTCAACTGCTGCAGCGCCTCCCTGCCGCCCATGCCGCCCGGTACCATCAGGTCGAGTATCACCAGGTCAAAGGGGTTCCCCTGTTTCATCGCCTCCTGGTAGCGGGCCACGGCTTCCGCCCCATCCGACGTCAGTTCCACTTCATAACCCATGCGGCCGATCATCCGACCCGCCACAGAGCGCACCTGTGCCTCATCGTCCATGACCAGTATTCGACCCAGGCCCCGAACGGGATCGGTTTCCCGGGCCTCGGCCACCGGATTCCCGGCCGTGCCCGGGAGATAGATGAAAAAGGTTGTCCCCTCTCCAACCCTGGTGTCGAAGCGAATCAGGCCGTCATGGTTTTTGATGATGGAATACGCCGTGGCCAAACCCAGGCCGCTGCCCTTCTCGCGGGTGGTGAAATAGGGGTCGAACACCTGCTGGCGCACCTCCGCCGGTATCCCGTCTCCCTCGTCCCTCACCGAAATTTTAACGTATTCGCCATCGGCCAACGCCAGGCCACTGTCCCTGTTGACCACCACGTTTTCCGCGCTGACGGTCACACGGCCCCGGTCGGGCATCGCCTGGACGGCATTGAGGATGACGTTGTGCAACGCCTGGGTCAGCTGCCCCGCATCCGCTTTCACCGGATGCAGGGCAGCGGCGATACGGTTTATGCAGCGCGCCGCCGAACCGCGCAGGGTGAAGGACACCGACTCCTCGATCAGGGCACCGATATTCACCGTTTTTTTGACCGGCATCCCGCCCCGGGAGAAGGTAAGCAGTTGCTGGGTCAGGCGCCGGGCCTGGCCGCAGGCCCGCTCCGAATCGGCCAGCGCCCGGCCCAGTTCGCTCTGAGGATCGATGTCGATTCTCGCAAAAGAGATATTGCCCAGCAGCACTGTAAGAATGTTGTTGAAGTCATGGGCGATCCCTCCGGCGAGCAGCCCCACGGAGTCGAGCTTCTGCGCCTTGAGCAGCTCCTCTTCCATGCGTTTTCGCTCGGAGATATTGCGCAGGGTACCGTAGATCCGATCCGGACGGCCCACACGATCAAAGTCCAACCGGGACGTGATCTCACAGGGCACGTGCTGGCCGTCGGCGTCCTTGAGCAGCAGTTCGAAGTCATTGACCACGCCCTGCTCCTCCAGTATTTCCAGCAGCTGTTCACGGACCGTCGGATCGGCATAGAGATCGTAGACCGAGCTGCCGAGAAGGTCATCCCGGCGATAGCCGGCCACCCGTTCGATCGACGGGCTGACTTCGAGGATCGTCCCGTCCACAGCGCAGGCATAGTAGATGTCCTGGATGTTTTCGAACAGGTTGCGGTATCGTTCCTCGCTGGCGCTCAACCGTTTCCCGGCCTCCTCCAGTTCGTCCACCGTCACCGTGAGCTGGCGGTTTTTTTCCACGATGGTCTGCTGCGAAGCGCGCTGCATGAACTTGAAAATGTAGCCGAGAGCCAGGGCGGTGAACATGGTGGGCAGAAACCGATGTGCCATTTCCGTCGGATAGGTCGTGTGGAGCAGCGGAAACCCGGGAACAAAGAGCACCAACGCCGAGTAGAGAAAAAAGGCCAGCGTGACCCAGGTTCCGGTCTGCACGCCGAGCAGGATGATCATCGTCCCCGGAAGGGTGTAGAGCCACATGAAACCGGTGTTTCCGCTGCCCCCGGTGCTCATCAGGTAGGCGAACCCGATCCAGAGCACAACCGAAGCGACCCAACTGGCCACCTGGTGGTTTTCCGTCAACCTGAGGTAGAAAAAATTGCCCAGCACGAGTCCCCCCAGGGCGAGGGTGAGCCAGCCCAACGGCTGTATGCCTGACACGGTGTCGTAAATCCCGAAGCCGACGAGGCAGGCACCGGCGATAATGCCGATGGTGTTGACGAGCAGGAAACGGAGGAAGACCCCGGTATCGTCGTGATACCTGTCGTGGGTGCCGCTGGTCATGATGTCCATGCCCAGCAGTCTCAGTTTTCGCATCAGCGTGCCCATGGGGCGTGCCGCGCCGCGCTAAACGCTGACCGGATTCCTGGCAGATCGGCGGTGCAGCCGTCCCGCGGCGTCGCTCCGGAAAGCGTCCCCCTGGTTCACCTGACGTATCGACAAAAGAGCAGCGGTTGATGAGTGTCGTGTCCCGGGCTGAACCACCCCTCCCCGTTCAAACCGCCCGTTTGGGGCCCGCCGGTGGATCGGTTACAATCCTGGGGAACTTGACAAGCAGCCCGCCCGGCACACCTCCAGGGCGATCGAGTGCTTGCGATTGTACAGGACGGATTGCGATGCTTGGCAGCACCCTGGTGGTCATTCCCACCTACGAGGAGCGCGAGAACATCGGCCCGATGATTGAGGATGTCCTGCGCCACGCACCGGACGCGGACCTGCTGGTGGTGGACGACGACTCCCCGGACCGAACCTGGGCCCTCGTGGAGGAACGGGCCGCCGCGGACCCCCGGCTCCACCTGATCCGCCGTCGTGACCAGAGGGGCCTGGGCACAGCCTATGTCACCGGCTTTCGTTTCGCCCTGGAGCGGGGTTACCATACCGTGGTGGGTATGGACGCCGATTTCTCGCACGACCCCAGGGAAATCCCCCGACTGGTGGCGGCAACGGAGCAGTTCGACCTGGTGCAGGGTTCGCGCTACATCGGCGGCGTGCGGGTCCTCGACTGGCCGCTCCGCCGTCTGGTGCTCAGCACCTGGGCCAATTTCTACGCCCGACTGGTCACCGGGCTGCCCCTCCGCGACATCACCAGCGGCTACCGCTGCTACCGTCGCGAAGTGCTGGAGGCCATCGATCTCGGCGGTATCCGCTCCAACGGCTACGTCTTCCTCATCGAGATGAGTTTCAAGGCCTGGTGCCGGGGCTTCAGCCTCGGTGAGGTGCCCATCGTCTTCCAGGAGCGGCGAGAGGGCCAGTCAAAGATCTCCAAGTCGATTATCTGGGAGTCGATCTGGGTCGTCTTCAAGCTGCGACTGCTCAAGATCCTGGGCCGGCTGTAGCGCAAAACGCCCGCAGTGTTTCGCGAATCCGGTCGAGGGATGCACCGAAGCAGTAGAGCGCGGCAGAACCGGCCAGCACGACGTCGAATTGTGTGCCGCCAACCTCACCGCCGAGCAGCGCCACCTCGTCCAGTACGGCCAGTTCGGTGCGCTCGCCCCGGTCGATGACCACCACGCTGCCGTTTTCCACGGTCACCGCCCGGCCGCCTTCAGCGGCATGCCCGGCCATCGCGGCGTTTTCCGGGTCGCGGGAAAAAAGAACGGGCGTACTGTAGAGCCGCTGGCGCATCTCGAGGATCAGGTCGTCATCAGCGTTGAGCACGGTCCAACCGTCCTTGTGGACCTGCTCCGCCACCACCGAGTGGGCGTAGGCGATGTCCTCCATGATCGGGGCCTCGTCATAGAGCTTGCCCTCGTCACGGATGTTGAGCACCACGGCGATGTCGGCAAAACGGTAGCCCAGGCCCCGGTCGAGGATTGTTTCCAGCGGTATTTCCAGCAGGGTGCAGTCCACGGTGGGATCGCGCAGGGTCATCGCCGCACTCTCGAAACCGGTCATCTCCCCGCGGATCAGCACCTCTTCCCCCACCATCAGGCCACGTGACGTGGCCCGCCCGACACGGTACCCGGTGTTGGCCAGACAGTGGTTGACCAGGTCCACGGTGGTGGTCTTGCCATCGGTGCCGGTCACCGCCACCACCGGCACCCGGCTGTGGTGCCCGGGGGGGAAGAGCATGTCGACGAAGGGGTCAACCACGTCTCGCGGGGTACCACTCAGCGGGTTGAGGTGCATGCGGAAATCAGGAGCCGCCCCCACCTCGATCACCACGCCGCCGCTGTCGAGAATCGAGTGCTCCAGCGAGGGAGCCAGCACGTCCACCCCCGCCGCATCCAGGCCCAGGGCCCGGGCTGCCCGTTCAGCGAGCATGCGGTTCACCGGGTGGACGGTATCGGTGACATCATGACTCGCTCCGCCGAGCCGCAGGTTTCCCGAAACCTTGAGTTGACAGGACTCGCCGGCGGGAAGCACCGACCCGGGATCGAGCCCGCGCAGAGCGAGAAGCCGTATGGCCTCCTCGTCGATCTCCACCAGGCTCAGGGTCGACTTGTCGCCCACGCCGCGGAGCGGGTCGCGATTCAGCGCCTCCACCAGCTGCGCCACCGTGAGGACCCCGTCGCCGGTGACCGACGGCGGCACGAGCCGGGCCGCGGCGACGAATCGCCCGCCGATGACCAGCAGACGATAGCTTTCCCCAGCCACCATCGGCTGAACCACCACCGCATCGTCGAAGCCCAACGCGCAGGATATGGCCTCGTTCACCGCCCCCGGTGAATCGACACCGAGGGTGATCCCCCGACCCAGATGCCCGGTGCACGGCTTGACCGCCAGCGGCACCCCCAGTTCCTGCCGGAATGCCTCGGCAACGGCCGGGTCCGCGGTGCGCAGGGCGGGTGGAACGGGAACCCCGGCCTCGGCGAGCATGCGGTTGGTGAGGAACTTGTCGTCGGCGGTCTCCACCGCCAGCACGCTGGTGTCCGAGGTGATCGTGGCCCGAATCCGTTTCTGGTAGCGGCCTGTTCCAAGCTGCACGAGATTGTAGCGGTCGAGCCGATACCAGGGGATGCCCCGTGCCTCGGCCCGTGCCACCACCGCCGCGGTGCTCGGGCCGAGCAGGCGCTCTTCGCGAATGTGCACCAGGTCTTCGAGCACAGGCTCGACGTCGAAAGGCCGGCCTTCGAGGATGGCGTTGACCAGGTTGAGGGCGGCGTGGGCCGTGTAAAGCCCCACCTCCTCGTCGAGAAAGCGGAAGATCACGTTGTACACGCCCTGGGTGGCCGTGCTGCGCGTCTTGCCGTAGCCGGCGTCCATGCCGGCCAGGGTCTGCAGCTCGATGGCCACGTGCTCGGTGACGTGGCCCAGCAGCGTGCCCTCGGCCACCCGCTGCAGAAATCCGCCGGGCTGACCCACCGAGCAGTGGTGCTCTTCCAGCGAGGGCACGAGGGATTTCAGGCGCTCGAGGAAGCCGTGGATCGACGAGGTGAACACCTCGTCGAAGCAACCGAGATCGAGGCGCAGGGCGATCACTGGCCCGGCGCTGAAATAATTGGGCCCGCCGAGGACCTTGATACCCAGGGCCTTGAGCGGTCCTTCATCCAGCGCGCACTGGGGCAACGCCTCGCTCACCGCAGCTCCTTCAGGCTTCGTAACTGCCCTTTTTCAGGGGTGTGGCGTCCCGGACCATCATCTCACCCCGGGCCACCATGTGGTAGACGCGGAACTCGCCGTCGAGGAGCACCAGGTCGGCGTCGGCACCGGGGGCCACCACGCCCTTGCCGGGAAGCTTGAAGATCTTCGCCGGATTGCTGCTGATCACCTGCAACGCCTTGTCCAGGCCGAGCTTTTCCTCCAGTACCGCGTCACGCAATTCGTCGAGCAGCGATTTCGGCCTGCCCATCTCCAGCTTGACCAGGTTGCCGGCATCGTCGAAGTCGGGCAGCGAACCGCAGCCGTCCGAAGTCATGGTGATGTGCTCCAGCGGCACCCCGGCGGCGAGCAGCTCAACAATGGCCTTGGAAGGCTTCGTCTCGTACTCGGGGAAGAAGGGCCAGGAACTGGCGGTGATGTCGACGTAGCCCTCCTTGCCATAGGTCTTGGCGTCCTCGAAGATGTAGTCGTTGCGGTTGCAGTGGGTGGGCAGGAACTGCGTGTACTTCAGTTCGCTGCGCGCCACCACCTCGTGGAGGATCTGGAAGGGATTCTTCGCGTCGCCCATGTGGAAGTTGACAATGCCGCCCTTGCCGCCGAGCATGCCGCCCACCCGGGCATGGGCCACCAGCTTGATCAGTTCCTCCACCGTGGGTCCCGAGCTGCGGTGGTCGGCGATGGCGATCTCACCGGCGCCGATCACCTCATCGATCATGGCGATATCTTGGCCCACGTCGCCGAGGATCGTCGGTGTGGGTACCTGGTAGGCGCCGGTGAGCATCCAGGAGGAGACGCCCTCGGCCCGCAGCGCCTTGGTCTTCATCAGCACGCTCTCCACCGAACGGGTCAGTCCGTCGGTGCCCAGGCAGCCGATCACCGTGGTCACCCCGGCTTCCAGCAGGTAGGAGAGCGGCATCTCCGGGGTGCGGGTGGCCGGACCGCCTTCGCCGCCGGCACCGGCGGTGTGCACGTGTCCATCAATAAAGCCGGGGACCATCTTCAGCCCGCCGGCGGAGATCACCTCCACCGCCACGCCGGACGGTTCGCCGATGCTGTCGGCCACCGCCGCCACCGTGCCGCCGGCCACCAGCACATCCTTCGTGCCCAGGTGCTCCGGCGCGTAAAGTTCACACTCCTTGAACAGGATCATCTCCACCTCCGTCACGGGCCACGGCCCTCAACGTTCAATCGTATTTCCGCAGGAGCTCTTCAGCGACCTGGCCCACCAGGTCGAGCAGCGCCGCATCCCGGCCACCGGCCCCGCTCAGGCCCGCCGCCGCCACCTCCTCGCCGTCGCGGGTCATCACCGCACGGCCGTCGTCGACTTCGATCAACCAGCCGCCGGGCAGCAGGTCACGCTTGAGCACGGCCTCCGACCCTATCGGATCCTCGAGAATCACCAGGTCGGCGCCCTGGTGCACCATGCCGTAATCATCGATCTGCTCAGCGGTGTGGCTGAACAGCGCCGCGTCGAGTTTCGGATTGCGCAGCACCAGTTTCACGTTGTCGTCGTGGTGCTGGTTCCGGTGAAAGAAGTCGCCGTTGAAATGGATACCGTCGGCGGTGAGTGCGCCGAACTCGATTCCCGGCCGCACCCCGGCGAGCACCGTGCCGATCATGCCGGCCAGTTCCGTGCCGATGCGGTTCCCGGCGATGATCGGCACCCGTTCACGACCCGGCTCGGGGAAATGCGCCTCCATGATCCGGCCCGGAACGTCAATGGAATCACCGATGGCCGGGGCGAGATGCATGAACACGCCGGGGCCGGCATTGATCTCGATGATGCCGAAACCGCCCTCGTCCCAGGGCCTGGAGATGTCCTCGGCGAGGATGTCGATGCCGATGACGCCCACTTCGAGATACGTGGCGATGTCCTCCACCATCTTGATGTTTTTGGGGTGCATCCGTTCGGTGACGTTGATCGACACACCGCCGGCCGAGACGTTGGCCACCCGGCGCAGAAAGATCCGCTGTCCCTTCTCCGGCACCGCATCGAGGGTCAGGTCCTGCAACTCGAGGAATTCCCGCAGGTCGTCATCCACCTTGATCTTGCACAGCGGCGAGCGGGCATTGTCCAGGCGGGCCACGGTGTCATTCTCCACCGCAATCAGCTCGCCGATGGTGGAGGTGCCGTTGCCGTCGACATAGGCCGGCACACGCTCCAGCGCGGCGACGAATTTGCCGTTGACGGTGAGCAGCCGGTGGTCGGTGCCGTAGATCTCCTTCTCCACGATGGCCCCGTCAAAGGAGACACCCTCCTCCCGGCAGGATTCGATGATGCGGCCGAAGGCGGTGCGCACCTCGGCGTCGGATCTGATGCCGGTGGTCACCCCCTGGCCCTTGTGCCCGGCCAGCGGTTTGACCACCACCGGATAGCCCTGCTCGTGGGCCTCGGCCACCGCGTCGTCAGCGGTGAACGTGTTGCGCCCGCTGGGGGTGGGAAACCCGCACATGAGCAGGAAATCCTTGACCATGTCCTTGAAGGTGGTGAACTCGGTGTCCTTGATCGAGTCGGTGTGGAACGTGGTGGAGCGGCCGCGCACATGTCGCTTGCCGTAACCCCACATGAAGACGTTCTCCTCGTAGAGGAAGAGCACCGGGATGTTGCGCTTGAGACCCGCCTCGATCAACGAGTAGATCGTGGGGCCGCCGAACAGGGTGGCGTCGAATTCCTCCTGCAACCTGGCGAACCTGCCGTCGAAATCGAACGCCCCATTGTCATTCAACGACCTCAGCCAGTCAGCGACCAAATCGGCGCATTTTCGTGAAACCCGGTTGTCCAGGTATTCCACCGCCACCAGCACGTCGTCCCCCTCTCCGCGCACCGCGCAGTTGTTGACGTAGAGGTCGATGTCCATCTTCAATACCTGGACCAGCACCTGGGCGTAGAGTTCGGCCACCCGGTCGGGGTAGGTCTCCTCGAGGGCCGGGAAGCGGGCCAGCACCGCGTCGCGGTAGTGATCCGCTTCAGGCCCTTGCGGATCGAGCAGCAGGTTGATCACCAGCGCCGAACGATCGAGAAAGGAATTTGGACCGATGAAGTTCTGGAAGGAATGCACCGTGAAATCCTGCATGGGGGTTCTCCTTTTCACGATTTCACCACGGACCACCTTCTGGTGTTGAAACGGATTCCAGCGGAGAGCAGCCCGAGCTGAAGCCCCTCGAGAGAGATCGGTTCATCAAGCGCTTTCGATTTGTAATCGCTGAAGCGCAGCTTCTGGGAATTGAGCACGATCACCGTACCGCGACCCACCACCTCGCCGATGCCCCCCGGCCCGATGATCATCGCCGTGTCCTCGCTGAGGCCGATACCGCGGTCATTGCGGCTGGAGACGAGGAACTGGGCCAGCCGGCCGATGCGGTTGCGGTGGACGAAGTGCGTATCGATGGTGATACCGCGGATGAAACCGAAGCCCCGGCTGTGGCGCACCCGCCCCTTGTGCAGCCCCTTGAGCTGGCCGTCGTAGAGCATCGGGTCGCTGGCCGCAGCCGCGCCGGCACTGCTGCCGGCCACGGTGGCCCCCCGGCGCAGCGCCCGGCGGGTTTCTTCGATCACCCGGCTGCCCCAGAGCAGCCGCACCAGCCGCACCTGGTCCCCGCCGGTGAAGAAAACGAGGTCCGACCCGGCCACGCATTCCGCGTGACGATCCCGGTCAGCCTCCCAGCGCCGCCTGATGTCCAGGGTGTGCACGGTGCGCAGGCCCAACGACCGGAAAGCCCGTGCGTACTGCCGGGCGAGGTCGGGCGCCTGCCGACTGGCGCTGGGGATGATCGACACGGTACGCGCGTTGTTCAGCTCCACGGTGCGCCGGAGCACTTCCTTGCGCCCCGTGCGGTCCTCGGCGCCACCGATGAGTACAAGGTATCCCCGCCTGACCCTCGATTTCTCCCTCTGTCTCACGATGTCACCGGACCGGTTGGCCGCTTTCGGGGAAGCGGCGGCTAAGCCATATATCTTTCTAGTAATTAGGGCAAAAATATTAGCATGGGGCCAGGTTGCGGTCAACAGGCCCGTCGGAGCGCTGCCGGATCCCGGGAATCAATGAACGGGGATTCGTCAGCGGGGAGGCGAGGTGTTGCCGGCTCGACGATTCCTGCTATGCTTCCCCCTTCATCACATCGCCGCTCCACGGCGGCGCGGACATGCAGTGGAGGACCGCCGGACAATGGCATCGAGGAATAGCGGTACCGGGCTGATCCGTATCCGGGGAGCCGTGCAGCACAACCTGCGCCGCGCGGACGTAGACATCCCCCTGCGCCGTATTACCGTGATCTCCGGGGTCAGCGGCTCGGGCAAGTCCACCCTGGCCTTCGACACGCTCTATGCCGAAGGGCAGCGGCGCTATGTGGAAACGTTCTCTCCCTATGCCCGCCAATTTCTCGACCGGATGACACCGCCGGCGGTCAAGAAAATCACCAGCATCCCACCGGCCATCGCCATCCAGGGCGGGGACCCGCTCCGCAGTTCGCGGTCCACGGTGGGGACGATGACCGAGTTGCAGGACCACCTCAAACTCCTCTACGCCCGCGGCGCCACCCTGCACTGCCGTGGTTGCGGCAGCCCGGTGCAGCCCGACACGCCGATGTCCATCGCCGACGGACTGCTCCAGGAGGTGCCGGGGGAAAAGGCGGTGGTGACCATGCCGCTCAGCGTGCCCCGCAGGCTGCCGGCAAAGGACGTTCGCCGCGCCCTGCAGAGCCAGGGATTGCTGCGCGTGCTGGCCAACGGCCGAGTGGCAGGGTTGGAGGAGATCACCGACAACCGCAAGGGCAAGGTCATCGACGTGGTGCTCGACCGGCTGGTCATCGATCCCGGGGAACGGGGGCGCATGTGCGACTCGCTGGAAAAGGCCCTGGAGATGGGCCGCGGCAAGGCCCTGGTCTTCCTCCCCGGGAAACAGCGCCGGTTGCCGTTCTCCACCGGCCGGCACTGCGCCACATGCGATATTTCCTACGATCCCCCCACGGCAAACCTCTTTTCCTTCAACGACCCGGTGGGCGCCTGCCCCGAGTGCAAGGGGTTCGGCCGGATCATCGATATCGATCCCGACCTGGTGATCCCCGACCAGCGCAAGACCATCAGCCAGGGGCCGGTGAAACCATGGGCCACAGGCTCGTTCACCGAAGGCCAGGATGAGCTTGTGGATTTCTGCCGCCGACAAGGCGTCCCCCTTGACGTGCCCTGGAAACGGCTGGACCGGGAGGCGCGCCGCTCGATCTGGGAGGGCACGGGAAGCTTCCCCGGGGTGCTCGGCTATTTCCGCTGGCTGGAGACCAAGTCGTACAAGATGCACGTGCGGGTCAAGCTCTCCCGCTACCGTCTCTACCGACCCTGCCCGGTCTGCGGCGGCTCCCGACTGCGCCCCGAGGCCCTGCTCTACCGCCTTGGCGGTCTCACGCTCGCCGACTTCAACGCCCTGCCCGCCGAGGGTTCGCTGGGCTGGCTGAGGCACATCACTGACGAACTGCCCGGCGATGCGGGCACGCGGATGATTCTGGGCGAGGTGCGCAGCCGCCTCGACTACCTCTGCCGGGTCGGGCTGGGCTATATCACCCTTGAGCGCCAGTCACGCACCCTTTCCGGCGGCGAAGTGGAGCGGATCGGTCTGACCACCGCCCTGGGCACGGCACTGGTCAACACGCTCTTCGTGCTCGACGAGCCGAGTATCGGCCTGCACCCGAGGGACGTGGGCCGGCTGGTCAACGTGCTGCAGGGCCTTCGTGACGCGGGAAACACCGTGGTGGTGGTTGAGCACGACCCGGAAATGATGCGGGCCGCGGATTACGCGGTGGATTTGGGTCCCGGCGCCGGCGAGCGGGGCGGCCGTGTGGTCTACCAGGGGCCGGCATCCGGGCTGGCAGGGTGCGTCGACTCGCACACCGGCCGCTACCTCGCCGGAAGCGAACGCATCACCCCGCCTGAGAAGCGGCGGCATCCGGTGCGGGGCCGCAGCGTCAAGCTGCTCGGGGCCAAACACCACAACCTGAAGAGGGTGGATGCCGAATTCCATCTCGGGCTGCTCACCTGTGTCACCGGCGTCTCCGGTTCGGGCAAGAGCACCCTGGTCGAGGACGTCTTCTACCGCACCCTGCGCCGCGAGCTGGGTCTGCCCCAACTGCCCCACGGCGCACCGGGCCATTGCAGGGGAATCCGTGGTACCGGACGCATCTCCGACGTCGTGCTGGTGGACCAGGCGCCTGTGGGTTCGAGCCCGAGGGCCAACGCCGCCACCTACCTCAAGGCCTTCGCGCCGATCCGCGCCGCCTTCGCCGCCACCGAACTGGCCGAGCGCCGGGGTTTCGACGCTGGCACCTTCTCCTTCAATGTCGATGACGGCCGCTGCCCCACCTGCCGCGGGAGCGGTCACGAGAAAGTGGAGATGCAATTCCTCTCCGATATCTACCTCCCCTGCCCCGAGTGCGGGGGCAGCCGCTACAAGGAGGAGGTGCTCGAAGTGCGGCTGCGGGGACACAATATCGCCGACGTTCTGGCCATGACCGCCGAAGAGGCCTCGACCTTCTTCGGCGGCAAGGTTCGCGAAGCGCTGTCCCCCATGGTCACCGTGGGCCTCGGCTACCTCCGGCTGGGCCAGCCGCTTTCCACCCTCTCCGGCGGAGAGGCCCAGCGGGTCAAGCTGGCCGCACAGATGGTTCCCGCGGCCCGGCCTTCGGGCAAGCCAGTGCTCTTCCTCTTCGACGAACCGACCACCGGGCTGCACCCCGCCGACACGGCCCAGTTGCTGCGGGCCTGGGAACCGCTGCTGGCCGCAGGTCACGGCCTGGTGGTCATCGAGCACAATCTCGATGTGATCGCCGCCGCCGACAGGATCATCGACCTCGGCCCGGAGGGGGGCGAACTCGGGGGCCGGGTTGTGGCCGAGGGGACACCGGAAGAAGTGGCGGCCTGCGCCGACTCGCACACCGGGCGCTACCTGGCCCGTCACCTGGCCGCGTTCAACGGGCCTTTCGCGACATCGATGGTGGCCGAAGCGGCACCGGCCGGCAAGCGGCGAAAGCCCCGTTCGGGCGGCGAGCCCAGAGCCGCGGATGAAGCTCGTGCGGTGCAGATTCGCGGGGCACGACAGCACAACCTGTGCGGCATCGACGTGGACGTGCCGCTGAACCGGTTCGTGGCCGTAACCGGGGTTTCGGGCTCGGGCAAGTCGAGTCTGGCCTTCGACGTGCTCTTTGCCGAGGGGCAGCGTCGCTACCTCGATTCGCTTTCGACCTACGTCCGCCAGTACGTGCAGCCGCTCAGCCGCCCCGACGTGGACCGTATCAGCGGCATCCCTCCGGCGGTGGCCATCGAGCAGCGAACCAGCCGGGGGGGCCGCCGCTCCACCGTGGCCACCCTGACCGAAATCTACCCCTACCTGCGCCTGCTCTGGACCCGCCTGGGCACACAGCATTGCCCGGCCTGCGGCGATCCCATCGGCGCCCGGCACCGTTCGGCAGTGGCCTCGGCGATCACCCGTGAATACCGCGGGCGGCGAGTGGAAATCCACGCACCGCTGGTCCGGGCCCGCAAGGGCTACCACCGCGAGGTGGCCCGCTGGGCCGCGCGCAAGGGCATCGAGACCCTGCGCGTCGACGGTGAGGCGGTGCTCTCCCGCCAATTCCCCGACCTGGCGAGGTTCCGGGAGCACGACGTGGATGCGCTGCTCGGCGCCTTTTCCATCCCGAATTCCGGGCGCCGCGTCCCCGAAGGACTGCGGGAGGCCGTAGACCGGGCGCTCCAGGTGGGCGACGGCCAGCTCAGCGTCGCCGAGGCCGGGAGCCCGGAGCCGGGTGAGGTGATCAGCACCCGCCGAAGCTGCCCCTCATGCTCCCGCGGGTTCCCCGAACCCGACCCGAGGATGTTCTCCTTCCACAGTCCGCTGGGCCACTGCACGACCTGCCGGGGAAGCGGGGTCAAGGGATTGCCGGAAGAGGAGAAGAACGGACAGGGTCGCCGCCCGGCCGTGCACGAACCTTGCCCGGCCTGCCACGGCCGGCGGCTCAATCCGACGGCCCTGGGGGTCACCGTCGGGGGCCGGTCCATCGCCGATTTCACGGCACTCTCCGTGGTGCAGGCCATGGAAACGCTGAACCAGGGCCTGGGCCTCGACCGGCGACAGCTTCGCGTGGGCCGAGTGATCATCGACGAAACGGCTTCCCGCCTTTCCTTTCTCCGCGAGGTGGGGCTCGACTACCTCAGCCTCGACCGGTCGGCGGACACACTTTCCACCGGTGAGGCCCAGCGCATCCGGCTGGCCGCCCAGCTCGGCTCGAACCTGCGCGGCGTGCTCTACGTGCTCGACGAACCGACCATCGGACTGCACCCGCGGGACAACCGCCGGCTCGTGCGCACACTGAAGAAACTCAGGCGCAAGGGCAATACCGTGGTGGTGGTGGAACACGATGAACTGACGATCCGCAGCGCGGACCACGTGATCGACCTCGGCCCGGGGGCCGGAGCGGGGGGAGGCAAACTGGTGGTTACTGGCCGACCGGCGGAGATCGCCCGCGATCAGCGCTCGGTCACCGGCCGCTGGCTGCGGCAGGGCCGGGCTGTTCGCCGCGACACCGCCGCCAGGTCACCGCGCAGGCCCTTGGGCTGGATCGGTGTCGAAGGTGCCGCCGAACACAATCTCAAGGAGATCGACGTGACCTTTCCCACCGGAGTGGTCACCTGCGTCACCGGTGTTTCCGGCTCGGGCAAGAGCACCCTGGTCCGTGATGTGCTTTACCGGCACGTGCGCCAGGCACTTTCCAAAGGGCACCGCCACAGCCGACGGATCGCCCCCGGGCGCTGCCGCGCTGTGACCGGGACCGAGCAGGTAACGCGGGCGGTGGAAGTGGACCAATCGCCCATCGGCCGTACGCCGCGCTCCGTGCCGGCCACCTACGTGGGGTTCTACGACCGCATCCGGAGACTCTTCGCCGGTCTGCCCGAATCCCGACTTCGCGGCTATGGTCCGGGCCGCTTCTCCTTCAATACCCGGCAGGGCCGCTGCCCGGCCTGCGACGGACAGGGCCGGCTGCGGGCGGCAATGAATTTTCTGCCCGACGTCTTCATCGACTGCGCCACCTGCGGCGGCCGCCGTTTCGAGCCCGAGACCCTGGAAGTGCGCTTCCGCGGACGCAGCATCGCCGGTGTCCTGGAGATGACCGTTGCCGAAGCCAGTGAACTCTTCTCCGAGATCCCGGCAATCCGCAATCCGCTGGAGTTCCTCGAGGAGATCGGTCTCGGCTACCTGCCCCTGGGCCAGCCCAGCCCCACGCTTTCCGGTGGCGAAGCCCAGCGGATCAAGCTGGCCGCCGAACTGGCCGCAGCCGGGGCTGCCGGCTCGCACACGCTCTACATCCTCGAGGAACCCACCACCGGGCTCCACACCGGCGACGTGGCCCGGCTGGCCACGGTTCTCGATCGGCTGGCCGACGCCGGCAGCACGGTGGTGGTCATCGAGCACAACCTCGACCTCGTGGCCCGTGCGGACCACGTGATCGACCTCGGCCCCGAGGGTGGTGATGCCGGCGGCCGGCTGGTGGCCATGGGCACGCCCCGCGAACTCGCATCCACGCCCGACCGCTCCCACACCTGCCGCGAGCTCGCCGAATACTTCGGCACCACAGATAATTAGTGACAGGAA
>Ga0180430_10000606_pt1 | contig 38378 bp, 32 predicted proteins | sample SS_ome_9_FD_132999 | JGI IMG/M metagenome (GOLD analysis project Ga0180430, IMG submission 132999) | Hypersaline lake sediment archaeal communities from the Salton Sea, California, USA - SS_1_S_2 metaG | ecosystem: Environmental > Aquatic > Non-marine Saline and Alkaline > Hypersaline >...
GAGGGCGGCGGCGTCTACTGCCACAAGGCCGATCCCCTGCTCAAAAACTGCACGATCGCCGAAAACGAGGCCGACGCCGGCGGCGGACTCTTTTTTCTCCTCTGTCCCGACGCGGCGCTCGTCGACTGCGTGATCGACGACAACGGGACGAACAGCTCGGGCCAGGAAGACGGCGGCGGAATCTACTGCAATGTGAGCGATCCGCGCCTCGATGACTGCACGATCAGCCGCAACCGGGCCGGCGATCATGGCGGCGGCCTTTTCTGTCTCAATAGCTGCAAACCGGAGCTGACCAACTGCACCGTCACCGACAACGTCTCGGCCAACGGCGGCGGCGGGATGTATTTCTACTACAGCAACACGCCGACGCTCACCAACTGCATGATCACCCACAATGGAACGGGCGACGACGGCGGCGGAGTCTATTGCTACAAAACCACCAACGCCACGCTGACCAACTGCACCTTGGCCGGCAACAGCAGCAGCTACTACGGCGCCGCGCTCGTCTGCGATTCTTACGGCCAGGGTTATCCGAGCGACGTGACCCTTTCGAACTGCATCGTCTGGAACGGCACCTATCAGATCTGGAACTGGGACAACTCGACGCTCACCGTGACCTACAGCGACGTGGAGGGCGGCTGGACGGGCACGGGCAACATCGACGACGATCCGCTCTTCGCCGATCCCGCCAGTGGCGACTACCATCTCACGGCGAACTCTCCCTGCCTCGATGCGGGCCACAACGCGGTCGTGAGCGAGCTCTTCGATTTCGAGGGAGATCCTCGGATCGTGGCAGACACCGTCGACATGGGCGCCGACGAATTCGACGCCCACCTCTACCTCTCGAGCCGTGTCGTTCCCGGTTGGACGATCGAACTCAAGATCGTGGGATACGCCGGCGCGCCGGTCACTCTTTTCCTCGGTTCCGGTCTCGCCGACCCGCCCTACGCCACGCAGCACGGGCAGTTCTTTCTGAACTGGCCCACCTTGTGGAAGGGAAAGATCGGGACGATCCCCACGGGCGGCCTGCTCATCTTTACCACCACAGTGCCGTCTCACTGGACGTCGGGATCGGAGCATCCGATCCAGGCCCTTGTCGGCCCTTGGGGCGGATCGCAGACCAAGCTCACCAACGCCGTGGTGCTCGCCGTCGAGTGAGTCGAGATCGTCGAGTGACTCGTGAACGTCGAGTGACTCGCGAACGTCGAGTGACTCGTGAACGTCGAGTGACTCGCGAACGTCGAGTAAAATGCTGGCGATAAACTCAAACCGGGGCCGGGCGCTGAATGCCCGGCCCCGGTTGCGTTAGGCATCGTTCCCGGTGCGCCGATCGAAGGTCGTTTTGTCTCACACCCAGCACGCACCGAGCGTTCCCAGCGCCATCACCACGCTGATGATCCCGTTGGCAGTGAAGAAGGCGGCGTTGACGCGGGAGAGATCGCCGGGCCGCACGATGGCGTGCTGCCACACGAGCGAGACGAGTACCACGATCAGTCCCATCCAGTAGGGCCACGCCAGGGTGGCGATGAAGCCCACGGCGCAGAGGATCCCGAAGGCGCCGACATGGAGCAGAGCCGACAGTATAAGCGCCGTCTTGATCGTGAACCGCGCCGGCAGGGAGTGGAGCCCCTCGCGCCGGTCGTGGTCCACATCCTGGCAGGCGTAGATCAGGTCAAAACCGGTCACCCAGAAGCTGACGCCCAATCCGAGGTAGAGGGGGAGCGCGCTCAGGCTGCCGGTCACGGCGATCCATCCGCCGGGCACCGCAAAGCCGAGGCAGAATCCGAGAACAAAATGGGCGAGGAGCGTGAACCGCTTGGTGTAGGAGTAAAGCAAAAGAAAAGCCAGCACCGGAAGCGCCCCGACGAGGGCGAAAGTATTGAGCATTGCGGCGGCAAAAACAAAGAGCGCCGACGTGACGAGAGTAAAAACCACCACCTCCCCACGGCCCAGCGCGCCGGTCACCAGGGCGCGCATGCTGGTCCGCGGGTTGGTCGCGTCATAGCCCGCGTCGACGAGCCGGTTGAAGGCCATCGCCGCCGACCGGGCGCTCACCATGGCGAGCAGAATCCACCCGCAGACGGCGAGGTCGGGAATCCCCTCGGCGGCCAGAAAGGCGCCCATGAAGGCGAAGGGGAGCGCAAAGATCGAGTGCTCGAACTTGATCATCTCGAGGATGGCGCCCACACGCTTCAGCATCGCGTCAATCCTCCTCGCCGGCCGACTCCAGTGGCGGCTCCCAGCGCGGCGCCAGGTCGTTGTCGACGCCGAGCTGATCGAGGACGCGTCCCGCGAAGGCGACGACCAGCTCGGCCACCTCCTTCGCCTTGCCGTAGAAGGCCGGCATGGCGGGCATGATCACCGCGCCGGCGTCGAGGGCGCGCAGCATGTTCTCCAGGTGGATCCGGTTGAGCGGTGTCTCGCGCGGAACGAGAATAAGCTTTCGCCCTTCCTTGAGGGCCACGTCGGCGGCGCGCTGGATCAGGTTCGACGCCAATCCGGTGGCGACCGCCGTGAGGGTGCGCATCGAGCAGGGCGCGATCACCATTCCGTCGGTCTTGAACGATCCCGACGCCACGGCGGCGCCGATGTTGTCGTTGTCGTGGACCGTCACTCCCGGCAGTTTGAGCACCTCGCGGTTCAGGCTCGTCTCGAGCTTCATCACCTTCTCACCCGAGCGGGAGAGGATGGCGTGGACCTTGTGCCCCTGGAGGGAGAGGTAGTTGACGATGCTGATGCCGTAGACCGATCCCGAGGCGCCGGTGATGGCCACCACAAAGGTTTTCTTCTCGTCGCTCATGGTGTCTCCCCCAGCCCGAGCGTGTCCCACACGGCATCGACGCGATCCTTCACGTCCTGATCCATCTCGATGATCTCGGGCCAGGGGCGGGTGAATCCCTCCTCGGGCCACTTGCGCGTGGCGTCGATGCCCATCTTCGATCCAAAACGCGGCAGGGGGGCGGCATGGTCGAGAGCGTCGACCGGCCCGTCGACAAAAACCGTGTCGCGCCGAGGGTCGACATTGTTGCCGAGCCGCCAGAGGACCTGCCCCAGATCCTGCACGTCGACCTCGCGATCGAAGATGACGATGATCTTGGTGAACATCATCTGCCCCAAACCCCAGAGGGCGTGCATCACCTTGCGCGCGTGGCCGCCGTAGCGCTTGTCGATCGAGATGAAGGCGAGGTTGTGAAAGACCCCCTCGAGAGGCAGGTTCATGTCGACGATCTCGGGCAGGGTCTTCTTGATGAGAGGCAGAAAGATCCGTTCCGTCGCCTTGGCCATGTAGCAGTCTTCCTGCGGCGGCCGGCCGACGATCGTCGCCGGGTAGACCGGGTTGCGCCGCATGGTCATGCACTCCACGTGGAAGACGGGGTAGTCGTCCTCGAGGCTGTAGTAGCCGGTGTGGTCGCCGAAGGGACCTTCGACGCGCCGCTCTCCCGGCTCGACATAACCCTCGAGCACGATCTGGCTCTGGGCGGGCACCTCGAAGTCGAGCGTCTTGCAGCGCACCATCTCGACCGGCTTGCGTCTGAGGAAACCGGCGAAGAGGATCTCGTCGATCCCCTCGGGCAGGGGCGCCGTCGCCGCGAAGGTGGTGATCGGATCGGGCCCGATCGCCACCGCGACGGGCAGGCGCTCGCCCTTTCTTTCGGCGATCTGGTACTGGGAGGCGCTGTCCTTGTGGGCGTGCCAGTGCATGCCGGTGGTGCGCTTGTCATAGACCTGCATGCGGTACATGCCCACGTTGCGAATCCCCGTCTCGGGGTGATGGGTGATCACCACGGGAAGGGTGACGAACCGGCCACCGTCATCGGGCCAGCACTTGAGGATCGGCAGCCGGTCGAGGTCGACGTCGTCGCCCTGAAGGACGACCTCCTGGCAGGGCGCCGACCGCACCGTCTTGGGAAAGATATCGGAGAGCCGTTTGACCTTGGGCAGAAGCTTGAGCTTCTTGATGAGACCCTTGGGCATCTCGGCCTCGATGAACTCGAGGATCTCGGCGCCCACGTCATTGACATCGTTCACGCCGAGGGTGAACGCCATGCGCTCCATCGAGCCGAAGGCGTTCATGAGCACGGGCATGTCGAAGCCGGGCACGTTTTCGAAGAGGAGCGCCGGGCCGTACGCCTTGCAGACGCGGTCGGTCACCTCGGGGATCTCGAGCTCGGGACTGAAGGGTTCGCTGATCCTTTTGAGCTCGCCTCTCCTTTCGAGGGCGTCGATCCACTCTCTCACATCATTGAAGGGCATGGTTTTTAAGAAACCTCCGAGGGTTTGAGTGCCGTGTAGATTCCCACGATCCCGCAGGTGTGGCGCTCGAGGCGCGCCTGGCGAAAGCCGGCCGCCTCCATCATCTCCATGAGCCGCGCCGGTTCCATGAAGTCTCCGATCGATCGGGAGAGATAATCGTAGGCGCCCCGCGATCCGGCCACGATCCCCCCGATGACGGGCATGATGCGCGCCGTGTAGAACCGGTAGAGGGGCGCGAAAAGCTTTCCCGTGGGACGGGTGAACTCGAGAATCACGAAGCGGCCTCCCGGCTTGAGCACGCGGAAGACCTCCCTCATTCCGGCGGCCGGGTCGTAGAGGTTGCGCACGCCGTAGGTGGCGATCGCCCTGTCGTGAGTGCCCGACCGGAGAGGGATCTTTTCCCCCTCGGCGCAGATCCGATCGATGGAGAGGATCTCGTCCCGCTTCAGGCGGCCCGCTCCGACCTGGAGCATCTCGGCGCAGAAGTCGACGGCCGAAACGCGCACGCCGGCGGCGGCGTGGACCACGTCGGCCGAGACGGTCATCGTTCCGGCGCAGAGGTCGAGGATGCGCATCTCCTTGCCGCAGTCGAGGGCCGCCACCGCCTTCTGGCGCCACGAGCGCTCGGCGCCGAAGCTGCAGAGCGTGTTCATCAGGTCGTAGCGCCCTGCGATGGCGCGGAAAGCCGCGAGAACGTCGCCCTTGTCTTTACTCATGGCCCGCCCGCTCCCGCTGCCGTTCGAAAAACTCGAGATCGACGGCGCCGTCGATTTCGTTCCGCCGCTTGAGCAGGTCGAAGAACTGGCGGAGCCCGTGGATATGTTCGGGACCGAAGACGTAGTCGATCCGTTCGAGATAGGATCGGATCCTCTCGGCGCTGAATCCGGTCTTCGCTCGTGCGAGATCGATCGCCGCCTCGGGCTCCCTCAGGCCGCAACCCAGGCTGCGCAGGAGCGAGGAGCGGAAGAGGTCGACCGCCTCCGGATGTTCGCGGGCGAAATCCTTGCGCACCGCCCAGATCCCGAAGACGAAGGGGAGCCCCGTCCGGTCGACCCAAAATTCGCCGAGGTCGACGACGTGGGGGAAATAATCGTGCAAGTCGAGGGCGAGTGCGTCATCGCCGATGACGAGCAGGCCGTCGAGGTGGCCGAAGAGGGCCGCCGTCGTCTCCCGCGGCGCGGGGGTGTTGGTGCTCCTGCAGGCGGCCACCGCTTTTTGAATCGCCGGAGCGCCCATGTCGACGTCGACAAAGGTGGGCGCGGCGCCGATGAAATCTTCGAGTATGATCCGGACCAGAGCGTGGGCGGTGGCCGACCGGTTGCTCAGTCCCACCGTACCCGAGAGCTCGTTGAGGGGAACCTTGGAGTGAAGCAGGACCGATCGGACCGGGCCGGTACAGCTTATCGAGATTCCGGGAAGGATGAGCAGATCGGGCCAGGCGCGGGCGAACTCGATCGACGAGATCGACGAGATCTGGAGTGTCCCTGTGCGCAGCAGGGCGTTGAGCTCGGCGGGCGAACCGCGCACCGTCTCTCCCGGAAAGACGAGCCGTCCCTGGTCGGCGCCCGCATAGACCGGCGTCGTGTTGATGAAGTCGATTCGTCCCACCTTGAAAGACATTTTTAGTTTCGTTCCTCGATAAGCCGGTCCACGGTGTCGATCGTCGGCCGTGCTCCGTCGGACCACGCCGACCGCGCGCCCGATCTGATCAGCTCCGCCGTGGCGGCGGCAGCGTCGTTGAGTGCGCATCGATTGAATTCGCAGGCCACGTGAATCAGGGCGGGTCTGGTCCCCTTTTCAATTTGACCGTAATCGGCGCCGAGGCGCAGTGCGGCGGCACCGTACTCGGTCGCCATTTTGAGGATGATAGCCGGGTCGAGACGGGCGTCCAAGAGGATTTCCATCTCATCGAAGAGATTGAGCGACGCCGCCGAGGCCGGACTGTCCGTGCCGAGGCACGGCTCGAGCCCCGCCCCGAGCATGGCGCCGAGGTTGGGCAGCGCGCCGCAGAGGTGGAGATTGCTCGACGGACAGACGCAGGGCGTCACACCGCGCCGGGCGAGGAGCGCGAAATCGTCGGGGACGGCGTGCACGCAATGGACGGCGATGAGCCGCTCGTCGAGGCCGCCCACACTGTCGAGGTAGGCCACGGGACCGAGCCCGGGCCGCACGATGTCGTTCGCCGCAATGCCCCGTTCGAGAAGTAGATCGCGCAGGGGGCCCGAGCCTTTTTCGAGGAGTTCGACCTCGTCCTTCGACTCGGCCAGATGGATCGACCAGGGACGGTCCGCTTCGGCCGCCCGCCGCGCGCAGAGAGCGAGCAGCGCGGGACCGGTCGAGAAGGGTGTGTGCGCGGCAGACGCCATGCGCACTGTGCGGTGATGGTCGTCGATCCGCCCGAAGGCCGAGCGGTCCACCACATCGGCGTCGAAGCCGATGAATTCCTGAAAAAGGGTGGATGGAAAGTTCTTCTCGGCGAGGATCGGCGCCGTGCAAAAAATGTTGGCCACGTCGGCGGCGTAGACCGTTCCCGATCGCCGCATCCTGTCGACGGCGTCGGCCACGCCGCGTGCGATGCGGTTGTCGTCGAGATGCTCCTTTGCGGCGATGATCTTTTTGATCCAGTCGCTGAACCCTTGGTCGGCGCCGATCCTGCCGAGGGTGGCGAGCTCGAGATGGGTGTGGGCGTTGATCAGGCCGGGCAATAGGGCGCCCCGTTCGAGGGAGAGCGTTTTGACCGCACCGTGATGCGCGGCGATCGCGCGCGCCGGGCCGATCTCCACCACGACGCCCCGGTCGACGAGCACACCGCCGCCGGCGATGGGGGGGGAGGTGACGGGAAAAACCCAGTCGGCGGTGACCAGGATCGGCGTCGGGCTCAGTCCCACCAGCGCCTCCAGTCGTCACCGATATCGCCGCGAAGACGATAGCGTTCGAGCGCCCGGCGGCAGTGGCATTCTGCGGTCGCCTTCTCGGCGGCGGCCTTCAAGAGGGAGAGAGCATGGTGCGCAAAGAGCTCTTCGACGGCGCGGACTTTCCCCAAATCCTCGTCGCTCGCCAGGCCCTCGAAGAGGATGCCCGGCTCATAGGGCGCCGGCCGAATCCCCTCGGCCTGGTTGACCACAAGGCAGACCGACGCGTAGCACATCTCGAGTTCGCGCGCCAGAAAGACCTCGGGCACCACGGTCATTCCCACCACCGTGCCGCCCAGGGTGTGGAGCTTGCGTACCTCGGCGGCGGTTTCGAGACGGGGGCCGTGGGTGCCGGCGTAGACGCCGCTGTCTTGGACCGGTGTCTTCGCCGATTTCAGGGACGACAAGAAGGCAGCGCGCAGGGCGGGGCAAAAGGGATCGCTCATGCGGATCACGCCGATCCCCATTCCTTCGAAAAAAGTGCGCACCGCCGATCCGGTCTCGTCGAGCACGTCGTGGGGAATGACGAGGTCGCCTGCACCGACGGTGCTGACGAGACTGCCCGGCGACGACCAGGAGACGATTTTCTCCACGCCGAGATCTTTGAGCGCGTAGAGGTTCGCCCTGTCGTTGACCCAGGGCGCGGCGGTCTGGTAACCCTCTTCGCCGTGGCGCGAAAGGAGCCCGAATCGTAATCCCTCGGCCTCCATGATGTGGATCGGATTGCTCCGTCCGAAGGGCGTGTCATGCGTTGCCGACTCGACGGCGCGCGCGCCGGCGGCGAGCATCGGCTCGTGGGCGGCGGAGCGGGCGATCAGAGCGATGGAGAGATCGGTTCGTGTCATGGCATCACCTCAAACCAGAGCGTTGTAGGCCTGGTCGCGCTGGACGGGCCTGAATCCCGCCCGCTCGATCAATCGTTCGATCTCGGCGCGGCTGATGCGGAAAGAGACGCCCGCCGCGGCGACCACGTTCTCCTCGATCATGGTCGATCCGAAATCGTTGGCTCCAAAAAAAAGGGCCGTCTGCGCAACGCTCGCTCCTTGCGTGACCCACGAGGCCTGGATGTTGTCGAAGTTGTCGAGCGCCAACCGGCTCACGGCCAGGGTGCGCAGGTACTCGTGTCCGCCCCGTTCTTTGACCTGATCGAGGGCGGTGTGGCAGGGCTGGAAGCTCCAGGGGATGAAGGCGATGAATCCGCCGGTGCGGTCCTGCAGCGCGCGCAGGGCGAGAAGGTGGTCGATCCGTTCGGCCGCGCTCTCGCCGTGGCCGAACATCATCGTCGCCGACGTGCGCAGACCGGCGGAGTGGGCGCTCTCCATGACGGCCAGCCACTGGCGGGCGGTGCATTTGTGGGGAGAAATCCTGTTGCGCGAGGCGTCGGTCAGGATCTCGGCGCCGCCGCCGGGGATCGACGCGAGGCCGGCGGCCCTGAGTGCGGCGATCGTTTCGTCGATCGAGCGCTCGGCCCGTTCGGCCATGAAGGCGACCTCGGGCGGCGAGAATCCGTGAATGTGGATCCCGGGAAAGGACTCGGTGATGAAACGCAGCATGCCCGTGTGGAAGGCGAGGTCGAGGTCGGGATTCATCCCTCCCTGGAGAAGGATCTGCGTGGCGCCGAGCTCGATCGCCTCGGCGATCTTGCGCGAGAGGGTCTCCCTGTCGAGAACGTAGCCCTCCTCGTGACCCGGCGGCCGGAAGAAGGCGCAGAAACGGCAGCCCGAGACGCACACATTGGTGTAGTTGATGTTCCGGTCGACCACAAAGGTCACCGTCGACCGATCGGCCTTGCGTTCCCGCGCCCTGTGGGCCCAGTGTCCGAGAAGGGTCAGCGCCGGCGGCGCCTCTTTGCCCTCCCCGAGAAGGTAGAGCAGCTCGTCGCGATCGAGTCTTGCTCCCGCCTCGATCTTTTCACCGATTCGAGTCTGCATGAAGCCGCTCCCCTGTGGGCGTGTCGCGGGCGATCGCGTTGTAGAGGGTATCCCGTTCCACCGGTTCCCGGCCCGCCTCGGTGATGTACCTCCTCAGGTCGCCCACGGGAAAAATCTGGTCCGTCGTGGCGCCCGCCATGTGGGTGATCTTCTCCTCGATCACGGTGCCGTCCATGTCGTCGGCGCCGAAGGAGAGGGAAATCTGGGAGAGCTTCTTTCCGATCATGATCCAAAAAGCCTTGATGTGGGGAAAGTTGTCGAGCATGAGGCGCGCCACGGCGATGTTCTTGAGGTCGTCCACGCCGGTCGGCCCCTCGAGATGGGAGAGCTCCGTGTTGGCCGGGTGGAAGGCGAGGGGGATGAAGGCGAGGTACCCGCCCGATCGATCCTGACTCTCCCTGAGACGAACGAGGTGGTCGACGCGCTCCTCGATCGTCTCCATGTGGCCGTAGAGCAGGGTGGCGTTCGACTTGATTCCCAGGCCGTGGGCGGTCTCGGCCACGTCGAGCCAGCCCGCCGGCGACAGCTTCGTGTTGCAAAGCTCCCGCCTGATACGGCTGGCGAAGACCTCGGCCCCGCCGCCCGGAATCGAACCGAGTCCCGCCGCCTTGAGAGCGCGCAGCGCCTCCTCGATGGAGAGGCCGCCCTTCTGTGCAATGTCGGCGATCTCCACGCAGGTGAAGGCCTGGATGTGCACGCCGGGCCTCGCCGAACGGATCGCCGAGAGCATTTCGATATAAAATTCGAAGGGGAGCTCGGGATCGCATGCTCCTACGATATGAAGTTCGGTGATCGGCTCGTCGAGCCGGTCGCGCACCTTGTCGACCACGGTGTCGACGCTCATCCTGTACGCGCCCTCGTCGTCGATCTTCCGCCTGAAGGCGCAGAAGCGGCAGGCGTTCTGACAGATGTTGGAATAATTGATGTGCTGGTTGTAGATGTAATAGGCCCTGTTGCCGTTGAGACGTTCGCGCACGATGTCGGCCAGGGCGCCCACCGCCGAGAGGTGGGGGGATTGGAAGAGCCTGATGCCGTCGTCGGCGCTGAGGCGCTTGCCGTGATCGACCTTCTCGTAGATCTCTTCCAGTCCCGTTCCGTTCACGATCTGCTTCACTGGTGATTTCCTTTGTACGACAGAGCTCGTCTGCTCGAGCGGTTTTTGGCTCTTACCGCCCCGGGGGACGCGGCAGGAGCCGGGGGGCCGTGAATTCTTCCACAAAACCGAGACCCATGAGGGGGAGAGAGAGCGATCCCTCATCGCTGGACACAACGAGACCTCTCGTGAGTGCCTCGACCTCGAGAGTCGGCGCGCCCTCTTTGGAGGCGACGATGGCCGTGAAGTGGCTCCGCGTGCCGGAGATCGACGCCAGGGGTGTGTCGAGTAGCACGGGCCTGTCGCAGGCGATGGCGTTGACCCGCACCTCGCCCGCCTGAAGACCGAGTACGATCATCGGGCTCCCGGAACGCACCTCGGGCCCGATCACGAGCAACTCGGTGAGCGGCGAGAGCTGGACCTGGATCGATCGGGCCACGTTGAGAGAGAGCCAGTCCCGATTGGTGCGGATCGTCGTTCCGGCCTCGATCAGTCTGAGGTCGGCGACGCGCGCGAACTCCGTCTCTCCCGGCCTGCGGACCAGAATCGGGATTCCCTCGAGGGCGATCGTGGCGACGGCTGACTCTTCGGTCACCGTTGGGCGCTCGGGGCCGCCCCTTTCGTCGCCGCCCGTTCCGTCGCAGCATTGGGAGCTCGCAAAGAGTGTGACGACAAGTACAAACGACCAGGCGTCAATGAGGCGGATTCTGTGGGATCGTGTCGACATTTCGGTTGCTTCCCGGTGCATCCCTATCAAATAGGTTCCAAAAAAGCATCAATCAAAGAGACCATTCGATTATAGCAAAGCAGTGGGGGGGCTGTTCCCATATTCTTGACGGCCACGCACCCTTCTGATAGCTTTGCGCTGAATCGAAACTTTATCCACCTTGCGGAGGGATTAATGAAAGTTCTTGTTGTCGGTAGCGGCGGCCGCGAGCACGCCATCGTGCGGAGCATCGCCAATTCTCCTCTTTTGAAAGAGTGTTATTGCGCGCCGGGAAATGGCGGAACGGCAGCGTCGGCGACGAACGTGGATATCTCGGCCGAGGACATCAAGGGACTCCTCGCCTTTGCTCAGGACAAGAAGATCGACCTGACCATCGTGGGACCCGAGGTGCCCCTCGTACTCGGAATCGTCGATCTCTTCAAGGAGGCGGGGCTCAAGATTTTCGGTCCCAACCAGCGTGCCGCCGAGCTCGAGGGATCGAAAGCCTTCTCCAAGGATCTGATGCGCAAGCACAAGATTCCCACGGCGGGCTTCAAGAATTTCAACTCCGCCGACGAGGCCCTCGCCTACGTGGAGAATCTGCGGACCTACCCCACGGTGATCAAGGCCGACGGCCTCGCCGCGGGCAAGGGGGCGGTGATCGTCGAGAACCGCCGCGATGCGGAGAACACGATACGCCAGATCATGCTCGACCGGATCTTCGGCGACGCGGGCAACCGGCTCGTAATCGAGGAGTTCATGGAGGGCGATGAAGCGTCGGTTTTTTGCCTCGTCGACGGCAGGACCATCGACGTTCTCGAATCGGCCCAAGATCACAAGCAGGCCTATGACGGCGGGCACGGTCCGAACACGGGCGGCATGGGCGCATACTCTCCGGCGAACATCATCATGGGCAAGGTCTACTCGCAGGTCGAGGATCAGATCATCGTGCCCACCGTCCACGCCATGGAGAGCGAGGGGCGGCCCTTCCGCGGACTGCTCTATTTCGGTTTGATGAGCACGCGCACCGGCCCCCGCGTGCTCGAGTACAACGTGCGCGGCGGCGATCCCGAGATGCAGGTCCTGCTGGCCCGTCTCAAAACCGATTTTCTCGAGATCGCCATGGCCACGGCCGAGAGCCGTCTCGAAGAAGTCGGCCAGATCGATTGGGACGAGCGGCCGGCGATCACCGTGGTCATGGCTTCGGGCGGCTACCCCGGACCGTATAAGAAGGGGCATCCCATCACCGGCATCGACGAGGCCGACGCCATGGACGATGTGTCGGTGATCCATGCCGGCACCGCCGCCCGCGACGGTCAGATCGTCACCGCCGGCGGCCGCGTGCTCAACGTGGTTGCCCTCGGCGATACGATGGCCCAGGCCAAGGAGCGCGCCTACGCCGCCGTGGGAAAGATCCGCTTCGCCGACTGTCATTTCCGAAAGGATATTGGCGACAGGGCGATCAATCCGATCACCAATGCATTTTAGTTTTCTGCCACGGTCCGAGGAAATCTACGGCGCCAGTCCTCGCAGATAGGTACGGACCGTTTTGGGGAGGCGGCTGTCCCGGCCGAGCGCCCTGAGGCGTGCGCGCATGGCGGTGCTGCGTATGGGCGCATCGTGCAGATCAAAGGGTTTCCCCTCGGCGGCGGCGGCGATTGCGGCGATGACCTGCGCCGTCCGGTCAGTGCCGTCTTTGGTATACCGCGCCGCGCGGGCGGCGGCTTTTGCCGCCTCGGCCCAGTCACCCTTTTCGAGATACTCGAGACCGATCACCGCTTGCATCAGTCCGAAGATTTCTCCTTCGGCGCCGCCTTCGCCCGTGTCCGATCTCGAGAGTTCGCGCACGCAACGCGCCTTGAGATGGAGCGCGTCGACGTGGAGCGGCCGGGATTCGAGGAGAGCGTCGGCCCAGAGAGCCGCCTCGCGTGTCCGTCCCGATTCGAGCAGGGATGCGGCCTTGTCGAGAAATTCGGCCTCGCGGCCCGAGAGGTTGTCGACGAGAAGGAGCGCCGCAGGGCGGTGGAGATTTTTTTCTTCGAGAAATTCGGCCGCGGCACGGACCGGATCGGCGTCCGACCCGATGAGCCCGAGGGCGCGGCGCAGCATGCGCACGCCGGCGATCGTTTTCCCCTCGATGAGCCTGATGTGCGCCAGGGCGCGCAGCGCGCCCGGATGGCTCGGGTGGCGCCTGAGAACTTGACCGAGGAAGTCGATCGCCTCGGCCTGGTATTTCTCTCGGCTGCGCGTGGCGCCCTCGGCGATCCGCGCGGCGATTTGCCCGCGGAAATTGATCAGCTCGATGTTACCGTCGTCGATCGAGATCGCCCCGTCGAGCCTGTCGAGATCTGCGGGAGTGGTCTTTTCCGCGGCGCCCACGCCGGCGAAGATCAGGTCGGAACAGAGAGCGCGGACGCCCGCAATAGAGAGCACGACGATCGCCAGGGCGCCCAGAACGCCCACGACGGTGCGGGAGAGGGACGACGAATTCCCCGTGCCCATCTCGTAACGGGTGGCGTCGAGCATGCCGGCGGCGATGAAGAGGATGGTGGCCGCCGCGGGATTGTGAAGCGGGGAGCGCACGAGGCAGAGCACGCCGAAGGCGACCACCGTTCCGAAAAGGGAGGATGCGTAGAGGGCGTGCCACTCTTTTTGCGCCGAACGCGATGCGGCCGCTCCCTGCCGTAATAGGAGGAGGACGAAGAGCCCCAGCGCGGCCGCCGCGCAGAGCCCCCCCTCGGCAGCGGCCCAGAGAAACTCGTTGTGGGGATTCTCCACCTCGGTCACGGCGCCCAGTCTGCCGCGGATACGGGCTTCGTCAGGATCGCGAAAGGCGCCGTACTCGTAGCGGAATCGTCCCGGCCCGATTCCCATCAGGGGATGGGCGCCGATCATGTCGACCGTGCCGCTCCAGAGGCTGAGACGGATCTTGTTGGTGGGGTAGGCGGTGCTGAAAACCGACGCGTCGCTGTCGATGTTCTTGAATGGCTCCGTGGGGGTGTGTCTCACCAGGAAAACGCTCGCCGTGCCGACAACGACGAGGAGCCCGATGGAGGCGAGCGGTTTCGAGTGGTCCTCGATGAACCGGCGCGGGTTCAGATCCCGCCCGAAGTGGTTGGCCCTTTTCAGAGCGACAAGAAAGGCGATCAATCCGCAGGCGGCGGCGATCAAGCCGCCCCGGCCGCCGGTGGCGGTGATGCCGGCGGCCAGAATCGCCACGCTCGGCGCGGCGATGAGGCGCGCCGCACCGCGGGCGAAGAGGCCCGCCGCGGCGAGGGGAACGAGCAGGGCGAAGACCTCGGCGGCGGCGTTGGTGTTGCCCAGGGTCGAGACCGCCTCGGCCCCCTCGTTGGCGCGGTAGAGAAACTCCGTTCCCGTCGCCTGGACTACACCGAGCAGGGCGGCGAGCGAACCGGAGATGAGCAGAACTCCGGGGATGAGACGGGGCCGCGCCCAGACCCCGTCGCGAACGACGGCGGCCACAACGATCAGCACGATGAGGCCGATCAAAAGACGGGCTTCCTCGAAAGAGGGCGCGCCCGTCCGAAAGCAGGAAAAAAGAAGAAAGACGGGAACGAGGGCGGCCATGAAGAGCGCCGGCGACAGGGGCGCGAAAGCGGTCCTCACAAGCCCCCGGCCCCGGGTGACCGCCAGGAACAGCAGGCCGACGGCGAGGAGGAGGCTCCACTTGAGGCGATCCATGTCCATGGCGCCCGGATGGTAGAACAGAATGGCCGCCGCGCCGAGGAGAGCGGGAATCAAAACAGGCAACAGGAGACCGAGTCTGCTCGATTCGAAGGAAGCTCTGTCTGGTTCTGCTGTCATCGGCCCTTCCCGGAAAAATTCTGAACGATCGAGGGTCCGTCGCGGACGGCGATCTTCCGATTCCGTCGGCGATCGGTTAGGATGATGCTATCGCATCCCCTTCGAGGAGCCATTATGCCCGACGCCAACCAAAGATACCACGATCACGTGGCGTCCATTTATGACGACATCTACAGGTCGCCATACTGGAAATTTTATCACGATTTGTCATGGAGCCACATGAAGCCGCACCTCCCACGCGACCTGTCCGTCGAGGCGCACGACGCGGGCTGCGGGACGGGCCTCTTTGGACTGAGGCTGCTCAAGGCGGGATTTCGCGTGCTCTTCTCGGACACGTCGCCCAAGATGCTCAACGCAGCACGGCGCAAGGTCGAGGCGGCCGGCTACGCCGATCGGGCAGAGTTTGCGCGGATCGACGTGGCCCGCATGGAGTCCCTGAGGGACGGTCGATTCGGTTTCTTTTGCGCCCAGGGAGATCCGGTCTCCCTCTGCGACGATCCGGCCGGCGCCATTCGCGAGACGGCGCGCATTCTCGCCCCGGGCGGCACGGCTGTCCTTTCCGTCGACAACCGCGCCGCCGGGTACGAACATTTTCTCGAGAAAGGCGACGCGCGGGGTCTGTTACGTTTTCACAAGGACGGGGTTCTGACCTGGTTGGCCGAGAAGCACTCCGAGCGATTCCCCTTTCACACCTTCGAGCCTGAACAGATCGAGGAGATGAGCCGGCGCGCCGGTTTCGAGGTTGTGTCGATCGTGGGAAAGTGCGTTCTGCCCCTGCGGAAGTACGCCGATCTGCTCGACGATCGGGACATGGCCAAACAGATCATCAAGGTGGAAAAGAAACTCTCCGCGCGGCCGACCTACCTCGGCCGTGCGTCCCATCTGCAGGTGACGCTGCGCAAACCGGTTTGACGGGGGGGATCGGGGCGAAAGATGCTATTCGAGCATCGCGTCGACGAAGGACTCGGCGTTAAAGAATTCCACATCTTCGTAGGTCTCGCCCACACCGACGAACTTGACGGGGATCCGTACCTGCTCGCGGATCGACACGACGGCGCCCCCCTTGGCGGTTCCGTCGAGCTTGGCGAGAAAGAGACCGGTCACATCGACCGCCTCGCCGAACTGCTGGGCCTGGACGACCGCGTTCTGGCCCGTCGTCGCGTCGAGCACGAGGAGAACCTCGTGGGGCGCGTCGGGGATTTTCTTGGAGAGGACGCGCTTGATCTTCTCGAGCTCCTGCATCAGGTTTTGCTGTGTGTGAAGGCGGCCGGCCGTGTCGACGATGATGACGTCGGCCTTTTCCCTGAGGCCGATATCGATTGCGTCGAAAGCGACGGCGGCCGGATCGCTTCCCGCTTCTTTTTTGACGATCCGGGCGCCGATCCGCTCGCTCCAGAGAGTGAGCTGTTCCACGGCGGCGGCGCGAAAGGTGTCGCAGGCGCCGAAGACGACCTTCTTGCCCGCTTGAGTGTAGAGGTAGCCGAGCTTGGCGATCGATGTAGTCTTGCCGCATCCGTTGACGCCCACGACGAGGATCACCGTGGGCGGAGCCGAGTGTTCGGGAAGGGCGATCTCCGGCTCGTCCATGATCTCGCGGAGTTGGGCTTTGAGAAAGTCGAAGACTTCGCCGCTGTTTTTGATCTCACCCGCCGCGTAGGCGTCCTTGATCCGATCGATGACGCGCACCGCCGTTCCGCCCATGTCGGAGAGGTAGAGCAACTCCTCGAGCTCGTCGATGAAGTCGTCGTCCAACGTCCGGTTGATCGAGAAAAGGGTTTTGAGACGGGAGGTGAGTTTTTCGCGTGTCTTGGCCAGTCCTTTGAAGAGTCGCTTGAAAATCATGAAATTTCCCCGGTAGGTGGCCCGTATTTATCGATGACTCAGAGGTTTTCTTAGAGGTTTTCTTAGAGGTTATTGTCCCTCTTGATCCTATCGAGGATCCCGTTGATGAACCCGCCCGAGTTGGAAGTGCTGAACTTCTTTCCCAGTTCGATCGCCTCGTTGATGGAGACCTTGGGAGGGATATCGGAGCGGTAGAGGAGCTCGTAGATCGCCTGCCTGAGAATGTTGCGGTCCACCGTGGCGATCCGGCCCAATTCCCAGTTCTGCGTCGACTTTTCGATCGTTTCGTCGATGGCGGCCATGTTGAGCGCCACGCCCTGGACGAGTTCCCGGGCAAAGACGAGTACGTCGTCGTCATCACTCTGCTCGGCGAAAAAGGTCGTTTCCTCCCCGACGATGTCATCGCTTCGGATGTCCATCATGTAGAGGAACTGGAGGGCGAATTCCCGTGCCTTGGTGCGTTTTCTGATGCTTGCGTCAGCAGAGGGGCTGTTGTTGGGATTGTCCACTATGAGCTCTCTCGGAATCATGATTTCGTCCGTGGTAGTTGCTTGTAGAGGTCGGCCATTTCAATGGCCGCCTGGGCCGCCTGGAAGCCCTTGTTGCCCGACTTGGTTCCGGCCCGGTCGATCGCCTGTTCCACCGAGTCGCAGGTGAGCACGCCAAAGATGATCGGTATGTCCGTGTCGAGGCCGGCCTGGGCCACGCCTTTCGAGACCTCGGCGGCCACATAGTCGAAATGGGGGGTGTCCCCCCGGATCACCGCGCCGAGGCAGATGACGGCGTCGAATTTTTTCGTCACCGCAAGCCGCTTGGCGACGAGGGGGATTTCGTACGATCCGGGAACACGCACGGTGGTGATGGCGTTCTGCGCCACCTCGTGGCGGGTGAGACAGTCGACGGCGCCGTCGAGGAGCGAGGAGCAAATGAATTCGTTGAAACGGCTCACAACGATGGCGATCTTGAGACCTTTTCCCGACAGATTTCCATTGATCGTTTGCATGAGAAGTTCCTTTAGCAATAAATCTGCCGCTCGCGGCAATAAAGCGTTCTGTCCATTTCGAAGTCCGCTCCACTCAAATCGGTGCGGCGATTATCTCCTGGTTTTAGCCCGGTATAATACCAGAAGGAAAGTATTTCCGCAAAGAAGAGGGTTTTGGCGAACGAAATAATAAAAACTTCCTCGCCGAGCGGCTCGACCGGGTCGGAGTTTGCCTTTCGCGGTTGCGCGTATTATTCCCCGCTTTGAGGGATAATTCCTCGCTCCTGCTTTTCGGGCGACACGATCTGTTTCGGGGGCTCGAGGCGGTAAATTTTGCTTTTCCTTGCGTCCTTTGCGACGACCGTTCAATATAGCGGGGTGTCCATGGACTGACACTCCGTGCACTCAACTCCGGCGGTTGAACATTCAACTGATCCGACACTTTTTTTGGCCGTGGCGCCCCTGCCGAGTGTGGGGGGCGGCTGTGGTTTCTTGTCAGTAAGGAGGCTTTTTCGATGGCGGGTGTGACTATTCAAACCCCGGACGGCCCCAAGACGGTCCAGGTCCCGTGGAAGACGCTGATCATGGTCGTTTCGGTGATCGTCGCTTTGCTCCTGCTCAATTCGACCTACTATTCTGTGGAAGCCAACGAGGTCGGCATCGTGCAGAGATTCGGCCGGTACGTGGCTCCGCCAAAACTGCCCGGACTGCATTTCAAGTGGCCCTGGGGGATCGAACAGGTGACCAAGGTGCCGGTGAGCCTCGTGCGCAAGCAGGAGTTCGGTTTCCGCACTCTCGAAGCGGGCGTCCAGACGCGTTACGCGGCCAAAACGCGCGAGCTGTCTGAAGAATCGCTCATGCTCTCGGGCGATCTCAACTGCGCCGAGGTCGAGTGGAGCGTTCAGTACACGATCAAGGATCCCGCCTCGCTCCTCTTCAACGTGCGCGCGCCCGAAACCACCCTGCGCGACATGTCGGAATCGATCATGCGCGAGGTGGTCGGCGAGCGGAGCGTGACCGAGGTTCTCACCTCGGGACGCCAGGAAATCAACATCGAGGTCAAGGCGAAGCTCCAGGAGACACTCGATTCCTACGGCGCCGGGATCAACGTGACCCAGGTCATCTTGCAGGGCGTCAATCCTCCCGACATGGTCAAGGCTTCCTTCAACGAGGTCAACCAGGCCCAGCAGGAGATGGACCGGACGATCAACCAGGCTTATCAGGCCTACAACCAGTTGATCCCCAAGGCCAAGGGTGACGCCGAGAAGATGGTGAGCGAGGCTGAAGGGTACGCCATGGAACGGGTCAACAAGGCCCAGGGCGACGTGGCCCGTTTCAACAGCATCCTCGAGGAGTACACGAAGGCCAAGGAGATCACGCGCTGGCGTCTCTATCTCGAGACGATGAGCGAAATCCTGCCCGCGATCAAGTCGAAGACGATCATCGACAGCGAGGTCGAATCGGTCCTACCTATGCTCGATCTCGCCTCGGAAGGGAGGAAATAATGAAAGCCACAACACTCACGATCCTTGTCGTTCTCGCCGTGTGCGCCTTTTTGCTTTTCAACTCCGCCTACACGGTGGACGAGACGGAGCAGGTCATCATCACCCAATGGGGTAAGCCGGTGGGCGATCCGATCACCGAGCCGGGCATCAAGTTCAAAACCCCCTTCATCCAGAACGTGAACCGTTTCGAAAAAAGGCTCATCGAGTGGGACGGCGACGCCGAGGAGATGCCCACTCTCGACAAGAAGTTCATCTGGGTCGACCTGACCGCGCGCTGGCGCATCCAGGATCCCCTCAAATTCTACCTCTCCGTCAAGGACGAGATGGGCGCCCAGGCGCGGATCGACGATATCGTCGACGGCGCAACGCGCGCCATCGTGTCATCACTCAACCTGATCGAGACGGTGCGCACCACCAATCGGGAGTTCACGATTTCCGAGGACCAGGGCTACAGCTCCGACAAGGACATGAGCGAGTTCCACGTCAAAGTGGGCCGCCACGAGATCGGCGTGCGGATCAAGGACAGGTGCACGGCGCAGCTCGAACCCTTCGGCATCGGCCTCGTCGACGTGCGTCTGCGGCGCATCAACTACGTGCAGGAGGTGCGGCGCAAGGTCTACGACCGGATGATCTCCGAGCGAAAACGGATGGCCGAGTACTACCGTTCGCAGGGCGAGGGCGAGAAGGCCAAGATCGACGGCCAGCGCGAAAAGGAACTGCGCTCCATCTCGTCGGAGGCCTACAAAACGGCGGAGGAAGTCCGTGGCAAGGCCGACGCCGAGGCGACCAAGATCTATGCCGAGTCATTCGGGGCCGATCCCGAATTCTACGCCTTTCTCAAGACGCTCGAGTCGTACAAGGCCGCCCTGGCGGGCGATGTGAATCTCGTTATTTCCACGAAGAGCAGTTTCTTTTCTCTGCTCAAACAGCCGGGCGTACTGGAGGAAGGCAACTGATGGGAGGCGTCTCCTCGTCAGCCAAATGCGGCCTGCTCCTCTTGCTGGCCGCCGTGGACAAGTTTCGGCCGCGCCGTGATTTTTTGCCGATCCTGAATTACCACGCCATCGACGAGGATGACAGCCCCACCTCCCTGGCGCCCGACCAGTTCGCACTGCACATGGATATCCTCGCCGCCCGCCGAACGGCGACAGTCACCTTCGGCGAGGCGGTCGATCTTCTCTCCCGTCCGGGGAGGCTGCCCTTGAATACGGTCTGCCTCACTTTCGACGACGGCCTCGAATCGGTCTACACCGCCGCCTTCGGTCTGCTCAGCGAGCGGGGCTTCAAAGCAACGGTCTTTCTCACCACCGGAACGCGCGATAACTCGGTCGACTGGGAACGCGATCCGTCGATCGCCGCGCGGCGCCTTCTCGACGGCGACCAGGTTGTGGCCCTCAAGGAGGGCGGCTTCGAGATCGGAGGCCACACGCGCACCCATCCCCACCTGACCGAGCTCGATGACGAGAGCCTCGAGCAGGAAATCTTCGCCAACCGCGACGACGTGGCCGAAATCACCGGTGTGCGGCCCGAAACCTTCGCCTATCCCTACGGCGATCACGACGACCGCGTCCTGTCGGTGCTCGAACGGGCCGGCTACAAGGGGGCGTGTACGATCACCCCTCCGGGCCGTTCGATGGGGCGCGATCCCTATCGGGTGGAGCGGATCGATGTGAGCCGTTTTTCGTCCCACCGGGGGCGGCTGGGAAAAATGTCCTTTATCTCATGTCTCAACGGAGTCTTTGCCGACTACATTAATATAAAAAGAACGATGCCGTTCTTCAAAACCCGCACCTTCGAGTACAGGGAAAGGAAAAGACGGGATGAGTCCCGCCGGTGAAAATAGTCTGACCCTGTCCATGGGGCCCCGGAGCCCGATCGCGGGCGGCCTGGCCTTGACGTGCGCTCTCGTGGCCCTCGCCGCGGCGCTCGGCGCGGCCATGGTCGTTTCGCCCCTCTACGGATTCCTGGCCGCCGCTTTGGTCGTCGCTGCCTGGATCTATTTCCGGTTCCGTACCCTGGGCATCATGACGGTCTTCTTTATCGTTCCTCTCGGCCCGCTCCTCTGGATCACCAGCGACGGATTCCTGTCGGTGCAAAAAATTCTCATCGCCGCCCTGGCAGTGGTCTGGATCGCCCGGCTCTTTCTCCTGAAAGACAGGACTCCCTTCGAGGCGTTCGGCCGGTCGCGGATCAACGTGTGGGGGATTTTGTTTCTGGCCGTTTTTCTGATCCCTCTGCCCTGGTGCCTCGAGAAGGACACGGCGTTGCTTCTCATCTTCCGCTGGGTGAGCCATCTTCTGCTCTTTTATTTCCTCGTCTTCAACGTTGACGGATTTCCCATGCTGCGCAAGTGCATGGCCACGGTGGTGGTCATTGCCGCTCTGATCGCCGTTGTCGCCATCGTCGAAAACCGGACGGGCACGTCGATTCTCGAATCGACGGGCACATCGGTTTTGGGCCGCGAGGCGCAGTTGATCAAGGGGGAGGCGTCGGGCGTGCTGGTGAGTTCCAAGGAGAAGACGATCCGGCCCGACGGCGAGGTCGCCTGGTCGCGCGCCATGGCGACATTCAAGGGGCCGAACGAGCTTGGGCTCTTTCTCGTCCTCGCCTCGGGGCTCTGCGTCTATTTCGTCTTCAGGCCCTCGGCCCGCCTCATCGGACGGATCCTGGCGGCCGTCGTTTTTTTTCTCTGCCTTGCGGCTCTCGACGGGACGGGATCTCGCGGAGCGCTCAGCGGCCTGATCGCCATGCTCCTCGCCTTCATCATTCTCCTGCGCTTTCCCTTCAAGTGGTTCCTCCTCGGCGCCATCGGAGCGGTTCTGCTCGTGGCGATGGCCACCCCCGGCCAGGTCGGCACCCAGTGGCGGGGCGGGTTGAGCTGGAAATCGGCCCTCGATGACGAACGGGTACAGTGGTTCCAGATGAGTCTGGCCATGTTCGAGGATTACCCCCTGGCGGGTATCGGTCTCGGTCAGTTCGAGCCGCGCTATTTCGAGTACCGCGTTCCCAACATGCACAAGCTCGACCAGCCGCCGCACAACATCGTCTCCCAGATTCTGGCCGAGAACGGTTTTCTGGGGATGTTGCTCCTCGTCTTTCTCGTATACGCCGTGATTCGCGAATTGTGGCGGCTGCGGACGAAACCATTCGAAGATGATCACAAACTCATGGGAAATATTCTTTTGTCGGTTTTCGCCGGCCTTTTGGTTTTTGCCATGAGTTCCAATGTACTTCTCGATGAGACATTTTGGACCTTTCTCGCACTGGCGACGATCGCTGCGAGCGCTCATGGCGCGCCGCGTGACGAAGAGATGCTCGATGAGGAGGACGAAGAATTTGCCGTGGTCATCATGCCGCGGTCGGGCTACCGTGTTTAAAGGTTGTCTTTGGCATGTCCTTATGCTATTTGACGGAACATGATGGAGCTTTTTTGGCGGCCGCCTCCCGGACCCACTGTCCAATGACCGACCCGATCGAGCTCTGTCGCGATCTTTATCAGGATGAAAGGGAATGAGCAAAAAGCTCTCGAACAACATCCTCCAGGCCCTGAACAAGAAGGTCAGGCCCGCCACACTCGACCAGCTCAGGAAGCGCGGTCTCAAGCGTGTGTCGCTCCTCGACTTATCCGATCTGAACGTGATGATCAAGGAGGCCGTTGTCAACACTCTCGGTGAGATGGGGATTGCCTTGCGTCCGCGCGAACTCAAGACCCAGAGCGACCGGGTTCGCGAGGAGTTCTTCAACATTACCCGCCAGAGGGACGACCTCCAGGAACTGGTGGAGCGTCTCAAAGGCGAGGTGTCGGAGCTCAAAAAGAACCGCGGACGGCTCGCGGCGCGCGTCGAAACCGACCGGACCCGCCTCCAGAGGGAGGAAAAACGCCAGATTACCGTCGAGTCGATGCCCCTCTCGGCGGAGAGGGTCGAGGCGGTCAAGCAGGGTATTTCCGAGCGTCTTGGCGATCTTTTTACCGAATCGGGCATGGGTGTGGGCCTTCGAGAGAGAGCTGTGGCTCTGACCCTCGAGCTGATCGGCGAGGAGCGCCAGAAGGCCTACGACGAGGCCGTGGTTACCCAGTCCGAGCGGGTGACCCAGCTCAAGAGGCGCATCAACAAGCTCGTTTCCAAGCTCGACGAGACCGAGGCGATCCTCGCCGCCGTGGAGGCCGGAGAGGATATCGACCTCGGTGTGGCGTCTATTTACAAGTCCGTGCAGGGCCTCAAGGGAGGCGCAGACTTTTTTGAAGAAAAGCAGGATGCACTCAAAAAGATCTTCGATCTCAATGTGGAGCTCAAAAAACTAATGGGCGATACTTGATTTTCACGGCTAGTTGTGCCGATAGAGTATCTGGATATTTATAGAATCAGGAATTCGACAAAACGATGAGGACAGAAACAATGGATGAAGGTACCAAGGACGTTGCCAGGACTGACGAAAGTGTCGCGGATGCCAAGACTCCTGAAAAAAGCACAGAGGAAGGTGTTCTTTACATCGGAATCGACCTTGGCACGTCGCGGACTTCCATCGCCGCTTCAAACGGTATGAGAGAAAACGTGCCGAGCGTCATCGGCTACCCCAAGGACGTGGTCTCGCGAAAATTGCTCAAGACCGATGTTCTCTACGGCGACGACGCGATCCGCCACCGTCTCTCGCTCGACTTCTTCCGGCCCCTGGAGCATGGTGTCATCAAGGGCTCCGGCTCGGATAACGGCATGGAAGAGGGCGAGAAGGAGATGAACTTCCGCGCGGCCAAGGATCTGGTCAAGCACGCGATCAGGCTCTCCAATCCCAAGACCGACGAGCTGCTCTACGGCGTCATCGGTTGCCCCGCCGAGGGAAGTATCAAGAACAAGGAGTACATCATCCGCGCGGCGCGCGAGGTGCTCGATTCGGTGATGATCTGCTCTGAGCCCTTTGCGGTCGCCTACGGTCTCGACTGGTTCACCGATCTGCTCGTCATCGACATCGGCGCCGGAACGGTCGACCTCTGCCGGATGCACGGAACCTTGCCCGAGGAAGAAGACCAGATCACCCTGACCACTGCGGGTGACTACGTCGACCGGGAGCTCGAGCGCCTTCTGCACGAGAGCTTTCCCGAAGCGCAGTTCACGATCAACATGGTCAAGGACATCAAGGAGAAATTCTCGTCGGTCAGGGACGACACGGCAGGCATCAAGGTCGAGCTCCCCGTCAAGGGTAAACCGCAGGAGTTCGACATCACCAAGGAAGTCAAGCAGGCCTGCGCGTCGATCATCCCCCCGATCGTCGACGCTCTCGGCGAGCTCATCGCCTCCTTCGACCCTGAATTCCAGATGCAGCTCAAGGACAACGTCCTGCTCGGCGGCGGCGGTAGCCGGATTCCCGGACTGGGCGAAGCGATCGCGGCCGAGATGAATGAGCGACTCGGACACGGCCGTGTGGTGACCGTCCAGGAGCCGATCTACGCCGGTGCCAACGGCGCTCTCAAGATCGCCCACGACATGCCGCCCGAATTCTGGGAGAAGCTGAAGTAAGTATTTTCCCTGCGTGGAGGAATTGATATAATCCCTCCATGAGGTTGAGAGTAGCAATAGCCCCGTTGATCTTGATTGTCCTCCTCGTGGGGAGCGGATCGGCGGGGCTTTTCTCTTTTTCGTCGGCGCCCACGGCGGCGGCCTGTTCCCTCTGCGGCGACGAAAAATGGATCCCCTGCCTGCGGTGCGACGCCAAGGGCAAATCGCGCACGCTCTGCACGCGGTGCAAGGGGAAGAGGGAGCTCGACTGTCCCATCTGCGACGCCGAGGGCCGGCTCACCTGCTACTGCTGCAAGGGACATGGGAAGATCTACTGGTCGGGGGGCGAGAGCGACAAGTGCAAGCTCTGCTCCAAGGGCGAGATCCCCTGCTATTATTGCAGCCGGAAGAAAAAGGTTCCCTGCCTCGATTGCGAGAAGAAGGGCCGTGTGATGAGCCAGTGCACGGCGTGCGTCGGCCGGAAGGGATATCCCTGTCCGCGGTGCAGCACCAAAGCGGCCTGCCCCCAGTGCTCGGGAAATCAACTCATGCCGTGCACGATCTGTTTCGGCGAGGAGGGCTTTCCCACGAAGTGCGACAAGTGCAAGGGCTACGGCGCCGTGCCCTGTCCGATCAAACTCTGCTTCGGCGGCCGCGAGGCGTGCGAGCGGTGTTCGGGATCGGGAAGGCTCCGGTTCGTGATGAGCGGATCGAAGACCAAGGCCGGCTCGAGCAAGTGCACCACGTGCAACGGCAAGGGCTGGTCGAAATGCACCAAGTGCAAGGGCAAGGGAAAGGTCGAGTGCGAACCTTACGAGGGGTTCGAGTCGTGCACGGCGTGCAAGGCCAATCTCGGCCTCGTCCGCTGCACCGTTTGCGCCGACTGAGAGGCGCCCGCCCGCCTTACAGATCCAACCCGCCCAACTCTTTATCGACCTAGTCGACGAGTTCGACCTAGTCGACGAGTTCGACCTAGTCGACGAGTTCGACCTAGTCGACGAATCGCGCAAAGTGGGAGAGGCCACCCTTGTCGGCTGTAATGTGATAGGCACGGTCGAGAATGCTGCGCCCGAAAGCGGGCTTACCCATGGCGGCGTAGGCGGCGGCGAGGGCCGCCATGTTGACGTCATTGGGATCGATCTCCACCCGGGCGACGATATGGGCGAAGACCGCGTCCAGTTCGGATGGGGCGAACTCGAGGGCGAGCAGGAGCCAGAGATGGGCCGCCGGCCGGTGGGCGGGATCGGCGGCGAGGGCCTGGCCGTAGGCACAGCTCGCCACAAGAGCCAGCCGCTGCACGCAGATCCGGTGGAGGCGCACAGTGTCGAGCTCTTCCTTGAGAAAGGTCTTTTCCGACGACCGGATTCGTTTTGAATCGATCTTCTCGACGAGCTCGGTCTCGCGCGCCTCGAGGATCGCATCGAAATCGCACGCCGGGGAGTCGTCCTCCTCGTAGTCGCCCGCATTCCAGATCGCCAGGAGGCCGCGCTGGGCGATATATCCCGCGTCAAAGGCGAGCGCCGCCGCCTCGGGCGAATTCGCGGGCGCGGCCAGATAGTCGTCGACGATGCCCACGGCTTCGGCGGCGGCGTAGGCCATCTCGCGTTCCTTGTAGCCCATGCAGCGCGCCCTGGCCAGAATGGAGAACGCCCGTTCGAGCGTACACCGGGCGGCGACGGTCTCGTCGCTGATTTCGGCCGTGCGGCGCAGCCACTCTTCGCCCTCGCGGAGGGCGTGGGTGCGATCGGTCTGGGTGAGCTTGGTTCCATAGTAGGCGTGCTCGAGGCACTGGTGGGTGTACTCGAATTTCTGCGAGTCCCCCTCGGGCAGCAGCGATTCGTTGACCCACGCCGCCCAGCCCTCCTGGAGGCGTTCGGGCGGGCCGAGAAGTTTTTTGAAATGGCTGTTGGTCTGCGCGTCGAGATCGGTGTCCTCGTCCTCTTCGAGGTCGACCGCAACCTGCCTGAGCTTGCGCAGAAGCTGGCCGAGCTTTTTTTTCTTGTCCGGCTGTGAGTGAAGGTAGGCGATCCACGACCAGGCTGTGGCGTAGTGTTTGAATTCGAAATCTTCGCGGTCGATTTCCATGAGATCGGAGAGGGGAATCACTTTGCCGTTGTTCATGGCGCGCCGCACTGTCAGAAGATACTCGGCCGATTTTGAACCGCTCCGCTCCGGGCCGTCGCCCGCAAAGTAGCACGCCATCCCCTCGTCGAGCCAGATCGCCGGCCGCGCACCGCGCAGGCACTGCTTCATCAAGAGGTGGGTGCACTCGTGCTTGGCCGTGTTGAAGACGGCGTCATCGTATTGATTGTCGTAGAAGCAGATGAAGGAGTAGGTGAAACTGAAAAAACCGGCCACATGTTCGCCGCTGTCGCCGGTGAAGGTGTTGAAAAACCGGAGGTAGTCGGCCTTGCGCGAAAAGAGGAGCACCTCGATGCCGAGCTCGGTCTTGGTGATCTGGAAGAACCCCTTGAGCCGGTCGTAGTAGGAGTTCATGAGCTTGACGTATTCGGTGCACCGATCCCTGTCGATGTCGGTCCAGTAGTCGAATCGGAACGCTTTCTTGGCCAGCTTGAATTCGGTCTGAGGCGACGCGTCGAGCGCTTTGCGCCGCCGCGCGTGGGAGACCTCGAACGAAACGGGCGCCGTGGCCTGCAGATCGGTTTCTGGAAGAACAAAATTCCACGTTCCGTCCACAGGTTGCTGCAGGAGCAGAGCGCGCGCCGAAGCGTGTTCGGCGTCGATATCGAGGACGTAACCGACCTCGGCCAGCATTTCGCGAATGAATCCTTTTTCGCGGCACCACTTTGCGAGCTCGATCCGGGCGCTGTGATCACCGTAGGCGATCGCCTTGCTCTTCTCCGCATAGGCGTCCTCGATGATCGGTCTCACCCTCGCCCCTCGCTGCGCGTGCGCCTCTCCGGCGAGGAGCACGCAGCCGGCCAGCGCCGAAAGAAAAACATAAATCATGAGGGCTTTTCGCCAGGGACAGTCGATCATGGTGTTCTCTCTTTTTCTTCTCAATCGCAGGGCGGGGCAAAAAGCTTTACCCTGCCGTTGATCACAAGCACCGATTGTGGCTCACTGGAAAAAAAAAGATCCGATTCCTCGAAACCGCATAGAGAGTAACATTTCCGGGACAGGTGGAAAAGCACGGACACAAAAGTCGCCCCTCGAATAAATGGCACCACTTCGGCGTGGCCGCCCTGGCCGCCTTCATGGCCACCCTCGATTCGTCGATCGTCAACGTCGCCCTGCCCACGATCGCCGACGAGTTCGGCGCCGACGTCAAGGTTGTCGCCTGGACGGTGCAGGCCTATCTGCTCACCACGATGGCGCTCCTTCTCGTGGGGGGACGGCTTCTCGATCTCTGGGGCGAACGCAAGGTCATGGCCGTCGGTTTCGCCATCTTCACGGCAGGTTCGGCGCTCTGCGCCTTCAGCGTGTCGGTGCCGATGCTGATCGCGTCACGCGCCTTTCAGGGGATGGGCGCCGCCGTGCTCATGAGCGCCAACCAGGGCCTGGTGGCGCGCGCCTTCCCGCCCGAGCAACGGGGACGCACCCTCGGGATCGTGGGCACCGTTGTGGCCGTCGGCCTCGCGAGCGGCCCGCCCATCGGCGGTCTGCTCATCGGCGCCTTCGGCTGGCGGTCGATCTTCTCCATCAATATTCCGATCGGCGCGGTGGCGATCGTCTGCTGCTTGCGCATCCTCGGTTCTCACACCACCAGAGCGGCTGGCGGACGATTCGACTGGCTCGGCTCACTCTTTGTCGTGATCGGTCTCGCCTCCCTTTTTGCCGGAATCGATCGCGGTGTCGATCATGGTTGGGGCGATACGGGCGTACTCGGCCTGATCGCCTCGTCGCTTCTCGTTCTCGCCCTCTTCGTGCGGCACGAGAAGCGGACAGCTTCGCCATTGGTCGACCTGTCGGTTTTCTCAAACCGGTTTTTCGTCCAGTCCTGCGCGGCCGCCTACCTCGCCTTTTTCGCCATGATCTCGGCGGTGATCCTCCTCCCCTTCTACTTGCAGGAGGTGCGTGCCTTCCGGCCCGAGAAGGTGGGGATCGTCATGATGACTCTGCCCGCGTCGATGCTGCTCGTCGCACCCGTGGGCGGCTGGATCTCCGACAGGATCGGTGTGCGCATTCCGGCCACCTTCGGCCTCGGTCTTGTCGGCGCCGGGCTTCTTCTCCTTTCGGGACTCGAGAGCCGGACCGCCCTGGCGGGGATCGTTTCGCCTCTCGCCCTGATCGGCGTGGGAATGGGATTTTTCGGTTCGCCCAATTCGAGCGCCATCCTCTCGTCGGTGGCGCCCGGGAAGGTCGGTGTCGCATCGGGCCTCTCCGCCCTCATGCGCACGTCGGGAATCGCCTTCGGGATCGCCTTCGCCGTGACGGCTTTCACTTTCTTTCGCGATCGGGCGGCGGCGAATCGGCCCGACCTCGGAGTGAGCGTCACCGATCGGACTCTTTTTCTCGAAGGGATATGGCCGGTCTTCGTTCTCGCCTCCATCGTTGTCGCCTTGAATGTTGTGAACAGCCTCACCCGTGGCCGCAATCTGGGCGCCTCGAAAGACGTGCCGCTTCTTTTCAAAAGGAAGGGATTATGATGATGCCTTTTTTGACTGTCGCCAGTCTCTGCTTCTTCCTGCTCGGTCCTCTCGGCGGGGCGGCGGGGACCGTCCTCTCAGAGGGTGACGTTCCCGCCGGGAAGGTGGACAGCCTCTTTGCCGAGTGGGACCGGCCCGAGTCTCCCGGGGCGGCCGTTGCCGTGGTGCGTGGCGGGACGGTCCTCTACGCGCGGGGATTCGGATCGGCCGATCTCGATCACGGGATTCCGATCACCTGCGATACGGTCTTCGACATCGCCTCCGTCTCCAAGCAGTTTGCGGGGATGGCGGTCGCCATGCTCGTCGAAGAAGGCAAGGTGAAGCTCGACAGCGCTATTCGCGACTACCTGCCCCACGTGCCCGATTTCGGCACGCCGATCACCGTGCGCCACCTCGTCCACCACACGAGCGGATTGCGCGACTGGCCCGGCGCGCTTGTGCTCGCCGGCTGGCGCTTCGACGACGTGATCGCCTTCGACGATATCCTGCACTGGGTGGGGCGCCAGAAGGAGCTCAACTTCGAACCGGGCGCGGAGTACTCCTACAGCAACACGGGCTACAATCTTCTCGCCGCGATGGTGGCGCGCGTTGAGGGGATTTCCTTTCGCCAGTGGACGGCGCGCAATATTTTCGAGCCCCTCGGCATGACAAGCACCCATTTTCACGACGACCGCGGCGAGATCGTCCCCCGGCGCGCCCGCTCGTACAGCCCCGACGGAGCGGGCGGTTTCAGGGCGGTCGGCAGCAGCCTGAGCGCTCTCGGATCGAGCTCTCTCTTCACCACCGTCAACGATCTCGTCAAGTGGGTGAACAACTTCGACGACGGCCATGTGGGCGGCCGGGCGGTGATCGACATGATGAAACAGAAAGGCGTGCTGAATAGCGGCGCTGAGATCGACTACGCCTTCGGCCAGTCGGTCAGGAACTATCGCGGTATCGAGACGATCAGCCATTCGGGGGGCTGGGCGGGATTCAGAACCTTTCTTGTCCGTTTTCCCGAAGCCCGATTGAGCGTCATCGTCCTGAGCAACCTGAGCGCCTGCAATCCGGGCGCCAAGGCCTTCGCCGTGGCCGAACTCTATCTCGCCGATCGCCTCGATCCGAAGCCCGATGCGGGTGAGGGTGAGACGCCGCGCACCGCGCCCTTGGATTCGGGCCGCTTTCCCGAGTACACAGGCACGTGGCGGCTCGGGCCCGCGTGGCTGCTCACTATTTTTCTTGACGAGGATCGCCTCATGGCGCGGGCCACGGCCGAGGACGCCTTTCGCATGACTCCCAAGGCGGCCGACCGCTTCGGCGTCGACGCCTATGGAGCCGATATCGCCTTCGAGCGGAGTGAAGAGGGGAAGGTCGACCTCCTCCTCTATCGCGGCATTCGGGCCCGGCGGGTGGTACCTTTTGAGCCGACGGTGCACCGTTTGAGGGAATACGAGGGCCTTTTTCGAAGCGACGAGATGGCCACAACCTACACGATCGCGGTGCGGGACGATCAGCTCACCGCGTCCCACGCCAAGCACGGGGTCTGGGCGCTCGTCCCCACGGTGGAGGATTCTTTCAGAGCCCCCCGGGGTTCGGTCCTCTTTGAACGGGACGAGGCGGGATGGGTGGAGGGCTTTTGCGTCTCCGACAAGCGCAGCCGCAACATCCGCTTCGATCGTGTGCCCCTCACCGACAGGGCGCTCGACGAGGCGCGCCGCGAGGCGAGTTTCCGCCGACGGCGCATCATCATGAACAACGACGGGAACGACAATCCCCTCGATCCGGTGACGCCCGAGGCTTTTCTCGACCGGCGCACCACGCCGCTCGCGGCGAGCCACGTCGACTCGATCTTCTACTGCACCGGCGTCAACAACCTCTATTCCCACCGCAGCACGGTGTCGGAGCAGATGGGCGTCAACTGGCCGATTCCGAACAAGGAGTGGGTGGCGGCGCTCGGCGCGCAGGGCGCCGATCCGCTGGAGATCATGATCCGGTGGTGCAAGGAAAACGGCAAGGAGATCTTCTGGTCGATGCGCATGAACGACCGTCACGACACGTCTCCCAAGAACGCCCACCTTCTGTGCCAGTGGAAGCGGGACAATCCCGACCTGCTCATGGGCAAACTGGGCGATCGCTTTCCCTACGGCGGCGGAAGCTGGTCGGCCCTGCGCTACGGCCGCGTCGAGGTGCGCGAAAAGATGTTCCGTATCATCGAGGATGTGTGCGTCCGCTACGACGTGGACGGCATCGAGCTCGATTTCTTCCGCCACCCCGTCTACTTCATCGAGACCATGAAGGGCGAACCGGTCCCCCGCGAGAAACGGGCCGCCATGACCGCCCTCTGGCGGCGGGTGCGCGCCCTCACCGATCGGATCGGCCGCGAGCGGGGCCGCCCGCTGCTGATCGCCGTGCGCATTCCGGACTCGGTCGGCTACTGCCGCGCAATGGGTCTCGACGTCGACCAGTGGCTGGCCGAGGGGCTGATCGACGTGGTGGTGGGGGGCGGTTACTTCAAGCTCGAGCCGTGGGAGAATCTCGTCTCCCTCGGAAAGAAGTTCGACGTACCGGTCTACGCCGCCTTTGTGAGGCGCCGCATCGAACCGAATGCGCCCGCGCCCGAGGGGCCCACCGCGCTCGATATCTGGAGGGGCGAGGCGCTCATGGCGTGGAGAGCGGGCGTGAACGGAATCTACACCTTCAACCGCTTCGTGCCCACTGATCCGATCTTTCGAGAACTGGGAGACCCCGCGCTGCTCGAGACCCTCGACCATGTGGAGCAAACCGCCTACGACGAAAACTGCACCTGGTCGAAACCGCAAACATGGCTCAAGGACGGAGACCGCTTCGTGAAACGCCCCGGTGACTAGAGGTGGGCGTTAAAAAATATTGCGGTGTTTCCAGAAGTAGCGCGCGATGCTGCCGATGTGGTGGACGGTCATCTTGTTGAAAGACTGGGCGCTCTTGCGGCGGTAGTGGTGGGTCACCGTCGTTGACGGAACGTAGAGCACCTTGAGGCCCAGCTTCTGCGCCCGGTAGCAAAAATCGACATCCTCGTAGAGGTAGAAATACTTCTCGTCGAGCTCTCCGATGCGGTTGAGATGATCGCCGTGGATCAGGTGGCAGGCGCCGAGAGTCCAGTCGACGAACTGTTCCACGCTGTGATCGGCGTCGATCATGAGGTGGTTGCGCACGATCTTCGAGTCGGGGAAGAGTTTCCCTAAAGGAGATCCACGGAGCACGATCGGCGCGATCGTCTGAAAGGTGCGGCACGAGTGCTGCAAGGTGCCGTCGGGGTAGTGGAGACGGGGCGCGGCCACGGCCACGTCGGGAAAGCTCTCGAGACGTTCGCAGAGGATATCGAGGGCGGCGTCGTGGAATTCGAGATCGTCGTCGAGCAGCGCCATGTGGCGCCCCGCGCGCAGGCGGATCGTCTTGTTGCGCGCCTTGGCCACGCCGAGATTGGCGCCGTTTTCGATGAGCTCGACCTGCGGGTACTTGTCGCCCACCATCGCCTGCGTGCCGTCTGTCGATCCATTGTCGGAGACGATGATCTTGTATTCATCGGGATCGTGGAAGCGCAGGAAGGATTCGAGCAGGCGATCGACCTTGACGAGCGAGTTCCACGTCACGATACCGACTGTTGTCTTGACCACGACCTCTCTCCAACCGACTTTGTCCGGCAGTGGGCCGGCTCACGTTCTGCGCAATAGACCAGCCCGCCGGGGCAGCGTCAATTCTTTAATGGCAGCGAGTGGCGATCCCTGACAGGGAGTCACGGCCATCGACAAGCGGAGGGGAGAGGGATTTTTCTCGTACCACCCTGACCGTTCCTTGACACTGTTCGCTGTCGAGAGTAGATTTTTTGATTCGAAGCGTCCCGAAAAAGGGGCTGGATCGTGAAAGGCCCGCCCGTGGCGGCAGCGCCCGCAGGGGGAAGGCGAGCCTTTTCCAACACTGTTCTCGAAGAGACGTATCATCCTCTAAGTTGCCGGGATCGAGAGTCCCTAACCCGGTGCAAAAGAAGGAGTATTGACCAATGCACGTGGACGTTCAGCAGATCAAGGAACGGGTGGCCCAGAAGGCCGATTTGATTCACCGCCTCCGGTCGGAGGTGGGCAAGGTTCTCGTGGGGCAGGACACCATGCTGTCGCGCCTTCTCGTGGGTTTGCTCAGCGACGGCCATATCCTGCTCGAGGGCGTGCCGGGCCTCGCCAAGACGACGGCGATCAAAACCCTCGCCCAGGCGATCGACACGCAGTTCCAGCGGATCCAGTTCACGCCCGACCTCCTGCCCGCCGATCTGGTGGGAACCTTGATCTACGTGCCCAACGAGGGGACGTTCAAGACACGCCGGGGGCCGATCTTCTCCAACTTCGTCCTCGCCGACGAGATCAACCGCGCGCCGTCCAAGGTGCAGTCGGCGCTGCTCGAGTCGATGCAGGAGCGGCAGGTCACAATCGGCGAGGAGACCTTTCCGCTCGACCGGCTCTTTCTCGTTCTCGCCACGCAGAACCCGATCGAACAGGAGGGCACCTACCCGCTGCCCGAGGCGCAGGTCGACCGGTTCATGCTCAAGGTGGTGATCGGTTATCCCACGCCCGAAGAGGAACGGAAGGTGATGGACCTTTCCCTCGAGGGAGCGGCGGCCACCGTCAATCCGGTGATCACCGCCGAGGAGATCTTCGGAATCCGCGACGTCGTCGAAATGGTCTACATCGACGAGCAGGTCAAGGATTACATCCTCGGAATCGTCCTCGCCACGCGCGATCCGGAGACGATCAACCGCGCTGATCTCAAACCGCTCATCGATTTCGGCGCCTCGCCGCGCGCGTCGATCTATCTCTGCCAGGGGGCGCGCGCCATCGCCTTTCTCGCCGGGCGCGGTTACGTCACGCCCCAGGACGTGAAGGACATCGCCTTCGACGTGCTCCGCCACCGCATCATCCTCACCTACGAGGCCGAGGCCGAGCAGACGACCACCGAAGACGTGATCAAGGACATCCTGGGAGAGGTCCCCGTCCCCTAAGGGTACGGGAAGAAGGAGCGCGCCGTGGCAGAACAGACCGTTGCCGAAATTCTGAAGAAGGTCCAGCGGATCCAGATCGTGGCCGACAAGATGGTCAACGACCTCTTCGCCGGCCAGTATCAGTCGGTCTTCCGCGGCCGCGGCATGGAGTTCGACGAGGTGCGCGAGTACCAGCCGGGCGACGACGTGCGCAACATCGACTGGAACGTGACCGCCCGGTCGGGCATCCCCTACATCAAGCGCTACGCCGAGGAGCGGGAGCTGACGATCATCTTCCTCGTCGATGTCTCCGCCTCGGGCGCTTTTGGCTCCGTCGATCGGTCGAAACTCGAGATGGTCATCGAAGTGGCCGCCCTGCTCATGTTCTCGGCGCTGAAGAACAACGACAAGGTGGGGCTCATCCTCTTCTGCGACGAGGTGATCCAGTACTTTCCGCCCAACAAGGGCAAGGCGACGGTGCTGCGCTTCATCCGCGAACTCGTGTCGGCGCGGCCCGTGCCGCGCGATACCAACCTCGACGAGGCGCTCCAGTTTCTCAACCGCGTCCAGAAAAAGCGGTCCGTCGTTTTTCTGATCAGCGACTTTATCGGCTCGGCGGCGGACAAGACGATGGGAGTGACCAACAGGCGCCACGATCTGGTCGCCGTCACCGTGGCCGATCCGCGGGAGCGCACCATGCCCGACGTGGGCTTCATCCGGCTCAAGGACGCCGAGACGGGCGAGGTGGTCGAGGTCGACACGCACCACCCCAAGGTGCGCGCTCTTTTCGAAACGCGCTCGGCGGCGCAGATGGAGGATCTCTCGGCCCAGTTCAAAAAGATGGGAGTCGACGAGCTTGCCATCAACACGGGCGAGGAATACATGAAGAGTCTGAGGCGTTTTTTCCGCATGCGCGAGCGGCGGCTGAGAAAATAGTCGAGGAGCAAAGGAATGAGCGACATCGATCAGCGAAATGGCCAACCACAGCTCGACCTCGGGAAGCCCGTGGGCAAGCTCGCCAAGGCATCGCGCCCTCCGGGCGGCCGCCTCCTGCTGGTGGTGGTCGTCCTCCAGATCGCTGTAATTGTTTTGCTTTTCGTCAAGCCGGCGGCGATCGCCACCGGCGGCGCCGCGCCCGACAGGGACACACTCCGCGCCATTGCGCTCGATCTCGAGGAGCGGGGGCTCCATGGAGAGGCCGCTAGCCAGTGGGACCTCTACCTCGGCGCCATTCCCGAGGGCGCGGAGGAGGCGAGAGTGCTCTACCGCATGGGCGATCTCTTTTTCAAGGCCCGTCTCTTCGAGAAGGCCGCCGCGGCGTGGATCCGCGCCGAGCGTTCCCCCGGCTGCGACGACGCGCTGAAGGAAACGATCGGCCCCAAGATGGTCGACTGTTTGCGCCAGATCGGCCTCGTGGGCGAGGTGGGCCGCGAACTGGCGCGGCGCACGAACGCCGTCGGCGATGCGCCGAGCGGCTCGCCCGTCCTCGCCACCCTGGGGGGAGAGCCCTTCACCGAATCCGACCTCGACAGGCTCATCGGCTTCCGCGTCGACCGGATGCTCGCCTTGCAGGGCGCGGCGGGCGACGGCGCCATGCGGCAGGCGCTTGTCGGTCAGATGTCCGATCCCAAGGTGCGGCAGCAGGTCTTCAGCGAGATCATGCGCACCGAGCTGTTGAGCCGCCGCGCGCGCGACCTCGATCTCGGCGACGGTGAGGAGTTCAAGAATGCCCTCGCCCTCGCCGAGCAGGAACTCCTCGCCGCCATGCTTCTCGAGCAGGAACTGGGCAAGATCTCGTCCACGCCCGTCGATGTGGAAGCCTATTTCAACGCCCACCGGCAAGATTATGCCGACGCCGAGAGCGGCGAGATTCCCGATTTCGAATCGATCGCCGACCGCGTGGCGTCCGATTACGTCGCGCGCAAGAGGACCGAGCTGGGCGAAGCGCTTCTTCACGATCTTATGGCCCGTTACGACGTGACGATCGTCGCTCAGCCCGGAGCGGCGCCCGCGCCGCCCACAGGCGAAAGCGTGCCCGACGACGAAGCCGGAGGAGCGCCTTGAGTCGAGCGGTGAACCGGTACTGTTTGATCGCCATTGCGGCCGCCCTTTTGCTCTGGCCGGGGTGTGGCCGCGACGAGAGTATGCCGGCGGGGGCCGAGGAGAAGGAGACTGCGCGCACCGAGCGCGATCTGGGGCCGGTCAAGGTCATCGTCGAGGTCACTCCCCGTGAGCCGCGCCTCTCCGACGATCCGACCTTCACCCTCACCGTCGAGGCCGAGGAGGGGGTCGACGTGACCATGCCTCCCTTCGGAAACTCCCTGGGCGACTTCGTGATCAGAAACTATCGCAAGCCCATGCCCGAGGTGCGCGACCGACACCGGGTGATCCGCCAGGTCTACGAGCTGGAACCGGTGCGCACAGGCGAGCATCTGATCCATCCGATCGCCATCCCATTTGTCGACAACCGTCCCAAGGGCGACGGCAAGGAACACGTGGCCGAAACGGAAGCGCTCTCGATCATCGTCAAGTCGGTGCTCGGCGAGGAGATCCCGTCCCTCGCCGACCTGAAGCCGCCCGACGAGCCGAAAGAGATTCCCCAGGAGCCCTTCAACAGGCTCCTCCTCCTCTGGGGTTTGCCCCTCGTGGCCCTCGGCTTTTTCCTGGTCTGGTGGAAGAGGCGGCAAAAAACGACGGACCATGCGGCGCCGAAACTCACGCCGCGCGAGAGGGCATGGCTCGAACTCAAAGACCTTCTCGCTGCCGGCTACCTCGAGCGCGAGGAGTACAATTTTTACTACCGCGATCTCACGGCCGTGGTCTGCCGCTACATCGAGCGCACCACCGGAGTGCGCGCCCACAAGCAGACGACGGAGGAATTTCTCCACGCCGTCTCGGGGCGGGAGACCTTTCCCGACGACGAGCGCCGGAGGCTGCAGTCTTTTCTCGAATCGGCGGACCTGATCAAGTTTGCCGCGCAGCGGCCGGGCAAGACCGAGATCGAGTCGAGTTTCAACCGGGCCAAGGATTTTCTCGGCCTCGAGGTGAGAAACGGGGAGGGGGAGGAACGATGAACAGCCTGCGCCTTCACGATCCCCTCTGGCTCCTCCTCCTCGTCCCCGTGGCGGCTTTCGTCTTCATCGACGCCACCAGGCGCAACCGGAACGCCGTTCTCTATTCGAGCGTGCAAGTTCTCAAAACCCTTCCCAAAACCTTTGCGCAACGGATCAAGGCGATCCTACCCTGGATGCGCTTTGTGGGCCTCGCCCTGGTGATCGTTGCCCTGGCCAGGCCTCAGGCGGGCCAGGAGGAATTTCGAATCCGCACCGAGGGGATCGCCATCGAGATGGTGTGCGACAGATCGGGATCGATGCAGGCCATGGATTTCGAGGACGACGACGGACAGCCCGTCGATCGGCTGACGGCGGTGAAGCAGGTCTTCCGCGACTTCGTGGCCGGTCGGGGCGATCTGCCCGGCCGTCCCGACGACCTGATCGGACTCGTCTCCTTCGGCGGATATGCCGAGGGGGTCTGCCCCCTCACCCTCGATCATGGCGCCCTTCTCGAGATCCTCGAATCGGTGGAGGTCCCCAAACCGGTTTTTGACTCGCGCGGCCGGGTGATCAACGAACAGTTCCTGCAGGAGGAGATGGCCACCGCCATCGGCGACGCGCTCGCCCTCGGCACGGCGCGCGTCCGGGATGCAAAAGCCAAAAGCCGAATTTTGATTCTGCTCTCCGATGGGGAGAACAATTTCGGCGTCATCGATCCCCTCGAGGCGGCAGCGGCGGCCAAGGCCTTTGATGTCAAGGTCTACACCATCGGTATCGGAACGACGGGGATGGCGCCCTTTCCCGAGCAAGATCCTTTCGGGCGGGTGAGGCTGACGGCGCGGCCGGTGAAACTCGACGAGGCGCTTCTCAAAAAAATCGCCGACGAAACGGGGGGCAAGTACTTCAACGCCCGCGACCGGTCGTCGCTCGAGGATGTTTACGCCGAAATCGACGCTCTCGAGAAGACCGAGACCGAGGGCCGCCTCTACACGGAGTATCGCGAACTCTTCGCTTATTTTCTCTTTGCCGGACTCGGTCTGATCGTATTTCAGATGATGCTTTCAACGACCCGCTTCCGGTCGCTACCATAGTGTGAGTCATGAACTGGCAGAACCCGAACATTCTCTTCCTGCTCTGGATCGTGCCCCTCCTGGCCGGCCTGGCGATATTCTCCTTCCGCCGCCGCATA
>Ga0180430_10000610_pt1 | contig 38298 bp, 25 predicted proteins | sample SS_ome_9_FD_132999 | JGI IMG/M metagenome (GOLD analysis project Ga0180430, IMG submission 132999) | Hypersaline lake sediment archaeal communities from the Salton Sea, California, USA - SS_1_S_2 metaG | ecosystem: Environmental > Aquatic > Non-marine Saline and Alkaline > Hypersaline >...
GCGGCGTGACGTCGATCTCCACGTTGAACTCGTGGAGCCAGTCGGGCGCCACCGGCGGATGGGTGCGCGTGTTGCCGAGCAGGTCCTCGGCGTAGACGTAAAAGGAGATTTCCGTCCCCGAAGGCTGAGCGGGAATGACGCCCTCGAACTCGTCGGGATTACCCGTGGCGGACATGGCCGCCGTGCTGTAGGGCGCGCCGCCGGTGGTGGTCCAGTAGATGAGCGGTGCGCCGTTGAGCGACGTCGCGTTGTGGCAGAAGACCTCGGCCCGCACCGTGTAGCCAAAGGAGGTGTCTTCCGAATCGCCGGGCGGGTAGGCGTAGATGCGCACACCGTCGCCGCGGTGGAAGTTGCGCGACCGGCAGTGGACCGAATCGCCCCAGTCGGTTCCGCCGCTCGAGACCTTGGCCACCGAGTACCCGGGCGCGGCCTGCTCGTAGACCGCCTTGGCCACATCGTCGTTGCTCGTGTTGTGCTTCGCCATGACGATCTTATTCTGCGTCTGCAGCGAATTGATGTAAGCGGTCATCGATCCGCTCTGGGGCCAGAGCGGCATCCGGTGGATCTTGTAGGGCCGGTCATAGGGACTGGCGAGGGTTTCGTAGTAGCGCAGCGCCGCCTCGGACCAGCCGGCATGGTTCTTGTCGTCGGGAAAGTCGCTCCACACGAGCACGTCGGGCGCGAGCAGCTTGCCGAAGGTGTCGATGTGCTCGATGTCGATCTTGAGATCGCGCGTGACGTAGCGGTCGATGCCGAGGTAGTCGGACATGGCCTGGTCGACCTGTGCGTGCGACCAGCCGGGGTTCTCCGAGTAGACGAGCGTCGACGACCACGCGTTGCCGTATCCGTCGGCGTAGTAGTTGCCGCCAGTGTGCTCGAGATCGCAGCCGTAGCGCGTGATGCCGTAGGTGTTGGCGATGACCTGGGGAATGACATCGTCCGAGGGACGGGGCCGGTTGTAGACCGTGTCGCAGAGGCCGAAATCATTGTTGCCGTCCCAGAGAAACCAGGGACCGTAGTCGCGCACCCACCACGTGTTGGTCGATGCGATGAGCCACTCCACGTTGGTCTGGGGGATGCTGTTCGAGGTGAGCCAGTTCTGCCACCAGCTCTTGCTGCTCGACGTGGTGATGATGTAGAGGTCGTTGTCCTGCTGGAGCTCCATCATGAGCTCCGCGTTGTCCCAGAGGCAAAAAACGCCCATCGATTCGTCCCATTCTGCCGCCGCGCGCACCGGACCGGTGGGCGGATTCGTGCCGCGGTGGTTGATGCCGATCAGGTGGGTGAGCGCCTCTTCCTCGGGCGTCATGCCGATCGGGCGTCCGTCGTGGCCGGGCGGATACTGGTTTTCCTGGGCGACGAGCGATCCGCAGCAGAACAGAGCGGCGATCAACAGGGACAGGATCGGGAAGCAGCCTTTTTTCATTTCTGTCACTCCGGCTTTTGTAGAGGGCAGGGTGCCTCGGGATTCAGGCTTATATACAGGGCGGCTATTATACACTGAAATAGATTTATTTAAAAGGAATTGATCGGGCCTTTTGAACGCACGCCCGACCGGTGGCGTCGCCCGCAAGAATCGGTGGCTATTCGATGACCTCGAAGGCATCGATGATCACTTTGGTTCCAGTGGAATTGGGATTATTTGTTCCAGTGTTGGTGATGTAGATGTAGTGGGGCCCCGGCCCGAGGCCCGTCTTGGTGTAGACCACTTTCTGCCAGTTGACGGAGGCTGAGTAGAGGTCGACGTCGGCGTCGTACGTTCCGTCGATGAACACCTGGGCGATACCGCCGAAGGGCGCCGTGGCGCCGATCCACCTGATCGAATCGCCGACGAAGTGCATGTCGGCTTTGGCGGCGGCATCGTCGGCGTGAATGAGCCTCTTGGCGCTCGCCAGGGCGTCCTTGTAAACCGACCAGTGGCTCGTTCTCGCAATATAGTCGCTCTGGTCGTCCCACCGCTGGAAGAGCAGAACGCGCTCCCACGTCTGGCCGTTGTTTTCCGTTCTGTGCACTCCGTCCCAGGCTCCGACGAAGATGGTCTGGTCCGTGGCGTACTCCGGCGAGATTACCATTTCGCGCAGAAAGCTCCCCTCCAGCCCGGCCGAGGTCCACGTGTCGCCGCTGTCGGTGGAGACGAAGACCCCTCCCGACTTGGTGGCGGCCAGCACCGTTCCGTCGGTCTGGAAATTCGGCGAAACACAGAGGGCCTGAATCACGTGGTCGGTGATCCCGTTGTCGAGGAGGACCCATGTGGCGCCGAAATCAGTGCTCCGATGAACGCCGGTGTCTCTCGATCCGGCGAAGACGGTTCCGTCGGTGCCGTAGCCGCCCGAAAGGGCGAGGCAGAGGATATCCTCTCCGGGGATTCCAACGGCGTTCCACGTGACGGCACCGTCCGAGGTGCTGTAGACGCCCCTGTTGGTGCCCGCGTAGACCGTCTGATCCGACGTCCACGCCGGTGAGAAAGCGAGGCAGTAGGCCCCGTCGAAGTCGGTTCCGATCGGAACAAAGGTGTCCCCGCCGTCGGTCGACTTGTAGAGCTCATAAGTGCCCTCCGATCCATTGCCGCCGAGGAGGGTTTCGTCGGTGGCAAAACCGGGCGACACCGCCATGCACCTGAAATAGACGAAGTCGTTGGGATTGACGTTGATCCGGTGCCACGCGTTGCCCCCGGAGAGGGAGCGTTCCAGTCCCTTGGCATTTCCCACGAAGACCGTGTAGTCGGTGGGCAGGGTGGGGCTCACGCAGAGGTCGGCGATGAAGATCCCCTGGAGGCTCGTGTCCCGCGCGATCCACGTGTCGCCGTGATCTTGAGACCGGTAGACACCGCCGCCGTAGGTCCCGGCGAAAAGGGTGCCGTCCGATCCGTATCCGGGGCTGATGGCGAGCCCCCGAACCATGTTCTGGTTAAAAACGTTGAGTTGCCGCCAGTTGGTGGTGTCCGCGTCGGAGAGATGAACGCCTTCCCAGCCCGCGAGAAAAATCGTCTTGTCCGTGGCGTAGGTGCGCGAAAAGGCAAAGGTCCGATAGTGGTCGTCGGTCTGATCCGCCTTGGGCGCGAGGCCGGCGTCGACGGCGTCCCAGGTGAGGCCGGCGTCGAGCGACTGATAGACGCCCTCCGTCGTGGCGACGAAGAGGGTTTCGTCCATGTCGAAGGAGGGTGAAAGGGCGACGCGGTTCGTGTTCAGCTCGGGCAGTCCCGCGCCGCGCCAGGTCCAGTTGGCGCCGCCGTCATCGGAACGGAAGACCCCCCAGTAGCGCACACCCACATAGACGACATCGTCTTGCGTGAAGCCCGGTGAGACAGCCACCGACGCGGCGATGAACTGACTGATACCGGACGAGAGCGGGTTGAACCAGTTGGCGCCGCGATCGACCGATTTGAAGAGGCCGTGTTCGGTGGCGGCGAAGAGGGTGTTGTCCGTGGCAAAATCGGGCGAGATGGCGATTTCGTTGACGTGGAAATCGCCGAGGCCCGTGTTGGCCGCGGTCCACGTGTCCCCGCCGTCGGTCGACATGTAGATCCCCTGGCCGCTCGAACCGATAAAGAGCGTTTCGTCGACGCCGTAGTCGGGCGAGCAGGCGATGTCGAGGATTACAGTTCCCAGCGGCGTGCTGTTCGCGGGCGCCCACGACAGACCGCCGTCGGTCGACCTGAAGACCGTTCCCTGTTCGGTGCCCACAAAACCGACGCCGTCCTGAACGAAGTCGGGCGACAGCTCGATGCACGACGGCATGCGGTGGGGAAAGCCGATCTGTGAGGGATGCCAGGTGTTCCCGCCGTCGACCGATCTCAGGATAAAGGTGTTGGAGTGGATCAGCGTGCAGAAAACGGTTTGGTCCGTGTCGAATCCGGCGCTCACAGCGAGGCCGGTAATCCTGTCGTGGGGAGAGTGGGCGGCCGCCTTTTGCCCGAGAAGAGGGAGGAGACAAAGTAGAAGCACGAGGGCCCTGAGCGCGTACGGGATGATCGCGACTGTTCCATGCACTTTTTAGAACTTCCTTTCCTGTCCTGTGTTCAAACTGGTCTCTTGCCCGGCGCGCATCAATATCCGACGTCGATGGCGTCGACGATCACTCCGATCCCGGTGGACAGGGGATTCCGATCGCCCGATGCGATGATCGTGATATTGTGGAACCCTAAGCCAAGGTTTCCCCTGTAGAACAGGTTCTGCTGCCACTCGATCTGCGCTCCGTAGAGGTCGACGTGGGACTTGAAGGCACCATCGAGATAGACGTCGGCGATCCCGGCGAAGGGCGCTTTTTCCCCGATCCATCTGACCGAATCACCATAGAATCCGAAAGAGAGGGACTTCCCTCGGGTGAAGGTGTAGGTCACACCCGTCCCGCTGGCAAAGGGGTCCTTGTATTCCTTCCATTTGGTGGAGTAGCCGATGAATTCGTTCTGGTCGTCATAGCGCTGCATGTGGAGAACGCTCTCCCAAGTGTAGCCGTCGTCGACGGTCCGGTAGATGCCTTTCCAGTCGCCCACGAAAAGTGTCTCGTCGGTGGTATACTCGGGAGAGACGACGAGGGAACGGAGAAAATGGCCGGCGAGTCCGATCGAAAACCAGTTGTTGCCTCCATCGATCGACTTGAAGACGCCGCGGCTCTTGGTCGCCGCGAAGACGGTCTGGTCGGTGGCGAAGTCGGGCGAAATCCCCAGTGCCTCGATCGAGACGCCCTCCATGCCGGTGTTGGCCGGCTGCCACGTGAGGCCGTAGTCGACCGATCTGAAGAGTCCGTACTCGAGGCTTCCGGCAAACACGGTTCCGTCATTGGTGTAGTTGGGCGAAACGCGGATCGCGAGGATCGTCACATCACTGTAGCTCACGTGCTTCCAACTGTTACCCCCGTTCTGGCTCCTGTAGATCCCCTTGTCGGTCCCGGCAAAGATCGTGTAGTCCATGGAGAAATCGGGCGACGGGGAGAGAAAAAAGGCGGCCTTGAACTCGGAGTTCAAAGGGGTGAAGGTGTCGCCGCCGTCGACCGATCTGTAAACGGCATAAGTGCCGTTGTCCCCGTTGCCGGCAAAGACGGTGCCGTCGTCGCAGACCGCCATCGATCGGAGGTAGATCCAGTCCTGCGGATTGACCTCGAGGTTGAACCAGCTATCCCCCTTGACCGTGGTTTTCGCCGCGTCCGAGAAAAAACCGGTGTAGAGGGTTCCGTCATTGGGATAGTCGTGGCTGATGGCGATCGACGAGACCTTCATCGACTGCAGGCCCGTGTCCTTGGGCTCCCACGTGGCGCCGCCGTCCTCTGTCCGGTAGAGCCCGCCGCCGTAGGCGCCGCCGAAAACGGTCCCGTCATTGGCGTAGTCGGGGCTGATGACCATGGTGCGCACGAGGTTCTGGCTGTAGACGTTGAGATGGCGCCAGCGGGTGGCGTTGTCGAGCGCCTTGTGAACCCCCTCGAAGGCGGCGAGGAAGGCGAGCTGGTCCTGTTCGAAATTGGGAGAGAAGGCAAATCCAAAATAGTGATAGTCGCTCTGCGGCGCCTGATTGTCGAGGCCGTCGTTCATCAACGCCCAACTGTCGCCGCCATTGGTCGACTTGAAAACGCCCGCGGCCTTGGTCGCCACGAAGAGCGTCTGGTCGTTGAGGTAACTCGGTGTCACACTCACGTTCATGATGAGGTCGGAGGTCAGTCCCGTGTTCTTCGGCGTCCACGTGTTGCCGCTATCGGCGGTCTTGTAGATCCCCTTCTGCCAGACCGCGATGAACGCCGTCCGGTCAAAGTCGAAGTCGGGCGAGAAGCAGACGCTTCCCACGATCTCACCCTGGGAATTTCCCTTGGCCGTCCACGTGGCGCCGCCGTCGGTCGACAGGAAGAGCCCGTCGAGCGTGCCGGCCAGAAGGGTCTGGTCGCCGGCGAAGTTGGGCGAAACGGCCACGGAGAAGACGTGGGCGGTGGTCAACCCGGTGCTGCTCGGCGACCAGGTGACGCCGCCGTCGGTCGACTTGAGTACGCCGTCGAACCGCGTTCCCAGATAGACGGTCTGATCGGTGGCGAAATCGGGCGAGATCGCCACACTCAGGACGCGCATATGGTTGAGACCGGTGTTGACCTCGTGCCAGGTCTCACCAAAGTCGACCGACCGGAAAACACCCGATCCGAGGGTGGCGGTGAACAGGGTGCCGTCCGTTGCATAGTCGGGCGAGATCGCCATGGCCGACACATCGGCATGGGGAAACCCCTGCTGCGACGGATCCCAGGTCAGGCCGCCGTCGGTCGACTTGAGAATGTAATTGTTGATGTGGGTGATGCTGCAAAACAGCGTGGAGTCGTTTTCGAAGTCGGGGCTCACCACGATGCATTGAACATTGTCATGGGGAGAGTGGGCGAGAAGCTGAGCCGACTCGGCCGACAGGAAAACAAAGAGCAGGGACACGATAATTGTTAGAGAATTTTTAAACATGCAAATTCCTCCAGACCATCGCCTCCTCGAAGGAAGTTTCGTTTCAGTCTGAATATTCCCCAAATAAATGACATACGTGATTCCATCACGCCTCACGTGATTCCTTCACGCCTCACGTGATTCCTTCACGCCTCACGTGAATCTTTCACGCCTCACGTGATTCCATCACGCTGGAACTGACTCAGTCCGTCGTCGACACAGCTCTCAATGAGCTCAAAAAACCGCCCAAATTTGTTGCCGAATCAGAATCGGGCCTGATCCGATCAGTCCAAGTTTCTTCGGTCCGCCAGAGGCGGGGGCGATTCGAAAAGTTCGTTAAAGTCTCACTCACAAAGTATTAGGCGCTATCTTGCGTCACGGTGTTTGGCTCTCGGAGTCTTGACGATCCGTTTCTACATTTTGCCCCATAATTGAGATAAATCAAGTAAATTCAATGGCTGTGGATTTTCTCTTTTCGCGTCCCCTCTTCTCTGAACCCGTGCTAAACTCGTTTTGGGAGGCGCCATAATGCTGTCTTTATTCAGAATCATCGCGATCGTCACTCTCTTCTTCGTGCCCTTTCTGGCCGGCTGTTCGTCGGTGACCTTCATTCCTCTCGGCGGGGACGTGATCCTCGAGCCGAAAACGGACGGTTTCGACGTGGAGCTCGTGAGCCGGTCGGAGGCGCGCAACTACGAGGTCATCGGCTCCGTGTCGTGCCAGGACGGGGCCGCGTCGTCGATCTGGAACTGGTGGACCGATCAGCAGGCTCTGATCGTGGAGATGAAGGAGGAGAACAAGGCGCGGCTTTTGGAAAAGATCCGTGAGATCGGCGGCGACGTGCTGATCGACCTCACTCACGAACTCTCCTACGGCGGAAGCAGCGGCGGAATCGGCCTGGGAGTCGGCGTGGGGCGCGGCCCCGTCGGTGTGGGCGTGGGTACGTCGCTCCTCGGCGGCAATCCCAGGATCGTGGTCGTTTCCTATGGCGATGTGGGGATCGTTCGCCGCAGGGGGGACGATCGCCGATGACCAGTGCAAGCAGACTGCGTTCGGCACTGACCATCGCCGGATCGGACAGCGGCGGCGGCGCGGGCATCCAGGCAGATCTCAAGACCTTTTCGGCATTCGGCCTCTTCGGCACATCGGCGCTCACGGCACTGACGGCGCAGAATACGGTCGGCGTTCAGGCGGTCCACGAGGTGCCTGCCGATTTCGTCGTCGCCCAGATCGAGGCCGTGGCCGGCGACATCCCGCTCAGTGCCGTGAAGACCGGTATGCTCGCCACCTCGGCCGTGGTGCACGCCGTGGCCGACGCCATCGAGCGGCTCGCCCTTCCCAACCTGGTCGTCGATCCCGTCATGCTCGCCAAGGATGCCTCCCGGCTCCTCACCGACGAGGCGGGCGCCGTTCTCCGGGAGCGCCTTCTGCCTCTTGCCCGGGTGGTGACGCCCAATCTGCCCGAGGCCGAGATTCTGGCCGGTATGCCCATCGCCACCGACGGCGACCTGCGCGAGGCGGCCGAGCGGATCTTCGCCACGGGCTGCGGCGTGGTGGTCGTCAAGGGCGGCCACCGCAAGGCGATGATGGAGGGGCAAAGGATGGCCGAGGATCTCGTTTACGACGGCCGTTCGGCCACCACGCTGAGCGCGCCCTTTGTGGAGTACGCGGCCAACGAGGGGAGTGTCCACGGCACGGGCTGCGCCTTTTCGGCCGCTGTCGCCGCGGCCCTCGCCCGGGGAGACGAACCGCTCGACGCGGTGCGCAGAGCCAAGGATTTCATCAGCAGGGCGATCGAGGAACGTCTGCGGCCGGGCGGGGGAAATCCCGTGCCCCATCACTTCACCGGTTCCCGTTTACGTGGGGACTGATCATTCGGGAATGATATTCCTTCCAGCGATGATAATTCAGTCGGTGGCGGTGGCTTCGCGTGCTGCGGCTTTTGTGGCCCCGGCTCCAGGCGACGAGCCCAGGGCGCCTTGGTCGACGCCGAGCTTGTGGAGGAGTTCTTTCAGCGGCTTCTCCTTGAGCTTCACCGGGGCGCCAGTGACCATGGCGCGCACCGCTCGGACTTCCACGCTCGACAGGCGCACCCCGTGGAGGATGTGCTTCTCGAAGGCGGCGTAGGCGAGAGGGGCCACCGCCTTGGCCATGGTCGACATGGCTTCGGCGTAGGCGCGGATCTCGTACTGGGCGTGCCAGTCGATGCGCAGCCTGAGAAAGTGAAAGAGGTTGTGAAGATCGATCTGCCAGTACCACTGCGTGTAGAGGCTCAAGGGCAGGTTGACGCGCGCCAGCTCGCGGGCGATGTCGTCGCCGATCATCTCCTCGTAATTTTGGTAGAGGGCCGACTGGTCCCGTTTGAGGAGCTCGAGGACCCTGGCGCGGAGCGCGGGCGGCACCTCTTGTTCGGAGCGCCCCTGCATGTTGCGCTCGCTCTGGAACCGGATCGTCTCCTCCGTGGGAAGGTAGAACTCGTCTTCCATGACGCTGTAACGTCCCGAGATCTCGTTGAGCCGCGCCGTGCGATGGCGCACCCACTGGCGGGCGACGAAGATCGGCATCTTGGCGTGAAAGGTGAGGATCACCTGCTCGAAGGGCGACGTGTGGCTGTTCTTCATGAGGTAGTTGACGAGACCCTTGTCCTGGCGGACAGATTTGGTTCCGTCGCCGTAGGAGACGCGCGCCGCCTGGGTGATGCGTGCGTCGCCGCCCATGTAGTCGACGAGCCTGACGAAGCCGTGGTCGAGGACGGGAAAGGTCTTGTCAAGGAGTTCCTCCGCCTCGGGAACGATGATGTGTGCCATGTCGATCCGCCCACTTTTTAGAGTCTTCGATCCTGGGAATACCACCAAGACCAACCTATCAAAATCGAATCCTCCACGCAATGCGCCAAGCCGCTGTGAGGCACAAAATTCGGGGCCTGCCTGATTTGTAGGGCGATGATTATGCGGCTGCATCAATCGGGGTAAGAAATTTTTTTGCGCCTTGGCGAGAGTTATTTCTAATCTACCGAGATCCTGATCCGGCCGTCGGCTGCGGGCGTCACCTTTTTCTTTTCTTCCAGGTAGCGGATGAGGGCGTCGGAGTATTTGAAGCCGAGATCGTCGAAGCCCTCGTTGGTGGCGAGCATGTCGAATCTGTCGCCGCCCTGGAACATGTAGGAGTTGACCGCCACCCTGTAGGTCCTCGTTTCGGAAAGGGCCGCGCCCGCCACCGCCACCGACTCGATCGAGTCGGAGCCCGGTTTGACCACCACCTCGATCGCGCTGAATGCGCCCGACGCGCGGGGACGTTCCTCGCGGATGAAGACGGCGTGTTCGAGCGCTTCGAGGAGGACGGCGCCCTTGAGCTCGACGACGATCACGTTGTTGTCGAAGGGCAGCATGGAGACCACGTCCTCGACGGTGACGGCGCCCGGTCCGAGCTCGGTGCGGATTCCGCCCATGTTGGTGATGGCGCAATCGGCGCCCGATGCCCAGAGCATGGAGTCGGCGGCCAGATTGCCCCACGGGGAGTCGAGCCACCCCTCCTCGCGGCCGGCGCGCGGCGCGGCCACCGAGCCGACGACGCGGTTGAGCTGGCCCGAGAGCCGCGACCGGTAGGGTTCGAGCCTGGCGAGGAGGTCGGCGTCGTCCTCGAGGGGGCCGATGTCGAGATACTGTTCCCGGTCGCCGGGGGTGAAATTGATCGGAAGGAGACCGCCCTCCAAGCGCTCGAGCTTCTTGCCGGCGAAGTGGAGGGTGACCATTCCCAGAAAGAGGCCGTGCTTGCCGGCCTGGACCACCACGGTGTCGCCCACGCGCTCCGGTTCGACGAGGACCGAGTGCGAGTGGCCGCCCACGATCAGGTCGATGCCTTCCACCTTTTTCGCCAGAACGTTTCTGTCGAAGCCGTAGCCGCAGTGGGAGAGGACGATGATGTGATCGGCCTTCTCGGCGAGAAGGGGAATCCACTTCCGCGCCGCCTCGAGCGGATCGACGAGGTCGAGGCCGGCGAGCCGTTCGGTGATCGTCATCTTCTTGAGGTAGCCGGTCACGAGGCCGAGGAGAGCGACCCGCCGCCCGCGGTGTTCGAGAATCACGTAGGGTTTGAAAGGGTAGACGCCGGTCGCTTTCTTGACCACGTTGGCGCAGAGAAAGGGGAATCCCGCCATGCGCTCCAGCTCGTGGATCCTGTCGAGGTCGTGGCTGAACTCGTGATTGCCCACGGCCATGGCATCGTAGCCGAGGAGATTCATGCCGACGAAGTCGGGTTCGGTCTTGTTGAGGTTCGACACGGGCATGCCGTCGCACACATCGCCGGCATCGACGAGGAGGAGCTCCCCGTGGCGATCCCTGAGACGATCGACGGCCCACTTGCGCATGGCCATCCCGCCCACGCGCTCACCGGCCCTCTTGAAGGCGAGGGGCCGGCCGTGGGTGTCGTTGGTGTGCAGCACGGTGAGCGAAAAAGGCTCGTCGCCGCCCGAGCCGATGGCGGCCACCCAGAGGATGAGAGAGACAAAGAGTGGCATGGATACTCCTTTCACCGTCACAATCCGCCGCCCACCCCGTGGGAATCACGGAACCGCTGTTTCTCTCTGGTATAACCGCAAGAAGATCAAGATCAACGGCGACGGGGAATTTTCCTTTGATCCCCGCGGGGGGAGGGCTATAAACCTGGAGCATTCCGCCCAGCGGCCGGAACGTCTATTCGACCAGTCGATCGAGCGTTTCCCCGGGGCGAGACTTCTTTCAGAGTTCCAATTACGATGAGTCGATGAGTTACTCCCATCTGATCCAGAGAGCGATCGATTTCGCCGCCAAGGTCCACGAGGGCCAGTACCGCAAGAAGGGCGACGTCCCCTATTTCAGCCACTGTGCGGTTGTGGCATCGCTTCTGTCCGCCGCCGGGTGCGACGAGACGGTGGTGGCCGCCGGCGTGCTTCACGATGTGGTCGAGAATACGGACACCACCGTGGACGAGGTGGCGCGGAAGTTCGGCCGCCCCGTGGCGGCCCTCGTCGACGCGGTCTCCGAGGATCCCTCTCACCGCACCTGGGGTGCGCGCAAGCAGGGCTATATCGATTCGGTGTCGCGCGGCCCCGCGGGGACGGAGGCGATCGTGGCGGCCGACAAGATCCACAACATGGCGTCCATACTCGCCTACGGGGAGAGGGGGGGGGATCTCTGGAGCATTTCCAAAGGGTCCCGCGAGGATCAACTCTGGTTTTACCGCACCATCGGCGATATCCTGGAGAGCCGCATCGGCCAAAACTCCGCGGCGGGCGCGCCCTGCGCAGTGGGCGCGCCCTGCGCGGTGGGCGTGAAGAATCTGCTGGCCGAATACAAGAGATTCCTGGCCACCATCGAGGACAGACCAGCGTGAAAGTTTTTGTTTCGGCTCTGGCCTGGTTCAGCGGACTCATCGGCCTCGCCATCTGCATGCCGCTCCTCCTTCTCAACGCCTTTTTTGCCTCGCCCCAGGGGATCTCCAACGGTTCGCGCCTCTTGATGCGTGTGCTCATCGCCTTTTTCTTCGTGCGCGTCACCGTCAGCAATCTCGAAACGGCCCGCCGCCAGGGACCGTGCGTGTTCATGGCCAATCACGCCAGCTTCTTCGATCACTTCGCTCTCGCCGCTTACCTGCCCGGCATGCACCGCGGCATGGAAGCGGGCGAACACTTCTCCTGGCCGATCTGGGGAACCTTTCTCAGGAAGACCGGTTTTGTCGCCGTCGACCGGTCGAGCGCGGCTGCATCGATGCGGAGCATGAAACTGGCCGCCGCCAAGATCACCGACGAGGGCGCGTCGATGCTGATCCTGCCCGAGGGGACGCGGTCGCGCGACGGCAAGCTGCTCCCCTTCAACCGGCTTCCCTTTTCCGTGCCCCGAACGGCCCGCTGTCCGCTCGTGCCGGTCGGTCTCAAGGGACCCTTCCGCATCAAGAACAAGAACAGTTGGCTCCTCCGGCCGGGCCGCATAGAAATGATCTTCGGCGAACCGATTCCGGCCGACGAGGTGGAGCGGCTCTCGGCCAAGGAACTGGCCGCCCTCACCCGCGCGCGCATCGCGGCTCTCATCGCCTGATCAGACGTCCCGGTTGATGAGTGCCGCCATGTAGCCCGCGCCGAAACCGTTGTCGATATTGACCACCGAAACATTGGCCGCGCACGAGTTGAGCATGCCGAGGAGCGCCGCCGTGCCGCCGAAGGAGGCGCCGTAGCCGATGCTCGTGGGCACGGCGATCACCGGCCGGTCGACGAGGCCGCCCACCACGCTGGCCAGGGCGCCCTCCATGCCGGCGGCGACGACGAGGGCGCGCGCTTCCCTGATGCGGTCGACGTGGCCCATGATGCGGTGAATGCCCGCAACACCTGCGTCGTAGGCGGTCTCCACGTGGGCGCCCATGGTGGCGGCGGTCACCGCCGCCTCCTCGGCCACGGGGATGTCCGACGTGCCCGCCGTGATCACCATGACGAGCCCTGTCTTTTTCGGCGCCTTGCGGCGGTCGACGACCACGCAGCGCGCCTGGGCGTGATAGCGTGCCGTGGGAATTGCCTTCTTGACGCGCAGGTAGACCTGGCGCGTGGCGCGCGTGGCAAGCAGGACAGGGCTCGTCTTGAGGATCTCGCGCGCAATGCCCGCCACCTGGGCGGGAGTTTTGCCCTGGCAGAAGATGACCTCGGGGAATCCGCAGCGCTTGTCCCTGTGGTGGTCGACCTGCGCGTAGCCGAGTGCGGGCTGGACGAGATCCTTCAAGGCGTCGAGAGCGCCGCCCACCGGCTGACGGCCGCTGGCCACGTCACGGAGAAGTTTCTGCACTTTCTTTTCATCCATTCCTTTGTTGCTCCTCTCGACTGCTTTATCCCGCGAAGGCATCGACCGACAGGTCGAAGCGCCGGCCCGAGGCATAGATGTGGCCGGCGAGACCGGCGATCATGGCGGCGTTGTCCGTGGCCAGCGCGCGCGGCGGCAGGTAGACGGGCAGACTCAGCGCGGCCGCTTTCTCTTCGATCTGTTGGCGCAAGAGGCTGTTGGCCGCCACACCGCCCCCGGCGGCGACGGCGCGGGCGCCGAACTTTTGCGCCGCCTGGAAGAGGCGGGTGGTGAGCACATCGGCCGCCGCTTCCTGGAAGGAGGCGGCCATAGCGGCCACCGATTCGGGATCGTCCCCGTCGAAGGCCGGCTCGACGGTGCGCCGTTTCTTCGACGTCATTCCCCGCGTGCGGTAGAGCACGGCGGTCTTGAGCCCGCTGAAGGAGAAGTCGAGCCCTCCGCCGCCCGTCGGAAGGGGGCGGGGCAGAGCGAACCGCTCATTGCCGGCGCCTCGGGCCGCCTTCTCGATCGCCGGCCCACCGGGGTAGCCGAGACCCAGAATGGCCGCCACCTTGTCGAACGCTTCGCCCGCCGCGTCGTCGAGGGTGCGGCCCACCGGTTCGAGCTCGAGGGGGGAGTCGACGCGAAAAAGACTGGTGTGCCCGCCCGAGACGACGAGCGCCGAAAGGGGATAGAGAGGCTCGTCGATCCCCGCCACGCAGGCGTAGACGTGGGCGTCCACATGGTTGACCGGAACGAGCGGCTTGCCGAGGGCGAGAGCGAGCCCCTTGGCTGCGCAGAGCCCCACGAGAAGACTGCCGATCAGCCCCGGCCTGTGGGTCACGGCGATGGCGTCGAGATCGTTTGCGGCGATGTGGGCCGTGCGCAACGCCTCGGCGATCACGGGATGGATCGTCTCCATGTGGGAGCGGCTCGCCACTTCGGGCACGACGCCCCCGTAGGGCGCATGGAGCTCGATCTGGGAGGAGACCACGTTGGAAAGGATGGTCCCGCCTCCGTCGACCACGGCCGCGGCGCATTCGTCGCACGATGTCTCGATCCCGAGGATGATCATGGGAGGAGAGGCCTACTTTTTCTTCCGCACCGTCTTCTTGCGGGCCGGAGCCTTCTTCTTGGCCGGCGGCTTTTTTGTGGCCTTGGCCTTGCGGACGGATTTGGTCTTTTTGAGAAACTTGTTCTTGATGACGAGGAGGGCTTTCTTGCTGTCCGAAACTTGCAGGTAAAACCTGTGCTCGCCGTCCTTCTCGTTGGTGCTTCCATAACCGTAGTCGACGTTGACCCGTGCCTTGGACAGGGCCGAGGTGATCTCCTCGAGGATCCCGGGCCTGTTCTCGGCCGCGATCTCGATCACGTCGCTGTCGATCACCAGAATGCCCACCCGGCCGAGCGCGTGAAGAGCCGGGACGGGGTTGTTCACGATCATGCGCAGAACACCGTGGTCGACGGTGCCGAAGATGGTGAAGGCAAGGATATTGATGTCGCTCTTTTTCATTATGGTGCAGATCTTGGCCATCATGCCCGGCTGGTTCTCGAGAAAAATGGTCAGCTGTCTGATGATCCTCATCGTCCTAGTCCCTAATTCAGTTGCTCACATCTGAGCACAAAAATTCATGCAAACCGTCGCACGTACAAGTCTTCAAAAGCCGGGCGTCAAGCTGCGAACAGAAGCGAAGCGGCTCGTCGACAGCTTGATCGCCCTGCGAACGATTGACATTCGATGCCGATCAATCGTCCAAAAAGTCAGACCGATTATTGGGTATAGGTCGGGAAAAAGAAAGGCCCATCTCGATATTCCCGGCGGTCATCGTCCGGACGGAGAGGGGAGGGGAGAGAGAACGCTCTGGCCGGCAAAAAGGGCGAGCGCTTTTTCGATCTGGATGTCGGTGACGCTCTTCCCATGGTCCGCTCCGAGCCATGCGCCGATCCACGCATTGGGGATCTCGCGTTCGCGCAGAAAGTTCTTGAGCTTCCTCAGATCGCGCGATTCCACGGGGATCGTGAAGTCCGGTTCGAGCCCGCCCGAAAGGGCGTCGTTGTTCGTGAATTTCCTGTCGATGCATCGGCCGAGGGGCGTGTAGTACCGCGCCGTGGTCAGCTTGATCACAACGGCGTCGCCGAAATTTTCACTGATCGCCGACTGGACCACACCCTTGCCAAAGGTGCGCGCGCCGAGAAGTACGGCGCGCTTGTGATCCTGCAAGGTGCCCGCAAAAACCTCGGCGGACGACGCGGTGGAGCCGTTGACGAGGAGAAGGAGCGGAATCTTCGGAAAACGGAGTTTGTCGCTCTGGGCGCGGTAGATCTTGGCCGACTTTGCCGAGCGGCCCCGCGTGTGGAGAAGGACGCCGTCGCCCACGAAGAGGTTGGCCGAATTGAGCGCCTCTTCGAGAAGGCCGCCCGGATTGAACCGGAGATCGGCGATCAGCGCCGTGGCCCCGTCCGCTTTCAGGACGTTGATCGTGTTGACGATTTCCTCGGCCGTTCCCCTGTTGAAGCCGCAGATCCTCAGGTATCCCACCGGCCCGGCCCCGCCGGGACGATCGATGAGCCGGCTTCCGAACACGGTGGGGTGAGTGACCTTGGCGCGATCGATCGCCACCGTGCTGCGTTCGGCGCTCTCTCCGCGGACGTAGACGACGCGGCACGTCGAACCCTCGGGGCCTCTCAGCAGAGCGCGCCCGTCGTGGTAGCCGATCCCTTCGGTGTCCCGGCCGTCGATCGACACGATCTCGTCCCACGGCCGAAGGCCCGCCTTTTCGGCCGGCGAGAAGGGGATCGGGTAGCGGACCACCATCCGGTCATCGAAGAGGCCGAGCCGGACGCCGATGCCGACGCGCTCCCCCCGGGTCTTTTCCTGAAAGCCTTCCTCGTCCTCGGGGAAGTAAAAGGTGCTGTAATCGTCGAGCGACGTCACCATCCCCTTGAGGGCCGAGTAGGTGAGGCGCCGGGAGTCGACCTCTTCCACGTAGTTTTCGAGAATCAGGCTCCGCGTCCGTGCGAACCACTCGAATTCGTCGCCACCGTCGCCGCCGCCGCCCCGCGGGCCGCCGATTTGGAAAGCCAGAACGAGGAGGATGACCGCTCCCGAAGAGAGACCGAAGAGCAACGCCTTTTCCATATTGCGCGGCATGATGAAACCGTTCCGAATCAACCTGTTCGAGCGGTGCAACGAGACACGTACCCTGAGTACGCGCAACGATCTAAACACATTCGGCCCGGGAGCGCAACCGGCCGGTCGAGGGAGATGTACGATCGATCGGGGCCGAATGCGGCGTGAGCGTTGACAGGGAGCGGCCAATTTGAAAGCATTGGGGATTTGGACGGAATATGGGCACAACCTCTCCCGTCATAGAGAGTTGACGTTCCGTCAAAGATGTTGACGTTCCGTCATAGAGAGTTGATGTTCCGTTAAAAACCGGTGAACCGTTGGCGACGCCCAGGCCGTGTGTACCACGACGGTGTGTGCCAAAGGGCTCTGCGGCAACAAGGCAGGGATTTTATAGATGAAGAAAAAAGTAAAACGATTCTTTCTCGTTCTGGTCTTTCTGATTCCGCTCCTCTACTTCGCATTCACCCTCCTCTTCTTTTCTCCCTTCGAGGAAGATTTCGGCGAGATCGCTTTTATCGTGCCGCGCGATGTGGACATCTTTTTCAGCAAGGCGGGGATGGCCGATGATTTCGGCGCCTTTCCGGCGCCTGTATTTTATCAGGATCTCAAGGTCGACCGCGAGTGGCGGTCGTTCACGGAGACGGCGCTTTTCGGCGAGCTCTTCGAGGGGGGGACGCCCGATGAGATTCTGGCCGAGGTGAGGGACTCGATCCGCGATCTGCCGATCGATCCGATCGCCGATGTGGTCGGGCGGCAGGTGGCGTTTGCCGGGAATTTCAACAGCGAAGGCGTGCCCGCATCGTTCCTGGTCTTCTTCAGGGCTTCATTCAAGACCAAGCTCGCCTACGAGCTGATGACGTGGGATATGCTGAGGGGATTTGCGGGCGATCCGACGATTGCCGAGAGTACCGTCGATTTCGACCCGCGCGGATTTGTGGTGCTCACCCTGGCCGATGAGGCGGGGACGACCTACTTTCTCAAGCGCTGCGCCGACGTGATCATCGCCGGAACGAGCGAGAAATTGATGGAGGACGTGGCCGGGCTCGTCGATCTCGGCAAGGACTCGATCGATCTCAGCCTCGGCGGAACCCAGGCCTACAGGGACAAGATCGAGCTCATCGACCATGAGGACGAGGATCTGCTCGACTTCCACATCAACCTCGACACCTACTTCGATCGGATCGCCGTCGATGACGAGCTCAAGGCCAACGACATCGATTTTTCCGTGATGACCGCCATGGATATTTTTGATCCCGCCTTCTTCGAGTCGCTCACGGGCACGCTCGACTTCGACGACAGCCTCGTGCTCAAGGCGCGGTCCGAGTTTCACACGCAGACCGTGCAGGAGGCCAAGACGGGATTCTTCGATCAGGACAGCATCAACCTCAAGGAGAGCATGGCCGAACTCGCCGGGATGCTCCCGCCCGACCTCTTCGTGGCCGGCTGCGTGCGGCTCGACGTGCAGGAATTTCTCTCCATCCTCGAGAAGAATCTCGATCCCGAGCTGCGCGCCCTGATCAACGACCTGGTGCGCGAGGGGGGGCGCCATTCGCTCAAGTGGAAGCTGTCGGGGACGTGGGAGTTCATCGAATATCTCGACCGCATCTTCGCGCCGAAGGTCTACTTCGCCCTGCGGGCGCGGGCCAAGGACAAGCCGATCAAGCCTTTCGAGCAGCCCATGCCGATCGTGGCGCTCATTCTCGAGATCGAGGATCATCCGCGCCTCGACCTGCTCGAGGAGGTGGTGATCAATCTCCAGGACAACCGCCGCCAGGCCTTCGACATGTCGAAGCTGAGCGGCGACCGCTACGGGTGCGAGATCAAGATCATCGATCCCAAGGGGCTCGAGGATCTCGAGACGATCACCTACACGCGGATGGGGGAGCGGTACTTCGTGCTCGCCACATCGCTCGACCTGATCGAGGACATCGTGCGCGCCTGGGCGCGGCCCGAGGAGAGGTACGAGCTTCAGAGCGTGCCCCTCTTCAAGCGCGCCATGAATACCTTCAACAAGTACGGGAACCTGGCGATCTTTGCCGACATGGACGGCCTGCGCAGCGCGGTCGACGATTACGCCGAGTTCTGGGGCTCGCTCCAGATCGAGCAGACTCCCGAGGAGACCAAGGCCCAGCGCAAGCAGGTCAAGGCGCGCGTCCAGCGGCGCGAGAAGATGAGGGCGCCGGGCGGAAGACTCTCCGACGAGGATGCCGAACGCCTCGAGGAACTGGTCGACGAGGAGATGATCAAGATGCTCGGGGAGCGCATCGAGCGCGAGGCGCCCGAGTTCGCCGAGCAGTTTCGCCAGCGGTGCACGTGGATGCCGCTCCTTAAGGCGATGGCCCTGTCGGTCAACGTGACGGTTCACTCCGTCGACTGGGCGCTCCGCCTCGAGACCACGCTGGAGAGGGCGGTGCGCTAATCAGGAGCCTGCCGGACTCGGTTTTCCCATAAGGAGGGTCTCAGGTCGGAGGTGGTGAGACTTTTTGCCGCCTCCGCATTCTGGCCTTTGGCCAGACTGAAGTCGGCGGCAAAAAGCCTCACCACCTCCGACCGTGCGGACCGCTCAGTCGATTTTCGAAGCTGCCAGACATCCTCGAATTCACGATCGTGGCACTTTCCCTTGATCGGCCCTCTTTCAGATGATGAATCCTTTTCACGGTGTATGCCAAGCAGGTGAGCAGATGAGGGCTTCTATGGTCGACTCTCGATCAGAAGCCGCGCGGCTTCGGCCCCTCGGCTGTCGAAAAGGGCAAATAATTTCAGGTTAAGGTCTGGATTCCCACGGAGAGGGTGGTAGAATTTTCCCTCTTGTGTCGCGGCCCCCGTGTTCCGAAAGGGAACGGAAGGTCGCCGAGTCATCCAGCCGGGATGGCGGAATTGGCAGACGCGCTAGGTTGAGGGCCTAGTTGGGATAATACCCAGTGGGGGTTCAAGTCCCCCTCCCGGCACCACTTATAAGAATTCGAGAGCCGGTCGGCGCGAGTCGCAGACCGGTTCTTTTTTTTTGTGTTCCACGACCAATTCGAGGCGCTCTCGCACTCACTCGAGCGCGCTCACTCAAGCCCGAATTCTCCGGCATGGTCAAAAAGAAAATCGGCAATCGCCCGCGCGGCGATCTCGTGAGCCTCGTTATTGGGATGCTGGTCGGTGGGGTGCACCCAAAGCTCGGGCCCGTTGTACTCCTCATAGAATGGCTTCAGATCGAGAACGGGCACTTCCGACTGCGTGCAGAATTCGGTCACCAGGTCGTGGATCGGCTGAAAGGGATAGTCGCCGTCGAGGTTGTAGAAGAAAGGATAGATCGCCACGAAGAGCTTGATCTCCCGACTCAGGCAGATCCGGCGGATGTCCTTGAGCGCCGCGCGGCAGGAGAGCCACTTTTCGCTGTTCTGATGGAAGAGATCGAGGCACTCATCGATATAGGCCTGGCCGCGAAAGTATTTCAAGATCCGCTGCCGCGCCCACGACCAGAGATAGGAATAGTCGGAGAGCGTGTCCGACTTGATGTAGGTGTTCGAGTAGTTTCGGTTGAAAACGATCCTGGGACCGTCGCCGCGCGCCTTGTCCTCGATGTCGTTGGGGACAAAGTGAACGATCACGAGATCGGGATCGTAGTGGACTCCCTTCTGGGCCAGAAGGTCCCGCTCGTTGATCGTGTTGTAGGCGCTGATCCCGGCGTTGATCGTCTCGACCCGCTCTTTGAACGATTTCCCGTTGAGCAGAGCCTCGAGCCGTTCGACGCAGAGATGCTCGCGCCGCACGCCCTGGCCAAAGGTGTAGCTGTCGCCGAGCGCCAGGATGCGGTATGTGCCGGGAGGTTTTTCCAGGCTGTGCTCTTCACTCCGCCAGCCGACGGAATTGAAACTGTGATCGATGGTGCCGCCGGGATCGAAATAGTCCCGCGGATCGGTATCGTACTTGGTCCTCTTTGTCGCAAAGGGGACGAAGCCGTGGGGGGCGCGCTGCGTGGAGGCCCCATTTTTCCCGATCACAGTGTCGATCCTTGTCTCGAGGTAGATCCCCCTGATCCCCGCTAAACGAAAGATCGCCTCGCCGATCAGAAGAAAGACGATCGTCGACACACAGAGTGTGAGCAACTTGTATCGCAGGGCGCCCGGTTTTTTGACTGGCCCCTCCGCGGGGCGCTCGTCGGTCGCGTTGCGGCTCATGGTGCCACGTGCCTCCAGGACCGGTCTCTGTCCGGCCTCGTGATGGAAAGACGATTTCAAGAGACGCACGCGCAAACGGCGCGTCCCACCGATCGGCGCAGTATACAGCAAAAGAGACGGGGCCGCACCGTTTGACCTCCCCGGCTCGCACCGGTTAATCCCGGCCGAACAGCGTCTCGATCAGGCCGGCGTACTTCTCGGCCACGAATCGCCGCCGCACCTTGAGGGAGATGGTGATCTCACCCCCCTCGATGGAGAAGGGAACCTCGACCAGATGGTGGCGCGCGACCCGCTCGTAGGCGGCGAGGGACTCGTTGGCTTCATCGACGGCGCGTTGAAATAGAGCCGCCACATCAGGGTGGGCGATGAGGGCCTCCGGATCTCCGGCGTCGATCCCCTCCCGCTCGGCGAACTCCGTCACAGCCTCCACGTCGGGCGACACGATCGCCGCCAGGACATTCTCGCCCTCGCCGAAGACGCAGGCGTATTCGATGTACGCCCCCTCGCAGAGAGCATTCTCCACGTTCTGGGGCGCAATGTTCTTGCCCGCCGCCGACACGATGATGTCCTTCTTGCGATCGGTGATGAACAGATAGCCCTCGTCGTCGAGATGGCCCACATCGCCCGTGTGAAAGAATCCCTCGCCGTCGATCGCCTCTGCCGTCGCTTCGGGCAGGTTGTGGTAACCGGCCATGACCGAGGGTCCGCGAACGAGGATCTCGCCGTCACCGGCGATGGTGACCTCGAGATTGTCGAGTGTCTTTCCCACCGATCCCGGCTTGATCGCATCGAGTGGATTGCAACTGATCACCGGCGACGTTTCGGTCAGTCCATAACCCTGGATCACGGTCACGCCGATGGCGTGGTAAAAGGCCCACACCTCGCCCGACAGCGCGGCACCCCCCGCGAAGAAGCGCCGCAGCCGTCCCCCGAGCCTCGCCTGAATCGACGGACCGATCAGACCGAGCGCGATCGGTGCGCCGAGCCGCGCGAGCAGGCCCGGCCTGCGCCCCGCGGCCAGCGCGCGCGCCGCGTCGAGCCGCAGGGCGAGCGCCCGGCGTGCGAGACGTCCCTTGATTCCGTCGAGACCACTAATGGAAGAGACGATCTTGTGCCGCATCTTTTCGAGAAGGCGGGGCACTACGAGCACCATCGTCGGCCGGGCGTCGACGATGTCGCGCGCCAGCGTGGCGGCCGACTGGGCGAAGTGGATCGTGGCGCCGGCCAGAAGAGGCGCGAGAAACCCGGCCGTCCGTTCGTAGGAGTGGCTCAACGGCAAAATGGAGAGGAGATGATCGTCGTCGGTGAGCGGGCATATTCGGAGACTCGCCTCGACATTGGCGAGCAGGTTGCCGTGGCTCAGGCGCACACCCTTGGGCGGACCGGTCGTTCCCGACGTGTAGATCATCGTCGCGATCCGGTCGCGATCGAGCGCGGCGACGCTCTCGTCGACCGCCATCAGGGCGCTCTCGTCAGGCAGGGGACCGAGGAAGGTTTCGAGATCGATGGCGCCCGGCGGGCCGGCCGCGTCGCCTTCGAGGCAGACGGAAGTGATCGTCCCTGCCCGGTCGAGCAGAGGCGCCACGCGCTCGGCGTAGCGGCGCGTGCCGGCGAGAAAGAGAGCCGCTTCCGAATCGGTGACGATATGCTCGATCGTCGCTTCCGAACTGGTGCAGTAGACGGGGACCACCACGCCTCCGGCCGCCTGGATGGCGAGATCGGCCATCGCCCAGAGGGGGCCGTTGTCGGCCATGAGCGCCACCCGCGCGCCCGGCGCCATTTTGCGGGCGATGAGCGCCGCCGCCATGCGGCGCACGCGAAGGGCGGCCTCGTCCCACGTCATGGGGGTCGGCTCTCGGCGCGCGCGCGCAAAAAAGAGAATCCGCCCCTCTCCGTCTTCGGCCTTGTCGACGCCTTCGGCCGCTCTCGCGAAGAATGCCTCGGGGATCGAGGCGAACCGTGCCAGCTCTCTCATGGACGCCTCCCGGAAAGAGAAAGCGCGTCCGCTCACGGGGTGAACGGACGCGCTCTTTGGGTATCGATGTGCTTCACGGTCGTCGAGTCATGCCAGCCGGTTCCCGATGGAAGGGCTGTCATTGACCCCGAATCGCTCTTAGAGATCCTGGGGGCGGACAGTCGACCTTCTGTTCAGCTCTGTGCGATCCATCGCGTCATCAAGGATGTCATAAACCTTGTTGCTCAGGTTCTCGATGAGCTCGCCGGAGCACATGAACTTGTTTTCCTTGATGTAGGCTTTGATCTTGCTTCCCACAACCAGGGTGTCTCTCTTTTTAGCTTTCTTCTTGGCCATTGTTCTCTCCTTAAAAAAGTACGTAAAAGGCAGTGTCCATCTTTCTGGGAAGCTATCATCCAATCGCCCATTTACAAGAGAATTCCGGCTTTATTCGCGATTTCTTGCATTTTGCGAATGGCGGCGGCATACTGTCTGGCGCGGTATTTCCCGTTCGCGAACGATCACTCCCGCCGGTGGAGTTGGCCAAGGAGAGAGGTCATGAAAAAGTTGCTTGTCGTCTTACCGATTCTCTGTCTCTGCTCGTGCACCAGTTACTTCATGCAACGGGCCGACGACGTGGGCGACATCTTCCGTTTCAAGGCGATGGCCGGTCCGGGCCTCAGCGTGACTGCCGAGGTGACGCGCGGCATCATCCTCGGCGGCGGCTACTACGAGGTCGATTCTTTCGGACTCGCCAATCGTTCCTTCGGTATCTGGCACGAGACCACCGCCGAGGGCGGGCTGATCATCGGATTCCACCGCGAGGAATGCGAGAAACGCGAGTACTACCGGGGCAACTACGGCCTCGGCACGGGCGAAGATGGCGGTTACCCTCTGACTCACGAAGACAATCCCGTCGACATCTGGAACCTGCGCGCCACGATCCACGTTCTGATCATCGGCTTCGACCTCGAGATCCGCTTCGGCCAGCTTGCCGATTTCGTGACCGGCGTCTTCGGCTACGACCTCGCCGGCGATGACTATGATTTCGATGCGATGAGGGACTGATTCTCGTGGGAACACTTCCTGGGAACCTGCCGTACTCGGATATCTGATGAGGTGGGTCTCAGGTCGGAGGCGGTAAAAAACCTCACCACCTCCGACCGCGCGGACCGCGTTTCGATAATCGAGTCTGCCAGAACCTTTCTCTGACTGACCCCGAGCAATAACGGTCTCGACGGAAAGTCTATCCAAATCCCAAAATCGACTCCTATCAATTCTTGGCGGCCTTCGCGCCTTTGCGAGAGTCAACTCTTTCCATTCTTAAATCCGGAAGTCGAGCCGCGGACATTCCGGCAGATCGTCCCGTCCGCAATCGGCACGTCCTTATTTTTCGGCCGGAACGAGGCGCGCGTCGTAGAAGCGGTGCAGCTCGTAGACCGCGGTCCAGTCTCCCGAGAACTCCCCTTCTGAATCGGTCGGAGCGCTTTGGCCGTTCGCCTTCAGCGCGCGTGCGGTGAAGTTGACGCCGAGCACGCGGCCCTCTTCGAGAACGAGTCCCGCCGCCGGGCGCGCATCGGGATTGATGTGGCAGCGGTTCGTGCCCGGGCCGAGGGCGGCCGGGATCTTCACCCTGATCCGCCAGCGCTCGCCGCTCTGCCACGAATCGACGCGACTGCCCGCCACAGCGGTGCGTCCCTTGTAGAGCACGCTCTCCGCGTACACGACACGGAGCGCGCTCTCGGCTGTGTAGACATCGCTGCCGCGCCGGTCGCTGCCGGCACTCGCCACTGCCACGTCGCTCGCGAAGGCGCCGAGCGCGCCGCTACCGTCGAGATGGATGGTGACCGCCAGCGGGCCGGTTCCGTCGAAACCGAGGTAGAGGGCGGTCTCGTCCCACGAGGCGAGCACCCTGAGATCGTCGGGTGCGCCGGGCGCCGATCGAAAGCTGACATCGCGCGACAGGATCGTTCCGGGGAGCGCGTCGTCGGGCGGCGTACCATGCTCGATGCGCCCCCTGAAGGTGGAGAGCGGAAAGGGATCGCACCCGTCGGAGACCCCGTCTCCATCAGTGTCGGGATCGAGCGGCTCGGCGGCGGCGTAGATCCCCGCGCAGAATTCGGCCAGGTCGTCGAGCCCGTCGCCGTCGCTGTCGGCGTTGGCGGGATCGGTGCCGAAGCGCTTCTCGTCGATCGGCCACCGCGGATCGTCGTCGGGCAGGCCGTCGCCGTCGCCGTCGATCGCCTCGATCCGGCCGTTCCACGGCGCGGGCAGATCGTCGTATCCGTCATAACGCCTCAAGATGGCCGCTTGCCCGTCGTAGGCGCCGCCTGCGTCGAAGACGGCGTTTTCGTCGGAGAGGGCGCTTTCGGGGAGGGGATAGTTTTCGGCAAAATGGCCGCGGAGCATGGAGGGCTCATCGCGCGCCGCGTCGATCACCGCCTGAAGGGAGTGCTGGAACTCGTGAACGAAACTCCAGCAGGCATTCAAATGGGCTCGGTCGGCCACAAACGGCGCCGGCGCCGCGGCCGACGATCCGAAGGAGACGGCTGCGCCGTTTCCGAAACACGCCCCTCCGCAATTCAGGTCCATGTCAGTGCCGGCCACATGGATCACGTCGATGCCCTGATCGAGAAGTCCGCGCCGTCCGAGATCGTATTCGACCATGTAGAAGAGAGGGCCTCTTTCTTCGGTGACATCGGCTCTGAGCCGCACCGGGCAGAGGTCGACGTTCAGCTTCCCGAAAGAATTCCGGAAGTAGAAGGTCCGCGCCAGCTCGAATCCCTCACGCAGCGCGGCCTCGGTCTCGGGAGTCATCTCCTCGCCGTAGATGGCGACGAGGATCTCGAGGTTAGCCGCCGCGCAGAGCGGTCGACTGGGAGGGTCGATAAACTGAGTGCGCTGCTCGGCCGTGCGCTGGGTGACGGCGATCCCCTCCACGTTGGCGAGCGCCGCCGAGTAGTGCCAGATCGACCCGGGCTGGAGGCCGAAATCGTTGAAAGCCCCCACCGGGGTCCGGTGATGGGGGAGGGCCGCCTGGGGCTTTCCGTCCTCTCTGCGATAAATGAGCAGCGTCTGTCCCTCGGGCACGGCGAAATCGGTCCGCACGGCGGCAGTGGTGGCGAAAGGACTCACCGCAATCCCGCCGGGAGCCGCATCGGGTTCTTTGACGGTGAGCTTGGCCGGTCCGTGTTTGATCGCACCGAAGGTGACGCGCACCTCGACCTTGCCAGGTGCGATCGCCCGCGCCACGTTGTCCTTTGTGATGGCAAGAATGTTCTTCTTGGGGAAAAGCGTCCACTGAAGCCCAGCGCTGATCGGGGTGCGGCCGCCGTGGGCGTCGAGGCCGTTCACGCCGATGCGATAAGCGCCGCCCGCGACGAGGGGAGCGTCGGGCCAATGCACTTCGAGACCGGTGATGGCGACTGCCGCCTCGATTTCGATTTCCGAGAGGAGGCGCTGCTTTTCGGCCGTCATGCCGTCGATCACCAGGCGCAGGGCGCGCAACTGTGCCGGCTGGTCGAGCCGGGCCCGGTCGCGCTGCCCGCCGCGCGCGGTGCGCTTTTCGATGAGGGGGAGGAACGTGTAGCGACCTTCGGTGTCGGGCGCCGGTGCGAACCAGGCCTCCCACCGGCAGGGCGCGCCGCGGCAGGGCGCGAGACCCACCTGGTGCACGGCGATCGGTTCCCGGAAAAAGAACTCGACCACCGCCGCGCCGTCGCTGTTGAGAACCGCCATGGTCGACAGGTTCCGGTCGAAGAGGTTATCGATCGAGCCGCTCTCGATCGGCGGCGTCCGCACCGTGGCGAACTGGGATCGCACCCAGGCGGGCAGATCGACGGCGCAGGTCACCGTCTCCTCGGGAGAGAGTGGGCGCGTGTCGGCAGAAGCGCCTGCCGTGCCGGCAAAAGCGCCTGCCGTGCCGGCAAAGAGGCTCGCCACAGTCACGAGGAAGCCGGAACAGATTCCAATTCGGGTTGCGTTCATCCCTTCATCATAATTATTGCCGGCCTCGGGCGAAAGAGGGTGCACTAGGATCGCTTTCGGCTATGATACAGCCGAAAATTTGTTGACCTGTTGGAGAGGATACTTTCTGCGATGAAAACCTTGAAACTCACGGGCCACGACCTGGGCCAGAAGGAGATCGAGGCGATCCTCGAAAATCCTTCGATCACCATCGAAATCGGCCCCGAAACGATGGAGCGCATCAAGGCGTCGCGCCGCGTGGTCGACGACGCGATCGGGCGCAACGACATCGCCTATGGCATCAACACCGGTTTCGGCAAGCTCTCGTCGGTCCAGATCGACAAGAAAGGGCTCAGCCAGCTCCAGAAGAATCTCATCATGAGCCACGCTGTCGGTGTGGGCGAGCCGCTCGATCGGACCACGGCGCGGTTTGCGCTCCTCTTCCGGATCAACGCCCTCGTCAAGGGGCACTCGGGGGTGCGCCCCCTTCTGATCAAGACGCTCATCGAGATCTACAACAAGGGTCTGGCGCCGGTCATTCCGCGCCAGGGTTCGGTGGGCGCGTCGGGCGATCTGGCGCCCCTCGCCCACATGGCGCTCGTCCTTCTCGGAAAGGGCGAGGTTTTTCTCGGCGCTAAGCGCAATCCTGCGGCCGACGGTTTGAAAAAGGTGGGCATCAAGCCGATCACCCTCAAGCCCAAGGAGGGGCTCGCCCTGATCAACGGCACCCAGATCATGACCGCCGTGGCCGCCGTTGTCCTCGCCGGGGCGCGAAAAGCGGTACGTCACGCCGACGTGGCCGCCGCCATGACCGTGGAAGCGCTCAAGGGGACCGATGCGCCCTACGACGACCGGATCGCCGGGCTGCGGCCACAGCCCGGTCACGCCGAAGCGGCGCGCAACATGCGGCGCCTCCTCAAGAATTCGTGGATCCTCGCCTCCCACGTCGACTGCACCAAGGTGCAGGATCCCTACTCCCTGCGCTGCGTGCCCCAGGTTCACGGCGCCACGCGCTCGGCGCTCCGCCACGTGGAGGAGACGCTCACCGTCGAGTACAACGCCGCCACCGACAATCCGCTCATCTTTCCCGAAGAGGGCGATATCATCTCGGGCGGGAATTTCCACGGCCAGCCCGTGGCGCTCGCCGCCGACTACATGGGCTTGGCCATCGCCGAGCTGGCCAACATCTCGGAGAGGCGCATCGAGAACCTGGTCAATCCCGAGCTCTCCGGCCTGCCCGCCTTCCTGGCGCGCGAGAGCGGCCTCCACTCGGGCTACATGGTCGCCCAGGTCACGGCGGCGTCGCTCGTGTCGGAGAACAAGGTTCTCGCCCATCCGGCGAGCGTCGATTCGATCCCCACGTCGGCCAACAAGGAGGACCATGTGAGCATGGGAACCCACGCGGCGCTCAAGGCGGCGCGTATCCTGGCCAACGTGGAATACGTCTTTGCCATCGAGCTCCTCTGCGCCGCCGAGGGGCTCGAGTACCGCGGCAAGCTCGACCCGGGCCAGGGCGTGCTCGCCGCCTTCCGGGCGCTCCGCAAGGAGATTCCGCCCCTGAAAAAGGACCGCATTCTGTACACCGACGTGGAAAAAGTGGTTCAGATGGTGCGCCAAGGAAGTATCCTGAAGGCCGTAGAAAAATCGATAGGCCCTCTGGAATAATGTGGGCGGATCACCAAAACAGCATTCTGGTCATAACTCTTTGAAACAGGAGAGAGGCATGCGCGAATATAAACCAGTCACCCCGCCCACCGGCATGGATCTGACCTGCGCCAACTGGCAGATCGAGGCCGCCTACCGGATGATCCACCACAACCTCTGCCCCGACGTGGCCGAGAAACCGGAGGAGCTCATCGTCTACGGCGGAACGGGAAAGGCGGCGCGCACGTGGGAAGATTTCGACCGCATCGTGGCTACCCTCAAGCGGCTCAAACCGGACGAGACCCTGCTCGTCCAATCGGGCCGCGCCCAGGCCGTCTTCAAGACACAGGAGAACGCGCCGCGCGTGCTCATCGCCAATGCCAACCTCGTGCCCAAGTGGGCCACGTGGGAGCACTTTCGCGAACTCGACCGCAAGGGGCTCATGATGTTCGGCCAGATGACGGCCGGATCGTGGATCTACATCGGCTCCCAGGGAATCATTCAGGGGACCTATGAGACCTTTGCCGAACTCGCCCGCCAGCACTACGGCGGATCGCTCGAGGGCCGGCTCCTCGTCACGGGCGGTCTCGGCGGCATGGGCGGCGCCCAGCCCCTGGCGGGGACGATGGCGGGCGCCACCGTTCTCGCCGCCGAGGTGGAGCGGTCGCGCATCGAAAAAAGGATGGAGACCAAGTACCTCGACAAGTGGACGGCCAACCTCGACGAGGCGATCAACCTCGCCCTCGACCACAAGGCCAAGGGAGAGGCGATCTCGATCGGCTGGGAGGGCAACGCCGCCGACCTGCTCGAGGAGCTCATCAGCCGGGACATCACGCCCGACGTGCTCACCGACCAGACGAGCGCCCACGACCCGCTCAACGGTTACGTGCCGCGCGCCATGACCTTCGGCGAAGCGCTCGCCCTGCGAAATTCCGATCCCGACACGTACCAGAAGAAGTCGCTCGCCACCATGGCCGACCACGTGCGCGCCATGCTCGAGTTGCAGAAGCGCGGCGCGGTGACCTTCGACTATGGCAACAACATCCGCGCCTTCGCCAAGGAAGCGGGCGTGGCCAACGCCTTCGACTTCGAGGGATTCACGCCCCTCTTCATCCGCCCCCTTTTCTGCGAGGGCAAGGGGCCCTTCCGCTGGGTGGCGCTCTCGGGCAAACCCGAGGATATCTACAAGACCGATGACGCCGTGCTGCGCCTCTTCCCCGAGGACGAGTCGCTGGCGCGCTGGCTCAAGATGGCGCGCGAGCGGATCAAGTTCCAGGGCCTGCCCTGCCGGATCTGCTGGCTCGGCTACGGCGACCGCGCCAAGATGGGCCTCGAGATGAACCGCATGGTGGCCGCCGGCGAGATCGGACCGATCGCGATCGGCCGCGACCACCTCGACTGCGGCTCGGTGGCATCGCCCAACCGCGAAACGGAGGGCATGAAGGACGGCAGCGACGCCGTCGCCGACTGGCCGCTGCTCAACGCGCTTCTCAACACGGCGGCGGGCGCCTCGTGGGTGTCGATCCACCATGGCGGCGGCGTGGGAATGGGTTATGCGATTCACGCCGGCCAGGTCATCGTCCTCGACGGCACCGACGCGGCCGCGGAGCGCGTGGAGCGCGTGCTCACCTGCGATCCGGGCATCGGCGTCGTGCGCCACGCTGATGCGGGCTACGATCTCGCTGTCGAGGTGGCGCAGAAAAAGGGCATCGATCGCTGCGAGTAGGAGACCGACATAATGGCCTTCGATCTGGTGTGCTTCACTCTTGGCCTCGTCCTGCTCTACTTCGGCGCCGAGTGGCTCGTCAAGGGCTCGTCGAGCCTGGCGCGCAGCCTCGGCATCACACCGATCGTGATCGGGCTGACCGTTGTCGCCTTCGGCACGTCGGCGCCCGAACTGGTGGTCAGCCTCGTCTCGGCCCTTCAGGGCAAGAGCATGATCGCCGTGGGCAACGTGATCGGCAGCAATGTGTGCAACATTGCGCTCGTTCTCGGCATGGCGGCCTTCTTGCGGCCGCTGACCTGCGCCCGGTCGGTGGTCAAGCGCGACATTCCCATCATGCTCGGCATCTCGGCCTGTCTTTTTTTTCTTCTCCTCAACGACCATCTCGGCCGCATCGAGGGCGCGCTGCTTTTCGGAGGGGTGATCGCCTACACCTACATCAACTACCGGCTTGCCAAGAGCGGGATCGCCGTCGTCACGGCCGGGAGTCCCGACACGACCGGCTCCATCAGGAGCGATGTCAACGAGATCGGCGACGTGATCTCGCGCCCGAGGCAGATCGTCCTGATCGTCGCCGGGATCGTGGGGGTCGTCGCCGGCGCCGAGGTTCTGATCACCGCCGCGCTGAGCCTCATGGATTACTTCGGCGTGAGCGAAAAGTTCATCGGCCTCACCGTCGTCGCCTTCGGCACATCGCTCCCTGAGCTCGCCACGTCGGTGGTGGCCGCCCTGCGCAAGGAGATGGACATCAGCATCGGCAACCTCGTGGGGAGCAACGTCTTCAACCTCCTCAGCGTGCTCGGCGCCACCGCCCTCGTCCGGCCGATTTCGATTCCGGGCGGTTTTCTCGAGAGCGGGCTGTGGATCGATTACTGCGTCATGCTCGGCGTCAGTTTTCTGCTCCTCGTCATGATGCGCAAGGCGTCGACGGTCAATCGCTTCGACGGCGCTGTTTTTCTTCTTGTCTACGGGGGATATCTCGCCTATCTCATTGTGAGAGCCTAAATTATTTTTAACGGGAAAGGAATCGACCGGCCATGCTGATCCGAAACCTCAAGCTCGACTGGGCTGATCTGAAAAAAATCCAGATCAATGCGATCAAGCACCGCGAGGGGCGGCGCTTCGTGCGCGAGATCAGGAACTCGCCGCGGCCGACCAACACCGACGTCTACGTCTGCTCCGACGCCCGCAACCAGGGCATCAGGCAGATCCTCTCCGATCTCTCCTACGTGACGATCCTCAACACGGCGGGCAATGTGGTCTACGCGCCCAACGAGCGGCCCTCGGTTGTGATCGCCCACGGCGATACCGACTACAAGGGCTGCGGCGCCGTCGACTACGCGCGCGAATACGGAGACGCCGAGACGCACAAGTACGCGTCGATCGCCGAGAATGTCGAGGGTCACCCCGTGGAGAACGCCAGGGCGCAGCTCGAAAAGATTTCCGAGGAGTGGCGCGCGGGGATTCTCTATTTCAACCACGCCACGGGCGAGATCACCGAGTTTCGCGAGGAGAGGTACCACCGCGAAGGCGTCTGCGACGCGCTCTTCCAGGAGCTGCGCGACAGCCTCGAGGGGCGCTACACCAAGGGCGAGATCAGCCGCATGTCGAAGGGACAGGATCCGGACATCATCTTCCTCACCAACCTTCAGACGCAGTTCGCCGCTTTCGATCTTTTCAGAATCAACCTCCAGCGGGACCGCTTCGATCCGATCATTCGCGACACCATGGCCTATGCCATGGAGCACGCGCTCCACGGCAAGGGGAGCTTCAGGAGCACCGAGGTCACGGTCATGGCCTTCCAGCGCAACGAGGATCTTCCCGACGAGCTCGAGGAGTTTCTCAATGGGGAGACCTTCCTCAGGGACTACATCGCGCGGGGCGGCCGGGTCTATATCATGACCGTGGGCGACATCCCCAGCGCGAAGACGGTTTATGAGATCAAGCCGAAGAAGTGATCAGGAGAGCCATTCGAAACCAGGTTGCCGGTCTCTGACGATCGGGCCGGACAGAACTAGGCATGGCAAAACGAAGAATTAGCTTTGCACTGTCGACACCGAGGCTATGAAAACTCGGAAGAAAAAGAGGGAGACGAGCGACAGCGAATTCATGAAAGATGCCGCCCGCCTCCCCGGAGCTAACCAACGTCGTGGAGCCCCGACTGGACGATCGGGGTTTTTCTCTCCTCGACTTCGGTCAAAAAATCAAGGATAGATGCCGCGATCGAGGTAGACCCTCTCCAGCCTGCGGAGGGCGACGATGTATGCCGCCGTCCGCCAGTCGGTCCGGTTCTCCTCCGCCGTGTCGCGCACCCGCCCGAAGGCGTTTACCATTTTCTTGTGTAGCTTTTCGTCCACCTCTTCCAGTTCCCAGGATTCGCTTCTCTTGTTCTGAAGCCATTCGAAGTAACTGACCACAACTCCCCCCGAATTGCAGAGAATGTCCGGGATCAGATCGATTCCGCGCTCCTCGAGTACCGCATCCCCTTCGGGATTGGTGGGGCCATTGGCTCCCTCTGCAACGAGTTTCACATTCAGCATCGGCGCCGTCTCGCCGGTTATCTGATTTTCCAGGGCCGCTGGAATAAAGATGTCGGCCTTTGTTGTCATGAAACCGTCGTGTGAGACAACCTCGGCGGATTTGAAGCCGGCCACGCCGCCCGTCGATTCGACGTACTTGACGAGTTCCGAGGCGTCGATGCCATCGGGATTCGCTATCGCTCCGGTCGCGTCCTCGACGGCGACCAGTTTGCTTCCGTGCGCCTCCATGAGACGCGACGCCCAGGATCCGACATTTCCAAATCCCTGAACCATGTAGGACATACTGCCCAGATTGATATCTCGGTCCTTGGCCCACTCCTCGATCATGAAGACAACACCCTGACCGGTGGCCTTGTTTCTTCCAAGACTGCCGCCCGATTCGACCGGTTTGCCCGTGACCACGTGAATGCTTCTGTTCGCCTCGTGTGGCGGTCTCGTAGAGAGGTAGGTGTCCAGAATCCACGCCATGATCTGCGGTGTCGTGTTCACATCAGGCGCCGGAATGTCGTACTCCGGTCCGATGGTGTCTCCAAGCGCAAAGGTAAAACGGCGAGTGATCCGTTCCAGCTCGGTCTTGGAATATTTAGACGGATCGAACTGGACTCCCCCCTTGCCGCCGCCAAAGGGGATCCCCACGATGGCGCCCTTCCACGTCATCCACGATGCCAGCGCCCTCACTTCGTCGATCTCGACGGAGGGATGGAATCGAAGTCCGCCCTTGAAAGGGCCCTGGGCGTTGTTGTGCTGCACGCGATAGCCGGTGAAAATTTCGAGCTTCCCGTCGTCCATTTTGACCGGGAAATTTACTACAACCTCGTTCATCGTCGATCCCAGGATCTTGCGGATACTGGAATCCAACTCCATCAAATCGGCCGCCTTGTTGAACTGCTGGCTCACATTGCCATAGAGGCTCGTCTTTTCAGCCGCCGCTGAGTTTTTTGCGATTTTTTTCATGGCCGAACTCTCCGACCGGGTTGCGCTGCCTGGCACTTTGGGTTCTGAACAAGTTTTGTTCACTGAGGTTCTCATCTCGAAGACTGGGTTAAAAAAGGGAGACGGGCGATATATAAAATTCGCCAAGTATCACCCGCCTCCCCGGAGCTAACCTTTGCCGCGGAGGCCCGACTAGCTTGCCAGGATCTCCTCGACTTCGGTCTTATCAACGTCCTTGATGTACTGAATACCGCTGATCCTGGCCGCCTCGGGAGTCAAGGATGCCAGGTCGTCGCGTGTGATGTGATCGAGCGTGAACTTCCGCGAGCCGCACATGAGCTGGCGCAGTCCCTGGGCGAGACGTTCGTAGTAGGTGTAGAGTCCGATCGCACCGGTTGGAAGGCTCTCGAATTCCTTGTTTCCCAGTTCCTTGCGCAGTTCGGCCGCGGTTACGAATATTTCGTCCCGTGTGTTTCCAAAGCGTTCCACGTAAACAGGGACCTGGTGGGCTTCGATGGTGCGCCCGATCGTCTTGCCCACCATGACAGCGGCCAAGGGTGAACGCGCCATGCCCACGAGTTTGACGAAGGGCGCGCCCATGGCCAGCCCCTTGTAGATCTGATCTTCGAAGGTGAATCCGCCGGCCACGGCGATGGCCGGAATTGGCTCGCCCTTGTCGGCGAGTTGTTTGGTGTATTCGTAGAGGAGAGAGTGAAGCTCCACTGGTGGCACACCCCATTCGTTCATCATCCGCCAGGGGCTCATGCCCGTGCCGCCACCGGCGCCGTCGACGGTGAGAAGGTCGATCCCGTACTTGGACGAGAACTTGACCGCCCGCGCCAGGTCGGCCGGACGGTAAGCGCCTGTCTTGAGGAAGATGTACTTGGCGCCCGCCTTGCGCAGCTCGTCGACGCGGGAGGCGAAAGATTCCTCCTCCACCATCCCCACGCGTGAATGGCGTTCGAATTCCTTGAACGAGCCTCGGTTGAAGGCATCGACCACGTCGGGATCGGTGGGATTGGGGAGAACCACGTACCCACGCTCGTAAAGGAACTGGGCCTTCTCGAGGCTCTTGATCTTGACCTCGCCGCCGATGTTCTTCGCGCCCTGACCCCACTTGAGTTCCACGATCTCCACGCCGAGCTCGTTGATGGCGTATTCCTGGACGCCGAGGCGCGTGTCCTCCACGTTGGCCTGAACGATGGTAGCCCCCCAGCCGTCGCGCTGGTTGTCTTGAAAGAGCTTGACCCGTCGTTTGAGGTCGACCGTGTCGATCACCCTGCCGTCTTTGATTACCGATTCCGGATCCATTCCGGCCACGTTCTCGCCGATCGTGAGACCGGTGCCGGCGAGCGCGGTGCCGATGGCGAGGCCTTCCCAATTGTTCTTGGCCACGTCAGTCGATCCGATTCCGGGGATGATCCACGGGTAGCGGAACTTGATGCCCTTGTCGTGGCCGAAGTGGACCTCGAGGTTCACGTTGGGGAAGATCGCCTTGTCACTATCCGCCTCGATTCCGTGCGCGCCCACGGCGGTGCCCATGATGTTGAAGTGTGAGTAGTCGACGGGATAGACTTTTTCCGACGCCGTGGTGATGACGCCGAACGGTTGGGGATAGATCACCTCATGGCCGCGGTAGGCCGACTTGCCGATCTCGCACATTCCGACGCATCCGTCGACGCATGTGACGCACATGCCCGATGTGGGGGTGACCGAATCCTCCGTCCTGTTCTTGGTGAGAGTCGCGGCCGATGAATTTATCCTCGAGTGTGGTGATGACATTACTTTGTGCTCCTTAAATTCCTCGTATCAGGATATGTTTCGGGACTTCAGTCCTTTTCGATTTCACAGGCGACGCAGGGCTGCATGTAGCACATCATGTCGTCGAAGTGCTCCTTGTCGACGCATGGGGGGGCCAGGTTGGTGCAGCCGCCGCAGATTGCTTTTTCCGGTTCCGTGAAGGTGCAGCGGAGCTGGCAGGCAGGACAGACGTAGCTGCAACCTCCGCACTGCATGCACACGTCCGACTTTGCGTCGAAGGGCGTGCCGATGCTTCTCCCCTCGCCGCGGCCCCGGAATCCGATCGCCTTGGCCACCATCTGTTCCTCGCACATGCGCACGCACCGGCCGCAGAGGATGCAGTCCTCCTGTTCCTGGTGGAAGCGCTGCTGCTTGACCTCGTGAGCGGCCGCGAGATCCTGGATCGTTCGTGACTGGGGGCACGAGGCGAGGTGGAGTTCGAGAATCATTTTTCGTGCCTTGACGACGCGCGCCGAGGCGGTCCGCACCTTGAGGCCTTCCTGGACAGGATAGGTACACGAAGAGACGAGCCTTGAGGCGGGGCCTTCGCCGATCTCGACCACGCAGAGACGGCACGCCCCTCCGGGCGACAGTCCCTCCATGTGGCAGAGCGTGGGGATTGGAAAACCGAGAAATCGCGCGGCCTCGAGAAGGGTTGTTCCCTTTTCGAAGGAGGCCTCCAATTTGTTGATGGTCAGGGTGATCACGCTGTTTGCCTCCTCGTGTCAGGAACCAAGTCTTCTTTTTCCTCTTCCGCGGGTTGGGTGAATTCCAAGTCGCAGCGTAGGCAGCGCCCGGCTTCGCACGCGGCCTCCTTTGCGGAGAGTGAGACCTCCACCTCCGCGAAGTTACGCTTGCGCCACTCGGCCGAGGCGCGCGGTGTGTCGACGCGGCCGGTCGCGGAGGCGCCTTCCTCGTCCCGATCGACGGGTGCGACAAAGGTGCGGGGCACCTTGGGCGTTGCTGGCTGGCGGAGCTCCTCTTTGCGCAGATATCGCTCGATGATGAGCGCCGCTTTTTTACCGGCCGCAATGGCGTCGACGACCGTGTTTGGCCCTGTGACCACATCACCGCCCGCAAAAACACCGGTCCGGTTGGTGGAGAGCGTGTCGGGATCGTTTTTTACGGTGTTCCACCTGGTTATCTCGAGACCGCTCGACTGCGCGGGAGCAACCGTGTCGATTCCCGAGTCTTCGCCGATGGCTACGATGAGTGTGTCCAGATCGATCACATGTTCGGTGCCCTCGATTGGGATGGGCCGGCGCCGCCCGCTGGAGTCAGCGTCGCCCAGTTCGTTGCGGATGCACTCGATCCCCGTCAGCCGGCCGTTGGCGGCCATCACCCGTGTGGGAGAGACGAGGGTCTGGATATCGATCCCTTCCTGTTCGGCGGCTTCGATCTCCTCGGCGAAGGCGGGCATCTCGGCCTGGGTCCGGCGGTAGAGGATTGTAACGTTGCTTACGTTCTTAAAACGCAACGCCATTCGAGCCGCGTCGATGGCCGAATTGCCGCCGCCGATCACGCCAACTCTCCCCCCGGCTCCATGTTTCTGGCGCAGGTTAAAGGCCTTGAGAAATTCGATCGACGGGTAGACACCCTCCACGTCCTCGTTCTCGAGCCGGAGCGGCTTGCTCTTGTGCGCGCCGATGGCGAGCATCACTGCCTGGTATCCTTCATCGAGGAGACTGTCCACGGTGAAGTCCCGGCCGAGCGTTGCGTTGCAGATGACTTTGATGTTCTCGTTGAGGAGTGATCTTATTTCTTTTTTGATGATTTCGTGAGGGAGCCGGTAGGTGGGGATGGCGCAGAAGAGCATACCGCCCGGCTCGCTCTCCGCCTCGAAGACGGTAACCTTGCACCCCTTGAGGGAGAGGTAGTGGGCGGTGGATAGGCCGGCGGGCCCCGATCCGACCACGGCGACTCGCGGCGCGTCCCCCTCGTTCCACGTCGAGATCTTTGGCCTGTAAATTGAGGGATCGACGGTGTCGGTCACGTAACGCTTGAGCGAGCGGATCGCCACCGGATCGCCGCCGCTCGTGCCGAGTCGGCACCGCTCCTCGCAAGGGTGGTGGCAGACCCGCGCACACACCGACGGGAAAGGATTGGCCTCGCGTATGGTCAGATAGGCGTCGTCGTACTCGCCCCGCCCGATCTGTGCCACGTAACGCCAAGCCTCGGTCCCCACGGGACACGCTGACTGGCAGGGCGCGCCCACCAGGTCCTTGCAGACGAAGGCGTCGCACCTTTTGTCCTTTATGTGCCGCTCGTACTCGTGTCGGAAGTATCGTATTGTGCTGAGTACCGGATTGGACGCCGATTGCCCAAGGCCGCACATGGTGGTGTCCTTCACCGTGAGGGCGAGCTCTTCGAGCAAGTCGAGGTCTTCGAGACTCGCCCGGCCCTTTGAGATGTCGTCGAGGATCTCGTACATGCGCTGCGTGCCCTTACGACAGGTGAAGCACTTGCCGCATGACTCATCCTTGAGGAAGCTCATGAAGTACCTGGCAACGTCGACCATGCACGTGTCTTCGTCCATGACGATCATTCCGCCCGAGCCCATGATTGAGCCCGCCTTGACGAGGCTGTCGTAGTCGATGGGCAGGTCGAACATATCGACTGGGATGCAGCCTCCCGAGGGACCGCCGGTTTGAACCGCCTTGATCTTGGCCTGGCCCGAGGGGCCGCCGCCGATGTCGTAGACGACCTCGCTGATTTTCATTCCCAGCGGAACCTCTACGAGGCCCGTGTTTCTGATCTTTCCCACGAGGGAGAAGATCTTGGTCCCTGTGTTTCCCGGAACGCCCACCTTGGCAAATTCGTCCGCCCCGCGGTCGATGATGACGGGAATGTTGGCCAGGGTCTCCACGTTGTTGATGCACGTGGGGCAGCCGTTGATCCCCTTTTCGATTGGGTAGGGCGGCCGCTGGCGGGGTTCGCCCATGAGACCCTCGATCGATCGGATCAGAGCCGTCTCCTCGCCGCAGACGAAGGCGCCCGCTCCCCGGAAGATCTGGATATCGAAGTCGAGCCCCGTGCCGAGGATGTTTTCGCCCAGGATGCCGAGGTCGCGCGCCTGGCGGAGTGCGATGATGGTGTGCTTGATGGCGAGCGGGTACTCGCTGCGTACGTAGACAATCCCCTTGGTGGCGCCCATGGCGATGCCGGCGAGAAGCATTCCCTCGATCACGGCGTGGGGATTACCCTCGAGGAGACTCCGGTCCATGTAGGCGCCCGGATCA
>Ga0180430_10000612_pt1 | contig 38278 bp, 23 predicted proteins | sample SS_ome_9_FD_132999 | JGI IMG/M metagenome (GOLD analysis project Ga0180430, IMG submission 132999) | Hypersaline lake sediment archaeal communities from the Salton Sea, California, USA - SS_1_S_2 metaG | ecosystem: Environmental > Aquatic > Non-marine Saline and Alkaline > Hypersaline >...
ACCAACCGAGCTGCGCGAGGGCGGCGTATTCTCCCAGAAGGGACGCCTTGCGCTGTTCGCGAAGTCTCACGCGCTGCATCGCGTCATCGCTATACGAGGCGTAAATGCCGCTGCGCGCGCTGCCCGCCCCGTCGGTGGCGACCACGCCGGTGAACCACCTCTCGGTCGATGCGAAACAGGCGCTGATCCCGTGGTAGGCCATGATCTCGAGATCGTCCTGGTGGGCGCCCACGGCCATGTGCGTGGTGCGGCCGAGCGCTGCCGCCTCTTTGCTGTCGTCGGGGATATAAAGATCCCCCTTACCGCTTCTGAATCGCATTGGTTCGTCCCGAGGGCCAGAGCCCGACTCAAATCCTGGGCAAACTCGCCGCGGCCACGGCCTGGCCGTGACGTTTGTCCTTTTCTCCCGGCGATCTCAGTTTAATCGATCGGTGGAGCTCTGGAAACTCCTCTTCGAGAACGGCGCCCGCCCGGGAGAGAATGATCTCACCTCCGGGACCGCTCGCAACGCGCCCCAGGAGCAGGATATTCCCGATCTCGTAAAAGGAGGCATAAAGGGCGACAGTGTAACCGAAACAGGTTCCGATCGTTTCGTAAATCTGGCGCGCCCGGCCGTCTCCGGCAGCCATCAGCTCCTGGACGCGCACCAGCTTTTCGGGGAGCGGCATGGCGTTGTCGATCTCGATCCCCGCCGGTGCGATCAGCCGCCCCACGCCCTGCTGCGAGAAATACTGGACCCCGCAGCCCTCATCGCCCGACCACTCGTCTCTCGGCGCGCCCGGCCGAAAATCGATGGGTACGAAGGCGAGTTCGTTGAGCCAGTTGGTGATCGATCCCGAGCCGTCGATGTAGCCGGCCGCCTCGCTCGTTCCCATGGCCACGCCGAGAACCTTGTTCTCCCCGAGAGACATCGATCCGGCGAGGGCGGTGACTTCGCCGTCGTTGACCACTTCAAAGGGCACATTGTTCCATTCTTTCCGGAGATCGAGAAAGATGGGCCTGATCCTTTTCTCGAAATCCTCGTCGCTCACGCCGCGAAAAAGGGACGCCGCCCTGACCTGATTGTCGACATAAACCCCTGCGGCGCTCCCCCCGATCGCGTCGACGCGGGGCAGATGGGCGGCGGCTCTCTTGAGAGAGTCGTTGATTCCGGTGAAGTGGTAGTCGGGATCACTCTGAAAGTAGGGATCCCAGGCGACCTCCTCGGAAAAGACCGCCTCGCCGTCGATGAGGGCCGCGCACTTGCGATCGCTCCCGCCGAGGTCGAAACCGATGCGGCATCCATCGAGGTTGCGTCCGAGGCGCATCGCTGATTCGACCGGCTCGGGAGCCTCGTCGAAGGCGCGGTGGACCACCTCGAAGGGGCGGCCGTAGATCTTTTCACCCATGAATCGAGCGTCGAAGGCGCGCGCCCCCTTTGGGCTGTAAACCTTTGCCAGATAATGGGCCAGGGCTTCGTCGCCGGCAACCGTCACCCGGTAGCCGCCCTTGAGCCAGAGCAGGCTTTTCACGAGGCGGTCGACGTAGAAGTGATTGAGGCCGATCGCCTCGCCCTTGTGGGGGAGGATGGCCGTGGAAAAGACCGAACAGGTTCCGTCGGGCCGGCTGAGACAGACCTTGAGCGCTTGGGGATCGTCGCAGGCGGCCACACGCGCATCGAACGCCCTGTACCAGAGCGCGGCAGGGAGAAAAGCCGGATCGAGCGCAGGCCGGAATCGGGGTGTCAGCGAGAGAGTGTGGTTCTTGGTTGGCACGTCTTGGTTCCTCGGCATTTCAAAGCGGAGAAAGTTTTGATTAGGGGTATAAGATTCTAACAAAAAGCAATAATACGACAAACATAATAGCAAATTGGGTAAAAGTGTGGTAAAAATACTAAATATATTGGACGGTTTGGGTGAATTTGAATTCAAGTGCGCGGAGCCTCTCCATGGATCTCAATCGTGAGTCCCTCGATGTTCTCATGCTCATTGGCAGGAACGGCCCGATTGCGCGGCGCACGATCGGGCGGACGCTCGGATTCAACTCGAGCCGTGTCACCCGCCTCACCGACCGTCTTCTCAAAAGCGGATTGATTCACGAAAGCGGCCAGGAAGGTTCGATGGGAGGGCGTCCGTCGATTTTGCTCGACCTGGCGGAAGCCAATCACCTTCTGGCCGGTGTCCTCGTCTCCTATTCGTCGACCGTTCAAGTGGTGCTCATGGATCTAGGGGCGAATCTCCTCGAAGAGGAGATGCTGCGCCTCACCCCCGATACGGGAGCCGATGATCTCATCGGCCAGATCAGCGCCGCGCTCAACGGGTGCCTCGCCCGCAGATCACCGCTGTCGGGCCGTCTCCTCGGCGCCGGCGTGGGAGTGTCGGGCCTCGTCGATCCCGCTGCGGGCACGATTCACAACTCGCCGGGATTTCCCTCGTGCCGCGCCGTCAATCTCGGAGCGAAGCTCAGCCAGCTCCTTGCGATCCCCGTCTATCTCGAAAACGAGGTCGCCCTGTCGACCTTGGCCGAGATGTGGTACGGCCGGGGCAAGGGGCACTCCAACTTTCTCTACTTCAACATGGGGCCGGGGGTGCGCATGGGGATCGTGATCGGCGGCGCCCTGTTCCGCGGAGACACGGGCAACGCCGGCGAGGTGGGGCACATCACCGTCGATCGGTCGGGGCCCTTCTGCTACTGCGGCAATACGGGCTGCCTGGAGAGCGTCGTGTCGGGCGATGAGTTTCTGGCCACTGCCCGGGAGTCGCTCGACCCGCGGTCGACGTCGATTCTGGCCGATTCGTGGCGAGCCGGGGGCGACACTCTCGGCGTGAGCAGGATATTTGAAGCCGCCCGTGAGGGCGATCAGTTCGCCCGGAATCTGCTCCGTCGCTTTTGCCGTCCCATCGGAACGACCCTGGCCAATATGGTCAATATCTTCGACATCGGTAAGATCGTGATCGGCGGGACCTTCGCCGAGGCGGGCGACGCGCTTCTCGAGATCTTGAGGGACGAGATCGAGCTTCGATCCTTGCCCGTGCCCGGCCGGACCGTGTCGATCGAGGTGGCGGCCTTCGGCGGAACGAGTACCGCCATCGGCGGGGGCGCGCTGGTGCTGCAGAAGATCTGCTCGGGCGACGCGCCCCTCTCCTTCCTCGAGTGAGGGACGGCTCAGGGAACAACCTCGACGGCGAGCGGTTTCGACTGGAAATCGTAGGGCGTCTCGGTGGTGAATGCGAAATGCAATATCGTTCCGGCCGCGAGCGGCACCTGGGCGGCGGTCAGCGTGGCGGTCGCCGCGCCTCGGGCGTTGAGCAGACCGCGGAATCGGTCGAGGGCGCCCGTATTGTGGTGGCGGAAAATGTACCGCGACAGGGCTCCCCAGTTGAGTGGCAGGATCGCCCCGCCAGGCAAGGGCGTGCCCGGCTCCGTGCCCGTCTCGGTCCCCATGAGAAAGTAGCCGCGCCCCGCGTGATCGGGCCCGGCGGCGAGAGCGAAGGCGATCGACCCGCCCGTGGCCGCGGCGATGGTGTTGCCGTCCGCCGACAGCGGCCCGATGGCGCGAAAGAGATGCACAAAACCCTCGCCATCGCCGCAGACGATGTCGATCTCACCATCCCCGTCCCAGTCGGCCAGATCGAGGCGCGAGTAGGATCCGACATCGAGCCATTGCGCCGAGTCGACCCTGAGGTAGGCGCGTCCGTCGAAGAGAGGAGTTTCGTCGGTCCCCCTGTTCTCGAAGAATTCGATCAGTCCGTGGCTCGCGCCGACGAGGAGATCCTTCTTGCCATCGCGGTTCCAGTCCGCCGTAACCGGGGTGTTTCTGATGGCCGTTTGAAGAACCTTGCCGCCATCTTGAAGTGGATAGGCGTGCTTGAAAGAGGGCGCCTCGTTCGTTCCCTGATTGAGCAGGAGCTCGACCGTTCCGGCGAGATTGCCGCAGATCAGATCGATCGTGCCGTCGTTGTTCCAGTCGACCACGTAAGGCGTGGCAAAATGGCTGCAGTTGAAGGGCTCCTCGTCGAGCATGAGAAGGGTGTAGCCGTTGAAGAAGGGCGACGAGTCACTTCCCTCGTTGAGATAGATCCTCACATGGCCGTCCGCCTCGCCGATGAGGAGGTCCTTCCTGCCGTCGCTGTCCCAGTCCACCACTCGTGGACATGCGCCCTGGCATCACGAAAAAGTCGTGGCGATCGGTTCCTCTCCGGAGCGGATCAATCGTCCCCCGTCGAATGAGGGATTGAGATCGGTGCCGTGGTTCACGAAAAGCGAAACGTGGCCCCACATGTACTGGCCCACGATCAGGTCTTTCTTGCCGTCGTTGTTCCAGTCGGCAACGGTCGGAACCGAGTAGCGATCGACTTGAAGCGGGTTCGAGCCGGCCTCGATTTTTCCCGCGGCCCGGATCTCGGGAAGGTCGGCGCGTGCGGCGCTGAAAAGGACAAGAAAAATCAATCCTGAAGCGAAGAGTGTCACTGTTCTCATTTTGTTTCATCTCCCTCATCAGGGGGGGCGGTCTCGGTGGGTGCTGAGTCAGGAAAGAGAGTCTACCAGATCGGCGGCGCCGTCACCACCGACGCTGAAGAGGATCTCATGGAGCGGATTAAAAAAAAAGGCGGCTGCCGGGAATATTCTCGTCCGGCGGCGTCTAAAAGCCTGTATTGCCGGGGCCGAACACCGTTTTTGAAAAGGAGACTTTCGGTGAACGTCGTTACAATCCTCATGAAGAAGTCCGCTGTCTTGCTCGCCTATCTTGCCGTCGCCCTCGTCGCCATCGCCCTTGTCAGCGTGATTTTGATCTGATCCGGCCCAAAGAACACTTCCATCCCTCCTTTCTTTCTTGGGCGCAGAGTCATCCCGCTTATAATCGCTGAAAACCGATTTCAGAATCATCCGGCGAGAAAATGGTCGACGAAGAACGATCAGCACGAACGCAAAAGCGCCCACTGTACAAGAAAGCCCTGGCTTTAATCGTCGGTATCGTGGCGGCGCTTCTTATTGGGGAGATCATCGTCCGCGTGATCGCTCTCGAGACGGAGGCGCACTGGAAGATCTTCGATACCCAACGTGCTGCTCCCGCAATCCCCGACCGGACAAAAGTGGATCCCCATGCCGCCGGGCGCAAGGCGTTCAGGATCGCCTTTCTGGGGGATTCCTTCACCTACGGTCTGGGTGTCGAGTGCGACTGCACCTTTGTGCCTCTGGCCGGGAAAATGCTGAACGCGCGCCATTCCTTTCCGATTGCAACGGTGAACATGGGAGAACCCGGCGCTGATCTGATCAAGGAGTGGGTGATCTACAACAACCTGAAGGACAAGGTACGCCCCCACGTGGTCGTTCACGTTCTGTCGGAGAACGATCTCGATGTCGACCTCTATGAGGGGCTCCTGGCGATCAAGAGCCTCTACGAGGAGCGGCTCTGGCCGTCACGGTTTTCGCGCCTCTTCGCTTTCGTCGAGTGCACGGTGCGCAAGAGGATCGGCCACCGGCGCATGCTCGACTACATGTGCGGCGGCGCCACCGAGGCGGAACGCCGACGATCGTGGCGGATTGCGCGGTGTGCGATCGAGGAGACGAAGCGGCTCGTCGAGCACGATGGAGCTCTCTACGTCCTGGCCCGATTCCCCTACTTGGGAAACCTGAAAGAACCCGCACTGCGCGAAACGCACCGGCTCACAGCCGAGCTGGCCGGCAGCCTGGGCGTTCCGTTTCTTGATCTCTCCCATGTTTTCAAGAACAAGCGTGCCGACGAGATGCACCTTCCCGATGATTCCCACCCCTCGGAGGCCGCACACTCTCTCGCTGCCCGAGCTCTAGCCGAGTTCTTGAGCGTCGAAGTCTGCGCCAAGTTCCCCCCTGCGCCGCCGCGATGGAAGGGCTCGATCCGCTCGAAGAAAGGGGAACAACAGGCGAAGATCGGATTTCTACAGAAAATACTCCGCCTCGATCCGACCTGCCGTAGTGCCAAGGCGCGCCTCCAGCTCGCGGTCAAACAACAGATCCCAAGGTGACAGGCTCTCAGGGAACCACGGCAACTCCGACCGGATTCGACTGGAAATCGTAGGGACCGGCCGTGGTGTAGGCAAAATTGAGAATCGTCCCCACCGCCATGCTGAGAGGATAGGGCCAGTTCAGCGTGGCCGTCGCCTTGCCGCCGCTGTCGAGGGTGCCCCAGAAATCGACGAACGCCCAGTTGTTGAGGTGGGCGAGCAGATAATCGGTCACCGTGTCGCGGTTCAGCGGGATGGTGGCGCCGCCGGGCAGGGTCGTGCCCGGTGAGGTGCCCGACCTGCTCGCTGCCAGAAGGTAGTTTCTCCCCCCGTAGTTCGGTCCCGCTTCGATGCTGAAGGTGACGATCCCGCCGCCCGATGCGGAGATCGTGTCCACGTCGAGCCAGAGTGGGAGCGCGATCGCGAGGTCGTCGTCGACCCAGACGTCGTGGTCGACATAGGGCGACGAGCTCTCCTGATGGGACCAGGCGAGAATGACGTGGCCCGGCGTTCCGCGGAGAAGGGGGTGGGGCTGCGTGTCGTAGTGGGTCACGTCGTCGGTCACGCGGACCTCGTTCGACCAGGTTTCACCGTCGTAGCTCGTCCGGTAGTGCACGTCGAAAACGGACGCCACCTGCTGGGCGTAAGTCACGAGAAAGGTGCCCCCCTCGAGAACGATCGGCTGCGGGTCGTGGCTGTTGATCGCCGTCGAGAAGGGGGTGGCCGTGCCGGGCCACACATAGGGATCGGTGGTCGCCTTCGACCAGATGTCGACGCTGCTCGAGCCCGTCTGATAGGTGACGAGGTAGACGCCGTCGCTCTCGCGTTTGGCGATCCGCGGCAGGGCGGCCGTGCCGTTGCTCACCTGCGTCTTGAGCCGGTCCCACGTGGCGCCGCTGTCGAAGGAGCGCGCAACGTATACCGGATTGGAAAGGCGCTGGTAGGACATGATCAGCGTGCCGTCCGCCTCGACGAGCACGTCGGGATTGATTTCGCCCGACGACGGCCAGCCGAGGTCGACGGCGCCGTGGCTGGTCCACGACAGGCCGTCGCTGCTCGTAGCCCGGTGGATGCGATAGCTGCCCGATCCGGTCTCGTCCACGAGGTAGAAGAGGGCATAGGAATTCGTACCGAGCTGGATCAGGGCCGGATGGCGTTCGTTGAGCGTCGTGTCGATGATCGGCTGCGGCGCGGTCCACGTCTGCCCGTTGTCGCTCGAGAAGCAAACATGGAGATCGCCGAAGAAGGAGGCGAGATCGATCCGCTCGAAGACGAGCATCAGATCGCCGCTGGGATCGACACGGATGATCGAAGGCTGGTAGTCGAGTTCAGGTCCGTCATAGATCGGGCCGCTTCCCCTCGCGGGAGAGCTCCAGGCTTTCGATTCGACGCTGACGTTAAAAAAAAGAAGAACGGCGCAGAGCAACCAGAGAGATCTGTTCATGATCGATCGACCTTGCTGATGAAAAGAAACAGGCTTTGAGAAATGTTCCAGATCACTCAAGTATAAAAGAAAGCGAATAAAAAATCAAGAGAGGCGCGCCCTCTTCTTGACGATAGGGGCGCGCCTCTCTCGGTTCGAAAGCCTGCTTATGCTCTCCGTCTAGTTCGACGTGAGGATGATCAGGTCCTGGTAGGTGCCCTGGTAGGCATTGTCGGGATCATCGATACCAAAGAGGAGATACCACGTTCCCACGGGGATCGTCCCGTTGTGGAGTGAGTAGTCGTTCAGCGCGAAGAGCGGCCCCACATGGGCGCGCTTGAGTCCGCTCGTCCAGTGCCACGGGATCGAGTAGACCCACGAGAAGTATCCACCCGTGCTCTTCTGCGCCACGATCCACCAGTCCTGGGTCGTGCCGGCAAGATCGTTCGGCTCGAGCGAGATGGTGAGCGACACGTTTTGACTGCTCGGAAAGCTGTAGGGACCGTCATTTCCGTCCGCCTTGATGTCGGGAACGGGATCGGTCACGCGCGGCATGACGGCCGCCGCCTGGTCGACGTAGTGGGCGTTGAAGGGATTGCCGCCCGGCGGATTGGAATAGGCCTGGTTGGCCTGGGCGTCGTAGACCGCGGCGACAACCATGATATTGTCGGCGGTGATCGAGTCGAAGGTGACGCCGTGGCCGTTGTCGTGAAGGGCTCCGTCCCAGGTGACCGTGTCCGACCAGCAGAGGCCGGACAAGAGGCTGAGCGGCACGTCGAAGGCATAGTCGAGAACGGCAAAAGTGTAGGGATCGCCGTTGGTGTCGTCCCAGCCGAGGGACGATTCGATCTCGGTGACGAAAACGCGCAGGTGCACGTCGTGGGTGTATGCCTCGTAGTTGCAGGCCTGGACCGAGATGTCCATGGTGGCGTTGCCGAGCCAGACCACATCGAGATCGAGATCGATGTTGGGCACGGTGCGGCCGGCGCTGCTGGTGATCGCCGCCGTGTAATCGGCCTCGGCCTGGGGGGTCGAAACCGATCCGAGCACGAGGTCGTGGCCGCCGTCGAAGTAGACCGTGGGGTAGCCGTAGATGTTGTAGTCGGTCCAGAGCCGGTCGTAGGAGTGGGTGTTCACGTCAGCCACGTGAGTGACATAGACGAAATCATGCTGGCCGCCGGCATAGATGTTCTTCAAGGCGGCGTGGCCGTACTTGCACGGGCCGCAGGTGGTGGCCGTGCCGAACTCGCCCAGAACGGTGTGCGTCTGTGCCTGGGCGGCGGAACCGAAGGCGATCGCCCCGATGGCGATGCAAAGGACAAGAAGAGGCGTGTTGATTTTTTTTGTCATCGAATACATCTGTGCTTTGTTCCTCCAGAAAGTGTTCTCTGAAACATCTCGAGTGCTTCTCGTGACCGTCAGGTGTCGGCTTGAATTGATTAGGCTTATGCACTGTGTCGAGTTGGATGGGGAATGACCGGTTCCGTCATCCAATGGATCATCCAAAAATAATAGTAAAGGATAAGCCTACTCGCAATCTAGGAATAATACTTTTCATCAATCGCCGGCCTCGAATTTTTGAAGGGACGGTGTAACCGAAAGAACGCGCGCAGCGTATACGGCCCCAGAACCCGACCCCCGCGTCCCCCCGCGCCTCGCGGCCTCGCGGCCCTGCGCCGCGCGGCCCCGCGCCGCGGGCCAAGAGATCATCGAAACGAAAAGGGAGATCGAATGATGAGACAGAAGCCGCAAACCATTCTTTTTGTTCTGTGCGCCGGTTTATTGCTCTCCTGCACCGCTCTTGCAGGACCGATCAATTTGAGCGAGGTCCCGGCCGATGCGGTCTGGGCCGCCCACCTCGACATGGAGAAGCTCGTGACGAGCCGGATCGCCGAACTTTTTCTCGCCGAGCTCGACGACCGGGGCGAATTGGAAAAGATCAACGCATTTGGCACGGTATTCGAGTTCAATCCTCTCCAAGATCTTTACAGTGTGACCGCTTATGGCACATCGTTCCTCAAGGAAGAGGCGGTCGGCCTGATCAAGGGCCGGATCGACAAGGAAAAGGTGCTCGCCCTCATGCAGATGGAAGGCACACAGACAAAAATCAGCCACGGCGAATCCACGATCCACAAGTGGGTCAAGGGATCGGAGTGCTTTTTCGTCTGTTTCTTCAAACAGGGGCTGGTCGTGTTCAGCAACAGTCTCGATCTGACCAAGGGCGCGCTCCGTGTTCTCGGGGGCGAGTCGGAAAGTCTCGACGACGGCGGAACGCTCCGAGATCTCCGATCGCTGCCGGAGGGGACTTTTTTCACCGCTGCCGTCAACGGTTTCGGCGAGATTGCCGGACTCGACCCCGAGGCGGCGATCCTCAAAAAGGCCGAGAAGGCGGTCGTCGCCATCGGCGAGGTGGAAGGCACCGATTTTGTGAACGTCTCTCTCACCGCGGCCGACGAGGCGACGGCCACTCAGATTCACGCCGTGGCCCAGGGTATCCTCGCCCTCGGTTCGATGATGGGAGACCAGGAGCCCGAGCTTGCCCGCCTGGTGCAGTCGGCGCGCCTCACGCGCGAAGGGCGGACGATCACACTGCGCGAAACCCAACCGGCCGACGAACTGATGAAGCTCTTCAAAGGATCGATGAAGGGGCTGTAAAAGGTAAGGAAGAAGTTGTTCGAAAAGACGAATGAACGAAAGAGCACGGGAGAGCTCGGCGCGCTGGCCGCCGAGGAACTCGTCGCCCGCGTTCAACAGGGCTCGAAGGCCTGCTTCACCGAACTGGTGAATCGCTTCGGGCCCCGTCTTTTCGGCTACTTCCGCCAGAAGGTCGGCAGCCGCGAGGATTGCGAGGACCTCGTGCAGGAAACCTTTGTGAAAGCCTACCGATCCATTCAGCGCTACGACCCGGCGCGCGCCTTCGATCCGTGGCTGTTCACCATCGGCACGCGGCTCGTCGTCGATCACTTCAGAAAGCGCGAACGGCGCCAGAGTGCGCCACGCGTGGAGGAACCGGCCTTTCGGGGCGATCCCTACGAGATCGCCGCCAGCCGCGACGAGACCGCCTCGCTCTGGTCTCTGGCCAAATGTCTGCCCCGAAAGCAGCACGACGCGCTCTGGCTGCGTTATGTGGAGGAGATGTCCGTCGACGAGATCGCTCGAGTTCTGAACGTGACAAGGGTCCACGTCAAGGTCCTCCTCTACCGCGCCCGCTCGCGGCTGGCCGCCCGCTCGCGGCTCGCGTCCAAGCGTGCCGGGGCAAAGAATTCTCGCCCCACGCCGGGCGTCGAGGATCCCCTGGGAAACGCCGTGCCGATCTGGCGGGGAGTGGAACGATGAGATGCCTGATCAACAGAATCCTGATTTCTCACGCCCTCGACCGCAATCGCCTTCCGGGGCGATCGGTTCAGAAACATGTCGACTGCTGCGATGACTGCAAGCGGTTCTATTCGGCGAGTGTCGCTCTGTCCGAAGGGCTCCGGACCGCTAGAGCAGCCGCCGACGAATCGTGGGATCCCTCCCTCACCGAACGGATCGTGGCCAGCGCCGCCGGCAGGCGGCGAGCGCCCACGCGCAAGGTGCGCCCGCGCAGGGCGCACCGGAAACCCGCGCCCTGGATGGTTGCCGCGGCCGCGGGCCTGCTGATCGTCATCACGAGCGCGCTGATCCTTTTCGACGACCTCGGCGGCGGCGATCCGACGAGGGACGAGATCGCGGCGTCGCTCGAAGCGGTGACCGATCTCGGACAGAAGCTTCTCGGCCGCCATCTAACCGTGGAGAGCGACGACGAGTTTCTGGGCCTCGTCGCCGAGCCGCTCGGTTTTGCCGCGCAGCCGCTCGTTGCCGAGGTCGATCGCCTCGCCGACGACGCCGAGGCGATGCGAGGTTTCGTCGTGGCCATCTTGCCGATCAATCTCTTGCACGCCGCATCGAACCCCGATCGACAGGACTAGCGCGCCGCGCCGGGGCGGACAGATCTGTGCGATCGGGGCACACCTGTGTCCGCTTTTCATGGTTGCCGAAATAATGATGGCCTCTCACGCGGAGTGCGCGTTAAAGTGTTTCCTTGAATGGTGCCGGTCACCGGGGCGATAACGATCGCAGCCCGTCCCGGCCCACGAGGAGAAGGAGAACACCTTGCGTCACGCCCGATATTTCTTTTTCGTTTTAGCCCTCGGCGCTCTTGCCACAGCCCCTTCGGTCGACGCCGCGGAGTCCGACCGTTCTCTCACCCACTATGTCGAATTCGCCCGCGCCGCCGCCGACTGGACGTGGGACCACTACGACGAGCTCGAGGCGGCCTGGAAGAAAACGATCGATCCCAAAAACGTCTTCGGCTACCGGCCGCCGCCCCGTTTTCTCGAGATGGCCACGATCTACGCCTTTCTTTACGAGAAGGAACGCAACGAGGTCTACGCCGACCGCGCGAAAAAGGTTCTGACCACCTATGCCGACTACCGCGACTTCTTTCCCGCCGAGGCGGTGGCGCGGCGGGCCGACTACTCGGACGGCATGCCGGCTCTGCCCGATTTTTTTACCACCATGAGGTATATCAAACCCTTCGACTGCCTCCGGCGTCACGGCCGTTTGACCGACGGCCAGATCGCCGCCTGCGAGACGGTGATCGCCGAGAGCGTGGAGTACACCTTGCGCACCCAGGAGTGGGGGGCCATGAACCGCGCCGCGCTCCGCGCCGAAACCATCGCCTGGGCCTTGCGCGCCCTGCCCGACCACGAGTGCGCGCCGCGGTGGAGAACGATCGAGGAGGGCCTGGTGGCGGACAATTTCGGCACCTGGGAGATCGAGGACGCCACGATCTATCATGGCGTCTGGCTCTACGCGCTCCTCGGCTACGCCGACGCCGCCGATCGGATGGAGGAGCTCTTCGACACGCCCGAGATGTTCTACTATGCCAAGTACTTTCTCCACCTCCTCTGTCCCGACGGGATGATCCCCGATTTCGGCGACGCCAACTGGCGGTCGAACTGGAGCCTCTATCTCGTCTTCTTCGAGGCGGCGGCGGCCGCCTACGACGATCCCCGCCTCAAGTGGGCGGCCGACACGATCGCCGACAAGTTCGTCGATCTGGGCAATGTCAAGCACATCGGACTCGCCTATCACCTGCTCGACTGCTTCCGCTGGGGGACCGACGACCTCGCTCCCGAGCCGCCGCGTACGCTGAGCGAGGAGGTCATGGACGACGTGGTCGGCAAGAAGGTCGTCTTGAGGAACGGTTGGACGCCCGACTCGACCTATCTTCTCCTGAACTACCGCGACGAGGGGGACGGCGGCTATCTCTTTCGCCAGTACCTGCGCGACACGATTCCCGTGGAAGAGGAGAAGATGACCCACGGCCACGCCGACGAGAACAGCTTCGTTCTGCTCATGAAGAACGGCTCGGTTCTGCTTCATGACGGCGGTTATCGCGATTACATGCCGAGCGGCCCCTTCGGCGCCTACCGCCAGGACTATTTTCACAACCGCCTCTGCGTGCGGCAGGAGAAGATCTGGATGGGACAGGCAGCGGGCGAGGCGCGTTATGCCAACAAGTTCGAAGCCGTTCCCGGCCAGTCGATTCTCGACTTTCTTCACAACGCGGGGTCGTACAGGCCGGTGAGGACGCAGAAGATCGACTTTCTCACCTTCCACGATTTCGACTATAGCCGGACACGGCTCATCGACGAGAGCCTCGGCTACGAGTGGGACCGTGCCGTCGTCTACGTGAAGGACCCCGAGCTCTTCGTGGTCTGCGATATTCTCAAGGCGCGCGCCGAGGAGTACTTCACCGCCGCCAATCTCTGGCACACGCGCAAGATCGTGGCGCGCGGCGATCACTGGTACGACACGGTCTACGACGCCATCGGCAAGGTGGAGCTTCCCACGTCGACGCACCTCCTCGTTCATTTCCCACGCCCTCAGCACAAGCTCGAGGGTGTTGAGAACGAGATGCGCCACTACCAGGAGGAGCTCGTCATCCACGAGACCGCCGCGCAGCACTTCGAGCTCGGCGGGCACATCGCCTTCGTCACGGTGCTCGTGCCCCATGCGGCGTCGGACGATCCCCTGCCCTGGCTCGACAAAATCGAGTCGATCGAACCCGAACCGGCCGGCGCCGGCCTCCTCGTGACGATCAACGACGCCGGCCGCCTGATCTCGATCGGAGTGAAGCGCGATCTCAGGATGGACATCGCCCGCGACTGGCGCCGGCCGCGCTACACCTACGAGGCGGGCCGCATCGCCTACGGCGCCCTGGAGACGAATGGCGACTTTTTCTTCGCCACGAGAGAGGCGAACAAACTCGCCTTCACCGTGGTCAATCTCACCCGGGCGACCTACGGCGAGCAGATCCTGTTCGACCAGGGCCCGTCCATGTTCGGTCTCGCCTTCGACGGCAGCCCCGACAAGGAAGGCGTGGGCAAAGTGCGCTACTGGCGCGATACGGTCGAGCTCGAGTGAAGAAGCCGGGTGAGGACACTCTGACGGCGGAAACCCGAGGTATTTTTACGGCCCTTGCGATCTCCGCTCGGCGAGCCCATCCGGGGAACGACGAGGGTGGTGGGCGATAGATCTCACACGACTCTGATTGTTGCCTGAGTTCGAGTCGTTCCCCGCATGGTCTCGCAGTCGCTCCGCCGACCATAGGGTCGTAAAAACACCTCGGGTCCCCGCCGGCAAGTGCCCTTAGATCCGCCGGTTCATGAACCGAGCCGACCGCACTCGAACTCCGCTACCATTACTTCTTATCCCTCTAGCCGAATCACGGCCGTTGTAACTGAATCCGCACCGTCCTGTTCGATTTTCCGTCAGAGACTGTTCAGAGAAGAGTGCGGGAACGTGCAGATCAGGATCGGAAGCGACGCAGAGGATAGTGACCAAACAGAGTCAGTCCTGACTCATGGAAGCGCAGATTTGAACGCGAGTGCTTCGATGGCGGAGTGCATCAGATTGTTGGACGTTGCGAGGTTCGAGTGTGGCGGGCTCGACAGATGAACCGGCGGATCTGAGGTCACTAGCCGGCGGAAGCCCGAGGTGTTTTTGCGGCCTTATGGTCAGCGGAAGGACCGCGAGACGGTCCAGGGGAAGACTTGAACTCTGGTCGGAGTCACGGACTCTTATCGCATTTCGTTCAACTTCGTCGGCTTCCCCTGGATCGGCTCGGGGAGTGGAGATTGCAAAGGCCGCAAAAATTCCTCGGGCTTCGGCCGTCAGAGTGTTCTCACCCGGCTTCTTTTTGAGGTCGATCCGCCAGACTTTAACCCTCCCCATCCCAGCAGTAAGTGCAGACCCGATCCTTGGGCATGCCGATCGCCTCGATCATGTCGGGCAGGGTCTGGTACTTGAGGCTGGTGAGATTCAGGCGTTTGCCGATCCTGTCGACCATGGCGCAGTACTTCTCCGTCGTGGCGTCGGCGTACTCGTCGAGGGGCACGGGCCGATCGCCTTCGAGCTCGGCCACCGCCCGCCGGCCGGCGAGATCGAGCTCCGACTTGGATCGCGAGAAGTTGAGGAACCGGCACCCGTGAACGAGCGGCGGGCACGCCGGCCGCATGTGGATCTCCTGGGCGCCGGCGTCGTAGAGCCGTTCGATCGTGTCGCAGAGCTGGGTGCCGCGCACGATCGAGTCCTCGCAGAAGAGCAGCCGTTTTCCGTGAATGAGCTCGCGGATCGGGATCAGCTTCATGCGCGCCACCAGATCGCGCACCTTCTGATTCTGGGGCATGAAGCTCCGCGGCCAGGTGGGGGTGTACTTGACGAAAGGCCGCAGGTATGGGACGCGGCATTCGTTGGAATAGCCGATGGCGTGGGCCACTCCCGAGTCGGGAACACCCGCCACGCAGTCGATCTCCACGTCGTCTCTCCGGGCGAGCGCCGCGCCGCAGCGGTTGCGGACTTCCTCCACGTTGCGCCCCTCGTAGGTCGACGACGGATAGCCGAAGTAGATCCAGAGGAATGAGCAGATGCGCATTTCGTCGCCGGGCGGCGCCTTCTGCTCGACGCCGTCGGGCGTGATGTGAACGATCTCGCCCGGGCCGAGCTCGCGGCTCGTGCGGTACTCCAAGTTGGGAAAGGCGCTCGTCTCGCCCGACACGCACCAGGCCCCCTCCTTCTCGCCGATGATGAGCGGCGTGCGCCCCAAACGATCGCGTGCCGCGTAAACCCCCTCCTCGGTCAGAAGAAGCAGCGAGCACGATCCGTCGATCGTCTCCTGGGCGCACCGGATCCCGTCGACGATCGTGTCGCCGCTGTCGATGAGCGCGGCCGTGACCTCGGACGGGTTGTAGCCCTCTCCCGTTGTCTCGGCGAAATGGGACGTGCCCCTGGCAAAGGACTGCTTGACGATCTCGTCGATGTTGTTGATGCGGCCCACGGTGACGATGGCGTACGATCCGTGGCGCGAGCCGATGATGAGCGGCTGATCCTCGGTGTCGCTGATGCAGCCGATCCCCATGGTGCCCGTCATGCTCGCGAGATCGGCGTCGAACTTGGACCTGAACTGGGCATTCTCGATGTTGTGAATGAAGCGGGTGAACCCCTGGCCGTTACGCACGGCCATCCCCCCGCGCCGCGTTCCGAGATGGGAATGGTAGTCGGTTCCGTAGAAGAGATCGAGTACGCAGTCTTGCTTTGAAACGACGCCAAAAACACCGCCCATGACAGATCCTTTCTGTTCTCAGATAAACCGCCTCGAGTACTGTGGACTGTGTGACCGTGGTGAACGCATTTCATTAGAAACGCGGCGGGCGGGGAGGTCAAGAATTATGCGGGGTGATGAGTTTGCCGAATTCGCTAATTGAAAAGGGCGGTTTGAGGGCGGAGGCGTTCGGGATTTCGCTCCCTTAAGCATTTTCCCGAAGGGAAAATGAAGTCGGTCGCGAGAATCCCGAACACCTCCGCCCGCGCGGCCCGTCTTCCCGGCTGGCGAAGTCGGTAGACTCCTTCGCTTCAAAGTACTTTCCACCTGAGCCTCGTACCGAACGAACGGGCACCAAGTCCACCCGGGAAGCCACCGCTGTGAATCTCGAGACCCTTCCCCTGGCGATGTTTACTCGTCTCTAAGAAGCTTCTTACGCCATGTGATCTGGATTTGGTGAGCTCGGAATGCCACTGACGTGCTCATCGGTTAGGGCGGCGGATCTTCGGGCGCGCGCCGGCGGGGAAGCGAGGGTCTTTTTCGGACCCATGGTCAGCGGAGCGCCCACCGAGACCCCCCGGGGTCACTGCGGCTCTGTTGGAAGCGCTTTGTTAGCCGGAAATTCAACAGAGGTTGTTGTCATTATTTGGGGGGGGCTCGTCAAGCGAAGATTGCAGGGCCGAAAAAGACCCTCGCTTCACCGCCGTCAGACCACCCTCACCGGTCCTCCCCCTCCCCCAAATTCGATGAGCACGATCAGTACGTCAACGTGCGTTGCCTGAACCCGTACCCCATCACGTCATAGGCATCATGGAGAACCATGAACGCCTTGGGATCGATCTTCTTCACGAGGAGGCGCAAAAGCTGCACCTGCCGCCGGTGGACGCAGACGTAGATCATGTCCTTCTTGGCGCGGCTGTGCCCGCCCTCGGCCTTGAGGAAGGTCACGCCCCGGTTGAGATTGGTCGAGATCGCGTCGCGCACCTTGTTGGGGGCGCGGGTGATGATGACCACCGCCTTGACGTAGGGCATTCCCTCGGCGGCGTAATCGGTCATCTTGCAGGAGAGGAAGAGGTTGAGATAAGCCCAGATGGCGAGCTTGGGATCGCCCAGGGTGAAGCAGACGAGGAGGATGATCGCCGACTCGACGAACCAGTAGCCGGTGCTGATCGACATGGCCGTGTACTTCTTGAGAATGGCCACGGGAATATCGGTCCCGCCCGTCGATCCGCGGAACTTGAAGATCAGGCCGAGCCCGACTCCGAGCAAGGTCGATCCGGCGAGGGAGGCGAGAAGGATGTCGGTCTCGTTATTCCCGGTGAGCAGAACCGCCAGGCGCGGCGCGTCTCCCGCATTGGCCACATTGTGAACGTGATCGCGCAGATAGGTGCAGATCTCGAGGTGGGCGGGATCGAAGAGCCAGCACATGGCGTTGGAGAGGAGCATGCCGATGAAACTCCGGATCCCGAACTGGCTTCCCACGAAGATGCATCCGAGACCGAAGAGGGGAATGTTGAAGACGAACATCCAGATCGACTCGGAAATGGCCGTGTAGTTGTAGAGAACCTGGGAGATGCCGCCCACGCCGCCTGGCGAAACGCGGAAGGGAAAGAGGAACCACGAATAGGCGATCCCGAAGAGGATCGATCCCGCGAGGATTCCCAGGTAATCCTTGACGTTGTCGATGAATCGATAGCGATGATTTTTCATTGTTCCAGCGTCCACAGTACACTCGATGGGCCGATGACATTCGGCAAGCGGCGGCAGATCATATCAGCGGCCCCGAGTGAGTCACGCAAATAATTGAAATATTTAAATATTCTTGTAAAATTATTCAGGAGAGCGATTTAATCGGCTTCGCAGACAGCCCCGTCGCCCTGGTTCACCATTCCGGAGGCCCCTCTCATGAAGCTCCTTTTGCTCGCCCTCCTCGTCCTGTTCGTCAATTCCCAGCTCTTTGCCCAGCACGGCGAGGACCGCTACGAGCCGGTCACCGATCCCGCCGTGAAAAAGAAGCTCGAACTCTGGCAGGATCTCAAGTTCGGACTCATGATGCACTGGGGAACGTACAGCCAGTGGGGGATCGTCGAGTCGTGGTCGCTCTGCAACGAGGAGTGGATCAACCGCCGCAAGGGGCGCTTCGAAAATTATGCCCATTACAAGGACGACTATCGCGCGCTGATCAAGACTTTCAATCCCACCGCCTTCGATCCGGAGAAATGGGTGGCCGCCGCCGCAAAGGCCGGCATGCGCTACGTGGTCACAACGACCAAGCACCACGATGGGTTCTGCATGTTCGACACGGAGACGACCGACTACAAGGTCACATCGCCCGAGTGCCCCTTTCACAGCTCTCCCCGGGCGAACCTCACCAAGGAGGTTTTCGACGCTTTTCGCAAGGAGGGATTCCTCACGGGCGCTTACTTCTCCAAACCCGACTGGGATTGTGCCGACTACTGGTGGCCCTACTACGCCACGGCCGACCGTCATGTGAACTACGATCCGACCAAGCACCCCGAGCGCTGGGAGCGCTACAAGAATTTCACCTTTCGCCAGATCGAGGAGCTCATGACCGGCTACGGCACCATCGACATCCTCTGGCTCGACGGCGCCTGGGTGCGTCCCATCTCCAACATGCCCGACGAGTACAAGGAGTGGGCGCTCAAGAAGGACTGGAACCAGGACATCGACATGGGGCGGATCGCGCGCATGGCGCGCACCCATCAGCCCGGCCTCATCGTCGTCGACCGGTGGGTGAGCGGCGAGTGGGAAAACTACCTCACGCCCGAGCAGCGCATCCCCGACGAGGCGATCGCCGTCCCCTGGGAGTCGTGCATCACCATGGCGCCCGGCTGGTCGTACAACGAGAATCACGAGTACAAGCCGGTGCGCACCCTCGTGCACATGCTCGTCGACATCGTGGCCAAGGGTGGAAATTTTCTGCTCAACATCGGCCCCGCGCCCGACGGTCGGTGGGCGCCCGACGCCTACGACCGCCTCGACGGCATCGGCACGTGGATGGCGGTCAACGGCGAGGCGATCTATGGCACGCGGCCGATCGCGCCGTTCAAAGAGGGCCGGGTCTGCCTGACGCGCAAGAGAACGACGGGCGTCGTCTACGCGATCTACCTCGGGGCGGAGGGCGAATCGGGTCCCCCCGCGGCGATCGGGCTCAGCTCCCTGCGGCCGGCGGCGGGCGCGCGCGTTGTGCTCCTCGGAAGCGACGTACCGTTGAAATGGACCGCAAGGGGTGAAGGATGCGTCGTCGAGATTCCCCAATCGCTCCAAAAATCGCCCCCCTGTGAACACGCATGGACGCTCGAGATCGCCAGAGTGGAGGAGGTCGAGATTGACGGAGAGTAAGAAAAACCACGCCCCTTCTTTCGGCGAAACATTGAACGATCGGGCGCAGTTCGACGTGTTCGTCGAGTTCACCTGCCCGGCGGGAAAACCGCCCGCCAAGGTGCTCGACTTTCTTGCCGCCTTCGAAGGCGGAACGCCCACTCCCGAGGGCATTGCGATCAGCGGCCTCAGCGTGACCCACAACCCGAGCGGCGTGGCCACGGCGTCGCCCGCCGACGTGCTCGCCCACATCAATCTCGGCGGCGGATTGCGGGGGCTCGAGTATATTCCCCATGTGAGCGCCAAGGGGATGAACAGCGCCGAGGTCAAGACCTTCCTCAAGGGGTTGATGTCCCACGGGATCGAAACGTGCTTCGTCGTCACCGGCGACCATCCCGCCGAGGGAACCCCCGTCTTCGACCTCGATTCGGTCAACATGCTCCAGATGATCAGGCAGATGAACGCCGAGGCGCGCGTCAAGGCGGGCCCCGCCGGCCCTGCGGCCGCGCTCGCCACGGGCGCCGCCGTGGGCCTCGCCAAGTACGAGGAGGCTGCCTGCCTCCAGCAGATGATCAAGCTGGAAAAGAAGATCCGCGCCGGCGGGGCTTCCTTCGTGACGCCCAATCTCATCTTCGACTCGCGCAAGGTGGAGGATTTTTTCCGCTATCTGAGGGAACGCGATCTGGCCGTACCCGTTGTGGGTTACGTCTTTTTGCTCACCGAGCCCGCCGCGCGCCGGATGGGGGACGAGAAGCTGCCCGGTGTCTACATTCACCCCGATCTCTACGGCCTCGTCCGGAGCGAATCGTACGACGACCAGATCCTGCGCGCCGCGCGGCAAGTGGCGATGTGGCGCGATCTGGGCGCCGCGGGCGTCGATCTCGGCAACGTGGAGAATTACGACCTCGCCCTCCGTATCCTCGACATGGCCGCCGCCATCGGCCCGAGCTGGCGCGAGGCGGACGACACATTGACCTTTCCGCCCGCCCTCGAAGATCCTTATTACATCTACACACCCGAGGGCGAACGGACACCGCTCGGCGATCCGCACATTCCCCGGAAGCGGCTCTTTGTCAAGTGGATCCACGACCTCTTCTTCGAGCCGGGATCGGGCGGTTACAAGGCAGTCCGGTCGATCTTCCAGCGTTCGGCCGGATTGCGGGAGGGCGCCGGCCTCCTCTACGAGGCGACGAAGCTGATCGAGTACGTGGGCAAGAGCACCCTCGCCCACTGCCGCGCGTGCGGCGACTGCCATCTGCCGGAGAACTTCTTCGTCTGCCTTCTGGGCGACTGCACCAAGGGCCTCACCAATGTGCCCTGCGGCGATTCGACCGCCGACGGCCGGTGCGGCGTCGACCAGGCGCGGCCCTGCGCGGGGAAGCTGGTCTACGACGGCGCCCGGCACTTTTCCACGGGGGTCGACGCGCTGCGCGCCCTGGTCAACGCGCCGAGGGATCCGTCTCTCGATCAGACGTCGTCATTCCGGAATTTTTTCCTCGAAGACGATCACCGCAAGCGGGCGCCGATCATCCAGATCGCCGAACTGCTCCACGCCACGCTCCCGAAGGTCAAGCAGGCCTTCGAGATCATCGCGGCGAGGTCGGACGGTTTCGATAGGCCCAACGGGGGACTCGAATACCTCCACCGGCTCATCGAATCGCAGGTCTACCACCAGCCCGACTACATCGACGCCAACGTGGACGACGCGGGCGCCGGTCAGACCGAGGCGACGGCGGAGCTGATGCGCCGCGTGGTCGGCCTGATCTGCGCGCGCGGCAACGGAATCCCGCCCTGCGTCGACAGCTCCGATCCCGCGGTGATCAAGGCCGGCCTCGAGGAGTATTATCGCCTCTGCGGCCAGGGCGCGCCGAAGCCGCTGATCAATTCGGCCAACAGCGAGCGTAAGGACTTCGTCTGGCCCCTCACCGAGATCGGCCCCTTCAATATCGTCTACATGCTCAATGTGGCCGCCCTCTCGGGCGGCGGCGGCGGCGGCGGCGACGTGGTCGCCACACCGGGGGAGCTCGAGCAGAAGGCGCTCGCCTTCTTCCGCGAGGCGCGCGCCCACGGCTTCGAGCCGCATCAGATCTTTTTCGACAACGCCGTGATCCCCTTTGCGGTCGAGTTCACCCGTTTCGGCCAGCCCGGATTCAACCACGTCAACATCGAGGGCATCCGTCGGATCATGAGCAACCACGAGATGAAGGGCGTCAACACGATCCTCGGCATCACCAACGTGATCCGCGATTTTCCGCCGGGGCGCAAGACAGGACTGCTTCGCGGCTACCTGCAGATCGCGATGGAGGCGGGACTGAGCGCCGCCATCGTCAACGTGGCTCGAAAGTTCGGCGTCAAGAAACCGGCCGACGGCGAGATCGTCGACATCGCGCGGGCTTTTGTCGGCCAGGACGGCTCGGACGAGGCCTTCGACCGCATGCAGGAGGCCTACGCGCGGTACAAATCCTTTGGCATCAAGAAGACCTGAGTCTACTATAGAACGCCGAGGAGGGACCGTCATGACCAAGCGCACGGAGCGCCACGCACCTGCCGATTCGGTCTGGACGGGAAACGACTGCTACCGGGCTCTCATCGACGCCTCGCCGCTGTCGATTCTCGTTGTGCAGAACGAGCGGTACGTCTTCGCCAACCCGGCCGGGCTTCGCACCCTGGGCGTTGCCGAGCCAGACGAGTTGATCGGCCTCTCCATTCACCACACGATCGCGCCCGAAAGCCGCGCCCTCATCGGCGAGCGCCTGAAGGCCCTCGAATCGGGACGGCAAAACCGGAGCATCGACGTCACCATTTTGCGCCCTGATGGAAGCCGGCTCGAGGTCGAGTCGACGTCGGTGCCCTTCACCTTCGACGGCTCGCCCGCCGTGCTCGTCATCGGCCAGGAAATCTCCGAGTCGAAGCAGACCGAGAGCGCTCTCTTCCAGCGCGACGCGGTTCTCGCTGCGGTCAACCACGCCGCGGGCTGTTTTATTGCCAACACCGAATGGTCGGCCGCCATGGGCGAGATCCTCGAACGGGTCGGCACGGCGGTCGACGTGAGCCGCGCCTATATCTTCGAGAATTACCGGAATTCCGACAACGCGCTCTGGACGAGGCAGCTCCACGAATGGAACGCCGAGGGCGTGGCGTCGGAGGCGGCCAATCCCGACCTCCAGGGTATTCCGTGGATCGCGGCCGGAATGGGTCGGTGGCTCGAGCTGATGGAGAAGGGCGAGAGCGTCTCGGGCCTGGTGCGCGATTTTCCCGAATCGGAACGGGCCGTTCTCGAGCCCCAGCAGATCCTCTCCATCCTCGCCGTTCCCATTTTCGTGAAGGGCGAGTGGTGGGGTTTCATCGGCTTTGACGAGTGCCGCTACGAACGGCTGTGGTCGGAATCGAAGGTCGGCGCCCTTCAAACCGCCGCTCACCTGACGGGACTGGCCATCGAGCAGCAGCGCGCCGGCGAGGCGCTGCTCGAGAGCGAGGAACGTTTCCGCACCACCTTCGAGCGATCGCCGATCGGAATGACGATCGTCGATCTCGACTACCGGCTCCTCGAGGCGAACGAGGCCTATTGTGAGATGCTCGGCTTCAGCGAGGAGGAGCTCAAGCAGCAGAAGATCCCCGATTTCACCCACCCCGGAGACCTGGAAAAGAACCTCGCCCTCCAGGCCCGGCTTGGAACGGGCGAGATCCCGTCATATCAGATGGAAAAACGCTTCATCAGAAAGGACGGCAAGATCGTCCACAGTCTTCTCGTCGCCTCGGTGCTCAATGACAGCACGGGAAAGCCGCGGTGCTATCTCGGCCAGGTCCTCGATATCACCGAACGCCGCCAGGCGGAGGAACGGCCCAAGCTCGAGTCCCGAATCCTGCGGCTCCTCAACCAGGGCGACAGCCACGTCGACGCGATTCGCGAGATCCTCGAGATGATCGAGGAGGCGACCAGCGTCGACGCCGTGGGCATTCGGCTCGAGGAAGGAGGCGATTATCCCTACTATCGCGTCAGCGGATTTTCGGCGGAGTTTGTGGAGGCCGAGCGGTCTCTGTGCGCGCGGGACAGCGATGGCGCGATCGTCAGGGATGCGAGCGGCCAGCCCGTGCTCGAGTGTCTGTGCGGAAGAGTGATCACCGGCGGTATCGACCGAACTCAGCCCTTTGTCACCGCAGGGGGCAGTTTCTGGACGAACGGCAGCAGCGATCTGTTGGCCGCGGCGCCCGCCGAGGTTCTCGAAATGGTGACCCGCGGGCGGTGCCTCGCCGAGGGTTACGAATCGATGGCTCTCATCCCCCTCCGTTCGGGCGCCCGCACCATCGGGGTCCTTCAGCTCAACGATCGCCGGCGGGATCGGTTTTCGCTCGAAATGATCGAGTTCTTCGAGGGGCTCAGCGACAGCATCGGCCTGGCCCTCTCCCGGAAGCTGGCCGAGGAGGAACGCCAGCAGGCGGCCGAAGAGCGGAGGCGCCTCGAGCACCAGCTCCGCCAGTCGCAAAAGATGGAAGCGATCGGAGCGCTCGCCGGCGGCATCGCCCACGACTTCAACAATCTCCTCCACGGAATCATGGGGTACACCCAGTTCGTTCTCGACACGCTGCCCGAGGGAGATCAGAACGTCGAATACCTCAGAGCGGTTCTCACCGGTGGTGAGCAGGCGGCCGATCTGATCAAGCAGATCCGGACCTTCAGCCGCCAGGCCGAGCAGGCGCGCGAGCCGCAGCATCTTCACATCGTCGTCAACGAGGCACTGAAGCTCCTGCGCGGATCGCTTCCATCGACCATCGCGATCCGCGAACACCTCGATCTCTACTGCGACGCCGTTCTGGCCGATCCCGTGCAGATCAAGCAGGTGGTCATGAATCTCGGGACCAACGCCTACCACGCCATGCGCGACGAGGGCGGAGAACTCGAGGTCTCCCTCGATCAGATCCGCCTCGACCATCGCACGGCGCCCAAGTTCGACGGTCTCGCCCCCGGGGCCCATGTGCGGCTCACCGTGCGCGATTCGGGCCGCGGCATGGACCCGAAAACGATCGATCATATCTTCGAGCCCTACTTCACCACCGCGGCGACGGCGGGAGGAACCGGACTGGGGCTCGCCGTGGTGCACGGCATCGTCAAGAGCCACGACGCGGCGATCACCGTCGAGAGCCGGCTCGGCAGGGGCTCCACCTTCAGGATCTATTTTCCCGTATGCTCCAGGCCCGAAAAGGAGCGGGGTGTCGAGATACCCGATGAACTCCTGATTCGCGGTAACGAGCGGATCCTCTTTGTCGACGATGAGGAGAACAACGTCCGCCTGGCCAGAATCGGACTCGGTTCGCTCGGCTACGCGGTGGTGGCGTTGACCAGCCCCGACGAAGCTTTTGATCTCTTCAAAAAAGAACCGACCCGTTACGACCTGGTGATCACCGATCTGACCATGCCCAAGGTCGACGGCCTGCAGTTCGCCGGGAAGCTGCGCACGGTGCGGTCCGAGATCCCCATCCTGCTCTGCACCGGCTTTGCCGAACGGATCGACGAGCAGAGGGCTCGGCAGGCCGGCATCGCGCGCTGTCTCATGAAACCGGTGACCTATCCGGTCATGGCCCGGGCGATCCGCGAGATTCTGCCGAAGAGATGATGCCGCGCGCCGCAGGCGGCCGGCCGTGCCGCAAACCGTCAATCACTCGAAGGACGCTTCCACCAGATCGCCAACTTTCATGGGCGCGACGAAGCAGTCGCCTTGGAGAGAGACTTTCTGCCCCGACCATTGGGGGCGCTGGGAGCCGAAGTTGTCGAGGAGCCGCATCGTGCCGTCCATGGTCGCCTCGATCCGGAGCGATCCGATCGCGCCTCCTCGTCGCTGAGCGGACACACGGAATCCGCCCTCGGCGCGCAGATCGTCGAAGGCGACATCCGCCCAGCGTTGGGGCACGGCGGGGAAGACGCGAATGATCCCGTGCCACGACTGAAGCAGCATCTCGTGAACGGCCTGAGCGGCGAGGAAGTTGCCTTCCAGGGTGAAGGGCCTGTACTGGAATTTCGAATACCCCGCCTTGAGCTGATCGCCGTTGACGTGGAAACCGTTGCGCAAGATAAACGCCTTCTCGTAGATGTCGAGGTAGCGGAGCGCCGCCTCGGGCTCGGCCGTGCGCGCCCGCACGCAGGCCATCCACGAGAAGCTGTAGCCCGTCCACCAGTCGGTGCCGAGGGCGTCATACTTTTTCATCGTCGCCGCGATCGTCGCACGATCGCCGTCGCTCCCCTCGACGGTGAGCAGGTCGAAGGGGTGGATCGCCATGGTGTGGGAGAAGTGCCGGTGCGATTGATTCATCCTGTCCCGCGGTGAGTACATGAGGATCCCCTCGTCGTCGACGTGGCGCGGCCCGAGGCGCTCGGCCGCCCGGCGCCACCGGTCGGCTTCCGCAGGTTTCCCGAGGGCGCGCGCCATGTGGGCCGTTCCGACGAAGAGAGCCTCCATGCAGTCGCGGTCGTAGTTGCTGTTCGGTTCGACGAAGGCCTGCAGCCTGTTGTCGAAGATCTCGGGCGAAGACGAGAGGGGGAGTTCGAGCACCTTGCCTTCATTTTCACGGAGAAGGTGGCGCAGGCATCGGCTCAGTTCCGAACAGAACGCGTAGCCCCGCTCCAGGTCGTTTTTGTCCCCACTGTAGAGCCAGTGCTTGTAGAAGAGCCATCCCACCCAAGCGCCGTTTGTGGGCGAGAGGGAGTACATCACCCAGCCGGTCATGGGATCGCCTTCCTGGGTCATCACGGCGGGGATCGCCGCGCCGGGCGCCTCGTAAAAGGAACGGGCGAAAGCGCGGAACCGCGGCAGCAGCCTCTCCATGTGATCGAGGAAGGCGGCGCCCGCCGCGAATCGGCCCGCGGTCTGATAGGCGTCATAAGTCATCTGCGTGTTCAGATCGTGGTGGTAGTCGCCGTGCCAGGGAGGGAGCTGGCCGTTGTCGGCGGTCCACACCCCCTGGAGCGGCATGGAGGGCGCGCCGCGCCGTGACGCGGCCCCGTAGAAGTACTGCACGAGATAGTAGTGGCGCAGGTGGTGAAGGTCGGGGATCGACAGGCGCGATGCGGACCAGAACTCGCGCCAGACGTGACGGTGCTCGGCGAAGAGCGCATCCCACCCCAGGCCGAGGGCGGCATCGATCAGACTGCGCGCCGCTTCGAGCGGATCGGACCGGTCACGGCTTGCGCAGATGGTGACGGCGATCAAGGTTCCCCTGCGCGTCTTGCGCGCCCTGGCGAGGGCGGCGTATTCGAGATCGGTGACGCTCTCCTGCACGTACCAGACCTCCTCGTCGGTTCTCCCCGAGCGGGTCGCACGTCCCGAGCGGGTCGCACGTCCCGTGCGGGCGGCCGGATAGCCGAGCTGGGACACCGCATCGGGCGCGCCGAGGGCGAGCTCGACGTTGTCGGCGCCGGGGATCGCGATCAGCGCGACGGGTTGCGTGGCGGAGTAGAATGCCCTGATCGTTCCGCCCCCCTCGAGGTGGACCAGGCCGGTGGCCGTGGCGAGATCGAGCTCGAAACGGCCCACTTTCCGGCCGGGATCGAGAGTGATCTCGAGCCGGCCGCCGGGAAGCTTGGTGGGGTACTTGAAGCGGTTGTAAAAGTTATCGAAGCGGCTCTGCAGCGCCGTGCGGTCCTTGGCGCGGACGAGCTTTTCCATCTCCTTCCAGGTGAAGTCGGGCTCGCTGAAACGGTCGGGGATCCGGAGATCCCAGAGATCGCCGCGATCGAGCGACAGGCGCAGCGTGTTCGCCTCGCCCCGGAGCAGCCCGCCCAAGATGCCGTTGCCGAGGGGCAGGGATTCGTCCCAGGCCGCGATCGGTGCGTCGAGGCGGAGGTTCAGTTCCGCCGGAGGGAGAAATCCACCGTTCTCCTGTCTGTTCCCGTCCTGGGAAAACGCGGCCGCACAGAGGGTCAGAAGAGCGCCGATCAGTGGAACGATCCAGTTGTGTCTCATCGTCTTAAGGTTTCTTCCCGGTGGTTTCTTTTTTTGAACGGATGCCGAAACGCTTGAGGTCCTCGGCGTACTCTTTCTCGAGCCTCTTGTACGCATCGCGCTCGGTCGTCTTGAAGCGCGTCGCCTTGCGCATCGTGGCGAGAGCTTCCCTGTAAAATCCGGCCCTGTGATAGGCCTCGGCGAGCGACGCGAGGGCGTGGGCATCGCGCGACCGGGTCAGGCGCACGGCCGCCTTGCCCTCTTCGATCGCCTCGTCGAAAAGGGAGTCCTTTTCTTCGGCCTCCGCCTGGGCGGCGAGGGTGCGGCAGAGTTGTGCCAGATAGACGCTCTCTTGCGGCTGCAGCTCGACCAGTCTGCGCCAGTAGCCGGCCGACCGTCCGTACTCTTTGCACCGGTGGGCGGTCTCGGCCGCGAGGCGCAGGGCGGCGAGATGGCGGGGATCGCGCTCGAGGATTTTCTCGAGCCCCCCGAGGGCATCGGGCGCCTTGTTGTTTTTCCCCAGTTTTCGCGCGGCATCATAAGCCTTGTACACCCAGTCGTGGCCGGGCCGCCCGATGAAGTCCTTGAACTCGTCCTCGCTGCGCGCCATGTGGGTGAGGAGGAGTTTCGACCGTTCCCTGCCCGTGTTCATCCCCTTGATGAACTTTTTGAAGAGCTCGGTCTGGTCCTCACCGGCTTGGGCGAGATAGAAGACCACACCCCACGACTGGGCATAAAAATCGTGGACGTCGAGCACATTCTGGCGGAAGTCGAGATCGAGCTGATAGCGCTGCACCTCGAAAAATTTCTTCCACGGGATCAGGCGGTTGCGCTCGATCATGGTGCGCAGCCTTTTCAGATGCCCCGCGTTGCAGCAGGAGATCACGTTGCGATACTCATCGAAGCGCGTGCCGTCGAAGTAGGTGGCCAGTCCTTCGTCGAACCAGGGGATCGGGTTGGGAATGTATCTCTCCTGGATCACGTGGGCGCATTCGTGGAGCAGTACTTGCAGCGCCGATTCCTTTCCGCCGCCGAAGCTCGCCACGACGCTGTTGGTCTGGGGCGAAAAGAACGCGCCCGCGTAGGGGGCGGCGTTGGTCTTGCGCCGGTACTCCTCGAAGTCGGCATAGCGCGCATAGAGGCGGCAGCGGATGGGATCCTTTTTGCGCGGCTTGAGGCCGTGGCCGCGGAAAAAACCGTCCACGTAGGCGTCGAAGAAACGGATCGCGTCGATCACCCTTTCGGCGTCGCGCTTTCCAATGTCGGTATAGAGGCTGACCTCGGGGTGGGAATACTTGATCAGCCTGTCGCCCGCGGCGCAAGGAGTGCCCTTGGCGAAAAATGAGCAGAAGACAATTACGATCGAGGCCACCATGACGTAGCGCACCCTGCACGTTCCCTTCGATTCGAGAGACCGATCGGACGAGATCCTGCCCATGAATTCAGCCACGAAGAAGTCGCCTTCACTATCCCCTTTCTTTGCCCCTTTTTCCATAGTGCCGATCATGAATCGAGCGCGCTGAGCGCTCTTATTCGATGGGGATGGTCACGAGGTATCGCTCGTCGGTGAGGACGTGGATCATCTTCTCTGTCCGGGCGACAAAGGAGATCGGAATTCCCGGCATGCGAGCGTCGACCTGCCTTCGGATTTCATAATCCCCTTTTCCGTCGGGTCCGATCCAGGCGACTCCGCGCGGAGAGAGGCAGAGGAACGTCTCGTCGTCGCAGAGGGCGACGGGCGTCAGGGGCTTTCTCAGGGTGAGGAGGATGTTTTCGATCGACTGGCCGGCAACGAGGCAGAAGTGGCCACAGAGTCGATCGCTCCTCTCGACGAGCAGCCGCCCGTCGGGAAGGGCGAGTCGTGGAATTCCCCGGGTGGAGAGGATCGTGTACCGGTCGGGTCCGGAGATCTCCATCAACCTGCCGCTTCCGTCGACTCTGGTCAGAGCATCGACCGGAGAGGAGCAAAGGAGACGTCCCCTTTTAAAATCGAAAAGGGGGGGCGGATAGCCGGAGAATGCCGTCCGCTTGGACAGGGTGTACTCGTCGATATCAGGCTTCATGCTCTTTTTCAGTTCGATCCCCTCAAGCCCCTGCGTGGCCCAGAGATTTCGCCTGTAGTGGTCAAGGTCGAGAATGATGAAAAGATGGCGTGGCCGGCCGGGCCCGAAGGGGCCGACGAGACAGAGAGATTGATATTCTCCCATGAGCAGGGTGATCCGTTTTTGAATCGAGAGGCTCTCTCCCCGCCGGTACGCTTCGATACGCCCGCCCTGCGCGATCCAGAGAACATCGCCTAAAAGAATGCACGCTGCCTGGGGAGTATCGCTCGAAAGCCCTCTGAGGGGAAATCGAGAAGACTCCCGAGGAGCGCACGCTGCCAGGAGGGGGAATTCTTCCTCGGCCAGTTGAAACAGGTTTTGGGCCACGTGGGCTGTCCGGTCTTGAATGAGGATCGTTTTCGAATCGGAGACGGCCAGAAGTGATCCACCGCGGCCTGGAAGCAGTGTGCATTGGGAAAGGCATTTGTCGGTGAAACAGACCCGGTGTTGGCCCCTCTCGTCGATAGAGCAGAGTTTGGGAGCCGATCGCGGGTGTTGCGGCTCCGGCCCCTCCGCGGCGCCTGTGCCCACGTGGCGGACCGTCAATTTCCCGTCTTGTTTTGTGAAATTGGAAAAGCAAGGTTCCTCCTCGGGAGGAGGAGAGCCGGGGGGCGGCGGAGACCGAAAACCCCTCGCCCTGATCTGGGAGACGTACCAGACGTTCCCACGGTCATCTCGAACAGACGGCCAGTGCCTGTCGGGACTTCCCACCGCCGTCGCCGATGAACCGATCGATTCGCCGGGGATCCCGTTGCGCTGATAGACCCAGTAGAGTCTTGCGGCCCTGAGCCTCTCCTGCGAAAAGTAGATCCTACCGGAAGAATCGCAGCCGCAGAGTGCGCTCATCTTCTTGATTTGCTCGCCCCTGTCGATCCAGGCGAAGCGCGATCCGTCGAATTCGGCCAGACCCCAGCCTTTGAAAAAAAAGAGGATCCGTCCCTCGCTGTCTTCCACGGCATCGGTCGGCGCGGAGTGAATCATTCCCACTAAATTCGAGTCGGGGCGGGAGAGGAGGGTCAGTTTTCCCGCTTCGTCCATTCGGAAAAGAGCCCACCGCGGGTTACTTTCGAAGGGATCCTGTTCGTTGATCCAGAGATAGGCCTCTGAGGGATCGGGTTGCAGGATGACCGCCGGCGCGCCGATCCAGCGGCCGTCGTAGAACTGCATTCCCCTCCGGAGCATCATGGCGATCAGGCCGGGAGAATAGGCGAATTCTTTTTCGAGCGCATCGCGGTATTCATGGAAGATCGTCTCGATTTCGCCCACATAGCGATCGAAGAGGGATCGACCTTTCGCGGGCTGTCCCTTCCCTTCTTCGCGATCCCTTTCCGCCGCTTTTCTTTTTATTGCGGCGTCAAAAGGTTTTTTTACGGAACCGTAGTTCGCCATCTCCCGCTTGAAAGGGTCCGGGATTTTTTCGAGGAGGGTGATCAAGCTGCTGAGATGGTTCGAGGAATAGACGGTGAGATCTTGAAGGCCCTTCTCGATTCTTTTCCCGTCGCCCTTCTCGACGGCGTCGAGAAAATTGGCCACCTCCCTTTCGGAGGGCGTCGATTTCAGATCGTCGTTGAGAATGGCGATCTTGTGGCCAAAAGCGAGGAGACTGTCGTCATCGCGCACCACGATTCCCTTGATGCTGCCTCTGATATAGTGGGGGAGATGCTCGAAGGTTCGATGATCCCAGGCGCCATTTCGCCCCACGAAGATTTCCACGGGCTTTTGTACTTCGCTTCGGGCGATCCTGTTCACCAGCGGATGAACCAGGGCGAAAGTCTTGTTACCGTCGATCGCAACGCGATGTGATCGGAACCTCTCCGAGCCGGGCCAGGCCGGATTACCGCCCTCCTTCACGAAACCTCTCTTCGTTTGAAATATCCAATCGTGGAAGAAAAAGGCCTGATCGACAGGCGTATCGCGAGGGAGATCAGCCCTGCGCGAACCGTCTCCGTCGATGATCGACGCGCCGCTCCCCCGATTGCGGGTGACCGCGAAGGCGCCCTCCGGGCCCCAGCCCACCACTCGTTTTTCTTCCAGGAGGTGGAATTTTTCGTGGTGCACATCGCGGAGTTCGGGCTGGGTGTGGGTGATGCTCGAAACTTCGTGGATCCGCCGCCGAAAGATGAAGCACGGTGAATGTCCCGGCGAAAGGTATAGGCCCGAAAGAACGGGCGGCAGCGGTTCGAAACGGCGCTCGGAGTCGAGAAGGCAGGTCAACTCGTCGGCGACGGTGCCGAGAAGGAGGTCGCTCGAGATCCCTCCGGCCGGAGTCTCGTCATCCGATTCGGCCCCCGGAGCCGATGGGACGGCGGCTCCGACGATGATCAGCAAGGACAATACTCGCCATAGCTTCATCTCTTTCACTCCTCCTTCTACGGCAGCCTGACGAGGTGAAGACAATCGAGATCCTCACTCTTTCCCGCGTCGTCGAAAACGGTCCTCGTCGACGTGGCCACAAGATATCCGAGGTCGCTGAATGCGATCGCTTGCAACCGTCCCTTGATCCCCGTGATCGTGTAGATCGCGCTTGCTTCGAAAAGATCCCCCCCCTCTTCGCTTCGGCGAGTCAGGTGGACGATTCCCATGGGCGTCCAGGCGAAGACCGATCCCGCACGGTCCGAAAAAAGGCGTGTCTTTTCTCCGGCGTGGGGGACGGTCACCGTCTGGATGACCGTGCCGTCGCGCCAGATGTTGAAGCGGTCGGGCATTTCGCCACTGATCGTGCCGAACCAGATATTGCCTTCCCGATCGCAGAGCAGGGGCCATCCCGAATCGACGACCTCGATTCTGCGACAGAAATCATCGAGGCGAAAGGCGACCTGCACGTGGCCGCTCCCCTGTGGGCGCCACGGACCATAGCCCATTACCCAGAGCGCGCCATCTCGATCCCTGACGCCCCGATCGGTCTTGATCCTGTCGGGTATGGCTTCCGACGGAGCGGGCACCGGTCTCAAGACGGCCTTTCCGTCGTGGACCAGGCCGAAGAACGCCCGGCCCTTGCTCTCGAGATCGGTCAGGTAGACCGAACGGCCGCCGCCCACGGTGCCGATGTAGCGAGCGTCGAGGGGGATGACCCGGTCGCCGACGGGAGCGCGTACGTCGATCCAGCGATCATCGACAAGGACGCGGGTGTTCGGTTGCTCGGACCACCAGATGTTGCCGGCCGAGTCGACGGCGATCTGCTGTCCCTTTGTCGAGCTCCAGTAGTCGCTCCCGGCGGGGAGGGCGCGCCTGATGATCGCGCGGTTGTTCCTGATCAGATCGAGGACATCCTTGTTCCGCTCCATTCCGTGGGACGAGATGATCATGTATTCCTCGCCGCTCCGAGCCAGCAGGAAGCCCTCGCTACCGGCCACCAGAATGCGCAACGCGCCGGCTCCGACCTGAACAAATGACTTTTCCCCGTCGAAACGGACGAGATCGCCCTTCACCGCCTGTGCCCAGACGGTGCCGTCGGGGGCGATCGCCACCTCGGGATCTCTCAGGGGAATCGTCTGCGCTTCGAGTTGAAGGTGAGCGCTGGAAGCGCCCGGCGTAAAAACCGCCACCGTCGATCGATCGGGGTACCGTCCGTGGCTGACGAAGAGCCGGCCTTCGGGAGTGACGGTGTGGAGAAAGTCGAAGGCGGGATCGTCGAGCGCGTGAATCTCTTCGCCCGAGTCGAGGTCGACGAGCCTGGGCGGGATGCCGTCGAAGCGTCCCGGAAGCCAGAGCCTGTCGCCTTTCGAGGCGCGCAAGGGACCCGAATCGTACGATCGGTTGGCCCTCCCCCTTCTCAGGATGTCGACCACTTCTTGTCCCGGTTTCAGCCGTATCGATCCGTCGGTTTCGACGATGATCAGTCCCGGTCCGATCGCCCCCTTCGAGGTGTGGATCTCTTCGGCGCCGAGATAGACCGTTCCGGCAAAATCGTTGAAGAGCAGTTCCGACTTTTCGAGCTCGAACTCTCCCAGCGTCAAGGCGCGGTCTTCTCTGACGCTCTCCTGCACGAACAGGAGCTGTTCGATCGCCCTTGGATCGTAGGTCTTAGCCAGTGCGTCGACCACATTCGGCTCGACGGCGCATCCCAGTCCGATCAGCCGCTCCACGGCCTCCTCCGCGCCGGGCGTGCCGGGAGCACTCTTGATCTTTTCGAGAAGGTTTCCCACGAGTTCATCGTGCAGACCGGCCAGCGGCAGAAGGCGGATTCCCTCCCCGCCCCGGCACCAGGCCCGGTTTTGCGACCAGGGAGCGACGAGTTCCACACCGGGAATTTCGAAGTCGATCTTGGTCCACGCGCCATCGCGCCACTCCCAGAATGCGCGCGGCTCTGACGAAACGGACGCGACCACCCGCCCTTCGTCGGCGAAAGCCTGCAGCTCGATGACGTTCTCTCGCCGCTTTTTATTCTCCAGCATTTCGCAGAACGACCACGCGCCGCCGCCCGCTACCTGTGCGTGCCGCACGTCGACGACCGCCACACCGCGGCCGTTGATGAAGAAGACGCGGCCGTCGCAGAAGCAGTTGTACCCCTGCGTCCGTCTCCGGCCATTGCGCGGACAGTTTCCGATATCGATGAAGCGGGAAGGACCGCTGTCGGGGCACGCGATCCAGCCGGTGCCGTCGTAACCGATCAGGTTGGTCGACCGGGTGGTGACGAACCAGACGCGGCCGCCGGGCTCGAAGAAGACGGGCCGCGCCTCGGTGAGGTGGGGCGTCTTGCGGCGGAATTCCTTTTCGATCCTCCCGCGGATGTGGTCGAGCGCGAAGGGTTCTTGGGGCACCTCGATGCCGTGGTGGACCGCTTTGTAGCGCCGTTCCCTCTCGCGGCTGAAGGTGTACCAGATCCGATCGTCCGCCCCGATCGTGACGGCCGCGACCTCGGGCGGCAGCAGTTGCCACTGCAGATCGTCGAGGTCGATACTCTCCGATGATCGTGCCTGGGCGATCGCCGCCCACCAAACGATACAGACCAAAGCCGCAACGGGCGCCGTCCGCCTCGAGCGTGAGAGCGGCCGGAGGAGTCGGGAAAAATGATTCATCGTCGTTGGCGCTCCTCTTGCGGTGGACATTCGGGTTTGTAGACCAGCGTTGTCGTCTCTCCTGATTTTACGTCGGCGAAGAGGGACTCGAATTCGCGTGTCCATCCTCGACGAAATTCCACGCGGTACCGGCCGGGAACGAGCGAGTAGTAAAAAGTCCGGATCGTCTCACCGATGGTGTGCGAACGTCTCCCCAGCATGTGGCTGAGGTGGATTTCCTTGCCCTCTTCGAGGCAAAAATAGATGTCGGGATCGCAGACGATCTGCCGTCTCGATCTGTCGATTTGCAGGATCCCGGCCTTCTGCATCGGCACGATCACCGCTTCTCGCTCTCCGGCTTTCCAGGGCTCGACGGAGCGCACCAGGGCCGCGTGGCATTTGATCTCCTCATGTTTCAGGGTGCGAATCCTTCCGGGCTTGGAATGGGCATAGAGGATGCCTTTCGCCTCGTCGAGGAAATCGATCCTGAATTGGTTGGCCCCCTGCGTTCTTGCCGATCGCGAGCGGCCCGCTTCACGTCCGCTTTCGATGCGCAGCATCACTTCCTGGTAATATTGATCCGCCGGAGGTGGGCCGTCTTCAAAGAAGAGCTCCGCCTCGATCACGAGCGAGCCGAGAAGGAGGTCCCTTTCGATCGTCCCGCATCCCCCTTCGATGGTCACGTCGATCTTGTCCGAATGGGTCGCCCGGAGAAAGTAGAGACCTGCGGCGAGATCGGTGAACGAAAACAGGCCCTCCTCGTCGGTTCTGGTTTTTGCATCGAAGTCGGACGCAAACTGCCGGAGCGAGACGGCGTGGCCGGGAACGGGCTTCCCGTCGCTCAGCACCCGGCCCGATATGGTCGCTCCCGGTTCGGTCGCGGGCTGGTCGAGTCGCACCACGATCTCGCCCGTCGCAGGCACATCGACCTCTTGCTTCAGAGTCGTTCGGGAAAAGTCGGTTTTCAGGCGGGCACTGACCAATCTTTTTCCGGGCCGAATCTTGTCCAACCGGGCGCGGCCCCTATGGTCCGTCTCTCCCGTGACCGCCTTCAGGCCGCCCAGACGCCCTTGAACGGGGCCGCACGAAACAGGCACCCCCTCGATCGGCCGGCCCTCCTGATCGCGCACGTCGACCACCACGCAGCCCGTGGGCTTTGCCACGTCGAGGGTGAGATCGACGAGCGGTTTTTCGCCGGAAAGCTCGAAAGGGCCGAACTGGTGATATTCGTTGAAAACGGGTCTCGGGCTGACCCGCAGATAGTAGAAACCGGGCGAGAGGTCGTAGGCGAATCGACCCTTCTCGTCGAGCGCACGGACGCTGGTGCCATGGATGGTGTAAAATCCGGTCTTGAGAACATGGCGGCTCGGAACCGCCCGGATCGCGTTCTGCTCCCTGTCAAACTGCATGGGCTGGATGAACCGGTCGGTGATCGGTTCGAGGCTATCCTGCCAGCGGACCGTTCCGCTGATCGTCTGAGTGCGTTTCAGGACGACCCGAATTCCCTCGATACGCTCTCCAGGTCGAGAGATATTCACGGGAAAGACCTCTTTCGAATAACCCTCTCCTTCGACAGCGACGAAGTGCTCTCCCGGCGGCAGGCCGGTGAGGGTGAACCTCCCCTCCTCATCTTCGAATTTCCGAGGCTCCCAGGGGCAGTGTGTCGCCCGAAGGAATTTGGAGTTCGACGAGCGAAAACCGCTCGGCCCCATCTTTCCTTCGTGCCAGACGAGATCGAAAGAGGTGATCGGTTCCTTGTTCGGTGCCGACAAGACCTGGCCGCCCACTGCGCCGCCTTTCGAAAGGGTGAGTATGAGACCGTTTTCGCCGAGAGGGACACGCTCCACGATGAGCGACCGGTACCCGGGAGCCCACGCCATGAGACGGGCCGTTCCTTCGAGGGGGAACTCGCCGGTGACGAAGGTCCCGTCTTCACGAACGTCCATGCTGCGCTCCGAGCGCACCGAGCGTGCGTCGTGCCTGTATTCGACGAAGATTGACGCTTTCGAAAGGCGCTCACCCTCTTCGTCGACAACCTGGCCCATGATGACCGGACGGGGCACCACGGCGAGTACGATCTCGCCCGGGCTCCAGTCACCCCGGCCGTTGAGGGTGAATTCCACCGAACCCGCCTCGGAGCATGCGGGATCGGCAGTGAGCGTGTGTCGTCCCGGCGCCAGTCCACTCATGGTGAAGCAGCCGTTCCCGTCGGTGATCGACGAGATTTCCGCTCTCTGTGCATTCCGGCCTGTCGGACAGGGGAGGCACAAAACCCCGACGCCCCGAAGGGGATCGCCAAAGATCGTCTCGGCTCGGCCCGTCAGGGTGAACGTCTCTTCATCACACGGAGGCCTGCCGTTGCCGTCCTCCACCGACGTACACGCGGCCAGCATGGTGAAGATGGAAAGGGTGGCAATAAACAGCAGGCGCGATGTAAACTGCATTTTACCGTGTCCAGAATCTTTCGAAGAATCGGTGGCGCCGCGTCCCCCTGACCGGGACATGAGGCAGCGCCCTTTGGACTTCCATTATGTGTCTAGAGAGCGGCCGCCGCAAGTGGGCGGACGCGATGGGGGCGGCTGGTAATTCGCAGGTCGAAGCGTATGATGTCTGAGCGCCCCATGGAGAAACCTTTTTTTTGGTATGGCCTGCACGGGAAGAGAGAAAGAGTATGAAGAGGCGAGGATGTTTTTTGCCTGACCGCCGGGTCAGCTCGGCCCTTCGATATGTGATCCTCCTGGCCGTGATCGCGGGCGCCGCGCCCCTTGCGGCCGATTCGCAGGAAGAAGAATCCCCTTCGCTCGTCGCCGCCTTCGACCGGGAGGTTGCCTTCGAGAGCGGAGGTCTCACCATCCCCGGAACCCTCTCCTTTCCCGATCACAGGTCGGGCGACCGGCTCCCCGCCTACGTTTTGGTTCACGGCTCGGGCCCCAACGACCGGAATGCGTGGAGCGGTTTTTTTCCCGTCTTCAAGGAGATCGCCTCGGGGCTCGTGAAGAAGGGCGCCGTCGTTTTGCGCTATGACAAGCGCGCCTTCCTGCTCGGCGAAAAGTACAAGAAGGCGGAGGACAAGGCCGCCGTCCTCGAGGAACTCAAGAAGGTCCTGCCCGATCATTTCATCGACGACGCTCGCGCGGCTTTTGATTATCTCGCCGCCCAGCCCGAGGTGGACCCAGAGGACATCACCCTCATCGGCCACAGCCAGGGCGGATCGTTTGCCTTCGACATCGCGGCGGGCAAGGGTTTCGCGCGGCTCGTTCTGCTCGCGCCCGGTCTTCTCTCCATGGAGGAGCAGACGATCCATCAGCTCAACTATCAGATCGAGTACTTGGGAAAGCTGGGCATGACCGACACGGTGGAAAAAACGCGCGCCGTGCTCAAGGACTACGAGGCGCTTTTCGCGAAGATTCACGACGAAGCGGTCCCCGACGAGACCTTTCTTTCGGGCGCATCGAAGCGGTTCTATCTCCGGTGGAACGAGCTGACCGCCAACATGGACGAGAAGATCGTGGGGACCAAGACGCCCACCCTGATCGTTCAGGGCGACAAGGATCTGCTCTGCCCCGTCGAGCTCGTGAGGGAGAAGGAAGCCCTCTACACGATCAATCCCAGGATCTCCATCGTCTACATCAAGAACATGAGGCACGACCTGCACGATTTTGTCTTCGGCCTCTTCAAGCCGGCTCTCGTCGACGCGATCTGGGAGCACCGCGCCGCCACGCCGCGTGCCGAAAAGACGGAGTGACCCACCCCGCGAAGAGCTGTTCGGTGGCCTGGGCGTCGAATGTTCAGGGCACCCAATCCGCCACGTAAACACTCACCTCCCCCCGCGACGCCGCCCCCCGGCTCGACACGAAGGCGATCCGTTTCCCATCGTCGGAAAACATG
>Ga0180430_10000614_pt1 | contig 38263 bp, 37 predicted proteins | sample SS_ome_9_FD_132999 | JGI IMG/M metagenome (GOLD analysis project Ga0180430, IMG submission 132999) | Hypersaline lake sediment archaeal communities from the Salton Sea, California, USA - SS_1_S_2 metaG | ecosystem: Environmental > Aquatic > Non-marine Saline and Alkaline > Hypersaline >...
CTCATTTTTCCCGCAAATGAAACCAGAAAAGAAGGCTGTTGAACTAACTGAGGACGAAAAGATGGTCCTGAACCTTCTGAAAGCCAACTCCCCCATGGACCTCAACGAGCTAAAAGGTCAGACCGGACTCAGCAACAAGAAGTGGGATAAGTCCATAAAGGGGCTTACCAAGAATAAGCTTGCCAAAGTGGAGAAGACCGAGGAGGGTTTGTTTGTATCGCTGGTGTAAAGCAGGTATCAGAGTGGTTTTGCTAAGAATCTAATGAATATACTCTCGATAGCAATTATCATCTTCCTGGTATTGGAGACTTTAAATGTCTTCATGCTCTATTTTACTCCAGGGACCCGTCGGGGGAATGGGCTTGGTGTATTCAATGCCTACGAAAAATCCAAGAAAGATCCGGAGGTTCACGCACTTGTTCGATATTTGATAAACTGGGTTGCCGGGACAAAGATTATCTTTATTGCTCTTCTAATTGTTATTCTGATTACCGGCGACAACATCACGAAACTCTTTAGTGTTGGGGCCCTGATCCTAAGCATTCTTACCTATTTCTGGAGATTGCACCCATCCATCAGCAGCATGGATGCTGACGGTCAAATAACTCCAAAGGGGTATTCCAGGATCTTAGCTTACATGATTGCAGGATTTATAGTCGTATTTGTTGTAGCCATAATCACATATTTTGTCTTTTTTCACAAGCTTGCTTAGCTCAGCTTTCAGCTGTTCGTGAGCTTGTCATTACTTCGTTCTTCCTCGGCTGAGGCTTTTTTGTCCCTTAGTTGTCACTTATGATCTCTCGCAATATTTTCGATTAAATTATTCTATTTCCCTTTCCCCATTTTATACCCAATTCTCGGTCTGTTCTTATCAAGTTGTTCCTGATCCATTAATTCTCTTATTGCTTTAAAGATCAATTCAAACTGCTTATCGTATACTGCTGCTGGAGTATTTAATCTTTTCAAGGTGATCGCAATTTGCGATAACCTCCTATTTTTCTTCTCCCTGTTAATGTATCCGGTTCCTGAATTATCGACAGGAATCATCTCTGGTTTGTCCCAGAGCTAAAATCTATGGATTTGAATATAATAAGCAGTTGATTTATATTTATATAAATATCCATTCCAGCATAAGCTCAGTTCATAATCTTCAAATCAGATGAATAAATATCTAGTAGTTTTGAATTACAGGACTCTGATCGCACTGGTAATTGCCCTTGTAACATTATGGTTATCATATATATTTAATCTTTCCTACAATATTGACTTAACTCTTGTTAGTATTGCAATCATTTTCCCCCTGGTTTTCAATATTCGGGGTTCGTTTAAACGCCGAGAGAGGGCTCTGGAGTATTTAAGCCGGTTCAGAAGTGCTCTTTTAACACTGAATTATTATTTCCAGAACTCCCCCAAACTATCTGAAAATGATAAAAGAGAAATAGCAGTTATTCTACTGGAAATCAGCAATGAATTAAGAGTCCATCTGGGTAAAAGTGATTACGACACAAAAGAACTTGATGAAAGAGTTGAAAAAATTTTCAATTTCATAACAGAGAAGGATGATATAATTCCAGCAAGATATAAAGTCAAAATAATTCGATTCATGAATGATTTGCACGAATCAATAGAAAACCTGCATGCCATTCATGTGCATCGAACGATAATAAGCCTTAAAGCCTACTGTGAATATTCCATATATATTTTCCCCCTAATTTATGTTCCTACCATTATCTACCATGTGGGAATGGACACATCTAAATGGGTTGCATTTTTCACGGTCCTATTTACAGAATTTATACTGATCTCCCTTTATAATATCCAGGATCAAATGGAATATCCTTTCGATAAGGTTGGAATGGACGATATTAAACTGGAAACTTTTAAGCTGGACAGGACTCAGTAAAAATAAGCTTGCCAGGGTGAGAAACTGACGAGGATTTGTTAGTTTCGCTGGTCTAATCTACCTGGGAATACACAATGAAATCAATTTCCGTCCCACTTCACATTCGCTACAGGGACATGGACATGAACCAGCATGTGAACAATGCGGTATACTTCACTTAGCAGGAAAGCTTCACTCGCTAATCTTTGTGATCGCCAGCAATTCAATTTTTCGGAATTCTACTTCAGAACCTTCGGCCTGTACAGCAATTTGCCCTCTGTCTGCGGTGCACTCCTTACCATGGTTCACCAGATCTCCGTTTACCCAAACCTTTAACTCATCGGCCACCGCTTCAATTACCATTGTATTCCATTCGCCCACCGGCATTTCGGAATCGTCTGTCAGATTTTTGATATTCCTGCCTTTCCCCTCTGTAATGCCCCAGTTCTCTTTCGGGCCTCTCCGGCTTTCCATATCAGGAACTGTTATATCTTCCACAATGCACCAGAAATCTCCTGCATGTTCATGCATCATTTGAACCTCCAGGGATTTGGGAAACATTTCGTAAAGGGCGCGGGGCGTGCTTGCATGGACCAGTACTCCACAATTCCCGGGTGTTCCTGCGAAACGATATTCCACAGTGAGACGATAGTTCTGAAAAACTTCGTCAGTGATTACATGCCCGCCTGGAGTGCCCAGGCTTACCAGCATTCCATCCCTTACAATAAAGGGATTCAGGGTATCCGGATTAGAATCCATGGCCGGAACGTCAATGTGCCAACCGGATAAATCTGATCCATTAAAGAGGCTCTGGGGCTTCTGTTCCGAATTCATGCAGGAAAAACACGAGATAGTTAGTAAAAGAATAATTACTTGGGACTTCATAGGAATGGACTTTGATTGCCAGGTTAAAAACAGTTCAATACTGCAATTTACAGATTTCTATTCATTGTTTCAGACCGAACATCACATCAGCATGGCTTAGTTCAGCATACCATTTCAAAAAACTGCTTTTGTTACCAGGTCCTTAACAGATAGTTATTCTGCCAGGAAATAGGTGCATCAAAACACAATAAACGGGGCATCGGGATCGTAAATTTAAAGAGACTTCCAGATAAACTAATACGCACATACTATGAAATTCCGAGACTCATTAATCGGCTGGGCGCTTGTTCTCAGCCTGATCATGATCCTTCTATTGATAGGGGATTTCCTGGCCCTTCATGATATCAGGCAGGATTATGTCAGCTCAGAAGTAATCGAGGCTGTTCATGCAGATAGTGCCGGTTATCTCCCTGAATGGGCTTCCACAAAACTTGAATGGACCTTTGTCCGTGTGAGTCTTCTGCTGAAAATTATTATCTCTCCGATTATCGTGCTAGCTCTTGCCAAAACGGTAAGGAGACTCAAGCTCTAATCAATCCGTGGCTTTAGACCAGGTGCCCACTGCAATCATACTCCTGCCATCTACCGGGTCATCCACCTTTGTTAGGGTTAAAGATGAATCGCTAACCTTAAATTCGTAGACACCGCTTGTACCTGAGCTGTAATCCCCGCCCTCATCCGTGACCGTTAGTTTTGTCCCGGAGATCACATAAGTGCCCAACACGTCCGCTTCGCCATCGCCAGTAAACTCCACCTCGTAGGTATTATCAGCTGTAAAAGTAAAAGTAATGGACCTGTCCTGAGATGCTTTGGTCCATTTCCCAATCAGTAGTTCAGATTGATCTTCCTGTCCAAAAGTGGTCACGCCAGAAATGAAAAGTATTGCTATTACAATAAAGGTCCTGAAAGCTGTTGTCGATTTCATAATTAATAGTTTAAGAATATAATATCAAGCCTGCTTCGGCAGCGCATTACATGCAGTGAATATACTGATCCACCAGTTTTTTGACTTCTTCGGGTTTATTATATAAACGTTCACTCAGGCTTTGATCATCGAAGGCCTTCAGTTTATTGATGAAATGACCAATGGTCCCCGAAGGAAAAACTCCATCCCTGGTATAGAATTCAGCTTCTTCTTTCAGAAAAGTTGCAGAATCAGCACAGGAAGCAGGCAGGGCTACCAACCTTCCTAAGACATCTTTGTGTTCAGGTTTAAAAATATTCACATTGATATAGAGTTCGCTGGCTCTTTTCAATGAGTCTTTTGAAAGCAATCCATCTTTTGCAGCCAAAATCATTGCGGCCATCAGGTGATACAAATCAGCAGAGCCATCCGGAACCCGGAACTCAACCGTTTGCTTCCCGGGAATATAGGGTACATCACCTCTTTCCTGTGGATTGGCATCTTTAATCATACTGGTCTTGGCTATCCATCCCAGGGGAACGCGAACTAAAACCGATCGGTTGCTATCACCCCAACAAACCATGGTAGGGGCTTCCTGATGAGGCACCAGCCGCAGATAGGAAGTTGGGATGGTATTCCCGAATGCGGTTAAGGATTGGGCCCTCTCCAGTATGCCCGTAATCATTTTCTTCGCTACATCTGTCAGGCCCCTTTCATCTGCCATATGGTTTATGCCATCCTTCTCGGCCAAAAAGTGTATGTGCAAACCACTGCCTGCTTTCCCAACTGTGATTTTTGGAGCAAAACTGATGGTCACACCATATTTTTGTCCCAGCATGCGGAGTATCCATTTCGCAACCAGCAATTGTTCAACTGCCTCTTCGGCATCCACGGGATTAAATTCGATCTCATGCTGCTCATACATATGCGTTTCCGTGGAAAAATTTCCGACCTCCGAGTGGCCGTACTTCACTTTACCGCCACTTTGTGCGATAATCTGCAAAGCTTCTAATCTCAGGCACTCCCAGTTTGTGAACGGAGCTGCAGTATGATACCCCCTCTGATCCTTTGCCGGGTAGAGATCATTTTTCTCACTGATGATGTAGTACTCCAATTCACCCATCGCCCTGAAGGAATAACCCGTTTCAGCTGTAAACAGCCTGGAAGCTTTCTTCAAAATGTACTCAGGAGCACTTTCGAGGGCTAAGCCTTCTCTGGTGTAAAAGGAGCATAATATATCCAGGGTGGGTTGCTCGGTAAATGGATTTACAAATGCCGTGCGAAATCTTGGAATAACATAGAGATCACTGGATTCAGCATCGATATATGAAAACAGGCTTGATCCATCCACACGCTCTCCCGTAGACAGGATGGATTCCAGATAATCCTTACTGGTAATAACAAAATTTAGTGTTTTCAATTTTCCATCTTCACCCACGTATCTGAAGTTGAGCATCTCAATGTGATGATCATCAATAAACTTGATGATGTCGTACTTTGTAAACTCACTGGCAGGCTTCTGAAGATGCCTTACCATCTTGTTGGGATTCATTAACACTTCCAGGTCTCTCATGGCATTCTAGCTTGATAATTTTATGCAGGTGAAATTAGAAATTATTCATGCAAAGAATAGGGATGGAGAGTGTGCTTCCCAACATCTTTATTTATTATAAGCCATTTGTTTTAAAGGCTGTTTCTTCCGGCCAGCCAGCCCGTGGAATAGGCAATCTGCAGGTTGTAGCCACCTGTTTCCGCATCCAGGTCAATCATCTCCCCTGCAAAATAAAGGCCTGATACCAGTTTGGACTCCATGGTTTTGGATGAAATCTCACCGGTGCTAAGACCTCCAGCTGTAATGATGGCTTCTTTAAAAGAGCGGTGACCGGTGATCTCAAAACGGAAATTCTTCATCAGGTTTCGGATCCTCTTGCGTTCTTTGGATGAAACCTGATGTCCCTCTTTTTCCGGATCAATTCCGGCAATGCCCATAAAGACAGGGATCATGGATGCCGGCAACCAGTTCCGGAACAGGTTGGAGATCCTCTTTTTCCCTGATTCATCCAGGTCCCGGAGCAGGCGGGTATCCAGTTTTTGCTCATCAAGGGCGGGTTTCAGATCAAGGGATAGCTCAACCTTACTATTTTCATGCAGGGCATCGACTACAATCCGGCTCAGGGTAAGAATGATCGGGCCTGACAAGCCAAAATGTGTGAAGATCATTTCCCCGAAATCTTCACCTTTCTTTTTACTATCCACCCAGACGGTGGCCCGTACATTTTTAAGCGTAAGGCCCTGTAGGTCCTGTGCCACATTTCCGCTCGTCTCAAGGGGCACCAGAGAAGGTCTCACAGGAACAATGTGATGTCCCACCGACCGGGCCAGTTCATAGCCCTCACCATTTGAACCCGTGGCCGGGTAGGACTTCCCTCCTGTTGCAAGAATCACCTTCGGGGCCCGGAACATCTGTCCATTTGCCTGAACTCCCGTAATGGTCTTCCCCTCTAAAAAGAGTTTATCCACCTTCTGCCCACAACGGATCTCTACATTTCGATCCGCTACCCACCGAAGCAGAGCGGAAAGCACATCTGCAGCTTTATTGCTTGAGGGAAAGTAGCGCCCCCCCCTTTCAAGGGAAGTTTCCACACCGTAAAGATGAAGCAAGTCCAGAATCTCCCTGGAAAAAAAATGACCAAAGGCATGGCGAAGAAAGCGTCCATTGGGATAGACATGCCTGATAAATTCAGTGGCATCGGCATCATTGGTTATGTTACATCTTCCCTTACCTGTAATTAACAGCTTCCTTCCCTCCTGCCTCATTTTCTCCAGGACCAGAACCCTGCCTCCTTCCTCCGAAGCACTACCTGCAGCCAGAAGGCCTGATGGACCCGCTCCAACAACTATGACATCAAATTTTTCCATTTATACTCCGGCTGACAAGATATACAAAAATCACCTCTGCCTCACATTCAATATTTTCTGATCTGTTTTAATATCTTTGGCAGCGAAGCAATTATATGGAAATGAAATCGCATTGGGAGGGTGTATATCAGAAATCTGCTGTTGACAGTCTGGGCTGGTATGAAGCCAATCCCGGCCCTTCTTTGGAACTGATTGATGCTTGTAATCTCTCTGAAGATGCGACCATCCTTAATGTGGGAGCAGGAGCAACGACCCTTGTGGATGAATTGTTACAGGCCGGGCACCGGAATATTATTGCCAATGATATCAGCAGCTCAGCGCTAAAAGAGCTTCAGCTCAGATTAGGTCCCACACAAAGCAAAAGGGTGCATTGGATAGTAGATGATCTGACCAATCCCTCTGAACTGAATTCACTTGAACAAATAGATCTCTGGCATGACAGAGCTGTATTGCATTTTTTCCAGGATTCTCTTTCTCAGGATGCATATTTTAAGCTGCTTCGAAAGCTGGTCAGGAAAGAGGGCCATGTAATCATTGCAGCTTTCAACCTGGACGGTGCAGAGAAATGCAGCGGGCTTCCTGTCTTCCGATATGATGCTGCTATGTTGAAGGACAGATTGGGCAGCGAATTTCAATTATTGGAAGCCAAGGATTATACCTACCTGATGCCTTCGGGCGACACCAGGGAATATGTATATACCCTGTTCCAGAGAAAGTAGTTTACTCTGTCTTCTTTTTCAGGTTCAGTTCCAGTGACTGTCCGTGCTGGGTAAGGGTCCCATGTATGTTAGTCTTATCCACCAATTTCCCAACATACTCAAGGTTGTATGCAGAAGCCTTGATGGTTAATTCCGGCGATTCGAATTTCGTCTCGCTAACCGGCAAACCCATGGCTCCCTGATCGGGGCTATCCATGGTGGCAGTGTAGCCATCTTCCGTTTCAGAAACATTGAAATTGATTCTTAGTTCTCCCTGTGGCGTCTCCAGGGCTCCGCTCCATGTTCCAATTATATCCTGGGCAGACAGGGTGGCAACTGCCATTAGTAAAACCACCAGTGATGCAAATTTTTTCATAATTATTAAATTGATGTGAAAGTAAGATAAGCTAATAAACAAAATTATATAAATCAGGCCGGGACTGTCCGCACTTCAATGGCCGGCGGGTCCTTCAGCAGTCGTTTAACGGCACACTGATCGGCTGCTTTTATTACAGCTTCCCTGTATTTTTCCGGAAAACCATCGGGCAGGACAATCTCCAGGTCGATCCCGGTCAGCTTGCGGGTCTGTGGATCGTTCCGGTGCTTTTGAATGATCCTGATTTCCGAAGAAGCGATTCCCCGTTTATCGCAAAACACCTTCACATATATTCCTGCACAGGTGGCCAGGGAGGCCAGGAAATAATCAAAGGGCGCCGGAGCACTATCTTCTCCTCCTCCATGCACCTTCTGGTCCGTTTTTACCACATGATTACCCAGGCGGGCATTCACTTTTGCACCTTCTTCAAAATATACTTCAATATCCATATGCTATTTTCTAAACTTAAGCTTCAAATATATTAATTTGCTCTTAGTGAAACACTGACCGGTTCCAGGCCTTTGGACCTTAGCTCAACAGATATGGTTCCTGTCTCACCGGTCGAACGGACAATCACCATGCCCCGTCCACGGAACAGCCTGAAAGTATTATCTGTGAAACTTCCCTGATGCAATGGCCCGGCATTTCCTGCTGCCTGAAGCACAGCCGGACCCGACACAATTACCTCCAGCTCCGTAAAGTCATCAAAGGTGATCAGTCCATTCGGATCTTTCGAGTAAACATTTATAAACGCCAGGGCATTCTTATCCGCCGAAATCACATCCTCCTCGGCATCCAACAAAAATTGACTTGTCTGTCCGGTCGTTTGAAGAACCATCGATTTCATCTCCTTGCCTTCAATGAGACCAGTGGCTTTTAACTCGCCGGGAGCATAGGGCAGTTCAAACAGGGCCGTAAACTTATCTGTAGAATCAATCTCCATCCGTCCAACTTCCTGGCCGTTCAGTTCCAATCTCACTTCGGGGTAGGAAGAATAAACCTTTACTTTAATGGATTCTCCCGCATGGCCCTCCCAGTTCCAGCTGTTCAGTTCATCATACCAGCCCCAGTAACTAATGCGGGATTCCATCCCCTTGGGAACAGGAGTGACAACTGCCAGTTCCAGGTCGCTTTCCCCCCAAAGCACATCCCGGTAGAGAGACTGGGGTTTCTTATTTCCCAGGACATCAATATCTCCGCACCAGGATATATACCAGCGCCAGGGTTTCGGGAAGGCGTCTTGTTCTCCGTCCTGCTCAGCAACTAAATAATTATGCCCAATGGCTGATTCACCAATATAATCCATTCCGGTCCAGACAAAATCCCCAATCACATAGGGATGCCTTTTAACCATCTCCCAGTTCTCCCAGGCATGCTGGGGAACCGATTCAGATCCATACATGATGCGTTCCGGATACTTCAGATGGTCCGATTCATAATAAAGGAACTGGTAGTTATATCCACTGACATCCAGCATGCTGAAGGCCCCTTCAGATTCATCCCACTCTTTCCCCGGATTGTCCCAGAAAGAACATACAGCCTGAGTCACAGGTCGGGTATGGTCCACCTCTTTGATGGCTTCTGCCAGGGTTTTCCCAATCTCAATTCCTTCGGGATCGGCCCGCTCCCGCACTTCGTTCCCAAAGCTCCACATCACCACGCTGGGATGGTTACGGTCGCGGTAAACCATGGCCTGCACATCCCTGATGTGCCACTCCTCAAAGTAATTAGAATAATCATTGGGGCGCTTTGCTTTCACCCAGTGATCGAAGGATTCATCAATGACCAGCATCCCTATTTCATCACATGCATTCAGAAAGGATTCTGAGGGTGGGTTGTGGCTGGTCCGTATGGCATTGTAGCCATTTTCCTTCATCCTTTTTACGCGGCGATATTCGGCATCAGGGAAGGCAGCAGCCCCCAGCAAACCATTGTCGTGGTGCATGCAGGCTCCTTTCATGAGAACCTCTTCCCCATTCAGCAGAAATCCATCCTCATGGCCATAGGAAATGGACCTGATTCCAAAATTTGTACTGTAGTGATCCAGCTTTTTCCCGTCTTCCTTAAGCACCACTTCAGCAAGGTAAAGATTGGGTTCATGAAGATTCCAGAGTGCCGGTTCGCCAATGGTGCCAGAAACAGAAAGAGTGGACTGGGAATTTGCCCCGATGGTGACCGGGTCAATACCCAGTACCATCTTTTTATTGCCAGGTGAGCTGATCAGGACTTCTCCGTGAACCTCAACATCGGCATCGCTTTTATTGCTTGCCTTTATTTCAAAATGCACTCTTGCCCGATTCGATGAGACTTCAGGGGTGGTAACATACACACCCCAGGGAGCAATGGCCACAGGCGAAAGCATGGATAATGTCACAGGACGGTAGATCCCGGCCCCTGCAAACCATCGGGAGTTTTCTCCAGGATTTGAAGTTTTGACCGCTATCATATTACTCATACCAGGATCATTCAAAGCACCGGTGATATCAAACTTGAAGGGGGTATAGCCATAAACATGCTCCCCGATCAGGCTGCCGTTTACCCATAGCTCCATCTGGGCCATCACGCCATCAAAGCCAATCAGGACATGTCTGTCCCTGATATTTTCCGGAGTAATGAACTCTTTCCTGTACCAGGCTGTCCCATCACGTAAATAGCCCACGTCCTTTCCCCCGGGAAGATTTTTATAGAAGGGACCCTCATGCAGCGAATCCTGAATTTCATAATCAATGATGCTCCAGTCATGGGGCAGGTGCACCGAAATCCACCCCGAATCATCCTCCCCGCTCCGGAAAGGATCACCCAAATCACCCATATGGAAATTCCATTGGCCGTTGAAGTCAGCATCGCGAAAATAATCCCCTTGGGCATCCCTGTCACAGGAAGAAAAGCCGGGAATTAAAATGAATATCAGAAGTCTGAGAATTTGCTTATGGTCAGCTCTCATTGGTCTTGGTTTTCGTTTAATTGTCTGGAATGCAGCCGGTCTTCCCGTTTTTGGATTTCCGCTTTGATTCGTTTCATTTGACCGGCATAGTTAATGGTCATCAGGATATACGTTAGCCCAATCAGCAACCAGGACCAGTCGTATTTATAATCAACCATAAAAAAGACCACAGGAGCGGTAATGCCAATGGCAGCAAAAAGATAGATCAATATATGCAGAATCTTCAATCGCCGCTTCAATTGCTCTTTTCTCAAATGTTTGAATTCGGGTACGATCATATAACAAATTTAACAATAGTGCATGTACATCCAAGCTGCATTTGACTTATGCCCCTTCATATCGTAAATTGCATAATAAGCATTCCTTTTCCTGATGAGCATGGAGCCAAAAAGAAGATTCCGCTTGTGGCAGGAATTAAGACGTCGTGGCGTACCAAAAGTGATGGCCATGTACACGGCCACTGCCTTTATTATCATGGAGGCTGCTGAAATTATGATGCCCCGACTGGGTTTGCCCGATTGGTCTGTCACGCTGGTAATCATTCTTCTCATTGCAGGTTTGCCTGTGGCCTTTGTACTTTCCTGGGTATTTGATATTACTCCACAGGGAGTTGTTAAGACCGGCTCGCTTGAAGAAACTGATATTTCAGGCGAAGATGCAGAATCCCATATTACCCGGCGAAGAAAGCTCAGGGCAAGTGATGTGGTCATAGCCCTGCTTTTGATCGTAGTTATATTCCTGGCCTACCCCAAGATATTTGGGAAATGGGACGCTGACCTGCCCCGGGAAATGCGCGGAAAAGTCTCCATCGCGGTCATGCCATTTAAAAACATGACCGGCGATTCCATCTACAATCTCTGGCAGGAGGGCATGCAAAATCTGCTGATCACATCTCTATCCAATTCCCAGGAATTGTCCGTGAGGCAATATGAAACCATGAACAGCCTTCTTGGCAATGAAAGGGGAGTCACCTATGCCTCGCTTACACCTTCTGTGGCAGGTGAGATGGCCCGGAAAGTAGATGCCAATACGGTCATCTCAGGCAGCATGCACAAAGCGGGTCAGAAAATAAGAGTTACCGCCAATATAATGAATGCCACCAGCCAGGAGGTTTATAAGTCCTATGAGATGGAGGGGCATGCAGAAGATGAACTCTTCAGTCTGGCAGATTCCCTCTCCTATGCAATCAGAGATTTTCTGGAACTCAGAAATATCAAACAATCCATGGAATTTGATGTGGCCCATGTCTACACTAATTCTACAGAGGCTTATAAATATTACCTGTCGGGCGTCACCTATCACAATCAACTTGATTATAGCAGGGCGGCCGAATACTATAACAAAGCCATTGAGGTGGATAGCAATTTCGTGTCAGCCATGATGAAACTTGCATTTTGCTGTGGAGATCAGCGGAATGCAGTACTATCAAAATACTGGGCCGATAAAGCATTCGAACGGATCGATCGTCTCCCTCAGGACATGCAACTAATGGTACATACCGTAAAAGCTGCGGCTGATAAGCTGCCACTGGATCAGATCGGATATGCCAGGCAATACCTGGAATTACACCCCTACTCTTCCTACATGGTATATATGCTTGCCTGGGTTCATTTCAACCTGGAGCAATGGGATGAAGCCATTGAGGGCTTTGAGAAGAGTATTTCCATGTATGAAAAACGGGATACCCACCCATGGGCATGGACCTATATCCTGCTGGGTGGGGCCTATCACCATGTGGGTTCGCACAAACAAGAGGAGAAGATCTTCAATGAAGGAAGAAAGCTCTGGCCCGATCAGAAAGCCACATTCGATTACTGGCAGGCCATATGCGCCGTAGCTCGCGGGGACAGCACAGATGCCAGGTATTACCTTGGAGAGATTGATATAATGCTGGAGCAAAAAGGATGGCCGGATACTTTTGTATGGCTATGGTATGCAGGCGTTTATGATGAGGCTGGATCTTATGTGCTGGCCGAGAATTACTACAGGAAAGCTGTAGAATCCAGGCCCGATGACCCCTACCTGGCAAATGACCTGGCCATGTTCCTGATTTCCAGGAATGTGAATGTTATTGAAGGAATGGACCTCATTACTCCCATCGTTGAAGAAAATCCCGGGAACGCCCCTTTCCTGTATACCTACGCCCTGGGTCTGTTTAAAACAGAAAAGTATGAGGAAGCCGGAAATACACTCCAGAAATCCTGGGACCTGACTCCCTATTACGATCACAGGCAGTTTACACTCAGGAAAAAAATCCGCGATCAACTGGCCGGGAGTTAAAATCAGTTGTCGCCTAATCAGGCAAGGTCGAAATGATATCCCTTAGGAAATCGTTTACTGAAAAATTACTCAGGCTGTAACCCATGCGCACTACCACCAGGTTCCTGGAGGGAATCACATAAACACGTTGTCCCAGGAAGCCATCTGCGAAAAATACATCATCCGGCACATCCACCAGGGCATTATCCGGATTTGGTTCCTTCAGCCAGAAGGTCCCGGCATATTGACCATTCGAGGCAGGGGCTGCACTTTTCATATACTCCACCCACTCCGGGTTCAATACAGTATCCCCTTCAAAGATTCCATTGTTCAGGAAGAGCATGCCAAATCGTGCCCAGTCACGGGTTGATCCATAGCTATAGGAAGAAGCCACAAACAGGCCGCTGGCATCGGTCTCCACCAGGGTATTCAGCATGCCGATGCGATGAAACAGTCTCGTATAGGCATAGCCCAGGTACTCCTCCTCATCTCCAATGGCAATCCGGAGCAGGCCCGACAGCAAATTAGCATCCCCCGAGGAATAGTTCCAGTAAGTTCCCGGCTCATGGGCCAGCTCACATCCCTTTACGGAGGAGAACATATCATCGCTCTGCATCAGCATCACCGTGGCATCGGAAATAGTGAAGTAGTTCTCCACCCATTCCAGTCCGCTGCTCATATGGATAATATCGTCGAGGGTGATGTTCCTGCGTTCATCCCCGGACCAGTCCGGAATATGAACCGGGCTATCCATATCCATTCGTCCCTCATTCACCAGGGCCCCGGCCATGGCTCCGGTAACCGTTTTAGTCATGGACCAGCCATGAAATTTGGTCCAGGCATTGTATCCGTCCAGGTAGTTCTCACCGATCAATTCATTGTTATATACCACTGCCACACCCAGGGTTTTCTTGAAGGGCTCTTCATCCGGGCTATCAATGGCTTTATCCAGAATCGCGTTCAGCTTTTCAGTATCAACTCCTTCCGGCAGGGCCTCAGCCAGTACATCACCCATAGGCCAGGGGATGGTATCCTGACTGTATCCCGGATCAGGTATCTCAAATGAGGCGGCCACCAGTTCTTCCTCGGGCTTATCCAGTACGATTACAGCTCCCAGGCCCTCTCTGAAAACCACTTTCCGTTTTGCCAGTCCCAGCACCCTGGCAGTAACAGATTTCTCTTCGTAGTCTATCTTGCACTTAGCCAGACTGATGGGGAAAAAGGAGAGGTCTTCAGCTGCGACCCGCTCAGGGCTTTTGTTGGCCAGAAATACGCTGGAGCACATTCCTTTTGCCGCAAAGGCAGTTATGATGGGCAGGCGGGGCCAGGCAAACCAGGTAACAATAATAAACAGGGCGGCCAGCAGGAGCCAGAGGATTCTTCTAATAAGCTTTTTCATAAGCAACTAAAAATTTTACTCAGTATCTATTCGATGGGATTTGCTGTAATTGTGGCTTGAAGATCATAATTGAGTATAAAGCGGATATTTCCTTTGTTACAGGTACCTGCAGCTGAAAAAATGACAGGAAGCTCGTCTTTAAGTATATCGTTTATTGCATCATACGAAGCTGCATCCAGAGATAATGACATACCTTCCTCAATGGCCCATGCCTGGTTAAGGATCCAATAATACTCTGTTAAATCATTTGCTAAACCAAAGGTCGTATTGGGTAGAAGTTTCACTCCGCTAACCGGAAACTCTTCCCCGTCTCCACCAATGGAATCTACCGAAAGTACCCGCAGGGTGATCGATTGGGTATGGAAATCCCGAATCAAGTGCTCATAATCCTCCAGATCTTCATTTATTACATCGACCGTATCGGCTTCACTAAACCCGTGATCTTCAGGGGACTTCAATTCAGTTGCATCCGTAAGAACGTCCAGCCTGCCTTCAATGTTGGTGTCTATCTCAACATCTGCCATGTCTGTTATCAAATCACAAGAACTCATGCTGGCAGTCAGCATGCAAAACATAAATAACTTTAGCGCGCTATTCATAGCTATTTGGTTCTAAATTTTTTAGTCCGTATAAAAATAGGCCTTTAGAACCTTACATGCCAAGCAATCATACCGCTTCTCCCCATTGATTATTAACAATGGGTTCCCGGAGAGTCAAAAAAAAGCTGACCCACCCGGGTCAGCCTTCAAGTCTTTGATCAACAAATTACCTTAAAGGGGATTAGATGTTACCGTGACGTCTATACCGTAATTGAGTACAATGTGGATATTTCCATTATTACAGGTACCACTGGCTGAAAAGGTAATAGGGTCACCTGCATCAAGTAGCTCTTCAATCAGGGGATAGGCGCTCTCATCCAGGGATACAGTAAAACCTGGCTCAATGGGCCAATCTGTGTCTACTTCTACCGTGACTCCCGAATTACTCATACTATACATCCTGAATACAGACCCCGTCAGGATCTCTACTCCTGAGATCGCAAATCCCGCTGAATCTACTGAGATAACTTCAATGGTGACAGCCTGGACATTGTAATCTTCAATCAAATCCCCATAATCCTCCAGGTCCTCATTAAGCACCGGGGTGGTTACCGACTCATTAAATCCATGAGCATTTGTGGATTTCAATTCAGATTCATCAGTTACAATATCAAGGTTACTCTCAATGGTCGTATCTATCTCCACATCGGCCAATCCTTTGATCCAGTCGCAGGAGCTCATCCCGGCAATCAGCATGAGCAACATCAATAACTTTAGCGCATTTTTCATATCTATCAGGTTTTAATTTGTTTTGTTTATATAAAAATAGACCTTAAACCCTTCTATGACAAATAATCAGGACTATTCTAACCTGTGATTTTTACCAAAAAGGGTTTTTACAGGACAGAAATGCTTCACAGCCATGATCTAAATTACCTTGAAAAGAAGGGCCTTTGACCAAATTTCACTTTTTTAACATGAAATCAGGCCCCACAGGAGTTTATTCCCGCATCACTTTCAATGCTTCCTTTTCTGACCAGAGGCAAAGCGCTTCACTTTGTTCCTGGGAGAGCCTGGCCTCCTTATGAATCAGCAAATAACTTTGAAGGGGCATGGTGCCGGCATCCAAAGCATCGCAAAAATCGGCCAGGGCCCCAATCTTATCAGCTTTCTCCATTTGACCGTAATCACTGAAATTCAGCTCCTCTTTTCCCTCCACGATGTGTTTATTAAGATACCAGGAAAGGGGAGAGATCCTGCTATACCAGGGATAAACTGTCTGCCTGGAATGACAGTCGTAACAGGCCAATCTGATAAGCTCTGCAATATGCTCCGGGGGCGATGCCAGAGTCAGCATATCCAGCTCCGGGTCAAGGGGGGCGTTGTTTCGTTCGGGCTGAAAAAACTGCAGCACAATCAACACAGCAAGCACTCCAAGCCCCACAAATTTTAAGCTCCTGCCCATCAGTCTGCCTGCATCAGTTTATCAGCTTCCTCCTTGGTCCAATCTACCAACTGCTTAATCTGTGCATCCGACATCTTGGCTTCCGGCTTGTTCTCCAGGTACTTCCCGGGAGGCATTTTCTTCTCTTCTGTCACTTTTCCAATGTCACCCAGTAAGCCAATTTGCTTGGTCAGCCTGTATTCTTCCCAGTCGGCGAAATTAACCGCCTTCAATGCTTTCTCCGAGCTTGCTCCTGTATAGTGGCAATCGTAACAGGAAGTCTTCAGAATGGTGGTAATCTCATCCGGAAATACGCTTGCTGAAGGGGCATCCGGACTAAAGGACTGGAAGAATAAAAAAAGAACTCCAGTGGCCACGAAAAGAATGATCTGCTTTTTCATATCATCGGTTTTTGTATGAGCCTTGAAATGGTAAGATAAATAAAAAAGGAGGAATGATACAAATGCTAATTGCTTTTACGAAGTTTCCGGATCTGGTTCCAGTTGACAATTCTGCGCAGCAGGTCGTATACAAGGGTAAAGTAGAGGGCCACAGCCGACAACCAGATCACCACCAGGTTGAACCAGTAGGTATCGAAAGAAAGGGGACCAAGTCTTTTTTCTGCCGAAAAAAGATGTGCCCGCGCTACCCTGGACTGCGGCTCCTGGTATATAGGGGTGATTTTACGTACCAGCCGATCATGCCACACCGTAACAAACTGGTCTTTTCTCTCAAGGAGCTGCTCCAGCCTCTTATTGGCATGCTTCTTCTTCATCTCCACAAAATTCTCCTTCCCTCCCCATGCTTTCAGCATGCTGGAAGCATGTCTGTCCTTCAAACGATCGGCCTTACTTTTTACGCTCCCGAAAATCTGCTTTAGCGCATGCAATGAATCCATGGCTGTCAGATACACGGCTTCATCAAATCCTGCGGGTGTAAAACCTTCAGGGGAACCAAAGGATGCCACCATCCCGGTTTTACTTAAATCCTTTAATTCGTTCTGGATCAGTTTCAGATCAGCCTCACAGTGTTCCGGATCCCTTCCCTCTGAAATCTGATAGCGGATGTCATCGAGGGTTTGTTCAATATACTGGATCCTGAATGCCTGGTAAGAAGCATTGTTGCTGGCCTGATCAAATTCAAAAAACTCCCTGGTAAACCGGTTCCCCTTAAACTGATGTACAGCCACCGCTTCATAGGCCCACCGGGAGGGCATCAGCTCCCCTATCACAGGAACATACTCAGGATTATCGTAGAGGTTATTTAAGCGGTCAAAGGGGATCATCACACCACTGAATAATAGCTGGGGCACCACAATAAAGGGAATCACAATGTAGCCTGTCCCAATGGAATTGAGTCCGGCCGAAATATTTAAACCAATCACATTGGCCAGGCAGGAAACGGTAAAAAATATGGCCCAGTAGTGGAAAAGCATTCCTTTAATTTCCAGAATTGAATTACCGACCAGCACAAATGTCAGGGTCTGAATGGCCGATATGATAAATAATACAAGGATTTTTGAATGCAGATAAGACAGGCGGCTGAGATGCAGAAAGGATTCTCTTTCCTGGATTTTGCGATCCATGAAGATCTCCTTTACACTTACCATCAAACCCATGAACATGGAGATGATCACACCTATAAACATATACACGGGCAGATTCACATTGTCGCGGAAAACATAAGTAGCCGTGGGCGATAAGTCACTTGTATACCGGGTAAACCAGGCACTGATCAAGGCCAGCAGAGGGGCCTCCAGAAAATTGATCAGCAGGTACTGACGGTTGGTCAGTTTGCGCAGTATATTCCGGCGGAAGAATATTGCAAACTGCTCCAGCTTTCCCGGCACATGAAAATCCCGTTTGGGTAATGCCTTCTTCTTGCTTTTAATCTTCTGCTTCGACTCAATTCTGTCAACATAAATATCGTACCACTCTTCGGGCGTCACCTTCCTTTCACCGGTGACTTTGCCATACTCATCTACCTGGTTGGCTTCCACCATCTTCAGGATTTCCTCTGGCATCACGTTACCACAGGACTCACAATGACCCACATCCGCATTTACATAGTTGCTGAGCTCCTTGAAATAAGTTATGGCATCGATGGGATTTCCCTTGTAAATTACGTGGCCCTCCTTATCAATCACCAGGAACCTGTCAAACAGCTTAAAAATATCTGAATACGGCTGATGGATGTTCACCACTACCAGCCTGCCCTTCAGGGCTTGTTCCTTCAGAAGCAACATCACTTTTTCCGAACCCATGGAAGAGAGCCCCGAAGTAGGCTCATCCACAAATAACACGGCCGGTTCTCTGATCAGTTCCAGGGCGATATTCAGTCTTTTCCTTTGACCTCCACTGATGAATTTATTTAATGGGCTACCTACCTTCAGGTGTTTAATTTCCTCCAGGTCGAGATCGGAAAGGACCTGATGGACCCTTTTCAGCAACTCATCCTCAGACAGGTTACTCAGGCAAAGTTTTGCGTTCAGATAGAGATTTGTAAAAACAGTTAGTTCTTCCATCAGAAGATCATCCTGGGGCACAAAACCGATGATCCCTTCAACCTTTGATTCCTCGTTGTGGATATCATAGCCGTTGATTGTAATCTGACCTGATTGCGGCTTTAGTTTGCCGGACAAAATGTTGAGCAGGGTTGATTTCCCTGCCCCACTTCCACCCATAATACCGATCAGATTTCCCGACTCCTTACTAAAACTGAATTTCCGGATCCCTTTTGTGCTGTTCTTAAACTGGTATTCAATATCCCTGGCTACAAAAGATATCTTTGTTGCGGCCCTGGTGCGGTGAAATTTCCTGGAGATATCACTGTAGTAAACGGGACTGATCAAAGAACCCGTTATTAAGGATCCCTGCTCCAGTAACTCAATACGCTCCGGTATGATGGGTTGTCCGTTCAGGAACAGATTCATGTGACCCATATAGCGAAAAACATAGGTGTCTGTACTGGCATGGTGCAGAATGGCAATCCGGCCTTCCAGTTCTTTCTGCCGCATGTGACCCACACCTTCAACGAAAGGTGATTTCTTACTGTCGATGACCAAGATCCTTTCCTTATCACAGGCATCACAGGCATTTAGAACAAAATTCTTGGTATTGTCATGCTCCCGCCTGGAGATGTTGAAGGAATCGGCCACGGTTCTGATGAAAGCGAGCTCCCTGGAGGTCATCACATCATCTTCATTGATAAATTCGACCAAACGAAGAAATACAATGAACTTCTCTCTTTGCAACAGACTCCTGTTAATCTCCTCGGTTATAAGCTTTAATTTTTCCGAATCGGGAAGAGCCTGTCTCTGATGTGTAATACCCCCGCCAAACAGAAGTGGATGGTGAATCTCCAGGTAATTATCGAATACAACCAGATATTTATTAATCAGGTTGGTTTTCAAATGTTGCCTGAGAAAGGTCTTGACTATGGACCTGGCTTTGAAAGAAACACCATCTTCTGATACGTTGGCTATTATTGCAAACAGCTGTAGCAGTGCATTTAATACGGCCTCTTTCATTATGTATGTCAGCCGTCCCCGGCTGAGACGTTGCTATACGATGCTGTTACGCAAAGCTGCGACCTTTTCGGCTACTATCTTCAGCTGTTCGTCGGTCATGATATCACCAACTTCAACATAGTACTCCTTGATCTCGGATAAGCCTTTGTACAGGTCGGCCACTTCCTCAACATCTTTTACCGGTTCCAGCAGATCTACCAACTCATTCAGCGAATTTTTCTGCCTTGCCAGAGCCTCCAGAAATGCTGTATTATCAACGGCCTTGGCAGCAACATTGGTAGTGATGTAAATCCCCTCTATCCAGCTTCCACAGACCACCAAGCGGGCCAGAACATCCTGTTGATTCTCTACCAGGTAGTTCCAGGTATCATCAAAGGATTCATTAACAACCTGGATCAGGGAATCCCGATCGTCAAGATTAGCTTCTATGCGTTCAGCATAGGTAACATTAAAAGTAGTTGAAATCCCAAGATCATCGATCAGGGTTTTTGAAGCTTCCAGGTAATTCATGGTCGACTGCTTCATCATATAAGTAGTGGCATAACACAGATCGGCAGCATAAACACCAAGATTCAGCACCTTGTCACGCTGAGTGATATACTCTCCTGCCTTTTCCGGTCCATTGGAAAGGGATACGATATAAGGTGATCCCGATTGATAAATAAGTTTAGTAATATCATAGGAAGTTGGTATTGGATAACCTGAAAGTGCCGGTACCAGATTCTCTTTGGGGGCGAGTTCCTTATCTCCCGGAATCCCGGCATCCTGCTTCTTCGGTGTGGTATTACATCCCGAAAACAGTATCAAAGAGGTACTTAGTAATCCAATTATGAATAATTTTAGATGTTGATGCATTGCCTTTTTCATGATAAAGGATTTAATGATTGCTTATTTATATTACAAACGTTACAATTTAGGAAAAAGTGGAATGAATAAAAAATTTCATGCAAAATCATATATCTTTGATGATACCACTAATCTATTTCAGATAACAGAATACTAATCATCTTGTTCAAATGAATGTGCTCACTTCATACCTGGTTGCAGTCTGCTCAATCTTCCTGAGTACAAATCCCGCTAATCACAGTTCCCGAACTGATGCATCGCAACCAGGTGAGCTGCTTCTGTTTGACACCATCCAACTGGAACTATCGGGCCTCTGTTACGATGTGGCCTTTTATCAGGATGGAATTATTTACCAGAAACCGGGAGAAGAGATCGTTTACCTGGCTCCTCTGGACAGTTCCGATCCGGCTTCCGGCCGGCCACTGTTTAGCAACACGGATATAAGCTGCTCACCTGCAGCCATTTCTTTTTCAGGCGACTACAGCCGGGGGTATTATACCAGACCTGTGGGAGGGGATGACCAGCCCTATATGGAAAAGATATTCGAAATAGCTATCGAGGATGATCGGGCATCAGGTCAAACTCAGACCTCATTCTCCGGTGATCCTTCAAGGAATCTGCATCCTGCCATTTCCACGGATGGCTCAATGATGGTTTTCGCTTCCGACCGCCTGCCAACCAGTGGGGGACTGGATCTGTTTGTCACACAGCTCACAGCTGAGGGTTGGTCCGCACCCCGGAATCTTGGCCAGGCAATTAATTCAAGCGGTCATGAATGGTTTCCCTTCCTGGACAGACAAAACAATCTCTGGTTTTCCTCCACAGGACACTCAGGATACGGCGGATTTGATATCTATTTCTCTCCTTTTAACGGGGAGGCCTGGGACCCGGCCCGGAATCTTGGGACAAGCATAAATGGACCCAATAACGAATCAGGCTTTTCTATTCATCAACAAAAACAGATGGCACTGTTCTCCAGGTCCCAGCCTGCGGAATCCAAGGGTATCGCCCTGATGCTTACCCTGAGCGAAACAGCGCCTGACAGGGATATTTCCCTGATCATTCAAGACATGGCTGACCCGGTATCTAAAACCGTAGCTCCTGCCCGGGTGGAACCCGAACCAAAGCCTGAACCCGAAACAAGGATTGAGCCTGAAATCAGGCCGGAAACCCGGATGGACCCGAACCAGGTGATTTTCAGGGTCCAGATCATATCCAGTCTTTATGAAAACAGTTTCCCAACGGTATTCGTTGAAGGAAGCAGTTACGATACCTATGAATATTTTTATATGGGTTCCTACAGAATTACAGTTGGAGCATTCGAATCATTGGATGAGGCAAATGCCTTCAGGCTTAAATGCCTGAATTCCGGATTTAAACAGGCTTTTGTGGCAGCTTTCCGTGGAGGTAAGAGGGAAACAGATCCATCGGTCTTTAAACAATAGCTTCTATGCATCACCTCATCGATCATCCCCTGATCCAGCATAAGCTGACCCATATACGTAACAAAAATACCGGCACCAAGGAATTTCGTGAAAATGTAAATGAGATTGCCGGGCTGATGGCCTATGAAATTACCAGGGACATACCCCTGCGTTCTACTGAGATCGAAACTCCCATGACTCGCTGCATTACCAGTGTGCTCTCAAGGGACATCGTACTTATTCCTGTACTCCGGGCCGGACTTGGAATGGTGGATGGTATCACCAGCCTGATCCCCACAGCAAAAATAGGGCATGTGGGCATGTACCGGGATCATGATACCCTCGAGCCTCTGAGCTATTATGCCAAGTTTCCCTATCGAATGAAAAAGGCTGTGGTGCTGGTGCTGGATCCAATGCTGGCAACAGGTGGAAGCGCCAGTGCAACGCTTGATAAACTGAAGAGTGAAGGAGCCACTGATCTGAAACTTGTCTGTATTGTTGGAGCCCCCGAAGGGCTAGAGCGGATCACCAGGGATCACCCGGATGTGGAAGTCTTCCTGGCAGCACTTGACGAAGGCCTGAACGAACTTGGCTACATCGTACCCGGCCTGGGTGATGCCGGCGACCGACTGTTTGGCACAAACGATTTCCCAAAGCATTTTTAACTTCATTTTAACAGCCCTGTTGAACATTTCTATTTATATTGTGTCTAAATAGAAACCTGATCAGAACATGCTGTTATGAAAAAATTACTTGCTTTAATCGCCCCCTTATTAATCAGTGCATTGCTCCTGGCTCACCCAGAAGAACCAACTCCCAATGATGAAAGTAATGTAATGTGGCACACTATTACCGTGATCGATTATAAGCCCGGCACCCTTGATGCCGCGAAAGAGTACATTCGAAAATTTGAATCAGCTTCGGAAACAGCCGGGATTGCCTCTCCGGTAATCTACTGGTTCGAATCCGGAAAATATGACCTGGTTGTTACCTGGAAACTCCCGGACGGTCCGGCCGAGCTACAGGAGAAATGGAATCCGGCAGGTGACACCTGGTGGAAGGCACTGGTGACACAGGAAGGTTCTGAGGAGGCTGCCTCCATGTTGCAATCCAACTATAATGCACTTATCGCATCTTCGCACACCAGCGTAGCCCGAAAGGCAAAATAGGTATAAGCAAAACAAAAGAGTATTACATGATGTGGAGGCTGTCTTGCAAGAAGGCAGCCTCTTCTCTATTGAAACAGGATTGAATCCTAAGGATTTTTATCCTAAATTTACTTATACACATATGCGCTATGAGTAAAAGCCAGAAAAAGAAATCAAAAGAACGACTTGACAAGAAATTCTATTTCAAGGAACTGGAACGACTGCAGCTGGAGCTGGTAAAACTTCATGAGTGGGTAAAAGCCAAGAACCTTCGGGTTGTTGTTGTTTTTGAAGGTCGGGATGCAGCCGGAAAGGGTGGCGTTATTAAGCGAATCACCCAGCGGCTGAATCCAAGGATCTGTCGTGTGGTTGCCCTTGGTGTACCAACCGAGCGTGAAAAAACCCAGTGGTACTTTCAACGCTATGTGACACATCTTCCGGCAGAGGGAGAGATCGTGCTTTTCGATCGCAGCTGGTACAATCGCGCCGGAGTTGAACACGTAATGGGCTTCTGTACCGAGGAAGAGTATTGGGAATTCCTGCGCTCCTGTCCCCGCTTCGAAGAGATGTTGATTCATTCCGGAACTATTCTGATCAAATACTGGTTCTCGGTCAGCGATGAAGAACAGGAATACAGGTTTCGCGAACGAATCTCTGATCCTCTGAAACGTTGGAAATTCAGTCCCATGGACCTGGAATCCAGGAGCCGCTGGATCGAATACAGCAAAGCAAAGGATGAAATGTTCTCATATACCGATACCAAAACAGCCCCCTGGTTTGTGGTCAATGCCGATGATAAAAGACGGGCCAGGCTCAATACCATTCACCACCTGCTCTCCATGATTCCCTACGAAGAAATCAAACATAAGAAGATCAACCTTCCTCCCATTTCCATGGAGGGGTATGTAAGACCCCCGCTATCGGACCAGACCTTTATTCCGGAAGTCTATTGATAAGCCATATTTTGTATCTTGCAAATTTTAAATCCAATAATCATTGAAATCCCAAAGCTATGAAAACATTGATGAAATCAGCCGCCCTCCTAATCCTCAGCCTGGCAGTCCTCTCCTGCAGCACCGAAAAAAAGATCGAGCTCTTTAACGGACAGGACCTGGACAACTGGAACATAATAGTAGACAGTGAAGACGGGGAACCTGAAGATCTCTTTTATGTGGAAGATGGCATCATGCATACCCTCGGGGCGCCTTTCGGTTACATACGGACCAAAGAATCATACAGCAATTACAAACTTCATGTGGAGTGGAGATGGACCAACGAACCGACCAACAGCGGGGTGCTGATCAATGTACAGGGCAAGGATATGATCTTTCCCCATTGCATCGAGGCCCAGTTGATGAATGGCAAGGCCGGCGACATCGTGCTCATGGGCAAAGGAGCCGGAATCAACGTCAAAGATACCGACTACATGGTTGAATCGGAGGAGAACCGTTACATGGCCATTGAAAAATTCGAGGAAAGCAGTGAGAAAGCTGCGGGTGAATGGAACAGCTATGAAATTACCTCCCTGGATGGAAACCTGGAACTGCTTGTCAATGGTGTACTGCAAAATAAAGGAAGCGGCATGACTCTGACTGAAGGAAATATTGCCCTTCAGTCCGAAGGCTCCCCCCTCCAGTTCAGAAACATCTGGTTACAGCCCCTGTAAATTACCAGGTCGACATAGGATTGTCCACCTCGATAGCACCTTTGTACTGGGCAACATTGAAGCCTGCCTCATAGCAAAAGCGGGTCATTTTCAGGAATTTGTCATAATCAATGGCTTCCTCCTCATCGCTTACCATATGGTAATCCCGATGCGTCCCCGTTGAATAAAACAATACCGGGATATCCTGCCTGGCAAAGTTGATGTGGTCGCTGCGGTAGAAGTAACGATTGGGATCCTTCAGATTATTGTACTGGTAATTTCCCACCAGTCCGCATGCTTTCAGCGTCTTCTCATTGATCTTCATCAGGACCTCGCTTTGCAAGCCACCGATCACCTTTACCGAGTCTCCCCCCTGGATGGTCAACCCGGAGCGATCGCTTAGTTCATCCTCAGGGCTCTTTGTCCGTCCCACCATATCAAGATTGATCACAGCGGCGATCTTTTCCTTAGGGATCAATGGATGCTCGGCAAAGTACTGTGAACCAAAAAGGCCAATTTCTTCAGCCGAAACCCAGAGGATTCCAATACTCCTTTTCGGACCTTTCTCTTCTTTCGTAAAGGCTTCAGCAATTTCAATCAGTGCCACAGTACCCGATGCATTATCATCGGCACCATTAAATACACCCCCCTTTCCGTCGGTTCCCACGTGATCGTAATGAGCCACATAGATCACCATTTCATCCTTCAGTTCGGGATCGCTCCCTTCAATCATCCCAAATACATTGTAAACCTCCAGGTCGCTGCTTTCCATATGGAGCTCGATCTTTATGCTTGAGCCTTCAATGAGAAAAGAATTCGGTTTAAGATCCCTGTCAATCTCCAGCTGCAGGTCCTTCAAATTCTTACCCGATGAAGCCAGCAGCTGATCGGCCACGTTACGGTGAATCAGAATCATTCCGGGCCTGTTTCCCATGGGTGAATCTTCTTCCTTATCTTCTGTTTTAAGCTCCCTGGACCTGCTCAGGAATTTGGCTATGGCCGGATTTATATCCTCAATGGATTCCATGCCCGATTTGGGATCCATGACCATCAATACGGCCCTGGGTTTCTGCGAATAGATATACATCATCTTATACTGGAAGTTCTGCATATCCGTCCACTTGGCATTGTCAAACTGGGCCTCGGTACCGTCCTCATTCATGGGGGCCCGGTTCATGATCATGACCACCTTGTCCTGAATATCGATATTCTCAAAATCATTGTATCCCTGCTCTTTGTCATTAATTCCGTAACCTGCAAAAACCACGTCTCCCTCATAAATGGTCTGATCTCCGGAGGGTGCAGGAAAAACATAGAAAGGGTCTTCATTAAGTGAGACAGATCCATCGGCACCGGTAATGGCAATATGGCTTTTCTCCCGGTCATACCCTTTGTCGGCAATCAGATAGGGCTGTAAATAATCCTTGTCAGCGTCAAGGGGCTGAAGTCCAAGCGCTTCCGCCTGAACGGCCAGGTAGCGTGCAGCCACCTGCAGGCCGGGTTCTCCAGTATCACGTCCTTCCAGTTCATCGGATGCAAGAAAGAGCATATGCGTCTTCAGCTCATCGGAAGAGATGGATTCCAGGCCATCTTTCTGAGCCTGAGCAGGCAGGGAAAATAAGGCAATCACAAGTATAGCAAGGGGCGCTTGAATGGTTTTCATTTTTATGATGATTTGAGGTAAAACAGAGGCTCAAGATAAACATTAAAATCCAAATCCGGCGATCAGATCTCCAGGTTGGACAGTGCTTCGGTAATCCCGAAATCATACTGCGGGTAGTCATAAATCGGGATCCTGTGCTCGGTTTGTCCCAGTGAATAACCGTACAAACCATTGTAATCCTCCCTTACCTCTCCCATTTCCTCCAGCTGACTCAGGTACTCGTGTATGGACTTGGACTCGATGATGATTACCTTGCCCATCTTCTGAATGATGGGACTGTGGGTCCGGGTCTCATCGTGATCAAATTCAAGAATCCGCCTTCCATAGCGTGTAATCCCTATAACTCTGAATGTAAGGCTCTTACCAACGCCAGGCAAGTTCAGTACATTTCTGTCCGTGGCCAGGAAGGGCAAAGACGCATAGCGACGGAGCGCTTCGATGTTCTCAACCATCATGGTGGACTCATCCGGGAATTTTCTGATGGCATCATAATGCTCCTCTTCAATTTGTCCAAGGACCTTTTCTTCCAGTTGCTCCTGCACCACTCGTGCATTGGGAGCAAAGCCGGCATTGTTTTCCATATATCCTTTAACTGTGAAGGTATAATAGGGCAAAACCCCGATATCGTTCAGCACCTGTCTCAGTTTCGCAGTGTGTCCACGTCTCGAGGCAGCCGCAGTAAACACCTGCTGGTTGGTCACCGTCCAACCCGACGCAATTAATCTCTGGATGGCCATGGCTGAGAGGGGGCTGACTTCCATGGGCGACTCAAAATGTGTCTGAATGATAAACTGCCTGATACCGGCCACAGTAGCCTTCTCTTTAAACTCTTTCAGGATCTTGACCAGGTTCAGTGTAATTCGCTGAGGCAGGTAAACCGGGAGCCGGGTCCCGATCCTGACCCTTAAAAGCTCGGCCAGTTTCTCTCCTTCAGCCAGGCTTTCGTTCTTCTTTTTCTTCCGGAGCGCCATTTCGGAAATCTCGTCCAGCAGGTGCCTGAGAGACTTATCGGAACTCATGAGGCCGTCCCCCCCGGTAATCAGGATGTCCCTCAACTGGGCATCCTCTTCAAAATATTTCATCAGTCTTTTCAGCTTTTCTTCCCATTGCTCACCGGGAGCCAGCTTATCCAGGTTGAAATTCAGGCGACCACCCTGGAAATCATACATGCGCTGACAGGAGGAGCACAATCCGCCACAGGCTCTTCCCATGGTATCGGGTATCAGGATGGCAACCTCCGGATAGCGACGATGGAGATTGTGACCTTCCGGCAATAACCAGCCGGCTGCATTCGGCAAACCGGGCTTTACCTGGTCCTCTTTCTCCCAGGCAACAATGTTCCCGAACTCCTCCACCAGCTGTTTGCTGTAGAGAACATAATAGCGGATGGCCAGGTCGGCCCCCACCGCAAAATACGGGACCCTCACATGCAAGAGGGATAGGTAATAGGGATTTACGAAAAAGGGAATGCCCGATTCATGAGCTTCCTCCAGTATCTTCATGGTATCTGGATCCAGGGAATGGTCCAGCATTTCGTTCAGCAAGTCTGGAGAACGCACTGCAAATCGAAGATGGAATCTGTAGTCCTCCCACCATCGCTCCATTTTTTCAAGCTTCTGTGCTTCGTTTAAGTGGGGTTCAAAATAGTACCTGGTACTTTTCCCTTCCTCTGACTCAATTTGCTTCATCAGGATCTTAATGATGCGCTGCTTGTTCTCCTCCCTCACCTGAACGATGCGGGGATCCAGACCGGATGGATAGCGCTCCATCCAGGCCATCACCTGTTCCCTGGAAAAAGAGGCTTGCTGACTCTCACCCCGGAGCTGGCGGAACAACATGATCATATCCATAAAGAAATCCGGCTTGGCCCCACCGGTTCCCTTGTTCACCGCAAGCCAGATTAATCTCAGGGGATTGCTAACCGCGATTTCACCACGCAGGTTCAGGTCTGGATATTCCTTTCCGGCATGGTCGATGTAATCAAGGATACGGATAATGGCGTAATCCCGCCACTCCAGTTTATCAAAAAGCTCCCTGCTGGCATGTCTGGCATGGTAAAATTTGAAAGCATCCTCCCTGTCTTTCAGTGTTTTGCCAATCCATTCCCTCACCCCCACCACCACTTCGGTTTCATTTTTTGAATTACGAAGAATCTCCTCCATAGCTGGATTTTCAGACAGCAGTTGTCTGAGCAGCTTGTGGGACCTCACATTAATGGCAATCCTGTCCAGTTTTTCTATTTCGGTCATCGTACTCAGTTTTAAGGAATAAGTAATCCAAAAAACACACACGAATCAATTGAAGTTGCAAACAAGTTTTTTACTTACTTTTGCGCCAGATAATACAACTTTATTAGCAAATACAATGGAACAGATGCAACTGGATATTTCAAGGGTACACGAATTCATATCCGAGGAAGAAATCAATCAACTTTCAAAAGAGGCCTTATCGGCGCAAAACACCCTGTACCAAGGCGATGGACAGGGCAATGACTACCTGGGATGGCTCCACCTTCCATCAGAAATCACCCATCAACACATCGATGACATTGAAGAGGCGGTAGCCGGAATCAAGGAAAAAACCGACCTCCTTGTGGTGGTGGGAATCGGAGGTTCCTACCTGGGAGCCCGTGCAGTGAATGATGCACTGGCCCACAACTTCGCGCATCTGAAGAAGTCAAAATCAGCTCCACATATGCTGTTCGCAGGCCAGAATATAGGAGAAGATTATATGTTTGAGTTGCTGGAACTTCTGGAGGAGCAAAGCTACTCGGTTGTAGTCATCTCAAAATCGGGGACCACCACGGAACCTGCTCTTGCATTCCGGATCCTGAAAAGCCACCTGGAGGAGAAAGTGGGCGTAGAGGAGGCCAGGGACCGTATCATTGCGGTTACAGACTCAAGTAAAGGGGCTCTCAGGCAGCTGGCCGAGGAAGAAGGATACCGCAGTTATGTAATTCCCGACAATGTGGGCGGAAGGTTTTCAGTATTTACACCTGTGGGATTAGTCCCCCTGGCCATTTGCGGAGTGAATATCAGGGAACTGGTGTCCGGAGCTCAGGAAATGAGCCGGAGATGTGATCCCTCAATAGCCTTTAAACAGAATCCGGCTGCTCTTTATGCCGCCACACGTAATGCCCTGTACCGCTCCGGGAAGAAAATCGAACTCCTGGTAAACTACCAGAACAAGCTTCATTATGTAGCCGAGTGGTGGAAACAATTGTATGGGGAGAGTGAAGGGAAAGAGGGCCTGGGAATTTTCCCGGCCGCGGTAGACAACTCCACCGACCTGCATTCCATGGGGCAATATATACAGGAAGGGGAAAGAACGCTCTTTGAAACGGTTCTCAGTGTGGAACAAAGCGATCATAAAGTAAGTATCCCCGGTGATCCGGCTAACCTGGATCAGCTGAACTACCTGGAAGGTAAGAACATCGACCATGTGAATAAAATGGCTGAGCTTGGGACCATCCTGGCCCACCTGGATGGTGGCGTCCCCAACATTCGGATCTCCATACCCGAACTTAATGAACGCTGGCTGGGCCAGCTGCTGTATTTTTTCGAGAATGCATGTGGAATCAGTGGATATATGCTGGGAATCAACCCCTTTAATCAGCCGGGAGTGGAGGCATATAAAAAGAACATGTTTGCACTACTTGAAAAGCCAGGCTTTGAAAAGGAAACAGAAGAGATCAAGTCAAGGTTGTAAACAATTTACCCCTTATACTGTTAAAAGACCGGGGATCCCCCCGGTTTTTTTATTCCTATGAAAGATTTGTTCCCCAATCTCAATCCCATTGTAAAGGGCATTACCCTGGCGTTTATGGCCACACTTGGCATGGCGAATGTGTATGTATTTTCCAAAGCCGCTCTGCTTGAAGTGAACTACTACCAGTTCCAGTTCTACTGGTTCGGATTTGCCCTGATCTATATCCTTCCCTTTCTGATTATCACGGGGATGATCAAAAAAATACCCGGCCTGAGCAGGGCATCCAATATCACCCTGGTCATTATCGGCTTCCTTGAACTGGGAGCTGCCACCCTGTTGTTCCTGGCCATTCAGCTGGCCGATAATCCAACCACTATTTCCTTCCTTTCCAACCTGACCCCCATATTTGTAACCATTCTTGGCATCCGTTTCCTGGGTGAGCGCTTCAACAGTGTGGAGGCCATCGGCATCATCCTCACCATTGCAGGAGTGATCCTGATTACCTATACCAGGGATACAAGCATTGCCGAATTTTTCGGGAAGGGCTCAGGGTGGATCCTGGTCTCCTCGGTCTTCTCTTCCATCAGTGTGGTAACGGCCAAAAGCAGGATCAGGGACATTCATCCGGGAATTCTGACCCTGAACAGGGTTATTTTCCTCTTTGTGTTTGCCCTGGCGGCAATGCTTATCCGCCGTGAGAGCTTTGTGATTTCCGGAACGGCAACAATGAACCTGGCCATCGGTTCACTTCTTGGGCCCTTCCTCACCGGCCTGGCCCAGTACTCGGCCCTTAAATATATTGAAGCCTCCCGTACCATGATTATCCAGGCCACACGAAGCCTCTTTGTGCTTGCCGGCTCCATGATCTATCTTTCCATATTGCCGGAGATGCTTCAGCTGATTGGCGGACTGATTACTATCATTGGTGTTATCGTGATGACCTGGGGGAAGATGAGATTCAAAAAAAAGGCAGGAACCTGAACCGATCCCTGCCTTAACCTAACTAAACCAACTAAACACCCTTGATAGGGTAACTGATTACTTAATCTCAATCTGTTTGGGAGCTTTCTGCACCACCTCTTCTTTTTTTGGCAATACCAGCATCAGGATACCTGCCTCGTGTGTGGCTTTGATCTGTTCCTGATCAACGGTCTCGGGAAGTTGAAAGCTCCGCTTGAAAGCCTTGTAGTTAAACTCCCTACGCAGGTAGTTCTGCTTTTCCTCTTCTTTGCTTTCTTTGTGCTCTGTTGAAATGGTAAGCACATCGTCCTCGATCTCCAGCTTGAAATCATTCCTGTTAACGCCGGGGGCGGCTACTTCAATGGTGAAGCTCTTTTCCTCTTCCGATACGTTGACTGCCGGATTGCTTCCCTTGTTTGTTGTACTGTTCAACTGCCTGAAAAACCCGTCGTTGAAAAAATCATCCCAGTAAGCGGGAACATAGTTTCTGTTGATTCTTGCTAACATAATTAAATCCTCCTATTTGTTTTGTTTGTGTTTGAATGTTAATCTCTGAACATCCAGGGTCAATTCCTGTACCAATCCCAAATCAGCTCAGAAAACTGTCATTTTGTCGTTAACGCGATCATTTTGGGTGTCATTTTGTCATATTTCGGACGGAGAGGTCTGACAAAATGCTGGATGGAGGATCAGGGCAATGCTTTGCGCAGCTTTTCAATCTCTTTCAGAAGATCTGCTTCTCTGGCCTCAGAGCTTCTAAGAGCTTTTTCAAGCTGTACCAGCTTAGCCTTAAATACTTTCTCCTGAGAACTCAGTGCTTCAGCCTGTTTCTTGGTCTGCTCAAACAGTTTTTGGTTCTGCAGGTTGGCTTTGACCTTGGCCAGAGTGGTTGCAAGGGCTTCGGCCAGCTGCCTTATAAATTCAATCTGATAAGAGGGGATCTCACCCAGGGATGCCAGCTCCATCACCCCCATCACCTGCTGGTCCAGCAGAACAGGGACAAGAAGGATGGATGAGGGCACATCCTCACCCAGACCGGATCGGATTTTCATATAGCCGGGAGGCATGTCACTCATATAAATCAACTCCTTTTCCAGGGCAGCGCGACCCACAAGTCCCTCTCCGAACCTGAAGGAGCGGTCTATTTGTTTCTCCCTGTCAAAGGCATAGGCCCCTGAAATTTCCAGGTAGGGTTCATCCTTACCTTCTGCCTCCCGGGCAATGAACAAGGCCCCCACATCAGCTTCCGTGTAGCCTACAAGCTCCTTCATCAGCAGTGCCGAAAGGTCCGCGAGATTATCTTCAGCCTCCCTGAACAGGGAGCTAAACTTGGCCAAACCCTGGGCTGACCAGGTACGATTCTCTTCTGTCTTCCGTCGGTCCTCACTCTCTTTCAAAGACTCCATCAGACTGACCTTCAGCTTGCTCAAAGCGTCTCCCAGCTCATCTTCACTGCTCAGTTTCTCATAGTGCCGGTTGAAGTCACCCGCGGCCATGGACCTTGAAAAAGCTGCAGTGTTTTTAAGATTACTCACATGTTTTAGCAGGCTCACTTCCAGTTCTCCAATTTCATCCCTCACTTTTGGCTCGCGTAATTCCGGGAAGCTTCCCCTGGTAAGCTTTCCCACCAGGCGGCTAACTCGTATTAAGGGCCTCTTCAGCCAGTAATTATGCAGAATTCCAAAGCCCAGAGAGCCCGCCATGCCAACTGCGGAGATGTATACCAATGCCATAGATCCTCTTTGAAGAACACCAATAAAAATCAGGAAAAACAGAAGTGTAAGCACCAGGTAGGGCAGCAGAATCTTAAATGTGAAAGAAAGCCTGACTTTCATTTTCAAACAGTTCAATTTTTCTTTACCTCCTAAATATACGAAAAGATTAAGCCCCCCGTACTGCATCTGCCAATCGCTCTGCTCCTTCCATCAGGATCTTCCTGGGAGTGGCCAGGTTCAGGCGCTGGTGTCCGGATCCACCCGGCCCAAACATGGGACCGTCATTCAGGCCAAGACCGGCCCGGTGAATAATAAAATCGCTGAGCCCCTTATCATCAAGTTTCATAAAGGAAAAATCGAGCCAGCTCAGGTAAGTGGCTTCCAGGGGTGAGACAATCAGATCCGGGACCGAAGCGCTTAATGCAGAACAAAAGGCCCGGTAATTCTCTTCCAGGTATTCCAACAATTGATCCAGCCATTCATCCCCTTTCGTATAAGCAGCTTCCAGTGCCACCTGACCAAGAATATTATCACCTCCCACATGAACCGCATCCAGGACCTTTTCATAGCGTTTTTTCAGAAGCGGGTTGGTGGCAATCATGACCGATGTATAGAGTCCGGCCAGATTAAAGGTTTTGCTGGGGGCCATGCAGGTCAGTGTCAGATCAGCAACCTCCTTGCCCAGGGATGCAAAAGGAATGTGACGGTTCCCGAACAGGAGCAGGTCGGAATGGATCTCATCGCTGATGACCAGTACCTTGTACTTCAGGCATAAGGCCGCCAGCCTTTGTAGTTCTGCCATGGTCCAGGCGCGTCCTACCGGGTTATGCGGACTGCAAAGGAAGAATAGCTTCACTCCATCCTTAAACAAGGTCTCCAGGTGATCAAAATCCATTTCATAGCTATCTCCCTTTTTCACCAGCTGGTTGTACACCAGCTTCCTTCCATGATTTGAAACCGCCGAAAAGAAAGGAAAATAGACCGGTGGCTGAACAGCAACAAGGTCGCCCGGATCAGTGAACTCCAATACACACATGTTCAGTGCCGGGACAATGCCCGGACTGAAGCCAATGGAATCGGCCTCCACTTTCCAGCCATGCCTTCGTTCCATCCAGGAGGCGACGCTTCCTGTAAAGCGGTCCGAACGAAAGGTATAACCCAGGATGGGATGTTTCAGGCGCTCAGCGATTGCATCCAGAATGAAATCCGCCACCGGGAAATCCATATCAGCCACCCACATGGGAAGCACATCCGCTTTGCCAAAGAGTTTAGCTCTCAGATCATATTTTACACAATCGGTGTCTCTTCGGTCAATAAGTGTATTGAAATCGTATTTCATCTATGTTTGTTTCAAAAAGGCCTCTTTCCCAGGAAAATGAAACTCATTAACTGCCTTATCCCTTGGCATCACAAAGTACTTTGCCACACTTTCGGCACAGAGCAGATCTGCCCCGTCATATAAGCGAGCCTCTATTTCAGCAATTCTTTTTTCGTGCCGGGTCAGTGATGCACGAACCGTAACAAGTCCTTTGGAAATGTATACGGGCTTCCGGAACCTGGTGCTCAGCTCATAGGTGACCCCGGCTGTATCAAGCTGTAAAAAAACCACCCAGCTGGCAATCTCATCCATCATGGTCGCCTGGATCCCACCGTGAAGCATGTCATGAAACCCCTGATAGTCTTCGCTGGCTTCCCAGGTGGCCACAATTTCATCACCATCTTTGAAGAACTCCATATGAAGTCCGGAGGGATTGGTGGGACTGCATGCAAAACAGCTGTAGCCGGGAAATTCTGCATAGGGATTCTGAAGCTTGATCATATCGAAAAAATTTAATAGGCAAAAATACCTAAATCATTTTAACTTTGGCTACCAATGGTACGGCCTAAAAAACATCTTGGTCAACATTTCCTGACCGACCCCTCCATTGCAGGACGAATAGTGGATGCGCTTCACGTTCCTTCCGGAGATACCGTTCTTGAGATTGGTCCGGGTACAGGCATACTAACTGGAACACTTCTTGAAAAGGACATCCGGCTTTTACCTGTGGAAATCGATCCCGAGTCGGTGATTTTTCTGAAGCAGAAGTGGCCCGCCCTGGAAAGCCGGATTATAGAAGAGGATTTTCTACAGATGAATATTAATGCACATGTGGATGGAAACTTTCACATCATCGGGAACTTTCCTTACAACATCTCCAGCCAGATTTTCTTTCGGGTTCTGGATTACCGGCAGCAGGTACCAACGGTGGTCTGCATGATCCAGAAAGAGGTGGCCATGCGAATCGCATCACCTCCGGGCTCCAAAGAATATGGCATACTCAGTGTCCTCTTACAGGCCTTCTACGATATCGAATACCTGTTTACTGTCAAGCCCGGATCCTTCTTCCCTCCCCCCAGGGTTACCTCCGGTGTGATCAGGCTCACCAGAAATAATACCAGGAGCCTGCCCTGCAATGAAAAGCTCTTCTTCAAAGTGGTTAAAAGTACTTTTAATCAGCGGCGAAAAATGATCAGCAACTCAATCAAATCTATTTTATTAAATTTGGACAGCGATTGTAAATTGCTGCAAAAAAGGCCTGAACAACTCGGAGTTCCGGAGTTTATTGAACTGACCAATTGGCTAGAATCGCAACAAACGGCAGAGTTATGAGCACCAAACTGACCCGTAAATATATCGACGACCTGAAGTCCCACCTCGATGAAAGGAATGACAGCGATGCCCTGGCCATGATGGAAGAGCTTCACCCGGCCGATATTGCCGGGATCTATGAGAGTCTCTCCCTGGAGGAGGCTACTCACCTCTACCTTCTCCTGGATCCTGAGAAAGCCTCGGATGTGCTGGTTGAGCTTGAAGAGGACGATAGGGAGGCATTTCTGAAAGCGCTTCCGTCCGAGGTGATTGCCAGCCAGTTTATCGATCACATGGAATCGGATGATGCGGCCGATGTGATCGGGGACCTGACTGAGGATAAGAAACAGGAGGTACTGCTCCATATAGACGATGTGGAACAGGCCGGGGACATTGTGGACCTGCTCAGCTATGACGAGGATACGGCCGGTGGACTGATGGCCAAGGAATTGATCAGGGTAAATGAAAACTGGGGAGTGGCCACCTGCATCCGGGAAATGCGCAAACAGGCCGAGGACCTGGACGAGATTTACTACATCTATGTGGTCAGTGATGAAAATGTATTGCTGGGAATCCTCTCGCTGAAAGCCCTTCTGCTGGCCAGCGCTTCCACCAGGGTCAAGGATATCTATGCCGCAGAGGTTCGTAGTGTACAGACAGACACCGACTCGGAAGAGGTTGCGCAGATTATGGAAAAATACGACCTGATTGTCCTGCCGGTTACCGACTCCATTGGCAGACTCATGGGACGGATCACCATCGACGATGTGGTGGACGTGATCCGGGATGAAGCTGAAAAGGATTATCAGTTGGCTTCCGGTATTACCACAGATGTGGAAACAACCGACTCCCCGGCGAGACTTTCCCGGGCCAGGCTTCCCTGGCTGATTATCGGGCTCTTAGGCGGAATTGTGGTTGCCGCGGTTATTGGAAGGTTTGAAGAAGACATTCAGATCAATCCCGAGATGGCCTTTTTTATTCCCCTGATTGCCGCCATGGCAGGAAATGTGGGAATCCAGTCGTCCGCCATCATAGTCCAGGGCATTGCAAGTAATAGCCTGGGGCTGGAGAGCACCTACCGGAAACTGGGAAAAGAACTGATCGTCTCCCTGATGAATGGCATCATCCTCTCGGGAATCCTCTTCCTGTATAATTATTTTATAAGCCATAACCTGGCGCTCACCTTTACCGTAAGTACCTCCCTGTTTGTGGTGATTATCTTTGCTGCCCTGTTCGGCACACTGATCCCCTTATTGCTGGACCGGGTTAAAATTGATCCTGCCCTGGCGACCGGGCCCTTCATTACCACCATGAATGATATCATGGGGCTCTTTATCTACTTCCTGATGGGGAGGATCCTCTACGATATATTTATATGATCAGCTGATTAAAAGGAGGTATTGATTGCCACCACCGGATCCATCCGGGCCCCCTGCCAGGCAGGGAAAATACCACTGATCAGTCCAATCAGACTGGATATGCCAATGCCCAGGATGATATTATCCATGGTCAGGGTCACCACAAAGTCGCCCGACATGGAAATAACGGCGGCCCCGACAAATACAATAAAAAGACCAATGAGCCCACCGGCCACGGAGAGCATCACCGATTCGAAAAGGAACTGAAGCAGAATAAAATACTTCTTCGCTCCCAGAGCCTTCTGGATCCCTATGATATGGGTTCGTTCCTTTACTGAAACGAACATGATATTGGCGATTCCAAATCCACCAACGATAATGGAAAAGATCCCGATAAAGAACCCGGCGATCTTCAGCACGGCAAAAAGCTGATCCAGCTGATTATTGATGATGCTGGTCTGGTTCAGGGCAAAGTTATCCTCATCCAGGGGTTTTAGCCTCCGCATGGAACGAAGAAGCTGTGTAATCTCAAATCCGAGTTCTTCAACACCCACACTGGATTTAGCCTGGACCCAGATCTGTGGATTGGAATACTCCCTGCGGATATCCACATAATTCATGTAAAAACTAAGAGGAAGCATCACCACGTCGTCCAGTATCTGACCACTGAAGGTTCCCTTCCCCTCTTTTTCAACCACACCGATAACCAGTGCCTTGCTGCCAAAAACTTCCAGGTATTTTCCAACAGGATTTACCCCCTTAAACAGATCCTTTGCAATGGTGTACCCGATGACGGCTACATTCCTTCCGGCTTTGATTTCCAAAGGGGAAAAATACCTTCCACTGGTCAGCTCAAAGCCCCTGATATCTTTGAACTCATCGGTCATTCCCAGAACACCCGCCCCTTCAATACTGTTATTGCCATATTCCAGCCTTCGTCCAACATAGGAAACAAAACATGCGTTCTTTGCACCTTTGGCATTATCCCTCAGGTATTCAAATTCATCATAGGTGGCCAAGGGTCTGTTCATGTATTTCCACCAGGGATATTCATTTTCACCTTCCGGTGGTGCCCAGGGCCACTTTTCCACATAAATCAGGTCGCTTCCAAGGGTGTTAACACTCTCACGAATATTGGATTCGAGGGAATCCACAATAGTAAAAACTGCAATGATCGCGAAGATGCCAATGGTAATCCCCAACAATGATAGCATGGCCCTCAGGCGGTTTACAACAACCGACTGAACAGCCATGACCAAACTCTCCCATACTAGCCTTATGATAACCATTAATAAATTGTTGCGTTTTGACTTCTTTATGTCATTGGAAACTGTTTCTTTTGCAAAGAAAGTTAAAAGTAGGAAGAACTATCCATAAAAACCAATGGCC
>Ga0180430_10000615_pt1 | contig 38255 bp, 34 predicted proteins | sample SS_ome_9_FD_132999 | JGI IMG/M metagenome (GOLD analysis project Ga0180430, IMG submission 132999) | Hypersaline lake sediment archaeal communities from the Salton Sea, California, USA - SS_1_S_2 metaG | ecosystem: Environmental > Aquatic > Non-marine Saline and Alkaline > Hypersaline >...
GCTCACCCGATTGCTGGCAGTGAGAAGGCCGGATTCGAACATGCTGAAGCCAACCTGTTCGAAGGGCGTCCGTGCGTCGTCACAACCTCGAAGGCTGGGCCGGCGTTTGAATCCCGATGCCAGCAGTTCTGGAGTGATCTGGGAGCCACGGTATCCATCCTGACACCAGCCGAGCACGACCGTGCCCTGGCAATCACCAGCCATCTTCCTCACGTGCTGGCCGCCGTCGCAGCAGGCTGCCTTGGCGACGGAGACCACCCCTATATTGGAACAGGATTTCGAGACACCACGCGTGTTGCTTCCGGTGATCCTGGACTCTGGCAGCAGATTCTCACCGACAATCGCGAACAGCTATTGAATGCGCTAAAGCAAGCGAAGAGCTCGCTGGGCCAACTTACATCTGCTCTGGAAGAGTCCAGAGACGACGACGTTCAGAAGTTCCTCAGCAAGGCCGCAGAAATCCGCCAAAGCATCTCACATTAGTGAGCCGAATCGGGAGTTTCAGTGGCTCGACGAACGGCGTAGCTTCCGAACCCGTAATCATCCAGAGCCTCAATCAGTCTGGAGATACGTACATCTGTCTCCTCAACCGCTGCCAGCGATGCTGCAACGGATCCCGCGATAATCGCAGCAACACGGCAGACTGAAATCGGCAGGCCGAACGGTGCGAGGTCGGCGAAGAACTCTTCCCGACTGCAGACCTCGCCGAATTTCTCTCCCCGGAACAGGAATTCGACACCTCGCAGGTCTGAACTCCACTGGTACTCGAACGGTCCCCAGCTCTGCCCCCGGCGGCAGATCCACCAGACACTGTCAGAAATGATGATCTCGTTGCCCGGGGACGCCATTTTTGAATGCCACAACTGATTCCACCTGTTTTTCGCGAAGACTTGTCAGGAATGTGCCGAATGAATGCCCGGGAACCACGTCGCGACGTTCGGCCGACTGTTGTTCGGTGCCGCGCAAAGGTATCGATCCTCGAGCATCAGCGGAATACGAACCTTGCGCAACAGACAAGTCAATGCCTGCGATTCGCGAAGTTAAACGGTTCGCCCATTTTTTCCAGCCTGCTGCGGCTGGCACGCCTTGACAAGAGCTTTGCAGTCTGACTATCACACTCAGATTGTGAATATCACATTCGCATAATCACTCTTCAATTACGTTGTCAGGTACAGGACGAGGACAGTCATGTTGCTCGCATGGACACAAGATTCACCCACTGATTCCCTGTCGGGGCACTCTCTTCAGGCCTTCGATTCATCGTCATCCGATCCGATTTCGGTGCCCGTGTTTTCCGACGAGGATGACGACGAGTACGACGACGATGATGATGACCTGGATGACTTCGACGACGATGATGAATTCGATGACGACGACGACGAGTTCGATGAAGAAGATGACGACTTCGATGATGATCTTGACGACGACTACGATGATGACGACGACGATGATGACTTCGACGATGATCTGGACGACGACTTTGATGATGATGACCTGTAAGTCAGTCGCCCACTGATAACCGTCATCAGCTCAGTTAGCAGCCATCCATAGCGAAGACGCCCTCCCTGACAGGGCGTCTGTTTTTTTGCGCAACGAAGGGACCGTAAGATGCAGGGAGAAGCAAAGAAGGCAAATGAAGCAGCGGAGCAAATCAGGACGCTGTGGCCCGACGGGACTCCGCAGTTCGGCCTGATTCTGGGAACCGGACTGGGTGGCCTCTCCGATCAAATCGATGTCGCTGTGCGTATTCCGTACTCAGATATTCCTCATTTCCCGGAATCAACGGCCCCATCCCATTCCGGCCAGCTCGTGTGTGGCCTGCTGCATGGTCTGCCGATCGTGGCCATGGAAGGGCGCCAGCACTATTACGAAGGTTATTCTCTGCAGCAGGTGACGTTTCCCGTCCGCGTGATGAAGGCACTTGGGGCAAACACGTTGATCGTGACAAGTGCTGTCGGCGGGATGAATCCACAATATGACCTTGCGGATATCGTCATCCTGGAAGATCACATTAATATGCTGCCGGACAATCCACTCCGCGGTATTAACGACGATTCGCTCGGGCCACGGTTTCCTGACATGAGTGAACCGTACACGCGCGAACTACTCGAACAGGCCACAGCAACGGCACTTGAGTTGTCTATCAACGCTCACAAAGGAGTACTAGTGGCGGTTGCAGGGCCGAACCTGGAGACACGAGCTGAATACAGAATGCTGCGGCACTTTGGTGCAGACATCGTCGGAATGTCGACCGTTCCCGAGATCATCGTCGGTGTCCATGCCGGAATGCGGACGCTCGGATTTTCGATTGTGACCGACATGTGCCTGCCGGATGCCCTCGAACCAGCCAATATTGAAAATATTCTGGCAGTCGCAGCTGATGGTGGAGCGAAACTGGAACGCCTGCTCTGTGAGCTGTTCCGGAAGTGGTCCGGTAGTAAATGAGCGAGCGGAACGGAAATCACTCTACCTGGCCGGGCTGGCAGGACGTCCGTCATCGTCGTCAGCCGCCAGGATTGCCGCCGCAGCTCCACCAATAATCCCGAGTGCAGCTCCCAGACCGTCGCCGGATGCTGGACTACCACCTCCAATCGCAAATCCACCAGAAGCAGGTCCGGCAGGTGCACCCGCTGCGGGCCCCGGACGAGACAGTTCTTCGGAAGGATCACTTTGGGCCTCAGGAGTGTCTGCCGAAACATCTGTGTCTTCTGAGCCATTAGTGTTGCTTTCCGAATCACTCCCGGCTCCGGCTGCCCCGGCACCCTGCAGGATTCCGAATGACAAACCGGCACGTGATGTCATGCGCACCGGAATGGCTGAATCAGGCGTATCAACAGCCGCAAGGCCTCCAACAACATCTACCCCCATGTATCCAATGCCATCTTTTCCGGCAACTACCATTGAATAAACCCCGGGCAGCAGATTGGCCTGAGTGAACGTTCCATCAGGATTCACCCTGGTCTCAGCCACGATTCTGTTGTCCGTCACAAAACTGACACTCAGATCGGTGATCTGCGCAGACTGGCCGGTCACAGGATTCAACATCGAAACCTGCCCCTCGAGAGAACCATTACTGTTCAATTCAACCGGTTCATGACCTGTGAAGGACGGGTCATCGAACTGGGCTCCATCAAACTGAACCGGTATCGTTTCCGTTATTCGTTCTACAGCGATGGCCTGTGAAGGCTCAATCGGGGTGACAGTCACGCTGTCGATGATCTGGTCAATCACCCCGCTGTCTCGAGCTGGCGTCAACGCGGAATCCAGAACAACCTCTAACCCTGCTGATACCGGCATCCACTGTTGCCCTGAACTCTTGTGTGCGAGTGGTTCCTCTTCTGCAGTCAGTCGGACACCGTAAGATATCCTACCCTGCACACCGCTTGCCTTGATCGTGTACAAACCTGGACTCAAGTCTTTGAATAAGCAGATACCGTCTGCATCGGTTGTACCTCGGATTAGACGCCCATCTGTCACCATCAGTTTCACGTCCAGGCCTGCACTCGGCAACAGGACACCGGTGGGTGTCGAGATTGCAGAAAACCGAGCTTTGAGTACTCCGCCGGCCGCAAGAGGAACTTCAGTCATGGTCGCTTCAGCAACAATACCTGCCACCATTGCTGGACGTTCAACGGGGGCTGACGCCGCTCGTCGAAGAGCCGCATCCACGGTGACGTACAGCGACCCTGCCGTTACCCCAATTGACATAATGAGCGCCACGACACTGGCAGGAAAAAGCCGTGAGGATTTCATAACAGCGGTCTCCGGTCGGGAATTACAGGGAACACATCCGCCTAAGTTTAACACACCAACCGGAGGCTTCGCCAGCGCACACCCCTTATTGCCCAGAGCCCGCAGCCAACGAATAACATGCCGCTTCTCGGTCGGTTCGCACGTACAGTCGTCCCTCGCTGACTGCCGGAACGTTCCAGGCCTTAACGGAAACTCCATCAGAACGGGAACTTAGTGCCGGAAACGAAGTGACTTCCTTGTAGCCGTCAGGGCTGGCCTGGACCAGAGCAATGCGCCCTTTTTCGGCCTGCACCAACAGCATGTCATCCCACAGCAGCACTTGTCCGTGTCGGTAACGACCTGCCTTCCACTGTCTCTTTCCGGTCGCTGAGTCGATGCAACAGAGGATCCCATCGTCCAGCCCGTACACGTATCCGTTGCTTTCAACGGCTTCGTTGAACTTCAGTTTCAGGTTGTTGTTCGGAGACCACACTTCTACAGGATGATGATCCTGAATCTGCAATGGATTCAGCCCGACACAACCACCATCGTATCCGGTTCCGATGACCAGAGTATCACCGGACCTCAGCGGCTGAGCAGCATTAACGTGGTACATGTTCTCAAAGGGATAGTGCCACAGTTCGACTCCGGTGTCAGGATTCATCGCCGCCAATCCGTCACCGTAGAATGCCAGAAGCAGTTCTTCTCCTTCGAAGCGCTCAATCCTCGGACTGCAGTAGCCCGGAAAATGGGGTTCACTGACCCATTGCAGTTCGCCTGAGCGCGAATCGAATGCAGCGGTTCCCGAATTGCCACCGACGATGACAATCACCTCATCATTACGCACGAGTGGAGAAGAAGCGAAGCCCCAGGGAGGAACCTGAGCATCCGCAACGGACGTCACGTTGATCTGCCAACGCTCGGCCCCTGTCACGGGATCCAGACAAGTCAGCAAACCGGTCGCTCCCAAAGCAAACAACGCATTATCAGTAACCGTGGGAGTCGCTCGGGGCCCGATGCCCCCCATCGCTGTTGCGTACCGAGTGGGACTTCGATGAACCCATAGCTCGTTGCCGGTTGCCGCGTGATAGCAAACAATGCACTCAAGCTCGCCGCGTTGTTCCTGGGTATACAAACGAGGACCGACCACCGCGAAGGATGCCCAGCCATGACCTACCGGATGGCGCCAGAGCAACTTTGGCGGATGTATGTTCCAGTCTCGAGAGGTCAGTGGTTCGCGGATGACGCGGCTGCCATCCTCGCCACAGTATCGCGGCCAGTCCGCTGAGGTCACACCGAACGGCAAACGCAGCGCCGGATCATCCACCTCCGTCCCGTCTTGTGCCTCCGTCCAGGCATTACGCACAGAATCTGCCTCCGGATGCCATCGCCATTCAATCTTCGGCATCATCGCGCCGTTGAAGTCGAGACGGCGAACCAGACCAAACCACATCCCTGCTCCTGCCGTGGCAATGGCTATCACAAGCCCTAACCGAAGTCGCCTCGAGACACCGGAAAAGAACAGCCACCACGTGGTCGCAACAATCCCCCAAATCGCCGCGCCGTAGTAGACAGCGATCATTCGAAACGTGTGATCCTCGATCACCGTGTCAGACGCAACAGCTGTACCCGCGCCTGCAGCAAGAATCACAAGTGCCGACTTCCAGCGAAAGCCGGACACAGATGACGCACCAACCAATGAATCTTCGTGGTGTTCCACTTGGGTTCGCGATGTCACTGCTATTTGTCTCGACACAGGATCTATCGATCCAGGGCGTCTGATTTCGGTAACAAACTCAGCGTATCAGGCACTGCTGAAACGAGTCGAGATCAAACCTACTCCAGAAACCGGTCACGCTCTTCAGGAGTTGGCATCCTGCAGGATTCATGCTTTCCGAACAGCCGGTACCGCACTGCAGAAACACAACGGTAGCCAATGTCTCGGAGCGGCCCCGGTACGACCCACAGCAATGTTCCCGCAACGACCCACACACCGCCTAGATCCTGCAGGATCCGAACGATGGCTGCCGTGCGGTAGAACACCTGTCCCTGCCGATAGTAAGCGATTGTGTCCAGGCGATCTCTGACTTCGGCTGGAATCAACCTTGCGGCCGTTTTTCCCTGCAGCGGAGCAAACCTCAGTGATTCGGCGGTATCACGACGCAACAGGAAATCGACCGTGTGATTACAGAAGCCACAGACTCCGTCAAACAGGACAATGCGATCGGACAGTGCCGATGCTGTCTCTTCGGAGGAGACTTTGATCACTGATTGTGTCGATGTATCTGACATACCTTCCAAGCTTTCAAATCAGACACTTATTCTCGCCGACTGAGATACCTGCTGTCGAGAGCGGACTGATGGCTTCAACCTCGTTGTCCTTTGGTACTTGTTCCGTCAAAACAGTGTCATCGTAACGCATGTTTTGGGTTTGGTATCGAATCACTGGTTGCACTGTGCCGCTGAGTTCACTCTGATTCACGTCCAAAAGCAATGCCTTCCGCCTGAAACCGGCTCCTGGCCGTCCTCAATATGTCTTCTCAAATCCTGTCCGATCAATCACCAGCTCCTGAACGCGGGCTCTGGTCCGTTTCATTTGCCAGCTATCTGGTGATGAATCTGATGACGGTCATCAACGACAGTATGTTTCGGTGGCTGGTCGTGCCGATTGCCAAGTACCGCGCGACACAGAACCTGCCCCCTGAAGATGTCGCCGGACGGGAATCACTTATCCTGGGGCTTGGATTGGGCTGCTTTATTCTGCCGTTCATGGTGTTCTCACCCTGGTCCGGTTGGCTGGCTGATCGATTCAGCAAACGACGCGTCACCATCGCACTGAAGATCGCCGAAATCTTCATCATGGTCTGCGGACTGATTTCGATCCGTTTTGGCAGTCTCCCCATCATGTTCATCGTCCTGTTCATGATGGGAACACAAAGCGCTCTTCTGACCACAACAAAGTTTGGAATCATTCCCGAACTGGTACCAAGGACACAGTTGTCAGCAGCCAATGGCCTCGCGGGGCTCATTACACTTATCGGAGTGATTGTCGGAACCGTCATCGGAAACGGCCTGTATGCGCTTACCACTCCGGATGGTGTTTCCAACCTGTGGATTTCGTGCGTGGCCCTGCTGGGAGTCGCCACGACAGGCCTGTTGGCAGGTTTCCCCATCGATCGAGTCGCTGCCTGCAATCCTGCGATGCCGTTCCCGGCGAACCTGATACGACATTCGGTTCGGGATATGCAACTGGTGATGGAGAACCGAGCGATTCGTCGTGTGACATTCGGAATCGTGTTTTTCTGGTCGCTGGCGTCGCTTTCACAAATGAACATCGACACGTTCGTGAATAACGAGCTTGGGTTGACTCAGAAAGAAGTGGGACCGTTTCTGGCAGTCCTGTCGATTGGTGTGGGGATCGGCAGTGTTCTGGCCGGGTGGTGGTCCGACGGTCGAGTCGAACTCGGAATGGTTCCTCTGGGAACTCTCATCATGACGACCGCCAGCGTGCTGGCCTACTTCAGCAGCGATTCCTCGATGCTGTTTGGAGTCTCCCTGTTTTTGATCGGAATCGGAGGAGGTCTGTTCAATGTTCCGTTGAACGCCTTCATTCAGGAACGCAGTCCACACGGATCACTGGGAGCCATCCTCGCAGCCGGCAACCAGCTGATTGCCGTTGGCATGATCGTCGTTGCCGTACTGTTCCCCTTTCTGCAGAACCAGCTTCGTATGTCCTCGAATGAGGTCTTTCTGCTGGCTGGAATCGGCACTATTCCCATTCTGATTTACGGCTGTTGGCTAATCCCTCAGGCCACCATTCGCTTCATTGTCTGGCTCATCAGCCGTACGATGTATCGTGTACGTACATACGGCATTCATAACATCCCGGAACAGGGTCCTGCTCTGCTCGTTGCCAACCACGTGACATGGATGGACGGAATTCTTGTTCTGCTGGCGAGTTCTCGACCGATTCGCATGATTGCCTGGGCTGATTACGTCAAAGGCCCGGTTCTTGGCAGACTGGCCAGTCTCTTCGGAATCATCCCGATCAAATCATCAGACGGCCCGCGCGCTCTGATGAAGTCACTCAACACCGCGCACGATGCACTCAACAATGGCGAGTTGGTTTGCATTTTTGCCGAAGGCCAGATCACTCGAACGGGCCAGCTGCTGAAGTTTGAACGCGGCATGCTGAAAATTCTGAAAGGAACCGACGCCGATGTGATCCCGGTCTACCTGGATGAACTATGGGGCAGCTTGTTTAGTTACCACAGCGGCCGTTTTTTTTGGAAAAAGCCTCGTCACTGGCCTTACCCGGTTTCGATCAACTTTGGAAAATCGATCTCCAGTGTGGAGGATGTCCACGTCGTGCGACAGGCAGTGCTGGAACTCAGTGCTGACTCCTTCGCCCGCAGAAAGGAACGCAGAATGATCCCGGCAAGTCGTTTTATCCGTCAGTGCCGTCTGGCGTGGAAACGCACGAAATGTGCCGATTCTTCAGGCATGGAACTCACTGGCGGGCGTCTGCTGACAGGAGCACTCGCTTTTCACCGGCTGCTGGCAACATCCGTGCTGAAACCGGATGTCAAAAACGTTGGAGTGTTGCTGCCTCCGTCAGTCGGAGGCATCCTGGCAAACTCGGCTCTGAGTCTGGCAGGCAAGGTCACGGTCAATCTCAACTATACGCTGTCTGAGGATGTCATCAATTACTGCATTCGAACGGCAGGAGTTCAGCAGGTCATCACCAGCAGACGATTCATGAAACAGCGTCCCTATAATCTGAACGCAGAAGTCGTCTTCATGGAAGATCTCAAGCCAAGAATCAAAGGGACCGACAAAGCGCGAGCGTTCGCGACCGCGCGGTTCATGCCACTGGGAATGCTGACCAAACGTCTGGGCCTCAATCACGCCAGGCCCGATGACCTAATGACGATCGTGTTTACATCAGGATCCACCGGTGAACCCAAGGGAGTCATGCTGTCTCACAACAACATTCTTTCCAATCTGGATTCCATGACAGGAATCTTCAGCCTGACAAGCAGGGACACCCTGGTTGGCGTGTTACCATTCTTCCATTCGTTCGGATTCACAGTCACGATGTGGCTGATGCTGTGTGGCGATCCTTCCGGGGTGTATCACTTCAATCCACTGGACGCGAGAGAAATCGCAAAGCTGTCTGAGAAGCACAAAGCTACCATCCTCGTGGCAACTCCAACCTTCCTGCGCACGTACCTCAAACGATGCAGTGCTGAGCAACTGCAAAGTGTCAACCTGGCAATTGTGGGAGCGGAAAAACTGCAGCCGGAACTGCGAGAGGCCTGGATCGAGAAGTACGGAGTCGAACCCATCGAAGGATACGGCGCGACAGAACTGTCGCCCGTTGCTTCGTTCAATGTCCCTGACAGTCGTCTCAGCGGCGGCCCCGATGGACCAAAGGGACTGCGTCACGGAACCGTCGGACGCGTTGCACCAGGCTCGGTCGCTTCCGTTTTCAGTCCGGAAACCGGTGAAGCCCTGGGCCCCAACGAAGACGGTCTAATCAAGATTAAAGGCCCGAACGTGATGCTGGGCTATCTTGACCAGCCGGAGAAAACAGCCGAAGTCATTCAGGACGGCTGGTACAACACCGGAGATATCGGTCACATCGATGATGAAGGCTTCATTGAAATCACCGGTCGGCAAAGTCGGTTCTCGAAAATCGGTGGGGAGATGGTTCCGCACATCAAGGTTGAGCGCGAACTCACTCGAATCCTGGACGAAGACGACACGGACGAACCTCAGGTGATCTGCGCCGTTACCGCTGTACCAGATCAAAAGAAAGGGGAACGACTGGTTGTCCTGCATCGAGCGACCAACCGCCCGATCAGTGAAGTCGTTGACGAACTTCAGAAGGCTGGCCTGCCGAATATCTGGATCCCGGCTGTCGACAGTTTCCACGAAGTCGACGAGCTGCCACTCCTTGGGACCGGCAAGCTGGATCTTCATCGTCTCAAACAGGTCGCTACGGAACTTTATTCATAGCTCTGGTTCGGTGTGTTACAGAAGCGATCCTCCGCGACAGCTACCAAAACAGTGATGTTCCGTCACTCAATCCCCGGCACCGGAAACGCACCAGCGAATTCCGCAACGTCACCACGAATTCGTGTGAGTTCTGATTCGTTGTCGGCGTGCTTCAGAGTCTCCAGAATCCATGCGCCGACCTTCTTCATCTCGTCGGACTTCATCCCACGAGTCGTCAATGCGGCGGTGCCGATGCGGATACCACTCGGATCCAGTGGCTTGCGCTGATCAAATGGAATCATGTTCTTATTCACGGTGATTCCCGCGTGTTCCAACGCGGCTTCCGCAATCTTGCCGGACAGATCAATTGCTGTCACGTCACACAACATCAGATGATTGTCCGTTCCGCCAGATGCCAGTCGAAGCCCACCTTCTACGAGGACCTCTGCAAGCACCTGAGCATTATCAACCACCTGCTGAGCGTACTCTTTGAACGATGGCTGCAACGCTTCGCCGAAGCACACAGCCTTTGCTGCAACGATATGCATCAATGGCCCTCCCTGCATTCCGGGAAACACGCTCCGGTCAAGATCCCGTGCACTGTCCTTCTTACAGAGAACAAACCCTGAGCGTGGCCCACGCAGTGTCTTGTGAGATGTCGAAGTCACAAAGTCAGCAACGGGAACCGGACTGTTGTGGATCCCCCCTGCCACCAACCCCGCATAATGAGCCATATCTACCATGAGCAGCGCATTGTTTTCCTGAGCGATGTCTGCGAACTTCGCATGGTCGATTTCCCGAGGGTACGCACTCGCTCCTGCGACGATGAGCTTCGGCTTGTGTTCTTTTGCCAGAGCCGCCACCTGATCGAAATCGATGCGGTGATCGTCTTCGCGGACACCGTAGTGAGCCGTCTTGTATAACTGTCCGCTGAAGTTCAGGTGCATCCCGTGAGTCAGGTGACCGCCGTGAGCCAGATCCATTGCCAGAATCGTGTCGCCGGGTTTCAGTACGGTCAGGTAGACAGACATATTCGCCTGAGAACCCGCATGAGGCTGAACATTCGCATGCTCTGCCCCAAACAACTCGCAGGCACGCGTCCGGGCGATGTCTTCAACGGTATCAACGTACTCACAACCGCCGTAGTAACGTCGTCCTGGATAGCCTTCAGCGTATTTGTTTGTCAGAACTGTTCCGGCAGCCTCCATCACCGCTGCACTCGTATAATTTTCTGATGCAATCAGTTCCAGGCCTTCGACCTGTCGACGACGTTCCTGGCAGATGGATTCCCAGACGGCAGCGTCAGCGGATTCAAGTATGGACATTGCTGTTTTCAGTGAATCAAGTGAGAACAAAAACAAATCCCGAAGAGCAGCCGAACTCGAGATCGGAAGTGACTGGATTCGGAACCGAAGAATTTGGTCACTTATAACACCAGAAAGGCTGATTGCTACCGAATGACAATTTACCACGGTATGTTCGGGAAAACCTGAATTGATGTTCCCGTCGTTCGTACTGACAGCGATGACCCCAAATCCCACACAGACATCGTCTTCATCGCCACGTCCGGCCTATCTGCAGAGTTCACTGCCACTTAGTGGCGAGTGTCTGACGTTCACCGGTACACTGGCATCGATGACCCACCGCGCGGCGGGGGATTTGACAGAACAGTACGGCGGACGATACGTTCAGTCGATATCCCGTGTCGTATCGATGCTGGTCGTCGGAGAGGAAGGCTGGCCACTCGAAGACGATGGGCAAGCGTCCCAAAAACTCATCCACGCCAGCGACCTCATTGCCGACGGAGCTGAACTTCGCATCATTTCCGAATCCGACTGGCTGCATCTCGTCGGCCTGAACGAGGAACGCGATGAAATCCAGCGGTCCTACACACCGGCGATGCTTAGCCGACTGTTGTCGATTCCGGTCAATATGATTCGTCGGTGGTCCCGCATTGGCCTCATTCGCCCTGTCCGTCGAGTGTGTCGACTTCCCTATTTCGACTACCGGGAAGTCTCCAGTGCTCAGCGTCTGGCCAACCTGCTATCCGAAGGTGTCAGCGCCGCCACCCTGGAATCCAGCCTGTCGCAACTCAGCGACACATTGGCCGGAACAGATCGTTCACTCGCACAACTCAACCTGCTCGTGCAGGACCACAAGGTCGTCATTCGCGATCAGTATGGAGTTGTGAATCCTCGCACTGGTCAACGGCTGCTTGACTTTGGTGCAGAACCAGAGCTGGGCGTCTACAGCGAAGACCCGCCTGCTGCGCCAGAGCACTCAAATCACCTGCCGAACGATGTTGACCGAAACCCGGTGGCCACCATTTCGTTTGCCGAAGCCAGCCTGCGACTTGAGCACCGAGACATGAAGGAGTGGACAGCCGATGAATGGTTTCATGAAGGATGCCGGCTGGCAGAAGAATCTGCCTGCGATTCCGCAATCAATGCGTTTCGAAACAGTCTGAGTATGCTGGCTGCTGAATGGTCATCTCCCGCTTCCCCAAACCAAACAGAACGCCTGGAAGGTATTCCGGATCCCGCCGACGTGAATTTCCATCTGGCCGATGTCCTGTATCGCGCTGGCCAGACGGGAGCTGCCATCGAACGCTATCACTGCGCGATTGAGTTTGCTCCGGATTTTGTCGAGGCCTGGACTCAACTGGGTTGCCTGTTGTTTGAATCAGATCATAACGGACCTGCCGAAGAAGCATTTCTCACGGCGATTGCGATTCACGCCGCCAACCCGGACGCCCTGCTCCACTACGCTCAGATGCTGGATTCCGACGGACGGACCGAAGAAGCAGCGGAGTACTGGCGAGAATACCTCGTACATGATTCCAGAGGCCCGTGGGCCGATCATGCAAGGGAACGCCTGGAACACGCAGGGTCACTCACGCACTGAAAATGCTGCTCACCCGTTGCCCAGACGCTGCTCAAGCGCCGATGACCAAAGAAGAAACCTCCCCTGTGACTCCACGACATTCTGCTGAGTGTTCCAATGCTCAGGATTGGGGTGACCGGCTGGCCGAGCAGATTCTGTCGTGAAATCGCATGGAGGTTGCTGCTTCACCTGATTACAGACCTTTCGAAAGGAGGTTCTGAGCCTGATCCAGATCCAGGTTGTCCAGGTCCAGACCGTCAAGTGGAGACGGGGTCTCTTCCTGAGGAATTTCAGGTGCGGGTGTCTGAGGAGCCGGAGCGGCTGGAGTCGTTTCCACGACATCAGTCTGAGCCGGTGTCTCAACAGTCAACAGGCAGATTTCAGAACGCTTTAGAATCTGAACGTTGTTCAATTCATTGCATTCGAGCAGGTCGTCGTAACTGTCCAGAGCGACGATCAGCGTATCAAAAGCAGCCTGCTGTCCGACGGGGCCCATGCACATGCAGGTCGCCGGAAGCTGAACCTGAATGTGTGTTTCCTCACCGGCTTCCATTCGAGGAATACAAACTGTCGCCGTGGGTGAATGAACATGAATCTGACACAGCACGCCAACGACGGACACTTTGAAGTTTCCAATCGGCACACAGCTGTTGTTCTTCATGCCAATCTGAAAGATCGGCCCGGTGCATTCATCACCTTCGCAAACCAGTTTGACGCACAGCAATTCCAGATCGCCAGGTTTCAGTCCGGCGGTCAGATGAGGAAGCATCACTTCGCTGTCACCGACATAGCCAGTGTGGCGACGCATGCGATTGCTGGCCAGCAAATCGATGACGTGCCCACAATGAGATGTGGGAATGCCAAGCACCTGACTGCTGCGAAGTTCATCCGTGGTCGTCGGTTGCAGAAACTGCCGCACCTGAGGCGTTGTCACCTGCACAGGAGCGGTTGACTGTTGAGCCATCGTCTGGCCGACAGTCGCCGACACTGCGATGCTCATGGCAACCAGTCTGAGTAGTGTATGTTGAGATTGCATTTTGCGTTCTCCTTTCAGAAATTGGAGTTATGACACGTTCGTAACCGAAAGAAGCCCGGCAGCTGCATTCCGCAGGCGGCCGGGCTTCCATGACGTTCACTGACTATGGCTCCTAGTAGCAACCCCAGTAGCAGTTGTAGATCGGTCGGCAGACATGGTAGATCGGCGTGTAGCAGAAAGATCGGTAGCTGTAGAGAGGTCGGCAGTAGTTGTAGCAGCCGCCCCAGTGACGGTATCCGCCCCATCCGCGATAGCGGTAGCCGAAGCGACGGAAGCAGGCTTCAATCGCATCTTCTGTGTCTTCACCAGCGTCTGCACTCAATGCATCCACATCGATATCCAGGTCAGCCGTTTCAATCTCAACGGCAGCATCTGTGATGGATGCAACGTCAACAGACAGATCATCATCTGCTTTCACAGAAGACGTAGCCAGCAGAGCGAGAGGCATCAAAGCCAGTGCAAATTTCTTCAACATGATTCAATCTCCGGGTCCGGCAAGGGTGAGTTAAAAGAAACAGCAGTTGGCCGGTTGTCTGTTGTTTCGATTTGTTGTTACTCACCACAGCGAGGGGCTCGAAGATTTGTTACATAGGTTTCAGGAATAAACTGAAGTGCACCAGCACGTGAATCAGGATTCGAATTCAGTCATCAGTTCAGCACTGTTACATTTCCGTGCAGTTCCGCGGATAGATCGCCAACACTCAGAATCCAAAACCCAATGCCCGACTGGACCTATCAAACCGTATTCCGGCCCCTGTTGAAGCAGTTTCCCTACCCAGTCGCTCAATCCATAGTCTTCCGGTCAATGGGGCTGCTTGGAACGACGGTGCCTGGACGCGCAATCATTCGGTTTATGGGGCACGCGAATCCACCACCCAGTGTGGCGGTTACACAGGCCAACCAACGTTTCCCGAGTCCATGTGGTCTGGCATGTGGCGTGGATCTTTCCGCTCAGGCTGTCTCAGCAATCAGCCTTTTCGGATTTGGACTGATCGAAGTCGGCCCCGTCGGCTGCCATACAACTCATCCACCCGACACGGACGCGACACACTGGCGAGGCACAGCGCTCGCAATCCCAAATGCGGTGGTCGCCGGATCAGTTGCCGAACTTTCCACTCGCCTGCAGACCAATGCGTTTCGCAACGGTGTCACGGTCGTCGCCCGGCTTGCTCTGGTCGAAGACATGACACCCGCTCAAATCGATAAAGTGTGCAAGCACCTCGATGATTCTCTGGACGGATACAGTGTTCCTCTCGATCTGGATCATCCAGACACGACAGGTGCCTTCCTGCAGGCGCTCAACAATGATCATCGCCTGCTGCTTGGTATTGTTACTCCGCAACAGCTTCAGGAGTCGGGGTCGAACCTGGCAGCGTTTCTGGACCAGTCACTTTTGGATGGGGTCATCATCGAAGGTGGCATCGACAGTTCCGGACAAAGAGGGCTTGTCGGTGTTGAAGTCATCGAGCAGATCATCAAGGCCGTCCGTTCCGTCGCTGTTGACGACCGCGAATGGTTGCTCATCACCAGCGGAGGAATCGAGCAACCAGTGGATGCGATGGAGTTACTGGATGCCGGAGCGGACCTGGTACTCGTTGATAGCGGGTTCGCAACTGCCGGCCCTGGAATACCCAAACGGATCAACAACAACGTACAGGCGTCGCAACGCATCCCTGCATTGAAGACTCAATGTCCCGACGACACTCCATTTGGACACCGTTCGTGGTTCTGGAGTTTTCTGCTGGGCTTGAGCCTGACAATGGGGGGCATTGCAGCCGTCATTCTGGGATGGACGCGTGTACTGCTGCCGTACGACGAGGAGTTTCTGGGCATGTTGCGCGATGAGATCTGCGGCATCAATGACCAACTCCTGCCGTTTATGTCACATGATCGAGTCACTTTGGCAGGTACAATGTTGTCTTTGGGACCACTCTACCTTGCACTGGCATGGTTTGGTGATCGCAGAGGTATGCACTGGGCTCGAAGCGTTGTCCTCACCAGCGCTTTCACTGGGTTCCTGAGTTTCTTTCTGTTCCTTGGGTTTGGCTATTTCGATCCATTTCACGCATTCATTGCAGCCATTCTGTTTCAGTTCATCACACTGTGCTTCCATTCCACTCAGCAACAGAATTATGTTGCCGAGTTTGATCTTCATAATTCGGCAACCTAGCGTCGAGCGATGTGGGGACAACTGCTGATGGTCCTGCATGGTGCCGCCATACTGATCGCCGGTGTTGTGATCAGTAGCTTTGGTGTGACAACTGTCTTCGTTCCGGAAGACCTGGAGTTTATGCAGACAACTCGCGAATACCTCGTCGATGCGAACCCTCGGCTGGTGCCACTGGTTGCTCATGATCGAGCCAGTTTTGGAGGGATGCTGATTTCAACCGGGATCGCGGTGTTACTCACAGCACTTTGGGGCTGGCAACGAGGCCGCCGCTGGTTGTGGTACTCTCTCAGCGGTACCGGCACGGTAGCTTACACGACAACGATCGTGATTCACTGGGCGGTTGGCTACGTCAATCTGAAACACCTGCTGCCTGCCTATGGAGGGCTGGTTGTGCTATGGATCGCCATGGGGCTGTCACGGTCCTGGATGTTTGAAGACGCGACAGTCATGGCCAAACGATAGAAGCCAATAGAATCACGTCGAGCCGCTTCCCACCCACCATTTCCAATTGCGTCGTCCCGGATAGCCAGCGCGTTTGTACAGGTCGAGCTACTCCTGATTGCTTTCGCGGGCAAGGCGATACGCGTCAATCAACGCTTCGATGTCACTTTGAAGCGAACGTGATAAACCGAGTACGAATGCGAAGCCAATAGCCCCAAGTACGCTCAGCACAGACAGGGCAGTCCTGCCAAAGTCATCATCTCCCTCTCTTGTGATCAACAGTATCATCATTCCCGCAGCAGGCACTCCGCCTGCCAGATACAATGACCAGCCGGCCTGATTCGACAAGGTACGCATCTCGGTAACATCACTCGACGTTAAACGGTCTCGTCGTAGAAGAGTCGGCACAAACGCCTGAATCGTCAGTGTCGCTGTCAGAAAGAATGGGTAAGCAGCTGCGAGAAGTCCACAGATAAGCAGCGAACTGAAGAAGTAGATTGGTACAACTTCAGTCAAATGACCGGTGATGGCAAACAACGACGTTGGATAGGCAATGCCTGCGATAATCCATTCAGTGATACCCAGGATCGTTACGAAACGACTCAGTTTGAGCGAACGTAACCTCGCGAACGTATGCGGTTCTGTCGGACCATCGCGTTCCCGACGAATCGCCCTGACCACAGGCAGGTTGTACCCAATGCAAATCGCAAACGCGGCGGAAAAGGCTATCGCGTTGATGACAATTACCAACGTCTCGAACGCGGCTCGTTGACGCTTCCCGACCTCAACGTCCTGGTGGTTCTCCAGTATCGCCTGCACGATCTTGGTTTCGTTGTATGCGTAATTAAAACCGGCCGCGAAGATATGAGGACCAATAGCAGCACACAGGAATGCGATCATCGGCCATGCCAGTGCAATCCGCCTCCAACCTGTATCACGCTGCCGAATCAGTCGAGCCACACGCGGCTGCAGACAGAGGCCCAATTCCCGTGCGAGTTCTCCAGCCGTCTGAAAGCGGTCCGCTGGATCGGGTGCCATACACCGCCGCAGGATTGACAGCAGCAATGCGTCGGGCGCATTTGAAGAACTCTGCAACGGTTCACACGGTCCCTGTTTCCTGAGTGCAATCATCCCGTCGAGAGTCTCAAGCCAGCCACCGACCACGGACTCGTCTGGAAACGGTCGCTTGCCATACATCAATTCCCACAACAAGACACCCAGTGAGAACACATCGCTGCGAGCATCCAGATCCGTGGGCCGAGCACCCGTACTCGGATCACACGCTGCCAGCTGTTCGGGCGACATGTACGCCAGACTTCCGCCAAACGACGCTTCGGCATTGTCACCTTCAATAGCCGTTCCAAAGCTGATGTTAAAGTCCGCCAGTCTGGCGGAACCATTGGCTTCGATCAGTACATTAGCCGGCTTGACGTCGCGATGCAGAATCCCCTGTTCGTGGGCGTAGTGCAGCGCCTGAGCGACTTCCATTCCCAGGTGACATGTCACTTCTGCCCATGACTTCTCCGCCAGTCCATTCTTCAGCGACACATGCTGAGACGAGGCCACTCCTGTGTGTTCCAATGCCTCCGCAACGCATTTCGAAATGATCTGTCCGGATTTCGTTTCAGCCGCCTGCGATGCCTTCACCACGGCCCGCAAGGTTCCACCTGCCACGAACTGCATGTATAGCAGCCGCAGATCCTGTTCGGGAAGTCGCACCTGATCGTAAACGCGAACGATGTTGGGATGATCCAGCTGCGCTAAAGTCTGAGCCTCCGTGCCCTTGTCACCCGACACCTTTAAGGCAACAAGACGCTGCATGGACTCCTGTCGAGCCAGATAGACGCTGCCGAATGCTCCTGTGCCCAGAGCCGTCATCAGGTAGAAGTCGCCCAGACGATCGCCCGGCTGATATGCATCGTTGAGTTGTCTGCCTGATTTTGACTGATTGTCGACGTCATCAACTGAGAAGTGACGTCGGATGTCGTCCGCCTTATCAGGAAACCGGTCGAGGAGTTCATCAACTGCCACTTCCTGACCGGTCGACTGCTTACGCAAGTGGCACTCTTCGCGGATCAACTCGAGCGGCATCCCATCCGATGTGCCGAGTTCCGGATGTTCTGCCAGATAGTCTTCCAGCCGCAGTATCGGCCCACCGCTTTCATGGCGGTACTCCAGATCCACTTTGATGCACTCAATCAGCACGTCGCGCCGAAGTGGATCATCCGCTGGAGGCAAGTGATCGGACAAACACGGACCGAAACCGAGTTCCTCCCATTGGTGAAGGAATGCCTCAAGATATTCTGCCAGCTCGTCCCAGCGATCATCACCCCTTGAATGGATTTCTGACGACTGATTCATGAGGCCACATGCAGAATAAATCCAGGACCAGCGGTCCCGCGATCGGTGAACAACTGACAACGGAATGATACTATATCACATGGTTCAAACGGCGGCCTGCGATTCATCGGACGCTGTGTCTCACCAGCCATCAGGACAACTGCCGAGGGGATAACATGAGTGAATATGATGACGACCCCGTGCTTCTGAAGGGAATCAGCGAAGGCAATCCGGACTCGTTGGCGGAGTTCCTGGATATCAACCGCAAGCAGCTGATGGCGTTTATCAGTCGGCGGCTGGGCGAAGCACTGCGAAACAAAGTGGAAATCGAAGACATCTTCCAGGAAGTAGGTGCCGAAGCGGTTCGTTCACTGACGCCCGAGTTCCCAGGCGAACGAGAACCGTTCTCGTGGCTGTGTCACATGGCCGAACGCAAGATCGTGGATGCTCATCGCCACCATTTTGAGGCTCAGAAACGCGACGCTCGAAAGGAACGCGCCCTGGATGCCGGCTCTTCAGGCAGTGGAGAAGGAGGCATGATCAATATGCTGGTCAACAGCATGACGACCCCCAGTGCAGCGTTTTCTCGTAACGCCCGGGAGGCTCGACTCTACGATGCACTTTCAGATCTGAACGCCGATCAGCAGGAAGCCATTCGACTTAAGTACATCGAAAACAAGCCGTCGAAAGAAATCGCAAAGGCACTCGGGAAATCGGATGCAGCCGTTCGGGTAATGCTGACACGGACCATGAAACAGCTCCACGAGATTCTGGATGCTGCGGAATAGGCGACGTGCCGTCACACCTCGTTCGCACTCTTACCTGCTACTCGTTCCCGTGCTCCGCTTCGCTACGAAAACTAAGGGAAGCTTCGAGGGCAGGTGTTACCAGGCAGAGCCTGGTAACAAGATGCATGCCTTTTTTCTGTAACAAATCGCATTGGGCTCCGCTTTGGCAGGTAACCCTCTGTTGAAACTTCCATCAGAAACCCAGGTGCTGCCATGTCTAAGCTACTTCCAACCCTCACTGCTGCCATCCTGCTGGCCCTTGGTGCGACATCATTTGCCCAGGACGATGAGCTGTTTTCCAACATTCGTCAGAGTTCCGTGTTCGATGCGACACAGGATGGGACATCCGACTCCGGCACAAGATCCGTCTCTTCAAAACGAATTACCAGTTCCGAAGAAGTCCGCGACATGCTGAAGTCCGCTGGTCTTGAAGCCAAAGTAGCCAGCAGCCGAACCGCCACGACTGAGAAGGAACTGGCCCCGTGGACGTTTCCAGTCATGGTGATTCTGGCAGAAGACGAAACCACACTCACCGTCGTCATGGGGCTGACGTCCATCAAAGACGTAGCGAAAGAACTGCCAGCAAAAACACTGCTGGGAATGATGGATGCCAGTCAGAAGAACGCTCCTCACCTGTTTGCCTATCACTCAACTCGCGAACGGACTGAACTGTCACTGGTCATCAAAAACCAGAATCTCACCGGTCAGCTTCTGCGAGACAAAATCAACCGCATGGCGGTCTTGGCAAAAAGCACAGACCAGATCTGGGCTCGCAAGTTAGAAACCCCGGCGAAAACGGATACTCCTCCCAGCCCTAAAACGCAGCCAACCACAACCAGTTTCGTCGGAAAATGGTCGGCTTCCCGATCGGCGACAGAGGCCTTCGCTGTGGAATTCACTGCCGACGGACGTTTCAACCTGGTCCATGTCAAAGACGGAAACCAGTCGAAGTCGAGTGGCACGTTCACGGCCCGAGATAGCTCGCTGAGCCTGGTTGGGAACGATGGAATCAGGCTGGAAGGCAAGCTGACAGTGGATTCCAAAACGCAGTTCCGCTTCCAGATCCAGAACTCGCCGGAACTGACATTCAGGAAAGCTTCATAACATAAGTCACTATCCAGTAATGGCTTACAACCCGCACCTCAGGAGCGACCAACGTGCCGCTTCTGAGGTTTTTTGCGTCCGTCCGATCACCAGCTCCCTCTGGCGCCGTCCGGGATTTCTCCGTAACAAATGTGGCCATTTTTCGCTGAGGTAATTGACCCAGGATCGCTCCTGAAATCTTCTCAACCTCAGATACTCGGAAATGGTGACATCATGAAATTCTCAAGCAAACAGGCCCTGATTCAGTGTGCCGCCTGCGTGGCGGTCATCGCCGGAATGACCACAAAAGCCAATGCTGACGTCGAAATCTACAACAGAACGCTCAAATCCACCGCGTGGGTTCTGGCCAAGACAGGAGGCGAAACCTCCAGCGGAACCGGAGTCCTCGTGGACACCGAAAAGAAGCTGCTCATCACGAACTTCCATGTTGTTGGCGAAGCACGGGCCGCCGTACTGTTTTTCCCCGAAATGAAGAACGAAAAGCCGATCGTGGATCGCCAGCACTACCTGAAGAACGTGAAAAAGCTGGGCATCCGAGGCCGAGTTCTCGGAGTCGACCGACAGCGCGACCTGGCTCTGGTTGAGCTGGACCGTCTGCCGGAAGGTGCGGAAGCCCTGCCGCTGGCTCCGGAAAGCATCGGTCCCGGTGAAGATGTTCAGTCGATCGGAAACGCCGGATCTTCTGACGCTCTCTGGGTTTACACTTCCGGGACTGTCCGATCGGTGTACCAGAAGCAATTCCGCACCGGAGCTGGCGAGCACGACTTCATGGTCGTGGAAACACAGTCTCCAATTAATTCCGGCGACAGCGGCGGACCGGTTGTGAATAACAAAGGCGAACTGGTCGCAATTTCACAGGCGATTTCTCCGAAAGCTCGACTGGTCAGCTACAGCGTGGATGTTTCAGAAGTGAAGACATTTCTGGACAGCGACTGGAAGCCGGCTCCCCTGCCGATCGTGGACGTGCTGAAAAAGGCCGAACTCGAATACACGCAGGTCAAAGACGGTCCGTATGAAGTCTCCTTCGACCAGAAAGACGACAAAAAGCAGTCGGTTTTCGTGACGAAGGACGTTGAGTACTACGAACAGGCCGATGTTCGCAAGGTTTGGGCTCTGGCTGCAACACTCAAGGAAGCACCGACAGTGGAAACCACAATCAAGCTGCTTCAGCAGAGTGCTCGCACCAAGATGGGTGCCTGGAGCATCGAACGTGACGACGCGGGCGATTACCTGGTGATCTTCGTCTGCAAGTTAGACGCAACAGCCACTCCCAAGGCTCTCAAGAGCACTATGGAATATGTCGCCAAGCTGACGAATCTCGCGAAGAAGGATCTGGCACCTGCTGCTGCCACAGAAGACCCCGCCAACGTGCTGGCTTCCTGGCTGAGCAACTAACACGAGGGTTCAGGGTCGAACCATTTCCGCAAAACGGTCGTGGCGGTCTCCTTCGGGAACTGTCACGGCCGTTTTGTTCGTTGAAGCCCTGCGGTTCGACAGGAAACCTTGCTGTGCATGGGGCGCACCGCTTGCTGTGAGCGGGTCTCCCAACCCCGCATCCGCCATTCATTCAGCGAGCAGCGCGACGTCAGTCCGCTGGGGAAACGCACGGGACTTCGCGTGGAGCCGTGAAGACCCGGAGGATTTGATTCAGACTTTCTCCGGATTTGCGCGGTCTGTTCCGACGCAGACGTCGTCCTGAATACTACAGCTTCCTTGTTGATGTCGCCATTTGGGCTCGTTGAGAGTCTGCTTAACAGGCTTCCTGAGGCCGATCGGCAAGTACGCCGTGTCATACGCGGTCGCGCGGGCTTGAAATCGGGTTCGTCCTGCGGGACAACGTTACGCCATACGCAAGGGGCTTCGAACCACTCCTGCTCTCTCATGTTTTCAATGAATGCACCACCAGGACATTCCCGACGACCGCACGAACCTTCGTTAGATGATGGTTCAATGCTGGAGAACTATCGAGGTTACCTTTGGGCTCTCGCACATGCACACCTCGACCGGAGACTGGTCGGCAAGCTGGAACCATCAGATATTGTCCAGCAGACACTGCTGAAAGCTCATCAGGGACTTGCTGATCTTCGGGACCGGGCTCCGGCGACCGTTGCGGCCTGGCTGAGACAAATACTGACCCGCGAGATGATTGATGCACACAGGCATTTTCAACGTGACAAACGCAACTCTGATCGGGAACGTGCCTTGGCTGCAGGACTCGACAGGTCAGCGGCGGGATTCGAAGACTGGATTGCTGCCGATCACACTTCCCCCAGTACAGCTGCATCAAAGAACGACCAATTGCTCAAACTGGCAAATGCGCTGCTTGAGCTTCCCGTCGAACAGCGTGAAGTCGTCATCCTGAAGTACCTGCGGGATCGCCCCATTCAGCAGATTGCAGATGAAACCAGTCGAACCACGGCGTCCGTCGCCGGGCTGCTGCGCCGAGGACTTGCACGACTTCGTCGCCTGCTGAAGCGGGATGGCGAGGATGCTGGCCACTCCATTGCCACCGATTGATATACGAGGTAGGTGAACATGACATCGACGAATCCCGATGATGGCGGCAGCAATTCTGTCGATCAGATCATCGCTGCCTATCTCGAAGCACTCGACCGCGGCGAAAAGCCGGAGCGTGATCGACTGATCCACGATCACCCGGAATATGCTGCTCAGCTCCGCGACTTCTTTGCGGATCTCGATCATATGCAACAGGCGGCAGAACGGCCTGCGGAACCCGACGAGACCATTCTGGGCACAAACGCGCTCAGCGAAGGCACAATCCTGGGAAGTCGTTACAAGCTGCTGGAAAACATTGGCGAAGGAGGCATGGGAGCCGTCTGGGTGGCCGAACAGCAGCTGCCAGTGAAACGGCGCGTTGCCGTCAAACTGGTGAAAGCCGGAATGGACTCCAAAACGGTGCTGGCTCGATTTGAAGCCGAACGTCAGGCACTGGCCGTCATGGATCATCCGAATATCGCCAAAGTGTTTGATGGAGGAATGACCGATCAGGGACGTCCGTTCTTTGTGATGGAATACGTCAAAGGAATTCCATTCACCGAATACTGCGATTCGGTGCGTCTGTCACTCAGGGATCGCCTGGATCTGTTCATTCCGGTCTGTCAGGCGGTTCAGCATGCTCACCACAAAGGCATCGTGCATCGCGATCTCAAGCCGAGCAACATCCTGGTGTGCCTGTACGACGGCAAGCCAGTGCCAACGGTGATTGACTTTGGACTGGCCAAGGCGATGCACCAGCCGCTGACGGAAAAGTCCATCTACACCGGTCACGGCATCATGGTGGGAACACCGTTGTAAATGTCGCCCGAACAGGCCGAATACAACAATCTGGACGTGGACACGCGAACGGACATCTATTCGCTGGGTGTCGTGTTGTACGAATTACTCGTCGGCACGACACCTCTGGAACGTCAGCAGGTCCAACAGGCCGCATTTGACGAAATTCTGAGGCTGATTAAGGAAGTCGAACCACCACGACCGAGCATCCGTCTGTCTGCCAGTGAGAGCATGCCCAACATCGCCGCTCAGCGCAGTATTGATCCCAAACATCTGGGGACGTCACTCAAGGGTGATCTCGACTGGATCGTGATGAAGAGTCTGGAGAAGGAACGCTCACGACGCTACGACACGGCCAATGATCTGGCGAGAGACATTGAACGGTTTCTGAACGAAGAAGCGGTCGAAGCCTGCCCGCCCAGTCGTGCTTACCGGTTGAAGAAGTACGTCCGCAAACATCGAACTCAAGTCATCACCGTTGCGTTGGTATTTGCAGCCTTGCTGGCGGGCATTACAGGAACCACGTGGCAGGCAGTTCGGGCGACCAGGGCAGAACGTGACGCCACAAAAGCCAGTGAGACTGCCATCGCATCCGAAGCCAAAGCCAGACAATCAGAACAGCAGGCACTGCGCGCAAAAACTGATGCTGAACAGGCAGAGCAGGAAGTCATTACAGCGTTAAAAGCGGAAGAGGTTGCTCTTGAAGACGCAGAACGCCAGTTCATAGACAGATTGTTCCGCCGGATTGGTTATGCCGATGAACTTGGTCATGAAGAGCGAAACAGTTTCGTTGAGTGGGCCGCAATCGCCGATGACGAACTTCGGCTGCGGGTTCTAGAACGAGCATTCAACGAATCGGATACCGCTCTGCGAATCACTCGTCGAGCGGAACGCGTGGTCCATGCATGCGTTGGGATGAGCGCCCGCCGTCGCGCATTGGCCATTGAATTCCTGTTGAAGCAACAGCTTGATGAACGAACAGAGCCGGCCATGCGTGTGGCCGCCTGTCTTCTGGCCATGAAACTTGGATCCAGTAGCTTGCCGGCTTTGCCAGAGGCAATGGCCCGCGCTAAAGGTCCTGACAAGATCGTTCCGTGGATGACACTAGAGCCACTGAGTAAGCGAATAGAGGAAACAGCAGTGAGCTTCAGCGCCGAACAGGTGACTGAAGTGTGGGATGCGTTCATTAAGATCGTTGCGAACAATCGGGACTATTCGACGGCATCCGCCGCAGAAGAAGCTCTGGCAGCTTTGGTGCCTCATCTGACGGCCGATCAACGATTAACTCAGTGGAGGCGGCTCATGCAGATCCCTCACGAAACAGGTTCGATACGCAAACTCTCTAAGTTTAGTGGCACTCTGAAAGCTCTCGCCCCGTATTTAAGCCATCAGGCCATCACAGACGGTGAGGTTGCATTGGCGCAGCTAATCGGCAAAGCAGATGATTACACTGAACTTGCTGCGGTCACGAGCACACTTGCAGATCTCGCACCGCACTTAAGCACCGAGTTTCTTGAAGACGCAGAACCAATGCTGCACCGGTTAAGAGAACAGGCCGATACGTACGGCGCGATTGCATGGGTACACTGAAAACTCGCTACTCTGGGCGGTTCAATCAGCGAAGAATTGATTGCGGAATGCAACAACACGTGCATGTTGGCACTGGCGAAGGCAGACACCCATGGCGAACAGCTTTTTTGGGCGGTTGACTTGATTCCCACGGAGTTCATGTCCGGATTAAGTGAAGAGCAAATCGATCAAGCATGGAACGCACTGATCGGGATTCTTGAAGCTCCCACGGATACGGGAGACCGCTACTTACTCGGGAAGGTAGCCGAGAGACTGCTAGAACTCACAGCCCTGGACCCGGACCGCAGAAATGAGCGGATTGCAGAAGCGTATCTTTCATTCGCACGGATGCTGCAAAAGAGTGAAGAATCCGACTTCATCTACGACGCAGTCCAGGTATTGCACTTTGACTTCCCGTCCGGACAAAAGGTACAGCTGACACCAGCTGAGCGGGAGGAAGTGTGGAGAACGCTGGTTTCCTGTCTTCGGAAGGGCGACTTAGGCTATCCGTTCCAGTTCGTGTTGAGGATGTTGAAAGCCCATGCGGCGCGGTTCAGCGTCAGCCAGGTATCGGGGCTTGGAGATGAGTTCATCACCGAACTGAAGAACGCAGATTCGTACGGGTCACTGTCTGCTGGCGGTACCGCACTCGCGTCTCTCGCTCCTTCCTTGGAGGAACCTCAGTTGACACAAGCACATGCTGCCCTCATCACGGTCTTGCAACGGACGTATGGAGAAGACGCGGTAGCAGCAGCAAAGAGCGGTTTGACAGCGTTAGCACCAAAGCTGTCAAGGGAAGACGCAGTAATCACGTGGACTGAAATTACTCCTGTCCTGGAGCGGACTGATATTGCCGACTACGGTTGGAACGGAGGACAGTTGGGTGCTGCTGCCAACACGCTTGCGGCATTTGCCCCGCAAACGAATCCTGACCAAGTGTTTGCTGCCTGGAAGATCCTCATAACAAAGCTCCCGCATTATTCTGGGAACTTTGCATCCGAAGCGTTTGGAAAACCTCTGACCACGTTCGCGACGGAACTCGCCGATGAACAGGTAGAACAGGCATGGGACTCTCTACTCTTGGCGCTAAAGCAGATCCAGCCACCTAAAAAAGATGTGTGCGAGGCAGCAGTCGACGGATTGGTCGCCGTGTTTTCGCGACTCTCAGAATCCCAACAGGCAACGGTTGTCGAAGATATCCGGAAAGGCATTCAGGAACGGTACGGGATTCACATGACCAAATTGCTACCGAATCTGAGTGCTGTTCTTGAACCTTCGGTATACGACGAGTTGTCGGCTTCCGTGCTTGGTACGATGCTTAATCACGTCGCTTTGGGTCAAATCTCAGTAGAGGATTCGCGTCAGAATGCTCGACGACAACCGATCGTACATTCGATTCTTGCCATGTCAAATGCCCGTTCGGTGGCAACGCTTCTAAGTCATCCGGCCTGCACCGACGAACCGCGCGAGTGGATGTTAATGCGATTTGAGGAATTGCTATTCCATGATGGCAGGCATGTGTTGCTGACGCTGCCGGAGTCAGATGAAGATTCCGACGAGGAGACATCAACAAACGACAACGCGAAACCGGAACCACCTGCACGCCGGTTTCACACGATCTATGACGCGGCGGAATGGATTCAGGCGAACTGGCCCGACTTCGACCTGGACGCCACTCCGGAAGTGCAGTGGCGTTGAGAGGTGTCCGACTGAGTCTCGGATAGGGTCGGGTGCCCTGCCCGTCTTTCTTCGCGACTTAGCGCCTTCGCGTGAGAAATGAGCCGTCTCGGCCCGCCGGAACCTACTGCTGTGCGCGGGTCTCCTGACCCCGTATCTGGTCGGACCGCAGGTCTTCAGTGGGCGAGGTCGGGAGACCTTCGCCCAGCGCGCGCGGGCGCCGTGGTGCGAATCACCAGTAAAAATGCTGTTCGAATGCCAAATCGCAGTATTTCTTCAGAATCCACGTAACAAGTCCGGCGAGTTCCCGCTGAAGGTGTTTGTACCCGAGAAAACAAGCAACTCTGAAGAAATCAATAAGGAACAGAACAATGACACTTTCACGCAAAACACTGATGCTGACCGCTGTTATCACTCTTGGCACACTGGCCGCTGCTCAGAACGCTCAGGCGGGCTGTCACGGATCACGCGGTGGCTATCGTGGATTTCGAGGCGGTTATGGCGGCCATGTCCGGCACTCATCTCCGTCCTACAACTACGCACCCAGCTACGGCTATTCTCAGCCTGTTCAGACGATACGAACTCTTCCTGCTCCACAGCCACAGCAGTTCGTCCAGCAGGAACAGCAGTTCGCTCCTCAGCAGACGGCCGCTCCACAACAGCAGCAACAGTTTGCACCTCAGCAGCAAATCGCTCCACAACAACAGCAGATCACTCAGCCACAGACCGCCGCACCTCAGCAACAGCCTGCTCCACAACAGACTGTACCGGCTCCCACACAGACCGGTAACGCCCAGATGTCAGCATTGCAGGCTTTGGGCGGATTTGCTCCTCCCCAGACGACTCCAGCTCAGCCAGCACCTGTTCAGAATCAGACATCCGGCTTTGTCGGAACCTGGACGGCAACACTCGGCAACGGATCGAACGTCCGCATGACACTGCAGGCTGACGGTAACTTCAACTGGACTGCCACGAATAAGGCTGGCAACGTAAGCAGCTTCTCTGGTCAGTTCACAGTTGGAAACGGTTCACTGACACTGACCCGAAGCACCGACAACCAGCGACTGGAAGGCAGCATGTCCAACAACAGTCAGAACGCCTTCAGCTTTAATGTCGCTGGCAACAACGCTGCTGCCATCAACTTCAGCCGCAGCTAAGACCACCGCTTAGTCGCGACCTCAAACAAGGCCATTCACGTCCCTGGATGTGAATGGCCTTTTCTTCGTTTGGCACCATTTGTGGTCGGCTCAGTACCGCCCTGCCCTGCGTTCTCGCGACGGCAGGATCTCCAGACAGGTTGTCCACCAGCCATTCAGAACGGTATCAATGAATTCATCCGGCAGTGACTGCTGTCGCATTTCATTGGCAAGGCGCAGGTGGTCATACTCAATCGGGATGAAGTCAACACTGATCGGCACCACTGCGTTTCCCGTGTGACACATCGCAGCATTCGGATCAGCGTCTGCGCCGGTTCTCAGGATTGTGGACCACACGGAGGTTTGCCCGTCGTTTTCGGGGCGTCCGAGTACCCCAACGTTCACGTAACGTTTCCCATCGGGCAGGGCTCGTTGCCAGTGAATTCCCGAATGTGTCCCCACAATGACGTCGGCATCGTGTTCCATACAAAGACGTTTGAGAAACCCCGTACTGGTAGTCGATTCCCAAAGGAACTCATTCGTCTTTCTCGGACTGCCGTGGCAAAGCAGGACTTTCAATCCGTCAACGTGCAGACGAATCTCCTTCGGCAGGTTCCGCAGCCACACTTTGTTCTCGTCACTTGTGTTCTTCAGAGTGTAGTCATAGCTGATCTGAGCAAAATAGTTGTCGCGTGGATCGGTATAGCCACACTGGCAATCGTCCAGTTCATTGCCGATGCTGTCGTCATAGTTGCCCTGCACACAGGCGACGTCGCAATCATGCAGCAGCGGAAAGACGCGATCCGGATGAGGTCCGAATGCTCCGAGGTCTCCCAGACAGTACATCGCATCCACGCCACGCGCCGTGGCATCACTGATGGCTGCTTCCAGGGCCAGGTAGTTGCTGTAAAGGCCTCCAAAGAGTACGAGCTTCATTTCGTGGCCTGCGACGTTGCCGTTTGAAGCGTACTGTTCGAACAGATTGCTCCGTACTGGTAGCACGTGTAACAGGCACCATGCTGCATTTGAAACGGTCCCATTGATTCGTTGAGCGTATCACCCATTCTGGCATCAGGAGACTCAATCAGAATCGGACAGACACAGACGCCTCGGCTCGTGACGATTCGACTGTGATGACACAACAGCTGGTCCCGGTCAAAGTCCTGCATCATCTCCGGAGTAATTCGTTCCGTGAGCTGATAACCTTCGGTGCGATCTACTTCGGCACCGATCTTAAGTCGTGGTAATATCTTCAGACGCGGTCGATCACAGCCATGCTGTCTCAGCACAGTCCGGAACTCGTCCAGAATCTGCAGACTTTGTGAATCGTCCCATGTCTGAGTCATCGTGATGATTGGCAGGAACCCTGCTTCACACAACAAGCTGACACCGTCAATCGCTTTGGCGAAGGTGCCGGTGCCACGAACGGGATCGTTGATTTCCGGAGACGGCCCATCAATGGACACGCGAAATTCCAGACTGTACCGGCCGCGCTGTTCCGCCTCGTAGAGTTCCTGCAGCCACTCCGATTTCAACACCGTGCCGTTTGTCAGCACGGTGACTGGACCGAATTCGAGAGACCGGATCAGCATCCGACGCAGGTCTTTGTTCAGGAACGGTTCGCCTCCGGTGAAGTAATACTCTCGTACTCCATGCTCCACCGAATCCAGCAGTGCCTGCTCCACTTCCTCATACGACAGGAACTCGAAACTGTAGTTCTGAGGACTGCAGCTGATGAAGCAATGATGGCATGTCAGATTGCAAACCGTACCCGCCACTTGAAACCACAATTCATCCAGTGCCCGCAATTCAATTGACGGAGATTCCATGTTCATGGACATAGTCATTGAGCCGCTTTCGCCGGAAGTGAAATAGTCTCAAACAACTGTTCAATTTGTTCCAAACCGTTCTTCAACAGAAAACGTGAGTCACGTCCGTAGCTGGCCGCACCCAAGATGTAGAAATTGCGTTCTGGATTCTGCAGCAACTCGATTCCGGGTGCTGCCTGGCTGAGACAATCTCCTGCTGTATCGGACAACAGGTGGGCCGCGAGTTTGATTGGCCCGTCCGTCGCGTAACACCGATGAATCTGAAGTTCCTCAAAAGGACGACTATCAGGACGAAACCCCGGATTGGCCACAACGCGAGCACACCGAATCACCTCCTGCCGCCCCTCTTCGATCGATACGTGGAGTCGATAGCCCCGATCTGAAGACTCCACTGATTCAATCCGTCCACCGGGCATCCACTGCACACCGGACTGCGAGTCCGCAGCCAGGTTATTGGCCCGATCCGTCAATGACCGGCGCTCCGCTAAACTGTCATCGACAACCGACATGATGGGCTGTTCGCGCTCACCTCGGGTGATCCAGGTAACCAACTTACAGGATTTGGCGAGCAAACAAACCGACGTCGCGGCCGAATACCCGCTGCCAATGACAACCACATGTTCCGCCGGAGTTCCCGATTCAGCGATTCGGTAGTCAGCCGGAGTCAGACATTCAAGTTCTCCTGGACACGGAATGCCACCAACGCCGACATATCGATGTCGCGAAACGATCCCGGTGCAGTCAAGCAGCACGTCACATTCGATGATCTCTTCAACTCGTGTCGCTCGCCGAACCAGCAGTCGAAACGGGGATTCAGCTCGCTCCGGTCGCCCAATTGCATCTGACTTGCTGAAGTCCCTCCGACTCACGGCAACCAATTCCGTATCCGTCCGGATCTGAATGGCCGGTCTGCAGCATTCAGCCAGCGGAACCAGGTATTGATCAACATACTCTCCGCCGGTCAGCAGCGCATCGTCTGAAGGAACACTGGTCGACTCACCAACAAGTCTCCGCCCGCGTGCCGTGCTGTTCATGAAAAACGGAGTGAACAATCTCACATGTTCCCAGCTCCGAATGGCAGCCCCAATGTCACCTTTCTCGACTACTGTGACGTCAAAACGACATTCGTGAGCCTTCAAAGCTGCATGCAGACCGACAGGCCCGGCTCCCACGATCACAAGTCGATTCATTGGCCGCTTCATGGAATGAGCTGAAACACGTGGCTGGTATCGAACGCCGCGTGCGTCTTACACAAATCACTGAGTGAAGAAAAGGCGTACTCAGCTCGCCAGGCACCGATGTTTCCGAAAGGCAACAAACCGAACCGGCGGTTGTATCCGACACCATCACCCTGCTCCGGCCACAGAGCTGTTCCTGCCCATCCTTTCTGTTCACGCACTGCCCCGGACGCTCCGTAGGATCATGCGGTGCAGAATTGTGCGGTACTTCACGCATCGTTGTCAGCCGCTGGAGTACCCGCGATCAGAATCGTGCCCATCTCCGGCACATAGCCGCCAAACACCTTGCATGCATAGCTGTGCCCCAGTTCGTGCCAGATCTTCAGCGCGATAAATGTGACCCACGGCTACGGCAGATTTCGTGCGGCCAGAATTCCACTGAACGGCTGAACCACATCACCAAAGCGGCTGGCAATCACGATTCCCGCCGCCAACACTCCAACCAGCCAAACGCCCAGAAACGTTCGGCTGAACAACCAGGAGACTCGATCGACAGTGCGAGTTAGAAACTGATCCGGATTGACCAATGGAATCCGGAGAAACAGAAACCCGAACAATCTGCTGCGTCGTTTCCGCCTGCCAACGTCCTGATGGTGCCGGAACAGCTTTGTTCCATTACGGCCAGGGAGTACCAGCAATCCCAGTCGCCCAAATGATGAGATGAGTTGATAGTAGAATTCCTCCTGCTCAATCGAGAGTTCCTGCTTCGCAACCAGACTCTGAAAATTCTCCTGCAGAGTTCGTTCGGGATCGAGCATTGCCAGAATGCGGTACTGAAACGCCTTCAAACGATGGCTGCGAAACGCTACCGGATCGTGCATCACGCAAACTGGTTTATTCTGGTAGATCTGTCGACTGACCTGCAGATCCGAGCGCAACGTGACCTTAATCCGTCTGGCTGATACCAAAGGATCATCGATTGACTCAGATGTCGGAGCTGACGCTTTCACGCTCGGCAAATTCTCTCGCAATCCCCTTGTAGCTATCTGGTCCGCATCCAGTAGGTCCGACTGTGCAGGACGATTCCAAACACCGGCAATGCCAGTGGCACACACTTACTAACGCACTGCTGAAACGAGACTAGATCCAGTAGCTGCTCCTTGCCCAATCAACAACTCGATGCAATGCCACCCACCACACGGGTCGCGGTACGGAGTCAATACGCGCTGTTCCTTCCATACCGGACTTCATCCAGCTTGGATGGGCGCCAACGACCGCTCGGGCCACGAATACATTCCGGTTTTCGATCACCTGTGCTCCACCATCAACTGAATCAATCCGGAACGGTTGACGGTCTTCTGGCAGCGATGCCGCCGCAAACGATCCCGTCTGCTGAGGTGCAATGTAGTAAACGATGTCATCCGGAACTTCGATCTCCAGCAGCCAGTCTCCGCCGGAAGCAAACTGCAGAACCTCTTCCCCTCGCGGAAATGCCTGCCCAACCCGCTGCTGCAGATCTGAAAGAACCACGGTGTCATCATCCGGAGCAACGATCTTAGCATTATCAATCTGCTTCTGGATTGCCGCCGCCTGCGTCTTCAGCACATTCATCCGCGAACGAGCCAGTGCCGCCATCGACACATCATCGCTGCTGATTGCTTCGCGCACTTCAATCTGTGCTGCAGCGATGTCTCGCAGAAGTCGGATCAACTGAAGCTGCAGGTCGGAGGTATCAAATTCGAACAGCAGGTCACCCTGGCGCACGGCCTGCCCAGGTGTCACATTGACCGTGAGCAGTTTGCCGTCAAAGGGAGCCGCAAACGTGTTGATGTCGACGTCACACCCGTGATGCTGGATCGAGGTCAAGCCGAAACCGCTCAACGCCTGGCGACGACGATCGAAGCGGAACACGATATTCTTCGAGCGCAGGACTCACTGCTGCGACTTGTCTATGGAGCTCAGTTCACTGAATTCTCGGAGGCAGAAGTCCTGACGCTGTCACTGCCATTGAGGCAAACCGAAGTAATCCACCCGAATCAACACGTTGAAACTGCTCTTCAGAATCGTTCAGAGATTCACCTGGCGATTCGAAGCATCAAGGCATCATCCGTTCGTGTGCAGGTCGCCCGCAACGAAATCCAGCCCGTGCTCGACATGATCCTCACGGGTTACGCTGCCGGACTGATTGGAAACAACGATTTTGGGGCATCAATTCGCAATCAGTTCCGACAGGGCGAACCCGGCGTAGGAATCGGCTTCACGTTTGAAGCTCCCTATCAAAGTCGTGCCGCACGAGCTGCAGCAGAGCAGGCTCATATTGCCATACATCGTATGCAGTCGGAATTCGAAGCAACGATCGGGCTGGTAACTGAAGACGTTCGCAATCAGGTCATTCAACGAAATAAATACGCCATGATGCTGCCTCGGCATCGCGAAGCATTGGAACGGGCCAACCGCATCCTGACCAACACCGAAACTCGACGACACTACCTGGCAGACGGAGTCAACGTGGCAGATCTGTATCTGGAGAATCTCTTTCAGATGCAATCCCGCCTGGCGGCCGCAGAGTACACTTTCCTGCACTCGCAGATTCAGTTTTCTCTCTCCGAAAACGCGCACATACGGGCGATCGGTAGACTGCCTGCCACCACATCCATAATGCCTGTCCTCAGCGAATTCGGCCCACCATGACGATCAAGACGGCTCTGGACCACTCCTCCAGATCGCCCATTTTGGGTAACGCGTACAATCGGAATTTTCGATGAAGGGACGAACCTGTCTCACCCGATAACAACATGCAGAGAGATAAAGCAGGACGGTTTGGAACGGTACAGCGATGGTGCCATGTGTTTCAGACCCGCCGGAGTTGACATAGGGGAGGGGCGGCATATGCGACCGCGATTGAAGCTATTCGTCGAACAGGACGAAAAGCGACAGGCAGTTTCTGCAGATCAAACGGCATCCATGCCAGTGGGTGAATTCGCGCGAGTCATCGCCGATGCCGTTGCCTGGGATCGAACCTGGCTTCAGGATTTTGCTGACGAGAATGTCGTCATTTCACAGGATCTCTATGAGATCATTCGCCTCTACGAAGAAATCCATCAGGCTCATACAGACGTCGCCTGATTCAACTAGGTGAACCACTCACTGCCAGCAGACTCACGACAGGTTCATCGCAGAACTTGCAATGCCGCAGCTGTGGCGGCAACATGCCGACATGTTTGACTCAGGTCGCCATGACGCAATCGCCATCTGGAAAACCGCAGTCGCTGCTGTCAGGTCGGAACACCTGATCCGTAACTGCATCACCGTCGAAGGTGACTGGCTATGCGTCAATGGTCAGCAGTATTCACTGACCGATGTTTCTCACATCGAAGTTGTGGGCGCTGGCAAAGCGGGTGCAGGGATGGCTCGCGGGCTGGAATCGGTTCTTCAGGTGCTGCCTGCGGATATCACCTGGTCCGGCTGGATCAATGTCCCGGAAGACTGCATCGATCAGCTGCGTCAAATCACGCTGCATCCGGCTCGTCCGGCCGGCATCAATGAACCAACCGAAGCCGGGATTGCAGGGACCAATGAGATTCTAAAACGGGTAGGAAATCTGAAGCCGACGGATCTTTGCCTGGTCGCACTTTCGGGAGGAGGCAGTGCTTTGCTTCCCGCTCCTGCCACAGGAGTCAGTCTGGCTGACAAGCTGGCCGTAACCCGTCTGCTTGCTGCTGCAGGAGCATCCATTCAGGAACTCAACGCCGTACGCGGACGCATCTCGCGAGTCAAATGCGGAGGTCTCGCCAGAGCCTGCACAGCAGACAGACTCATCAGCCTGATTATATCCGACGTCATTGGCGATCCGCTCGACATCATCGCGTCCGGTCCGACTCATGTGGGAACCGTCAACTCCAGTCCGCTCGACGTGCTGCAAGAGTACGACCCCGAACTTTCCCGAACGCCCGAGGCAGTTGTTCAACTGCTTAAGTCACCCTCCAGGGCCCAAAGCCCCGTTTGCGCTGTCGACAATCACATCATTGGAAGCAACCGGATCGCCATCGCGGCGGCATCTCAAACCGCAAAGGAACTCGGGTATGATGTGATCTGTCTGGGTTCCGAAAATGATGGTTCAGCCATCGATCTGGGCCGACAGCTCTGGAACCAACTGCATCAACTCAGGCAGGAACATTCCCATGACACGAAACCAGTCTGCGTGCTGGCTGGAGGAGAAACAACAGTTCAGCTGAACGCGAAGCCCGGCAAAGGAGGACGCAACCAGAATCTGGTCCTGAGTGCCATTGCCGCTCACCCGACGCCGGAAGCATGGGAAGGAATCACATTGCTGTCCGGAGGCACCGATGGCGAAGATGGACCGACACCGTCTGCAGGAGCGTTCGCTGACCAGTCACTGGTCGCCGCATCCGCCCAATCATCGCTGGATCCCGAAGAGTTCCTGCGGGCGAACAACTCCTGGCCATTCTTTGACGAGCTTCACGGCCTGCTCAATACTGGCCCCACTCACACGAACGTGATGGACGTGCAGGTCGGACTCGTACGGGTTGGCTCCGGCTAGAAGCAGTCGCCCACTCACTGTTTGCCACTGGCTTTGCCAGTGTTTTTCCCGTGCACTGGCTGAGCCAGTGACACACCGAATCACTCAACTTGAAAACCAAGTTGCCGTGCCCAGACGGTCGGCTACTCCGGCAAGACCTTACGCATCGTCACTTTGAGTTTCTCAAACGCGCCAGCCAGCCGATCCTGAACCTTTTCGGACTGATCGTCGAAGGCCCGGATCACATCCGGAGTGAGCCCTTTCTCAATGCGTTCGAGTAACGCAGCCGTGCGTTTCCAGACTTGCTCAGGCGTTGCCACCGGACGTTCCAGAACAGCCACTTCGGCCTTATCTTCCGGTGCTGGTGAACTCGCGCCGGATCGAAAGGGTGAATACTCGCCGGACTCCCGTGCGGCCCCGGTCAGTGTTTCAACTTCGCTACCCGCATATTCCATCCCTGCACGCTCACCCTGCCCGCTTGGCACAAACTCGGCAGGATCCACCACAGCCGTTAGTGGAGTGTTTGCTGTGTCGATGGTCAGAGGAGCCGCCCACTCAGAGTACAACTCTTCTGACTCCTCGTTCAGGTCTTCACCATTGCGAGCACGACGCCAGGCACGCATCTCAGCAACGGTTGCCTGAGTCTCATCAGCCCAGCCCAGACATTCCTCCGCGTCGTCCCAATTCAGAGTGACGTAGAAGAATGACCATTTCAGATTGGAATACTCGCTGTAGGTCTTGCCAAACTTCGACCACACGCGACGCCGCTGATAGATCTGATCACCACTCAGACCAACCATCTGGCCAAAATCGTGGTCAGTCCGCCCACGAGCATATTTCTTCGTCCAGTTCGCAGCACATTCCCCAACCACCCAGTTGCACTGGCTCACGGCTTCGCGGGCGGTTGAAATAAGCTTCTCTTCTGAATCTGCCACGGCAGTCATCCTTCACAACGGGTCGCCATGCCTGAAGACACGGCCAGCATAAACTGAGATACAAGCCAGCTGGTCTTCTGCGGCTCTGCCGCCACTGAGGATGCTCGTTCACTTGAAGCCAGCCGGGAAGCCAGCCACTCTACAGGTGAAAAACGGGGCGTTCTACTTCCAGGCCAGCGAACCCCCAAAATGCTCCGGTGTCCCTAAATTAAGGCCCGCAAAAGCCACCACATCCACGCAGTACCCCGCGTCTCATGCCGAAACACTGGCCTCAATCTTTAAGGGAGAATCTTCACTGACGGTTACTGAGGATTCACGATTTTTTGGCTTCAGCAGACTGGATGAAACGCCGATACTGTCCCTAGAATCACCCGACTCGCACCAAACACCACTCTTTCACCAGAGTGCCCCTTTTTGCAGGGAATAGCATGGGAGCTGAGTACCAGGTTGACTCATTGGCGCGGTAGCCAAGTGGCTAAGGCAACGGATTGCAAATCCGTCATGCGCGGGTTCGAATCCCGCCCGCGCCTCTTCAAGCCCCGGACTTTTCCGGGGTTTTTTCATGCGCTGAATTTCGTAGTCAGCGTCAGTTCGGGACTTCTGACCTGCAACGGGAGGCTCCGAAACCATCAACCACGCGATTCGCGTTCTGTCGCACGCGCGACGTAGAAGTGAGGGCGAATCTTTGTGGCTGAATTCCCTTCCTGTAACTATCGAGGCTTCCGGTTTCGTTTGCGACTCTTCTTCTGTTCGTTTGCGTTTCGCACGGGCTCGTTGTTTCGATTCCCGTAGCTTCCTTTGCAGCTGAAGCTGCTTCCGGCGTTCCTTCTCAGCTGCGACCTCCGGATCGACAGCCATCCGGGGCCTGATGCGGCCCGTGATACCCATTCGTTCCGCCAAAGTTGGCCAACCGGGGGTATTGTCCGGAGCTAATCCAAGTCCCTCAACACCCATGCATTTTCTCACGTCACCCCAGTCACCAGCAATCATCGGGTCAACAACATTTGCTGCAAACGCACGTTCGATGGATTCGGCAGACTCTGTGGCGTTCAGATCCATCAGATCTGACACCAGGCTCCCGTTCGTTTCTGTCTGGTCCTTGTCATGACGGTCCCGTTCTGCTGACAGCACATTGACCACACGCTCGCGTGTTTCCGGGAACTGTTTCGCGATTTCGACCATTCCTTCTACAGCTTTTCGCCGAGGAAAATCTCCACGCGTGGTGTCACCCAGAAACGTTGCGAGACGTTCGAGTGCCGCCGGACCAATCATGCCGAAGACATGATGGAAGTCTTCCAGATACCAGTCATCCCCGGCTTCATCAAGTTCCTCCTGAAAATCAAGCAATGGCTGGACAGCGTCGACAGCTCCCAGCTGAGCCAACGCACGCCAAGCGTGAATCTGTGCATAGCACGCATCATCACCTTCGAACCACGTTGTTGCTGTGTCAATCAATACGGACACATGGGCGTCAGTCAGTGTGGCGTGCTCCCCGAAAACTGATCCATGTGTTATGAGAGTCTACCAGGCCGCGATGGTCAAGGAGACTTTTGATGAGCAAGACGAGACGTAAACGACACAGTCCGGAACAGATTGTGAAGAA